>Ga0299915_10000669_pt1 | contig 25779 bp, 21 predicted proteins | sample RVTome_13_FD_200263 | JGI IMG/M metagenome (GOLD analysis project Ga0299915, IMG submission 200263) | Soil microbial communities from uranium-contaminated site in the Upper Colorado River Basin, Wyoming, United States - RVT92D227 (version 2) ... | reverse complement strand
CTGAGCATATCGACCAAGACCCGGATGTTCCAGTTCGAGTCCCTATCTGAAACGGGATTCAGCGCCGGCGGCGTCTCGCTCCGGATCGGCGCCGCCGATTCCTTCCTCAAGGGGAGTGGCTCCGACGTCCGCGCCTTTCCCGGAATGGAGCCGGACGGCCCGAAGGCCGCTCGGGCGGGCGTGTTCCACAGCCGGACGGAGGTGATCGGTAGCAGGATGCCCGCCAGAAGTATGACGGAAAGGATTCCGTATCGAGGCCGGGCTATTCCCCTGCTGAGCTTGGGATCGAGGATACAGAGGAGCCTGTCTTTCAAGCTCGATCCCTGGGAAATGGTGACGACCTGCCAGAGCGGTTTGGGCCGTGACCCCACTTCCGAGGCGACGTCCATCAGATGAGAGGCATAATCGCTGGCCTTAATGCCCGCGGTCAGGACGGCATCATCGCAAGCCCTCTCCCGTTCGGTCCGCAGGCGGCGGCAGGCCAGCCAGACGAGCGGATGAAACCAAAAAACAACCAGGGCGATGTTGATCAAGACATCGACGATGCCATCCAGGCGCTTGATGTGCGCCAGCTCATGGAGGAAGACAACCCGGAGCCGTTCGGGACTCCAGCCCGCCCCTTCGCTCGGGAGGATGATGCGCGGGCGGGCGATACCGCGGTTGATCGCCGCCAGGATCGTGGGGTTTTGAAAAAGCCGAACCCGGCGTGTGAGGCCTAGTTGCTGACGGAGATCGTTCAAAAGCCCGTTTTTGGATTCATCGGAGAGGAGACGGGACTTCCGCTCGGCCAGGATCAAACCTATTTTGCCGACGCTCATCCAAACAAAGGTCAGCAGGCCCCCCAGAATCCAGGCGGTCGCCGCCCAAGTCGTCCAGGGATGTCCGGATTTGAGAGCGTCCGGATGTCCTTCGATGCTGGAGCTCTCCGCTTCGAGGATATCGCGGCCGCCGATGTTCGATGCCGGTATATCAACGCCTTCGAGCATCTGCCCCGGGACGAGCTCGGGAATAATCTTCAACTCGAGGGAAGGAACGAGCGGGGGAAGAATAGGCAACATAATAAGAGCGATGACGGTCGAGGTCCAGAGCAGACTGCGGAGCGAGGCGGAGGATCCACGAAGAATGAACGACGCCGCCCATACAAGGATGACCAAGGCCGAGCCTTTGACGGCGAAATCGACGAGATGCCGGACCAAACCAAGAACCGCGACGTCGTCGAGTCCCAAGGATGTGAACATGCTTTCCCTACCGTCCCTTGCTCCGCTCTTTTTCGATCAAATCCTTGAAGACGGCCATCTCCTTATGAGACATGTCCAGTTCGGATTTTTTCAGAAGGGCCATCATGGTCTGGCTCGTCGATCCTTGAAAAAAAGTGTTGAGAAGGCGATCAAGGGCGCTATCCCGCGCCTTTTCCAGGGGGATTGCCGGCACATAGTAATAGCGATTGTGCAGGTTGGCGTCTTGTTGTTCGATAATCAGGAATCCCTTTTTCGCCAGGATACTCAGTTGCTTACGTACGGTTGCGTTCTTCGGGGATTCCGGCAAACGGTCCATGATCTCGTTGGCCGTGGCCCTGCCCAATTGGTACACGACGTCCATGATTTGGCGTTCTCTTTTACTGAGCTCGTCGAAGTTTATTTTCTTGGACATCTGACTTCTCCCCGGCCGGGGCGTATCCGCGAATTATTTTCACATGTGATTATTTTCACATATTAATAATAGGCCGCCGCAACTCGTTTGTCAAGTCTTTTCTGTGAATAATTTCACATATAGAGTTTTATTGGTTGAGTTTTATTGGTTGAGTTTTATTGGGGACGGTGAGTTTTATTGGGGACGGGCCGACTTATCTTGCTGAAAATAATTTTATTGGGGACGGGCCGACTTATCTTGCTGAAAATAAAGAAATATTTTGCTCTTTAACATGCCTTTTGGGCCTTATACATCGCTTTCCCGTCCCAATAAAATGCAAATTCTTTAACTCCACGGTATGTCAGAATGCCGGCCATAATTCTGCATCTCGTTCTTCCTTCGATGAGCCGCAATTGCTGCAGAATTTAGAGGTATCCGCACCTTTAATTGGGAGCCGCAATACCTATTTCCCTAATTCTGCTCACCCAGCACTCCTGGAAATGAGGAAATAGGTATTGTGTCTCCGATTTTTTCTTGTTGTGATCGCTTGAGATCGCTGCCCCCTGAACCCTAAAAGCATACTCCCCTGCCCGAAAAAATTGTATTCTCTGCCGATGATCGAAGTCAAGCAGGAGGAGGACACGAGACATAGAGGCTTTTAAATAGCCATAGTCCCGCTCGAACCGGCTCTCGTATTCGGCGACGAACCTCTCAAAATGATGGAACATCACCCGATAGAGAACGGTCCGCTCCGGATGACGAGGACGATAGATGCCCGGCACATCCAGGAGAAAAGATCAAGAAACAGGCCAGAGAAGAACAAAGGACAATTTCCAGGGGCGGGCGGCGGAATCCAGGGAAGAACTCCCCTCGATTCCTCAAGAAAACGTCAACATTCGTTGACGGAGGATTCGGAGAAAAATAAACGGCTGGAGCGGGATGCGGAATTCGCAAACCGACAGCTGTCCCTTTTCGATCGTCCAGAAGATGGGCGGCTCGACGGTGACGGCCGGATCGATCTCGATCACGGCCTTCTTCGGCTTGATCGCCTCCTTGGTAAAGACGACATGGTTCGGTTTTTTTCGGATTTCGGCCTTCTGCTCCTCGGTCAGGGCTTGGCCCCGCTTTTCCATGTTGGCGATCAGCGCCTCCGCCGTGTACTGCTTCTTCTGGAAATTAATCCCAAAGGCCTTGCTCTTCTTCGCCCCAGTGGTGAAATAGATTTTCATGCCCGTATAGTCGAACGTTGTCCGGGACATCTGGTCCCTGAAGACCGTGATGATATATAGGTTCCGGTTGTCGCTCTTCAGGGCGTACTGCGCTTTGGAGCCCGGATCGGTGATAGGGGTTGCGTCATCCCAATCCTGGGCGATGCCGTCTATCTTGACGGACTCCCGCGTCCACAGGCATTCGATGATGTTCTCGGCGGCCAGGCCGAACGCCGCGGTTGATAACACCTTATTTCCGTCCATGACAATCTTCTTGGGCTCTGCAAGCCCTCTCATAAAAATTCACTTATGCTTCGAACGACGGCAAGATCCGTGCCACGCTATGCAAGCCCTTCTCAGAGGGGGGCTTAAGGAGAAGGACGTTCGCAGGACAAGTTTTTTGACATGTCAGAGCCGGCCCCGCTGTCCGATTCCGGGGACACTTCGCCATGATGGCTTGCGTCGGGAATGAATGTTGATGCAATCCGAACTGCGGTCGGCGCCCGGACACTGCGGCGGATTCACTACGCACTGAATGATGGATGAACGTCGAGGGCCGTGTGAGAAAATTCGGAAGAGCCCGTCCTTCGCGGGAAGGGCGGGCTCTTCGAATCGCTGCTTTAGGTGAGGCCGGTCAGTACGAAAATCTAAATCCTAAACTTGCCGACCAGAGGCCGAACCGGATTTCCCGGTTGTTGTACATCGGATGGGCAATGCCTCTCGAAGCGATGATGGCCACGAAATCCTCGGCGAAAGTGCCGATAAGGATCTCCGCATTGCCGCTACCGGCGTCTCAACATCTCGAGGATGCCGAGCCGGCTGTTGACGCCGAGCTTGCGGTAGATGTTGTAAACGTGGACCTTGACCGTATTTTCGGAGATGAACAATTCCCCGGCGATATCCTTGTTCTTCCGCCCCCGCATCAACAAGACGAAGATTTCGCGCTCGCGCTGGGAGAGGCCGTATTTCTCCATGAACGGCACAAAGTCGATCTCCGCCGGGAGCCGGGCGGCGTTGAGCTTTTTTACGATGACGAGAGCCGCGCCCCCGCCGGCCCCGGCGAGAAAGAGGAGCACCAAATAGAAAGCGGTCGTCTTCCAGTAAGGACGCACGACTTCGACGGACAACCTCGCCGGACGCTCGCTCCGGACACCGTCCGCGTTCACGCCCAGGACTTCGAGCGTATAGCGGCCGGCGTCGAGGGCGGGGGCGTCGAGGTGATGGTCCCCGTTCCGCAAGGTCCACTCCCGCCCGAGTTCCCCGATTCGGCAGATGATCGAGTTCTTCCGGGGAGCGCGGAAATCGAGAAGTCCGAACCGGGCTTTGAACCCGGCATTCCGATACGGGAGGCGGATCGAAGCGGCGTCGAATATGGGGAGGCGAAGGCCGGCCGGAACGACCTCGTCCTTCTCCTTTTCGGCGACTGAAACATGGGTGATGGCGACGACCGGCGCAGATCGGTCCGATTCGGAGGCGCCGGCCCGGATGATGTTCAAGCCGTTGATCCCGCCGAACAGAAGCTCTCCGGCGCCGTTGCGGAAGGCCGCTCCGGTGTTGAATTCGTTGCCCTGGAGGCCGTCTTGTGTATCGTAGGCCGTGATCAGGAAGGATTCGGTGTTCATTTTGGCCAGCCCGGCGTTCGTTCCGACCCAGATATTGCCGTCCCCGTCTTCGATGATGCTGTAGATCGTGTCATCGGGAAGCCCGTTTTTCGTCGTATACCGTCGAAACGATCCTTTGGCGGGCTCGAAAAGGTTCAGCCCGCCCTTGGCCGTCCCGACCCATAACCTGCCGGCGCGGTCCTCGAACAGGCTGATAACGTTATCATCGCTCAAGGACGTCGGATTGTCGGGCGCGTTCCTGTAGACAAGGAAGCTCGGATTGGCGCGCGTCGATTCGGACAGCGATAATCTGTTGAGTCCCGCTCCTTGCGTCCCGATCCAGATCGTCCCGGTCGAGTCCGCGAGGACAACGCTGATGTTGTTGTGGCTGAGAGAAGACGGGGACGCCGGGGTCCGACGGTAATGCCGGAACGCCGGGGATGGCTTCCCAAGGTCCTCGGCCGCGATCCGGTCTAGGCCATTGTAGAAGGTTCCAATCCAAAGATTTCCGGCGGGGTCGATGGCCGCCGACGTGAGCGTATTCTGCCCGAGCGAATCGAATCTGTTCCCCTGGCTCAGAAACTGGTCGAATCGGCCGGAGGCCGGGTCGAAGCGGAAGAGGCCGCTTTGCTGGCCGACCGTGCCGACCCAAATACGGCCGCCCCGGTCCCGGCGCAGGAATCGGATGAATTCGTGTTTCAGAGGGTCAGGGAGACGGCCGTCGTTCCAGAGCCCGTACGAAGAGCCTTCAAGACCCAGGACGCAGAGGCCGTCTCTCGTTCCCAGGAGATAGCGGCCGGGACCGTCCTCCAGAATGGCGAAGATCATGTTCCGGTTGGCCGCCAGAGGGTCCTGGGGGGAGCAGGCGAAATGCCTGATGCGCTCCTTGGTCGTGTTACGTTTGTTCAAGCCTCCACCCGACGTCCCGGCCCACATCGTGCCCGTTCTGTCGAGGCAGAGAGCCAAGATATAATTGTTGCTCAGGCTCGCCGGGTCTCCTGGGTCGTTCAATAAGCTTTCGGCTTCTCCGCTTTTCAGATCGAGACGGAGAAGACCTTGGCCGTATGTCCCGATCCAAAGCTTTCCGCCGGCGTCTTCGACAATATCGTAAACGATGAACCGCGGGGAATCTCGCGGAAGCGTCGTTCGGGGATAGACCTGTTCGACGGCTACGTTCGGGCGCGATTCCGGAATGACCGCGAAGCGGTGCAACCCATGATCGCCGCCCATCCATAGACCCCCTCGGCTGTCTTCGAATAGGCAGAAAATCCCGATTGCATCTTCCGGGTTGCTTTGTCGAACCGGGAAAACCCTGGACAGACGGAGCGGTTCTCCGGCCAGCGTCATGAGACCGTAGGGAAGGGTCCCGACCCAAAGCCGGCCCAAACGGTCTTCGAGCAGGCTGAAGACCTCGAAGCGCTCCCATTTTTTTTGGCCGGGCTCCGGCACATACTCGTAGCGGAGGAAGGAAAAGGACGATGGATCGTCCGCCGGCGCCAACCGGTTCAAGCCGCTTCCCGTTCCGAACCAGATGTTCCCGGACCTATCTTCGAAGATGGTGCTGACCTGTTTGTCGCTCAAGCTCTTAGGGTCGGCCGGATCGGGCTTGAACGTCCGGAATGTCCCCTCGGCGCGGTCGAAGAGATTCAGTCCGTCCATGGTCCCGATCCAGAACCGGCCGCGACGGTCCTCCAAGATCGACCTCACGTAATTGTTGCTTAAACTGCGGGGATTATTTGATTCAAAGCGGTAGGGCGTGAATTCGTATCCGTCGTATCTGAATAAGCCATCGGGCGTCCCCAGCCAGAGGAATCCTTGTCGGTCCTGATAAAGCGCCGTCACGATGCTTTGGGAAAGTCCGGACTCGAGAGAGATCCTATCGAAATAAACGCGATTTTGGGCGGCCGGCAGAAAGGCGGGGGGCGCCGCCTGATAGGCTACGAGTGCGGCGAGGGCGACGAGCTTGTGGATGACGCGGAAGATCATCGAGCTTCCTATTATACCAAAATCGGAGATTCGGGGCGAAAATTCTTTATCTAATTGATTTTTAAATGGTTGTGGATGGCGATCCGCGTGTAATACAAAAGTATTAAAAGTCAAAATACTCCCTTCCTCTTATTTCCTTTCGTCGCGCGCCCTCGTACTAATGATCGAACGGGACACGTTATGCTCGATAATGGGCATCTCTCGGGGACAGTGGCGGTAGCCTGCCATTAGATTCTAATGAGGGATTTCTTGAAAATCGGTGATCGGCTGGGCGAAGGACAAGAACCTCGACCTTTTTTTCAGATCAATCTCCCAGGACGAGGATTACATCAGCTGCTGAAACGCCGCTTTCGCGGCCTTTCCTGGAGACCAAGGGCGACGGCCGCGGCTTTAATTTTCCTTGCGGCCTTAACGGCTCTCCCGGCCTTGGGCGGGGAAGGCGACGGCCGTTTGAGCCTTCGAGTCGGCGGCGGAGCGGATTTTTTGGGTTGGGGCGATGTCGAATCCTTGAAAGACTCTTTTAAGAATCAAATCCTGTATGCCGCCTCCCGATTGGGAATCGAAACGGCCGGCTCCTGCGTCAATCCAAGAGTGGGCCGGCAGATGGAAGTCGAACTCAGGTACGACTGGAATCGCCGCTTCAGCCTGGGTTTCGCCTGCGCTAAAAACCATAGAAGCGGCGAAACCGTCTTGACGGCCGATTGGCCCCCGTTTTTAACCTCCCGGCATGTCTGGAATCAGGACACGAGCCTTTTTACGGCGGCCCTAAACGCCTATTGGAACCTTCCCTTGAACAGGAGGTCGGCGGTGTACATCGCGGCCGGCGCCGGGCTCGGATCGGCTGTCTGGAATTACAAAATCCGGGATGAGGAAACGATCGATATCACCGTTTGGGAGCAAATCGAGGGCACAGCCCGCGACCTGGGCTTCCTCCTTCAGTCGGGGATCGGATATGAATTCAGACTGACGAGAAGATGGATCCTGTTCGCGGAAGTCCGCGGCCAGCTTTTATCCCTGAACGACTGGAAAGCCGATCATGCCGAAACCACGGATGCACAGCCGGCCCGCGCCGTGGGCGACACCTCGGACGCGTTCGGCAATAAGCTCTGGCTGGCCGAGATCGCGGCTTCCGGCGGTCGGCCGGCGCAGGTCATCCTTCTGGCTTCGACGTTCAGCCCGGGAGCGGAGCTCTACAATGGAGTCCGGGCTTTCCGTTTGAATTTCTCAGGCGTCGTCCTTCAAGCCGGCGTCAGGCTGGAACTCGGTCCGCGGCCCGGATCCTCGAACACGAGGTGAGCGCCGTGGGAGAGGATCAATCCCTTGGGAAAGGGAGGACATTCCAATGAAAAAAAAGATCTTTGGTACGGCGATGACATGCCTGGCCGCGGCGGCCGTTTTGGGTTGCGGACCGGTCTGCGGATCACAGGCCTATTCCGGCCGGTCGATCGTCCTGAGCGGCGGCCGGCTGATCGACGGCAACGGCGGCGCCCCCATGGAGGACGCCGACGTCGTGATTCGCGGCGATCGCATCGTGGCGGTCGGACCTCGGGGAACGGTCCCGATTCCGGCCGGGGCGACGGTCTTGGATGTCCGGGGCCGGACCGTTCTGCCGGGATTTATGAACGTCCACGCCCATTACACGCACATCGTTTCCAACATGCTGGAATGGGGCCGCGAAGGCGTTACGACCATAAGAGACCTGGTCTCCATCGATTGGAGCCAGTACGTTTTCTGTAAGAATTATCTCGCTCAAAATGTCGGTGATCCCCGGCTTCCCCGGGTCCTCTTCGCCGGGTTCTGCCTGGACGTGGCCGGCGGCACGCCCCGGCCCAACGGCTACTTCCTGACTTCGATCGACGACGCCAGGGCTAAGGTGAACTATCTCCTGGACAACGGCGCGGAGGTGATCAAGGTCTATCTCGAAGACGGATCGATCATCGGGAACACCTATTCGGTCATGCCTCCGGAGATGCTAACGGCGATCGTCGAAACCGCCCATGCCCGGAAAGTCCGGGTCTCCGCCCATGTCCAAGAACTGTGGTGCCTCGTCCTGGCCCTGGATTGCGGCGTCGACGATATCGCCCATTCCATTCTGGACAAAGAAATCCCCGCGGATGTGATCGAGCGCATGATCCGGACGGACACGTATTTGGTGCCGACTTTGGAAATCTATTACCGCTACCGCTTTCCGGCGGTCATTGAAGCGGCCAAGGCGAACCTGCGGCGGCTGAACGACGCCGGCGCGCCGATCGCCTTGGGAACCGATTTCGCGCCCGGGTTGGAAACGGGCATGCCCTCCACCGAAATGCTGCTGATGCGGCAGTGCGGGATGACGCCCATGCAGATCATCGTGGCCGCGACGAAACACGGAGCCCATGTCTGCGGACTTGACTCCGAACTGGGCACGATCGAATCCGGAAAAATGGCCGACGTCCTGGTCGTCGACGGAGACCCCCTGACCGATCTCAATGTCCTCAAGAACAACAGGTTGCTGGTTCTCCATAACGGCCGGGTAGCGTTCAGCCGGCTGACCTCAGGGTTTTTACCACGCTCGACGCATACAGAGGCAACGAAAGACATAACGGGAGAATATCCCAATTTTCAAAATAAGGAGACATGACATGAAAAAAGAAATGATCGGCATTGGAGGGGCCATCCTGTGCCTCATCCTCTCGGCGACATCCGGAATCGCCCAGGAAACGCCCAGGGCATTCACCCTGAAGCTGGGCGGCGGTGTCGGGAGCCTATCGGGCGGAGACCTCGCCTCCTTTGCAAACGGGACCAACGAGCTCCTGCGGGATATCGCCGGGCTTGCTGGGGCGACGATGTCCGGAGCGCTCGAAAACGCGAAGTGGGGCTTAGAACTCGAGGGGGAGCTTGTCTACAATATCTCCGGCCGCTTCGGCATCGGCCTGGGAACAGGATACATTCGGGCATCCGCCGACAGCCTGGCTGAACTGCGGGCGGGGACTTTGGGCAGGATCGCGATTGGATGGAAGCCTGTTTTCACAGTCGTCCCGGTCACCGTGAGCGGGCATTATCGTTTCCCGGTCGCACCGAGGCTGAACGTCTTTGCCAGGGCGGGCATCGGATATTATTTTGCGGCATTGGATTATAAGACGCTCGAGGAAAGCGAGCTCTACGGCCTCACCCTCAGGGAGGAGAATGACGGGACTGCCAGAAAGAGCGGATGGGGAGTTCAGGGAGGCTTGGGCTTGGAGGTTCGTATCTCAAGCCGTCTGGCTTTGTACTTCGAAGGCGGCGGCCGGAACGTTGCCCTTACGGACTGGGACGTCGATAACTCCTATCGAAATTCAAATTCCCTCGGGAGCGAGAAGCAGAGGGGGACTTTCTGGTACGTCGAGAAGAACAACGAAGGTACGGGCAAGTCCTATCCGGGCCTCGAAATGAAAGACACGCAGCCTTCAGACCCTACTTTCCTAACCGTCAGAAAAGCGAAGTTCAGCTTGTCGGGGATTGTCTTCAAAACGGGAGTCAAATTCGGTTTTTAAAACCGGAGACCGGGCCGCTCCAAGAGAACCGAAATGAACATAGCGCCGTTAATCTTCGGCTTCCTGTTTTCGCCACGGCTGGTTCCCTAGCCTGAGCACCGACGGAGGCTATTTTTTTTTGCGGTGGCTATCCGGCCAACAAAGGATATACAGACAGCCGGTATTGTTGGGTGAACACTAAGATTATAAAAGAGTTGAGACCGAAGGAATAAAAATTATTAACAGGAAAAATTATAGGATAAATAGGAGACAACCATGGACAAACTTTTTTTATACCTTCTGATCACATTGATTCTAGCCGGCGTACTATTCGCTCAGACCAGCCCCCAAGCTGAGCCATCGCCATCTTCCGTTCCGGCCCAAGAAAGCATCGCGGTTCCAGAAGGTAACGGCAAGCCAGTGTTACTTGATGGGCTGTTTGCACGGGGAGAATGGGACGACGCGCTGAGGATTTCGATTCACGACCGGATCAAGCTATTCCTGAAAGTTAATTCTGGACATCTTTTTATCGGCTTGAAATATGAGGAAGCTGTCGGCGTCGTAACAGATATCTGGATGACGTCGGACGATAAGATAGTCTTTCAAATGCATTCATCGGGACAATTGGGCGAGGGAGTGCTGTCTCTACCCGTCGCGGACGATAAGACAGAAACCATCATGGGCTATACCAAGGATTGGGACGTAAACGAAATCAAGTCGGACAGTAAGAAAAAGGCTGAATGGCAGGCGGCGGGCCGCCCGAAGGAGGGGTATCGCCAGACGCTCTTCCCGTCCGACGGGAAAGAATTCCAGATCGTTCTATCGAAATTTTCCGGCCGACGTTTGAAAATGAGACTCATGTCCGGCGATTCAAAGGGCTTGGTCATTTATCCGAAGAAGACCGACCTTAAAAGCACGGAGAATTGGCTGGAGCTTGTTGTGCCCAAGACTAAGCCGGCCGAAGATCAAGAAGCGGAGAAACAGAAGATCGCTCAGGTCGTCAGCTCGGTGATCGGCTGGGCGAAAGATAAGAACCTCGACCTCTTCTTCGGCTCGATCGCCAACGATGAGGACTATATCAGCGTGACGCCCACGAGAAGAATCATCAAGTGCTTCGAGGACGTCAAGGTGAATGTCCCCTTCTGGATGAGCCCGGACTTCAAGTATGTCCGTCATGAGTTGAAGGACCTGGAAATCAAATTCGCCCGCTGCGGCGAAGTCGCCTGGTTTTTCTGCATCCTAGACGACATCAACAACTACAAAGGCGAATCGGCTTCCTGGGAGAACACCCGCTGGACCGGCGTCGTGGAGAAACGGGACGGCCGCTGGGTCGTCGTCCAGCAGCATTTTTCGTTTGCCAGTAACCGGTAAAGGGGAACTCGTCTGAGTCCGTGAAATGAAAAAGCTAATTCTTATCAGCTATTTGCTAATTTTTGTAGTTCAAATCATTCATGCTCAGCAAAGCGATTTCCAAAAACTCACCGGGCCCTATCTCGGCCAGAAACCGCCGGGGATGGTGCCGGAGATTTTCGCCCCCGGCATCCTATCACAATTCAGCATGCTTCACGGTAAAATCGTCTTTTCCACCAACGGACTGGAAGTCTTTTGGACCTGCAACGCGGCGCCTGTCCAATCCCGCTGGACGGCGCGTCAGACTTCCCAGGGAATATGGTCCACACCTGAGCCGTCCTTTTTTTCAGTCGAGTACGTCGAGAACTCGATGAATTACAGCACCGACGGGGAAGGACTCTATTTCCACTCCAGGCGGCCACTCCAGGGGACAGGCGCTCCCAAGGACAAAGACATCTGGTACAGGGAGAAAACGTCTAAGGGATGGGGAGACCCTGTTCCCTTGGGGCCTCCGGTGAACCTCTCGACGACTGATGAGAGCGCACCCTCTTTGGCTGCGGACGGCACTCTGTTTTTCACGCGGCAGGCATCGACGGGCGCGCACGGCACCCCCGGCCACGGCACGGCCCAAATCGATATTTATTATTCGGAATGGAGAAACGGAGCTTATGCGGAGCCGGTGCGAATGGGGCCGGAGATTAACTCGGAGTACTTCGAGCTCGATCCCGTGATTGCCCCTGACAAAAGCTATCTCCTTTTCACCTCTGACCGATCGGATGGATATTCGCGTATGATGAACCTCTACGTAAGTTTCCGGACGGCAGACGGCCGCTGGACGCCGGCGCAGAGCCTCTCCCACACGCTCAAGATCGACAACATCTGGTTCCCCAGCCTGAGCGCCGACGGAGCCTATCTGTTTTTTTGCGGCGGCTATCCGACCGACAAAGGATACGCCGACAGCCGGTATTATTGGGTGAACACGAAAACTATAAAAGAATTGAGACCGAACTAATAAATAACAAAAACATTATTGAAAGGGAAAATCAAAATGAAAAAACTCATCTTTATAAGCTGTCTGATACTATTTGTATCAGCAAAATTTTATACTCAGGAAATGCCAATAATCAAAGAAATGGAATTATTAGAACCATTTATGGGAAAAACATGGTTGTCAGAAATGGCATCTGGCGCAGGAGTCGGTACGTTGCACACTATTCACAAATATGAATCCATGCATAATGGAAAAATTGTTAAATATCATAATGAGAATATTGAGTTAAAACAGCAAAGTGACGGATATTATTATTACGATCCTGTAAAAAAGGAAATTGCTTTTCTGATTATAAATACCAATGGAAATTATAGAATTGGAAATGTCAAAAAGAAAGGAGGTCAAATATTAATGTATGGTTATGCAACTATACGGGGTGAAAGAATTGAATTTCGAAATATTTACGAAATTATTTCGAATGGGGAAATAATTGACAAGTGGTATAGCCTTGAAGAAGGGGAATGGAAAGCAGGACATGTAGCTACCTGGAAAGCAAAATAAATTTTAATACTCATTCTCCGGACAGGAAAGTTGAGAAAGAAGAAATAGAAAAATGAAAGTAAACATCAAAATGAAAACAATCTTATCACCTCTTAGCATTCTTTTTTTGCTCCTAATGGCATTTTGTAATTTAGGTTGTGTGAATAAAGATATAACCTATTCTCAACAGCAGCTACAGAAGGTGGTTGATGAGTATCTGAAGGATAAAAAGAATATTCTGGGGACAATCGTTAAAGTCGATGTGCAGGACAAACAATCTTTTGCGGCGGCAAGCGGATATTTTGACCTGTCCCGGAAGACTTCAATCCACCCGGGCGATAGGTTCATCACAGGAAGTATCACAAAAGTATTCACAGCCGTATTAGTGCATCAGTTGATTGAGGCAGGAAAAGTTGAACTGCAAAAACCCCTGATCGACTATCTGCCATCGGATTGGGCAGCCGTTCTATCAAACATAAAATATGGCCGTGAAATAACTGTCGAACAAGCCTTAAGCCATAGGAGCGGTCTTGCGAATGTTTCTGAGAAGGGAGAGTTCATGAAAGCGCTGATCCTTGCACCCTCCAAAACGTGGATGCCGATAGATATTCTGAAATTAACCCAACAAAAGGGAGAGCCCAGGTTTAAACCAGGCAAGGACTTTGACTACAACAATGCGAATTATCTTCTGCTCGGTGCGTTGATCGAAAATATTACGAAGCAACCATTCGTCGTGTCTCTGCAACAGAACATTCTCTCAAGAATAGGCATGGGGAACACGTTTCTTTCCGAAGGCACGTTCGGTTCGGGCCAGGCTGGCATTCTCCATGGCTATTACAAAGCTGAAGACAAGATCTATGATGGACAAGAATTCAATGTGGGGTGGGCGCAGGCATCCGGGGGCATCATCAGCAGTGCGGACGACCTCGTTACGTTTTTCAAAGCCTTGGTAGATCATAAGCTGTTCGAAAGAAAAGATACTTTTAAACACATGATCGGATTGGCTGGAGGCAATGAGACCTATGGGCTTGGGTTGATGGTTGTCGATGATCCTGAAATTGGATTGTACTACGGCCATGGAGGAAGTTTCGTTGGCACGCGTTCAATTCTGGCATATTTCCCTGAGCACCAGACAACCATAGTAGTATGTCACACGTACGATGATGTCGCAGTTCCGGGAGCCGATGATCTGATGAAATTGGTCATGAAAAATATTCTCCATTATAAATCTGAGGATATGGATAAATCCAAAGCTGAAGTTCGTGACATTCTTGCGGACAATTTAAAAGTCCATGAAAACGAAGATAAGCCCGCACTTGGAAACTGGGATTTCGATGTAAAGGAACTATGGAGTATCAACAATATTGAAGGTCATCCATTAGCGAAAGGATTCAGTTTCAATGTTGGTAGTGATGGTGAGATATATCTCCTCGACCCACAGTCGGGTAAGATATTTGTCTTGGATCCGAATGGAAATTTGTTGTCTTCTTTTGGCGAAGAGGAAGAGCAAACTGGATACGCGTCAGAAATGTTCATTACTTCGGATCGCATCAATGTGTTCGAAATTGGAAATACGGTCAACAGAATACAGAGCTTCGATAAGAAAGGGGCACCTCAGGGATCTTTCAAAATATGGCCCGAAATTTCACCCAGAGTCTTTGTTAATGAAGAACAGTATCTCTCAGTTCGATCAGAAACTGGTATTGATAAAAAGCAAGCATACGAAACACTCGAGCTTCTCGCTTTGAAAAATGATAAAGGCTCGGTCATTGGTAAGTTTCTTGCAGAAGAAAAGCTGACTGTTTCCACCAACTTGTTCATGGGGCGTGCTCATATTATGTTGGACGATATTGAACTGTTTCCCAGGTTGATTGTACATCTGGATAAGGACATGCTCTATCTGGGTAGAAGCGACAGATATCTGGTCAGGAAGATTGATTTGCAGGGTAATGAGGCTCTGGCGTTTACTATCAAAGGAAGAAACAGAAAATCTATCCCAAACCATTTTAAGGAAGATAAGATAGCGGGAATAGGTCTCGTCGGTGGGAAGGAGATGCCCGATGCAATGAAAAAAGAGATATTTGATGGTATCCCTGGGCGGCAGGTTTTTTTTACTGATATTAAAACAGATGAACAGGGCTTGATTTATGTATTCGTCCCCGATCTCGGCAATATGAGAAGACAGGAGATCGATATTTTCTCCCAGGAAGGTAACTATCTTTATAGCGGTGTAATAGAACTTACAAAAGGGCTCAAAAAGGTCGGACAATTTGTTGTTAAAGGTGAAGACTTATATGCACTGGCTGAGAGTGATAATAAAGTTGCCAGACTTATTCATTACATAATAAAAATACCAAAATTGAATAAGGAAAAATAAAAAATGGAAGTCTAAAAAATAAAGCTGTGGCCTGTTAAATATTGGGCACAGTGGAAGGACATTGATTTGAAGGAGGTTTTTTATGCAAGGATCTCATAAAAGAAGAATATGGACCATCTTGTGCTTGTTTCTTTTCGCTCTGATGATCCTCCAAATTTCCGCCCAGGATCGATTGACCTTGACGGCAGCCGAAGTGCGGAAGATCATCACCGACGGCTATCGCGACTGGGATCGCGGCCGAGTAGCCTTGGACAGGAAAATCTTCGAAAAAATGCTAGCCCCGGGCTTCACCATTCAGCAACCGGGACGAAAGCTCACCCGGCAGGAGTTTATCGACGGAATCTCGATAGATCGGCCCGACGGCAAGCTGACCAGATACAATACCACCGTGCTAACGGTTCAATCGACGGCGGATGGCTGGGTTGCCATCATCCAAGAGAAGGTCGAAATCGGGGCTCCCGGCGGCAACAAGGGCTATAGCCTCAGGATCACCCGCGCCGGCTGGAAACAAGCGGATAATCGATGGCTGATCACGTATGCCGAGACCATCGGACACGAGAATTGGACCGGCGGCGCGAAGCCTCCCTTCCCGGATTGGGAGTCAACGCCGGTACTCGAAAATCCCAGCACGTAATGCTGGCATGCTTATTAGAAAAAAATCCATTGTATTAATAGCTACTCTACTCTTTGTAGCAATTCAAACATCACGTGCCCAGGAAATATTTGGCGCGGTAAAAGCGAATGATTTTGCCTGGGAAAAAACGCTAATTTAAAAAGATACTTCCCTTGTTAATTACAAAGATAACGCCGGCAATGCTCCGCTTCATCAGGCGGCTATAAGCGGCTCAATTGAAATAGTGGAATTTCTTATGTCTCATGGGCAGGAGGAAATATGAAAAAGAGATTCGTCGGATTGTCTGTGATCCTGCTGGCGGCCTTCGCCGGGCTCTACCCCGCCCAAGAAAAGCCGCAGCCGGTGAGGGCGAATCCGGCTCTGCTGGTGATCGACATCCAGAACGCCTACCTGCCCCGCATGTCGGAGCAGGACAAGAAGATGGGCATGGAGATGATCAACCACCTCGTCAACCTGTTCCGGGCGCATCAGTTTCCAATCATCCGCGTCTACCACACCGATCCGAAATATGGACCGAAGCCGGGCAACGAAGAGTTCGAATACCCCAAGACGGTGGCCATCAAGGACGAGGATGCCAAGATCATCAAGAACTATCCCAGCGCTTTTAAGAAAACGGAACTGGACAAAGTGCTGAAGGAAAAGGACGTCAACACCCTCTTCCTGTGCGGACTCAGCTCGGTGGGCTGCGTCATCGCCACCTTTCATGGAGCCATGGACCTCGACTATAACGTGTGGCTGGTCGAAGATGCCCTGATCGGACCGGACGCGGAAAAAACCAAAGCCGTCCTGCAAATTTATCACACGCGTCTGATCAACTATTTCGCGATCGAGTTGCTGCTGGAAAATCTGGCCAATATCGAGGCCGCCGGGCGGTTGCAGTCCGAATCGGCGGCCCAAGTTCTCGAATCGCTGATCGCGGCCCGCGGCCTGGAGGCGGCGATCGCCGAGTACCGGAAAACGATTGCCGGGAACGAGCGCTATGCCATGAACGAAACCGAGATGAATGCCCTCGGCTACCGATATTTACAGGGCGGCCGGACAGCGGAGGCCCTGGCCGTGTTCGAGATCAACACCGAAACGTTCCCGCGCTCCTGGAATGTCTGGGACAGTTTGGCCGAAGCCTGTATGAACAGCGGCGATATGGACAAGGCGGAGAAATATTACCAAAAATCCGTCGAACTCAATCCCGAGAACCAGAACGGCAAGGACGCGCTGAGACATATTCAAGGGTCCCGGCTGAACGCGGCCGGGGAGACCAAAGAAACCCTCCGCTTCGACGCCGGAGCTCAAACCGGGCTCCAGGGGCCGTATCTTGAGCAGAAGCCACCCGGCTCGCGGCCGGAAATCTTCGCCCCGGGGATTATCTCCTCATCGAAGGCTTGGGAGTTCGCCGTCACCTTCACCCCCGACGGTAGGGAATTGTATTTCACGAGGCGGAGGGGCGGCGGCCAGAATACGATCATGGTCTCCCGCTGGGAGAAAAAAGGCTGGACGGCTCCCGAAGAGGCGGCCTTCGCCAAGGGTTTCCCCTCGAACGAACCCTCTATCACGCCCGACGGCCGGAAGCTCTATTTCGGGTGCAACCGGACAAGGCCGGGCGCCGAGAGGGCGGAATATGGGATTTGGGTCGTCGAGCGGACGGCCGCCGGCGGCTGGAGCGAGCCCCGCTATCACGGCCCAGGCATGTACGTCTCGGCGGCGCGAAACGGCAGTCTCTACATGACGGACGTGACGGGCATCGTGTCGCGCAGCAGGCCGGTCATTATATATCCGCGGACCGGGGAGGGGTACGGAACGCCCCAAATGGTCGGCGGCGGAGTCAATACGCCCGTCGTCGCCGATCATGGCTTCATCGCTCCCGACGAAAGCTACATTCTCTTCGACTCAAACCACCGTCCCGGCGGCCAGGGCGGCGAGGGCGATTTGTATGTCTGCTTCCGGAAAGCGGATGGATCCTGGGGCGAGGCGATCAACCTCGGCGATACGATCAACACACCGGCCACGAATTTTTGCCCCTCCGTCTCCCCCGACGGCCGATATATATTCTTTGCCACCTACCGGGACATCTACTGGGTCAGCGCTAAAATCTTGGACAACTTAAAGGAAAAAAGGAAGTGGCCATGAAAAAATATTTTGTCCTTCTATCAATGGCGCTTGTTCTGGCCGGCGTTTCTTTCGCCCGGTTCGGCAAAGGCTCAAATCCGATCTCTCCCAAAGCGGCTTTCGACCAGGCCGAAAGTCAAGAGGCGGAGAAACAGAAGATCGCTCAGGTCGTCAGCTCGGTGATCGGCTGGGCGAAGGACAAGAACCTCGACCTTTTTTTCAGCTCCATCGCCCAAGACGAGGATTACATCAGCGTCACGCCCACGAGAAGAATCATCAAGTGCTTCGAGGACGTCAAGGTGAACGTTCCCTTCTGGATGAGCCCGGACTTCAAGTATGTCCGTCATGAGTTGAAGGACCTGGAAATCAAATTCGCCCGCTGCGGCGAAGTCGCCTGGTTTTTCTGCATCCTAGACGACATCAACAACTACAAAGGCGAATCGGCTTCCTGGGAGAACACCCGCTGGACCGGCGTCGTGGAGAAACGGGACGGCCGCTGGGTCGTCGTCCAGCAGCATTTTTCGTTTGCCAGTGACCGATAAACGGGAACTCGCCTGAGTCCATGGAATGAGGGACGCGGTCGAAAAGTTTTGGGGACTGAAGCTAGCGGCCTGCCGGAAGGCCCTCGAGGAAAACGGCTTCGATGCTGATATCGTCCCTGATCCGGATGCGGCCAGAGAACTCATCATGGAAACGGTCATTCCGCAGACCAAAGCGACGACGGTATCGTATGGGGGGTCCATCACCATCGAGGCCACGAATATCCTGGCCGAGGTTCGCCGTCGCCCTGGGCTCAAAATGGTTGAAACCATGAATGTCCCGGGGCCGCGCGAAGTCCGCATGGAACGGTGTCGGGAAGCGCTCCTGGTCGACCTTTTTCTGACCGGAACGAATGCCGTGACCGAGTCTGGAATGCTCGTCAACCTGGACATGTGGGGCAATCGGGTGGGAGCGATCGCCTACGGCCCCCGCCACGTTGTCGTCGTGGCCGGCCGCAACAAGCTGGCGGAGAACCTCGAGGCGGCCATGGCCAGAGTCCGCCGCTTGGCGGCTCCCATGAACGCGATCCGCCACGACCTCCACACCCCGCGCCCGACTCCCTGCGTTTCCACGGGCGTTTGCGCGGACTGCCGGAGCGAGTGGCGGATCTGCAACACATGGCTCATCACGGCCAAATCGTTTCCTCGGGGACGGATCAACGTCGTCCTCGTCAACGAGGACCTTGGCTTCTGAAAGCGGGCAAGGTTGCCGATGAAGAAGCAACGGGAGTTGAACTCAAAATAAAGGAGTAAAGTGATGGAAAAGAAACGTTTTATCAGAATCGCATTATCCTTTTTAATGGCCGCAACGGGATTCTTCTTCCAGCGGTGTTCACAATCCCTGCCGCCCAGGATCGACGACCTGGTCAATGATTACGTCGCCCATGACCAATTCATGGGCACTGTCCTGGTTGCAGAGAAAGGCAAGGTCGTATTCGTCAAGGGATACGGGCTGGCCGACGTCGATCGGAATAGGCCCAACACGCCCGAGACGAAATTCATGATCGGGTCCATCACCAAGCAGTTCACGGCCATGCTGGTCACCCAGTTGGCGGAGAAAGGCATGCTCCGGTTCGATCAAACCATATCGGATTTCATACCCGAATTCCCTGCGGATATCGGCAAGGTCATTACGGTTGAAATGCTTCTGAACCATGCTTCAGGTTTACGCTTGCCGGAAGGGATCGAGAAGTATTACTCCGCGTCGAATAAGGAGGAGTTTCTCCAGGAATTCATCAAGCAACAATCGGAAGAAGGGCTCCGTTTCGATCCGGGTAAGGGCTACGCTTACTCCAATGCCGGCTATTACATACTGGGTCTGATCATCGAAAAGGTCACCGGCACAAGCTACGATGAGGTTCTCAGGGGACAGATCCTGGGCCCGCTCGGCATGGCGGATACCGGTTGCGCTAAGAAGGGGCAAGCGCTGGACAACGAAGCCGTTTCATACCAGAAGCTTCCGGACCGATACATCACCTGGAACGAAGACGTGCATTCTTATGACCCCGGCATCGTCCAATTCAGCGCGGGATTCATGTATTCGACGGTCGGGGATCTGCTTAAGTTCAGTATGGCGATCTCCTCGAACACATTGCTATCGCGGCAGTATACGGAAATGTACCTGAAGATGAGGAACGTCAAGTCGGAACCGCCCATCTCCAATATCTCCCCGGCGCTGGCCAAGGAGCTGTTCGGAACCTCCGGGAACGGATTCGCGGGAGAGATCTCCATCGTCGAGGGTCCTGGATCCAAGGAGAGACGGACGTTCTTCTGGCATGACGGGACCTGCAAGCTGTTCAAATCGCATCACTATCATTTCAGCGACAAGGACCGGGTCGTCATCATCCTCAGCAACCTCAGCTTCCGCGACGAGGGCGACGAAATGGTCCTGAAGATCCATCAACTGCTCAACGGCAAGCCCTACGATCACATCCGAATCAAATACAGCCTGGCGCAGTACATCTCGGAGGATATCGCCATGCATGCCGGGATCCCGGCGGCCGTCGGTGAATACCTCCGGCTTGTGGACGACACGGAGCGTTTCATCGTTCCTGGTCAGGATTACGCGATCGGCCACGGCCGCCAGTTCGCCGAAATGGGTGATTTGGATAGCGCCATTCTCATTTTGCGGGCGGCCGTTTCCATTTTCCCGCAATCCTGGCAGGCATATGACGCCCTCGGCGATGCCTATAGGCTGAAAAAGGATACCGCGGCGGCGATTCAAAGCTTCAAAAAATCGCTCGAATTGAATCCTCAGAATACTCATGCGATAGAGGTGCTGAAAAAGCTGGAGAAGAAATAGATAAGAATTCTAATATTGATTTTGTCGTAAACAAATAGAATCACACTTCCAAGAAGGGCGGCATCGACGGCGTGAAAATACACAAAAACGCCTATCAGATTTTTATTTATCGATATTAACCTTCCCTACCCCTCCTTGCCAGTTAGGAGGAGCTCGAAAAAGGCCGGCGTTTTGGGATAGGGCATGGTGGGCGATAGAGGACTTGAACCGCTGACTTCACCCGTGTGTAGGAAGCAGCGGAAAATTCGCAGCCATCTTACTCAGCTTAATATTAGAGGTTGCCGATGAAGAAACGATTAGCTAAGCTTTTCAATTTATTCATCATTGTTTTCGGGGTGATGATTGGCCATATGACATCGTCACAAAATCAAACCGGCATCATTGTTGAAAAGGCAAAGCCGGTTGAAGACGCCGACGGCCATGTTTACAGAACCGTTAAAATAGGGAATCAGATATGGATGGCAGAGAATCTGAAAACAACCAGGTATAATGATGGACAGCCGATTCCTCATGTCACTGATCATAGCGCCTGGGGAGGCCTCCGGGCGCCAGCGTACTGTTACTACAATAACGAAGAGACAAATCTCGGTGTGTATGGCGCATTATACAATTGGTATGCGGTGAACTCGGGAAAGCTCGCCCCGAAGGAATGGCACGCTCCCACCGATGCCGAATGGACAACACTCGCTGCCTATCTCGGCGGAGAAGGTGTCGCCGGAGGGAAGATGAAAGAAGCCGGGTTTGCCTATTGGCTGGCGCCTAATGCGGGCGCGAGCAACAGCAGCGCGTTTTCTGCTCTTCCAGGCGGAGGTCGGGACGACAAGGGTGCGTTCAGCGGTCTCACTTACTTCGCGAATTTCTGGTCGTCGACGGAATCCTCTCCATCGAATGCTTGGCGCAGGCACCTGGTCTATGATGACCGGAATGCGCGCCGGGACAACTTCGGAAAAATGATGGGCTTCTCGGTCAGATGTATCAAGGATTCGTCGTCCCCCGAAAGCTCAACTTCTATGGAAATTAGAAAATAATGAAGGGAAAAATCAAGATGAAAAAACTAATTCTTATCAGCTATTTGCTAATTTTTGTAGTTTAAATCATTCATGCTCAGCAAAGCGATTTTCCAAAACTCACCGGGCCCTATCTCGGCCAGAAGCCACCTGGGATGACTCCGGAGATTGAGTCGCTCGGCGGCTTTTTTGACCGCCATGAGCAATTCCCAACCGCCATTGACATTTTTTTTCGTGATTTATATTTTCCCACGATGGATATAGGGGTAAATCGATACAAAAAGGCTCACTTGGCCACCACAGCCGAAAAGGAAACTCTTATCCATAACTACCGAGCAGTGGACAGGGTGAAACTCCCCTTCGTTTTCATGCGCAACATGGGCTCTCTGGAACCGCCTCACGGCGGCGTTGTGGAAGAGGTCCGCATCAATGTGCCTCTGGACGACAGCCTGTTCCTTCCCCCGGACTACAAGAAACAGCCGCCCTAGGAGAGAAACCCATAAAAAGAGAATCATCCTTGGGGAAGCCTATCTGGCAAATGGAAACATAGAATTGGCAATTGACAATTACAAAATAGCTCTGGAAATAGACCCCAATTTTGCATCGGTCAAAAGAGCCTTAAAAGATATCAAAAAAAAGGAAAAGGAGTTCTCTGTGACAACAAAGACCATATTCCGTGTTATGCCGGCGTTTATAACGGCATTCCTGTTATTTTCAAGTGCTGCTTACGGGCAAGCGGATAAAGACACTTTAACACCCGACCGCCTCGGGCAGGGCAATAAAATCATCATTGGCGAAACCTTCAAAATTCATTCTGATATTCTCAATGAAGACAGACATTTTCTGGTTTATCTTCCTGATGATTATTCAAGTTCGCAAATGAAATACCCGGTTATTTTCTTATTGGACGGCGATTATTTTTTTCTTCCCACTGCAGGGATGGTCGAATTTTTATCGAAGATAAACAAGGCCCCCAAAATGATCGTCGTTGCCATTGTCAATACGGACAGGTTTCGTGATTTCTCGCCTCCGACACGAGACGCAGACAATCCAGATCCATCCGATACCGGGGACGGAGCAAGATTTTTGGCCTTCTTGAAAGATGAACTCCTGCCCTATATGAATACAAATTACCGGACTGAGACTTATCACATTTTTGTTGGTCATTCACTGGGAGGGCTATTTGTAATTCACACACTGTTGAGTGAACCACAGCTTTTCGGTGCCTATATTGCCATCAGCCCTGCCTTGTTTTGGAATGGCGGATCGGAAGTGACCAAGGCCGGCAAGGTGTTCGACCCCCAAATGTCCTTGAAGAAATATCTTTACATGACCTACAGTGAAGGCGACGGTTCCAACACTCGGTCTTCAACCGACAAACTGGTCAACATTCTTGAAACTCAAACGCCCAAAGATTTTAAATGGAAATTTGCTTTCATGCCCAACGACAGACACAACTCGAGCCCGCTGCGGTCAGCTTATGACGGACTGGAACTTCTCTTTTCCCGCTGGGAGTATCTGGGTGAGGATGACTCGGGGAAACTTGTGCAGCATTACGCTTCATTATCCGAAAAATTTGGGTTTGAATGCAAACCTACCGAAGATGCAGCCGCCAGTGTAGGCCGCAACCTTGTCCGAAAAGGAAATCTTCCGGAAGCCATAAAAGTCTACCAATACATCGTAAAAATATATCCACATTCTGCCGATGCGTATGAACGTCTTGGTGAGGCATACATGAAAGCCGGGAACACAACACTTGCCATTGAAAGCTATGAGAAATCATTAAGAATCAATCCACAGAATTCCCGGGTCACAGAAAATCTGAAAAAGTTAAGGGAGAAATAGATGAAACATTTTTCATCCATCAGCGTAAAATATAAAAAAATATATCCAGGGAGGAAAATCGATGAAGAAAATTTTATATGGGGAGCGGCCCCATCACGTCGCCGTTGTGCACGGAGGACCGGGCGCGCCTGGCTCGATCGCGCCGGTCGCAAGGGAGTTGTCGAAAGCCGCGGGCGTCCTCGAACCCATGCAGACAAAATCGACGCTGGAAGGGCAGATCGAAGAGCTGCGCGACGTCCTGGAAAAACACCGTCCGCGGCGTGGATGGCCAGGGGTGCAAGCTCGACCTCCGGACCGGCGGCAGGGAAATCCGATGAAATGGATCGATATAACCGCGGATGAGGTTCTCTATATTGATCCCGGCCTGACGGCCCCAATCGTTGGAATGACCTGAACCCCGAATCTTGATCCATTTCGGATGCGAGTTTTTTGACTGGAAAATTCACTCAAGGCCAGGTATATTGATCGGGGGTGGGTCCCACAGAACATGCGGGATCCAGCCGACTATCGCGCCGGCGTGATGATTGGCCCCGTTCTGCGCTGGGCAGCGCGAACTCGGCCAACGGAGACATATGGATAAGATAACACTGGAAAAGGTCGGACCCGGGAACCTGGCGGATTGCGGCATAGGTTGCCTCACGAGCCCAAAAAACCAAGGGTATCAGCCCAAAGTCGAGTGGCTGCGAAGGCGCTTTGCCGAGGGGTTGCGCTTTCTGCTGTTCCGCGATGGCGAAGGCAGGCCGCTGGCCTTCCTCGAGTATGTGCCGGGCGAATACGCCTGGCGGCCGGTGGACGCCGCGGGCTGGCTATTTGTGCACTGCTTATGGGTATACCCCAGAGCGCAGAAAGTAGGCGGGCGGGGCGGCCGTTTGATCCGTGCCTGCCTGGAAGAAGCGCGGCAGGGTAGTGCCACGGGGGTGGCGGCCATTGTGAGCGACGGCGCATGGATGGCGGGCAAAGAGGTGTTTCTCAAGAGCGGATTCAAACAGATCGCAGAAGTTGATCGATTCCAGTTGGTCATCTACCGGTTAAGAGAAGGCCACGAGCCGCGATTCCGCGACATTAGCGGCAACATGGCGAAGTTCCGAGGCCTGCAGGTCGTGTATTCCGCTCAGTGCCCGATGCTGCCCAAGTCGGTGAACGACCTGTCGGACATCGCAGCCGAACAGGGCCTGAAGTTGAAGGTCACCGTGCTCAGCGACGCGCGGGAAGCTCAAAATGCGCCCTCCTACTATGGCGTTTTCAGTCTGCTTTGGAATGGCCGGTTGCTGTCGGATCATTACGTGAGCAAAGGACGATTCAAGAACCTCTTGAAGAAAGAGATTCTGAAAGAACGGGATCAGAGGAGCTAGCCCTCTTGAATTCAATCCGCGGCGCCAGGCTGACCTGAGCGGTGGACTCCTGGGCAAGGCTCATGTCTCCCGACAGCTACGCAGCGGTGGTTCGTGAGCGGTTCCCCCTGGTTGCTGAGGACACAGGCGGAATCGTGGGGTTTGCTCACCTCAAGAGGACACGCGCGACAACGCTCGTCGCCAGGATAAAAAAGGAGGTTTCATATGAAAGAGAGCAGGGAACGACCAATGAAAGCAGTGTTCCTTTGTTTATATCTGATATCGGTCACCCTGCTGCCGGTCGCGGGATCAGAAAAAAGCCTCTTGACGACCAAAAAGTGGCTGGAAGACCTTGACTTCGTCGCATCAACCTTGAAATCACAGCATCCCAATATTTACTATAAAACAAATAAGACGAAATTTGATTCAGTCGTCGCCGAATCTCGAGGTCAAATCGCCCGGTCAAATTCTGATCTTGAATGCTACTTTGCCATTAAAAGAATCATCGCCGTTATTGAAGACGGACATACGGGCTTACTCGAGGACGGCATTTTCAATCTTTTTGATCTACGCTTCCCTTTCCGAGTGGATGAATTTACGGATGGCGTCTACATCACCTTGATCAGAAAAGAAAACGAAGTATGTTTAGGCTCGCGGGTCACGGCCGTTAATGGTCAGCCAATAGAAAACGTCCTGGCGACGATAGAAAAGGTGGTCAGCAGCGACAACAGGTTCGGACGAAGATACGGGGCTTTGAATGGAATGTCTTTTGCCCGTGTCCTGTATGGTTTGAGAATCATTGATAATACTAATGAAATTGAATTGACGTTGATATTACCAAATGG
>Ga0299915_10000668_pt1 | contig 25781 bp, 20 predicted proteins | sample RVTome_13_FD_200263 | JGI IMG/M metagenome (GOLD analysis project Ga0299915, IMG submission 200263) | Soil microbial communities from uranium-contaminated site in the Upper Colorado River Basin, Wyoming, United States - RVT92D227 (version 2) ... | reverse complement strand
CCTTCAAAAGGGCCGGGAAAAGATCCCGGCTGAAATCCACCTGCTCGCCGGCTTCAATCTTCTCCAATACCTGCGGCTCCAGCACATAGATGCCGGTATTCACCGTGTCGGAGAAGACCTCTCCCCAGGAAGGCTTCTCCAGGAAGCGCTGCACACGGCGCTCCCCATCTGTGATCACTACGCCGAATTCCCGCGGCTCCGGGACGCGGTAGAGGACGAGGGTTGCTGCAGCCCCTTTTTGGCGATGAAAATGCACCGCGGCCCCCAAATCGAAATCGCACAAAGCATCCCCGGAAATGACGACGAAGGTGTTGTTCAATTGCTCCTGCAGCCGCTTCACACTCCCCGCGGTGCCCAGGGGAGTGTCCTCCACGGAATAGTGGAGCCGCAGGCCGAAATCGCTTCCATCGCCGAAATAGGCCTCAATCTCATCGGCCAGATAATGCACGGTGGCATGGGCCTCCTGCACGCCGTTTTCGCGCAAGAGCACCAGGATGTGTTCCATGATGGGCCGGTTGACCACCGGCATCAAGGGTTTGGGGAGATTGCTGGTGAGGGGCCGCAGCCGGCTTCCCTCTCCACCCGCCATGACCACCGCCTGAAACATGGCAAGCCTCCTCATCGTTCCGGCTGAAACTACTTTCTGCGAGGGATCACCACTTCCCTTGTTTGACGTGTAAGCGTCGGCGAACAAGTTATGCTCTTCCTCGATTGCCTTGGTCGTTCTTTTCTCTGCGTGCTTTGCGCGCTCTGCGGTGGGCGGGCTCAGCTTTCCGGCCAAATCTTCTCCAGTTTCGGCGTGAAGCGATAATAGTGGCGCAGGCCAGACAAAGAATCGGCTTTCCGCGGGTGCTGCAGCCGCGCGCGAATCATTTTGACATTGGCCGGATCAACTTCCACCCCCGCCGCTGCCCGGCCCAACTGTCTCGCCGCCACCAGGGTCGTGCCGGTGCCGGCGCACGGGTCGAGCACCAGATCCCCCGGGTTGCTGGAGGAGAGAATGATCCGCGCGAGAAGCGCCACAGGGGACTGCTGCTCATGGAAGCGGCCCCCCTCCGGGCGGCGCAGGGCCTCTTCTCCGGCAAAGTAGCCGGAGGTCAACTCCCTTATGTCCGTCCAGCAATCCGTGACAAAGACCCCGTTGGGGCGCGCTTGTTTATGCCCCGGGGCGAGAGGCAAATCTATCCGCAGCCGGTGAAAGGTTCGCGGGCGCCTTCCTTTGGTGGCAAAGGCAATCACCTGATACTGTTTGCCGAAACGGCCCGCGTTCGGCACCGCGGAGGTGCGTTTCATCCAGACGATGAGGTTTTGCAGGGACCAGCCCGTTTTCCGGAGGGAACGCAAGAGATTTTCTGCGTTCTTTTCCCTCTGCATGAAGTAGAGGGCCCCGCCCTCGACCGTCAGATCAAGGAGGCTTTCACAGACTTTCTCGATCCAGGCCCAATAATCTTCTCCGGGGACGGTATCATCAAAATAGGCGTATTCCTTGCCCTGGTTGAAGGGAGGATCGAAAAAGGTCAGGGCCGCTTCCTGCGCGATGCCCGGCCTGGCGAATGCCCGCCGGCGCAAAAGTTCCAGGCAATCCCCCTGGAGTATCTTTGCCTGCATTCCTGTTGACCCGCTCCTATCTGCGCTTCGGCTTGTTCAAGGCTTCCCTATAAACCGCCAGGGCCTGATCTGCAACCTTGTCCCAGGCAAAGCGGGCCTTCACTTCCTTCATAGCGCGCCGGGCGCGAAGGGCGGCCTCTTCGGGATTTCTCAGCACTTCCAGTATCCCCCAGGCAAGGGAATCCGGATTATTCGCCCAGGTGTGGATTCCCGTCTCCCCGGGGCGAACCACCTCTCGAAACCCGCCTATGTCCGAGGTGACCACCGGCACGCCTGCGGCCATCGCTTCCAGGGCCACTATCCCGAAAGGCTCGTAGAGGCTGGGAAAGACCGCCGCATCTGCAACCCCATAGAGCCGGCGCAAGTCCTCCTCAGAGACAAAGCCCGGGAGGAGCATCCGGTTTCTCACCCCAAGGGCGGCGGCGCGGCTGGCAAGATGGCCGGTCCAGCCTCCGCCGACAATGACGAACTTTGCCTTTGACCAGGCCGAGAGGACCCTGGGCATCGCCTCAATCAAGATATGCGCGCCCTTTTCCCGCACCATACGGCCCACAAAGAGGACAATCTTCTCCTCCGGCGCCGCCCAGCGGCCGCGGAACTCGGCCAGGTTCTCCTTTTCCCGCGGGGAAATCCTCAGCCTGGCCGCTTCGATTCCGTTCGGAATAACCCTAAGTTTGCCTGCCGGAGTGGCATGAACCCGCTTCACCTCCTCCGCCATAAAGCCGGAGCAGCAAATCACCCTCCAGGATTCATAGGTCAGCAGCCACTCGTTGGCATGGATGTAAGATTGAAGGGGGGTGTGAATTCCCTGCTGGCGGCCGTGTTCGGTGGCGTGAATGGTGCACACCAGCGGAACTCCAAGGCCGTGTTTCAGGGTCCAGGCGGCCTGGGCGACCAGCCAATCGTGGGCGTGAATGATATCGAAACTTCGCTCCCCGCCCAGGAATTGCTGCAAGAGGCCGAAGTTGAGTTGATGAATGGAGGCGATGAAATCCAGGGGGTGGATTGGGTCCGGCGGGGCCCTGCGGACAACCAGACTCCCCGCCCGGCCCTTGCCGCGCGGCCAAATCTGCTCTTTTGCGGGTGTGCCGGCAACATGCGCAGTGATAACTTCCACTTCCGCACCCGCCTTGGCAAGGGCAAGCGATAGTTCGCTTACATGGCGAGCAAGCCCGCCGATTATCCGCGGCGGAAACTCCCATGACAGCATCAAAACTCTTGGTGGCGCAGACGTGCGCTTAGGTTGCTGGGCTTTCATCATCTCTCCTGGAAGAAGCTGGAACCAGCGGCAGCCAAGCTGTGCCGTAAATCAAATACGCCTTGAGGCCGAATTTTCCTTTAGAAGACCTAATGCTCTGTTGCAAAGATTCGGTTTTTGTAGGGCGGGGACTCCGATCCCCGCCGAAAGAGGTTGTTTCGAATCGCTGCGGCGGGGTTTGGAAACCCCGCCCTACACCGGCCATCAGGGTTCGCAACAGAGCAAACACCTAAAAACCTTCACCGCAAAGATGGCTAGACCCGCCTCTGCCGGGACGCAGAGAATTCCGTTGGCGGGCGCTTGGGCGCCCGCTTTGGAGCCTCTCTGCGCTCTCTGCGCCCTCTGCGGTGAAAGTCTTTCCGTGGGTTTTGATAGACGCTCTTAGGCGCTTTCGCGCGCTCTCGTCTTCCGGCAGGAAGAGCAAAAGGCGCCCGGGCTTCGGTGGAGCCTTCCGCAGGCGCGGCAGGGGCGGTTGCCCTGTTCTTCATGCCATTTTCGCTGGCGCAGAAGAGAGGCCAGGGCGGCCTCGGCCTTTTTTCGCAGAGGAGGCTCGGTTATCTCATTCGCAATCCGGCAAAGCCTTTCCACCTCTTCCCTGCGAAGCATTATCTCCGCCGGCAGCGGGGGCTCCGCGGATTCGGCTTCGGCGATTTCCTTCCTCGCGCGGCCCACTCCCCGAAAATGAATCTCCCGCAAAGGGCACTCCCCCAACAAGCGGGAGATCTTCTCCATGATCTGGCCTCTCAACATGGTGAGGGTCTGCGCCCAGGCGGGATTGGAACATTCTACCAGGAGCACTCCGTCCTTCACGCCGACAGGCCGGGAATGCCGCGCGTTTGCCGGCCCCACAATCTCCTTCCAGGCCAGCAGCACCTGGTGCTGTTTGAAGCGATGCTGAAGGCCCGCCTTCTTGAGCACCCGCTCCAGTATCTCCCCAAGTTTCGCCTGGCTTCCCCGGCCGGATCGCATCTTTCCCTTTCCCCGGTGCTGTTTTTCGTCTTTCCCGCTCTGTTTTTGGAGTGCGGGAGCAAGGGCTCCCGCTTTCCTCGGCGGCAGCTTGCTGCCGCCCGATTCTCTTTGCCGCTCCTTCCTGGAGCAAGCTCCAGGTATCAAAGCGGGTGCTTCAGGCACCCGCACTCCAAAGAAAGGCAACCCGCGCAAACCATTCAATGGTGATTATGAAAAAGAACACTAGGCGGCGCCTTCTCTCACGGGAGTGATTTCACCGGCGTGCAGCCGATAGATTCGGCCTTTCTCCAGCAGAGGTTTCGGAACCTCTTCCAGGAGAGGAGTGGTGAGGAAAACCTGTTTCTCGCTGCCGAGGGAATCGAGCAGCCCCCGGCGGCGCCTCTCATCCAGTTCGGAAAAGACGTCATCCACAATCAAGATGGGCCGCTCGCCCGCGGCCTTCTCCACCATCTCCGCCAGCCCCAGCCGGAGGGCTATGGCAAGCCCTCTCTGTTCACCCTGGGAGCCATAGGTGTGTTGGTCTATATCACCCACCAGGAGGCGAAACTCATCCCGGTGGGGCCCTGCCAGGGAGAAGCCCCGGGCGATTTCCTCCTCCCGGCTCTCCTCAAGCCCTTTCCTCAAAAGGCTCTCCACTTCCTGGGCGCTTCTCCCTTCCACCCGGTCTGCCTCGCCCTTCCCAAGCGCCGCCTCATACTTGAGCCGCAGCGGCGCCCAGGCGGGGCTGAGTCTGGCGAGGTGTGCTTCCGCCGCCTTCTCCAGTTCTTGGAGAAACTTCGCCCTTCTCTCCACCAGTTTTGCGCCATATCTGGCGAGGGCTTCTTCCCAGGGAAAAAGCGCTTCTCTTCCGCCTCGGCCTTCTCTTGTCTCCTTCAGCAGCCGATTCCTCTGCTCCAGGGCGCGGCCGTAATGCAGCAGGTTCCAGTGATAGGAGCGGCTTATCTGGCTGAGTTCGAGGTTGAGAAAGTGCCGGCGCCGGGAAGGCTCGCCCTTGATGATTTGCAGGTCTTCGCTCGAAAACCCCACCGCCGGAATAATCCCCAGCAGGTCGCTGCGTCTCCGGGCCACTCCATTTATCCTGCAGAGCGGCTTTTCTTCTCTTGCCAGGGCGATCTCGGTCTTTATCGTCTCCTTTGCCTTGAGAACTTCGGCTTTTACCCGGGCTATCCCGCTCCCCCAACAGATCGCCTCCTCATCTCTCGTTGTCCGCCAGAGCGCTCCCGTGCACCCCAGCACCAGCGCCTCCAGGAGATTGCTTTTTCCTTGGCCGTTCTCCCCGCAGATGACCACCGGGGCGTTGTCGAACGCCAGGTCCAGGGCCCGCAAATTGCGGAAGTTCTCCGTCTCCAACCGGCGCAGGTACACCCTTCGCTCCTTCTGGAAAGCAAAAACTTCCTTTGGGGCCGACTGGCTTTCCCCTCAGGAAGTTTTCTATTCTCTCCGCAGACTCTCTCGCCTTCAGCCGCCTGAGGGCCCCGCCGACCTCCTCAGAAGATTCGCATCGGCATGAAGATGCAGATATGTTCCGGATCATCGGCGGGCTTAAGCGTGCCGTGGGAAAGCGAACTGCCCAGTTCCACCCAGACCAAATCCGCGCTCATCGCTTCCAGGGCGTCCCTCAGGTAATCTCCATTGAAGGCAATCTGAATCCCTTCCCCTTCCAGGGTGATGGGAAGTTCCTCCTCCACCTTGCCGTAGTCCGCGCTCTGCGCGCTCACCTTCATCTTGTCTCCCTGGGGCTCGAAGAGAAGCCGGCTCGCCTCCGTGCGGGCGATAATCAGGCATCTCTTGATCGCCGCCAGGAAATCCTCGCGGTGAACGCTGAGCCTTCGCTCGTATTCCTGGGCAAGGAACTTGTCGAATTTCGGGAACTGCCCCTCGATGAGCCGGCTGACCAGGCAAAACTCTCCGGGCTCCTCATCTCCGCCCTTCAGGCGAAAGAGAATCTGGCTGGGGCCGATGCGCACCTCGACCAGGTCCTCCTCTTTGCCATGATCCAGGAATCTCGACAATTCATGCAGCGCCCGGGCGGGGATGATCACATTTATTTCTTTCTTGCTTTCCTCCTCCAGTTCCACCGCCTTCGTGCTCAGCCGGTAGGAATCTGTGGCAACCATGCGGATTCCTTTGCCCTGCCAAAAGAGCAGCGCGCCGGTGAGAATCGCCCGCGTCTCATCCGTAGAGGCGGCGAAGACGGTCTTTCCGATCAAATCGCTCAACAGCCCCTGTTTTATCTCAAAACAGGTCTCCTTCCCCACCTCCGGCAACGCCGGGAACTCCTCTGCCGGCAGGCCCAGGATTTCATAATTGGAGGTTCCGCAGATAAGGGAGAGCCCGCCCTTCTCGTCCCCCCGCACTTGCACCGTCGCTTCCGGCAAGGCTCCCACCACCTCGCTCAGCAAGCGCGCCGGCACGGTAAGCGCCCCCGTCTCCTTGACCTCGACCGGCAAAAGCGACTCCATCCAGATTTCCAAATCTGTTCCCAGGAGGCTCAGGCCCTTCTTCGAAGCCTTCAAAAGCACATTGGAAAGAATCGGAAGAGTGCTGCGGCTGGAAACCGCCCTCCCCACCGATTGCAGGCCCTTGTGCAAGACCTTTCGACTGCAGATGACTTCCATTCTCTCCTCCTTGCTATCTTCGCCGCGGACCGCAACTCTTATTTCAAGCCTCGTCCGCTTCTGCCTGCCGGAGCAGCCTATTTTCTCGCTCGGCCTAAAGCCACTTCTATATTAAAAGATACTAATAATAACTCAATATCTTGTGGATAAAGGGAAAAGCCGGAAAGATGACGCGGTTGAGCCATTGTTCGAGTGGGAAAAGAGTGCGCTAAGTCTAAAGTTATTCTGTGCAAGGGAGGGCTTATTCACTGCTTTTTAGATTCCACAGCAATTACCAGGAAATTCCCCCCGGTTGTGGAGAGACGCGCCTACCGCCCGCGTAACGCCCCCTGTAACTTCCCCTCGATTTCGCTGACGAGGGCGCGCACCTGCTGATCGCGGTCCATCAGGTCCTTTATCTTCGTGCAGGCGTGAATGACGGTTGAATGATCTTTGCCGCCAAACTCCCTGGCGATCTCGGGGAAGGAAGAACGGAGCAGTTCTCTTGCCAGAAACATGGCAGTCTGCCGGGCGAAGACCAGGTCCCGCGTGCGCCGCGCTTCATTGAGTTCCTCCACCGTCAGATTGAAATGGGAGGCGACGACCTGCTGAATCTGGGAGATGCTCACCGGCCTCATTCGCCCGCCCAGAGAGTGATCCTTCAAGTGCTCCGTGGCGAGGGAAAGGGTTATCTCCGCTCCGGTCAGAGAAGAGGCGGCGATCACCTTCGTCAGGGCGCCCTCCAGCACCCGAATATTCGAATCACACACCTTGGCGATATAGCGCATCACCTCATCGGGAACCGGCACGTTCTCCATCTGCGCCTTTCTCTGGAGAATGGCGATGCGGGTTTCCAGGTCCGCGGCTTTAATATCGGCCATCAGGCCCCACTCGAAGCGTGACTTCAGCCGGTCATCGAGAATGCGAAGTTCTTTCGCCGGCCGATCAGAGGAGATGACGATCTGCTTGTTCGTCTCGTGGAGAGCGTTGAAAGCCTGGAAGAATTCGGCTTCGGTCCGCTCCTTGGCGGCGATGAATTGGATATCATCCACCAGCCAGACGTCCACCGCTCGATACTTGGCGCGAAAGGCGGAGAAGCGATTCTCCCGGATGGAGGTCACCACATGATAGGTGAAAGTGTCCCCGGAGACATAAGAGACCTGGAGGTTCGGATGGTGGGCAAGGAGATAGTGCCCGATCGCCTGCATGAGATGGGTCTTTCCCAGGCCGACGCCTCCATAGATGAAAAGGGGGTTGTAGGTTTTTCCGGGAACTTTGGCGACGGCGAGGGCGGCGGCCTGGGCGAACTGGTTGGATTTGCCCACGACGAAGTTCTCGAAGGTGTATTTGGAGTTAAGCGGGGTAGAGCCGAATTCTTCGGCGGGAGAAAAATTCGCCCGTGCCGGCTTGGCGGAGGCGCGGGGTTTGTCGCGTTCCGGAGAGAGATCGAGGTTCATCTGGGTGAGGATGAATTTCACCTGGATGGGTCGGCCGAGAGCTTCGGCGAGGATGGTTCGAATCGTCTTGGTGGCGCGCTTCTCCAGCCAGTCGCGCGCGAATTCGCTCTCCACGCTGATGGTCAAGAGTTGTTGAGAAAGGGAAAGCGGACGAAGGCTCTTTATCCAATTGGAAAAGGCGGGACGAGAGAGCTGCCCTTCCAGGGCGGAGAGGATTCGAGTCCAAACTTCTTGAGGAAGCTTTTCCGCGCCGTCCATGTCTCCACACCCCAAGCAAGTAGTTTAGATTCTCTGCAAAGCAACGCCTGCGGCGCTTTGCGCGCGGCCTGCTGCAAGGGCTTGCCAGCAGGCCTGCAAGGCGCTTACCTTGCCGCTTTCCTGCTTGCTTTCCGCGGTCGGAGAGGCGGCGGGAACGGAGGCTGCGAATAAGGGTGTGGATACTCTGCTAAGATCGTCTGCAAGACCCTAAAAAAAGGGCATGAGTGCTGGATTCTTGCCGTTTCGTCTAAATTTCCTGGACCTTCGTTCCGCCCCCGAAAGATCCCGCCGAAGCGGGTAATTTAGCCATTCAATCTTTTCCACAAGGATATTCACACCTGTGGAAATCACTTACCGTAGAAAGCAGCGTCGGATTATAGCATGCCCCTACAGATTTTGCAACTTTAATTTTTTCGAGGTATTCCAAGCCTCCAGAATAATAAGCAAGCGCTTTGTTGCAGGGCGATTTTCTCCCGCGAGATTCCCTGCGGCCGAGCCCTCCGGTCACTCCGAAGCAGGAGGAAAGTTATCCCCCGATTATTGACCTCAGCCGCGCTTCCACCGCGTTTATCGGATGAGCAAGAGCCTGCTGGCGCAGGCGATTGAAGATCGGGTAACCAGCCGCCTGCTCCGCCTCCCATTCCCGGGCGAATTCGCCGCGGCGAATCACTTCCAGGCTGCGCCGCATCCTCTCCCTTATCTCGGCCGGCAGAAAGGCGGGGGTGCGGGTCAAGGTTCCGTATTGGCTGGTGCGGGAGTGAAGCGCCATCTGTTTGAAAAGGCCCAGTTCGGCCATCTTCAACATCACCTCCCCGGGCTCGCCCGAGGCCCACAACTCCAGGGCCGTCACCTCCGGGGAATAGCCTTCCTCCACAAGGAGTTCGAAGGACTCGAGGAACAACCGGAAGATCGCCGGCCAGATCACCTGCTCGCTGAAATGGTCGAGTTCGGTTTCTTCTGCAAAAGAGGAATGGATCGCTCCGCCCCGAGTCGCCCCGATTCCCTTTGCCAGCGCGAGCGCCTTCGCCCAGGCCTGGCCCGAGGCATCCTGGAAGACTCCCACGCAGGCGGGGGCCCCTTTCCCTTTCAGGAAGAGGTCTCTGACCGCCGCCCCAATCATCCGCGGCGCCACCAGGATTACGTCTATTTCGGGCGGAGGCGCAATCAGGCCGTAATGAATTGCATAACCATGGGCGAAATCGAGCGCTTTTCCGGCCCCAAGGTTAGGCAAGATGCTCTCCCGAAAGAGCGCCTTTTGCACCTCATCCGGCACCAGGAGGCAGATTACCTCTCCTCTTGCCGCGGCCGCGGCGACCCCCATCACTTCAAAGCCGTCTTTCTTGGCGGTTTCAAGACTTTCATCGGCAATTCCGCCGACAATCACCTCCAGGCCGCTGTCCCGCAGATTCAGCGCCTGGGCGCGCCCCTGGTTGCCATAGCCGATTATGGCAATCGGCCTGCCCGTCAGAACGGAAAGATCGGCCTCTTCCTCCCGATATACGCGAGTCACTCCATTCACCTCCGTTACCAACGTTGAACCCTTCGACTTCGCTTGCGCTTCGCTCCCTTCCCGCCTCAGGCGGGCTCAGGGTAAACAGGGCAAGCGCTGAACGCTCAAGATTTGACTGCTCCGGCCTCCTGTGCTACCATCGCCGTACCTTCACATCGGCTTGTTTCTTAGTTTGGGGATAGCCGTGGGGTTGCTCCATCCTGCAGATTGGCAAAAGGGATTTCACCCTATAGTTGAGCCCCCTGTCTCTCAACTTCGACTGCTGCGTCTGGGACTCCTCTCCCTGTCGGAGGGAGAAGCCTGGGAGAGGAGATTTGAGGGGATGGAGGCGGCTCTTGTCGTTTTGGGGGGAAGGTGTGAAATCTGGGCGGGAGAGCAACACTGGCCTCGAGTCGGGGAAAGAGAAGAGGTCTTTTCCGGCCGGGCAAGCGCGCTCTACCTGCCAGCCGGCAGCAACCTGAGGGTCAAAGCCCTGGGTTCACTGGAAGCCGCGCTAATCACTTCTCCGGCCTCCTCCAAAGGAGAGGCCGTCCTTGTCAGGCCCGAAGAAGTCGCCGTGCACACTGTCGGCAGCGATAACTGGCGGCGCTCCGTCCACGAGATCATTAACGCGCGGGTTCCCGCCCAGAGGCTGCTTGTGGGCGAAACCTATAACGAACCCGGCGCCTGGTCCTCCTATCCGCCCCATAAACACGACCACGAGATTCCGGGCAAAGAGGCCCCCCTGGAGGAAATCTATCACTTTCGGGTGAATCCTCCAGAAGGCTTCGGAATCCAGAGAAGCTACTCTCCCGAGAGAGGCCTGGATGAGGCCCTGGTCGTGAAACACGGGGATACCGTGGAAATCCCCTTTGGCTATCACCTGGTGGCCGCCGCGCCGGGACACAAAGTCTATTACCTTTGGGCCCTTGCGGGAAAAGAGAGAGAATTGCAGGCGCAGGAAGACCCGGCCCATTCCTGGGTGAAGGGGTAATCTGGAACTAAAGCAATCCCTATCCTCACATAAATCGGTCAGATTCGAAAGGATGAAGAGATGCAAGAGCCAATGAGCGCCTATTTCCACGTGGGGATCGTTCACCCCATGGCCTTTCCGGAGGTGATAAAGGGAGAGGGGCCGATTCTGGAGACCCTGCGGAAGATCTGCGCCGACGAATTCTTCCAGGCCGTGGAGGTAACCTGGATAAAAGAGGCAAAGGTCAGGAAGGCCGCGGCCGATATGTTGGCCCAGAGCGGAATGGACGTAATCTTCGCCGGCCAGCCGCCGCTGCTTTTGCAGAAACTCAACCTCAATTCCTCAAATGAGAAGGAGCGCAAGAAGGCCCTCGACCAATGCAAGAACTCGGTTGACCAGGCCTATGAACTCGGGGCCGACATCCTGGCGATCCTCTCCGGCGCCGACCCCGGAGAGAAGGGACGAGGCCGGGCGACGGAACTGCTGGTAGATTCTCTCAAGCAGATTTGCGGCTATGCCCAGGAAAAGGGCACGGACAAGATGCTCTCCATCTCTCTGGAGACCTTTGACCGCGCAATAGACAAAAAGGCCCTCATCGGCCCCACCGCGGAAGCCGCGCAAGTCGCCGCCGCAGTGAGAAAGGAATACAGCAACTTCGGCCTCACCATAGACCTCAGCCACCAGCCCCTCATCGGGGAAAGGGGGCCGGAAATGGTGATCACCGCCATTGACCATCTCATCCACCTCCATGTCGGCAATTGCTTTGTCAAGGATAAGTCCCACCCCGCCTATGGGGACCAGCACCCCCGTTTCGGGCTGCCGGGAGGCGAAATCGGAATCGAACAGGTCCGGCTCTTCCTGGAGGCCTGTGTCTATTCCGGCTTTTTCAAGAAAAATTGCCCCACCTCCATGCCGGTCATTTCCTTCGAAGTGAAGCCCCTGCCGGGAGAAGAGAGCGAACTCGTAATCGCCAACGCCAAGCGAACCCTCCTGGAAGCCTGGGCGAAACTGTAGCAGGGAAAGCGAAACTTCCTGGGGGACGAGTCCGCCTCGGACGGACTTCCCCTTCAGGAAGTTTTCATTTTGCAGGAGCGGAGAATGAAGCCGAAAGTTTATATTTGCCGTCTTATTCCAGAGAAGGGATTGGAGATGGTGAAGGGGTTCGCCGAGACGGAGGTATGGGAGGGCGAACTTCCCCCGCCGCGGTCGCTTATTCTGGAGAAGGTGAAAGATATTGACGGCCTCTTGCCGCTGCTGACGGATCGGATTGACGCCGAGGTGATGGAGGCTGCTCCTCGACTGAAGGTCATTTCCAATTATGCCGTGGGCTATGACAATATTGATGTTCCGGCCGCCACGCAGCGGGGGATTCTGGTCTGCAATACTCCTGGGGTGCTGACCGAGACCACGGCGGACCTCGCCTGGGCGCTGCTGATGGCGGCGGCGAGGCGGATTGTGCCGGGCGACGCCTTTGCCCGCTCCGGCAAATGGAAGACCTGGGGGCCCATGCTCTTCTTGGGCTACGATATCCATGATGCCACCATCGGGATAGTGGGCATGGGCCGCATCGGCGTGGAGATGGCAAAGCGGGCAAGAGGCTTTTCCATGCGCCTCCTCTATCACGACCCGGTGCGCCGCCCCGAATTGGAGTCTGAATTGGGGATGGAATACGTCCCCCTGGAGAAACTGCTTGCCGAGTCGGATTTCATCACCCTCCACACCCCCCTGAACGAGGCCACCCGCCACTGCATCGGCAAGGAAGAACTCGCCTTGATGAAACCGACCGCGATTCTCATCAATACCAGCCGCGGGCCGGTGGTGGATCAGAAGGCCCTCTATGAGGCTCTGGCCGAGCGCCGCATCGGGGGCGCGGCTCTGGATGTCACCGACCCGGAGCCGCCCGCGCCCGATGATCCCATTTTGAAACTCGACAATCTGACCATTGTCCCCCACATCGGCTCCGCCTCCTTCGCCACCCGCACGAAGATGGCGACCATGGCGGCGGAGAACCTCATTGCCGCGCTGAGCGGCAAGCGCCCGCCCCATCCGGTGAACCCGGAAGTGCTGGAAAGAGGAGGAAGGTGAGAGAAAGCCGCCCTGGTATGGAATCATAATGACGTGCAGGCGGGCATCTGCGGATGCCCGCCCCTTCCGCGCTTTCCGGCGTCGCGGCGTCTGAGAGATGACCTGCCATGGTGACCGAGAACAGCACACTCACCGTTCTGGCTGACCTGCTTTCCGCAATCCGCCAGATACAAAGCACCCAGGGGCTCCTCTTTGACTTCACCCTTGCTCTGGCCGGGGGCTTCATAGGGGCGCTTCTGGCGCGCAGATTGAGACTCCCTCTTCTTGCCGGCTATCTCGTTGCCGGTGTAGTGATGGGTCCCTCGGTGCTTGGGCTCATCAAGGACTCCGGCACCATCAACTCCATCGCCGAATTGGGCGTCGCCCTGTTGATGTTCGCGCTGGGGGTGCAACTTTCCCTCCGCGACCTTGCCAAGACGCGGTCGGCCGCCTTTTTCGCGGCTCCCCTGCAGATTGTCCTCTGCATAGGCATGGGCCAGGGGCTGGGCCTTCTCTTGGGCTGGTCTTCGCAGCAGGCGCTCGTCTTGGGCTTTGTGCTCTCTCTTTCCAGCACCATGATAGTGGTCAAACTCCTCTCCGAAAGGGGAGAACTCCATACCCAGCACGGCCGGGTGATGGTGGCCATGCTCCTGGCGCAAGACCTGGCCGCGGTGGTTATCGTGGGCTTGCTGCCGGTTCTCTACGGCCTGGAGGCGCGAGACTACATCCAACTCTCCAGGATGATCGGCAAAGGCGCGGTCTTCGTGGGCTGGACGGTCATCATGACTCGCTGGATCGCTCCCGCGCTGATGTCTGTAGTGGTGAGAAGTTACAGCAAGGAGATCTTCGTCGCCATGGCCGCGCTCCTCTGTTTCGGCGGCGCCGCGAGCAGTTATCTTCTGGGTTTCTCGCTTGCCATTGGCGCCTTTGTCGCGGGCCTGGTTTTGAGCGAATCCCATTACAGCCACGAAGTCCTCGCCAATGTCACCCCCATACGGGACCTCTTTGGCCTGGTCTTTTTTGTCTCCCTGGGATTGCTTTTCGACGGACATCAGGTGCTCAAGCATCCCGGCTGGATGATCCTGTTGCTGGCGGCGATATTCATTGGCAAGGCCCTCGTTGTCGCGGTCTCGATACTCCTCGCCAGGTATCACATCCGCACCGCCCTCGTCTCCGGCCTCGGGCTCGCTCAAGTCGGAGAATTCTCCTTTCTCGTGGCCATCATCGCCCTCCGCCAAAAGTTGATAAATCCGGAGATTCATTCCATCATCATCGGGGTGGCGGTGGTCAGTTTCCTTGCCAGCCCGGCGCTGATGAGCCTGGGGGGCCTGCTCTACAGCAAGATGCGGAGTTGGGCGACGGGAGACGCGGTCTTAGCCCAGGAAGAGTTCGCCCGCGGAAAATTCCTTCCGCCGCGGCTGCAGGATCACGTCCTCCTCTGCGGCTATGGAAGAGTGGGAAGCCATATCGGGGAGATGCTGATGGAGGAGGGACACCCCTTCATCGTTATCGAATATGACCAGCATATCCTCTCCGCTTTGCACCAGCGCCAGATTCCGGCCCTCTATGGGGATTCGACCAGCCGCCTGCTTTTGCTCGCCGCCGGGGCGGAGCGGGCGCGCCTGGCGGTGATCGCCCTGCCCGATGCCATCAGCACCCGCCTGACCGTGCGAGAACTCCGCCGCATCAGCCCGGATTTGCCCATTGTCGCCCGGGTGCACCTGAGCGAGGAATTGGAGCCCACCTGTGCCGAGGGTGCGCACGAAGTGGTGCAGGCGGAATTCGAGGCCAGCCTCGAACTGATGCGCCACAGTCTGCTTCGCCTGGGCCGGGAAGCGGACGTTGTCCAAGCCCGCATTGACGCCATCCGCCGGCAGCGCTACCAAAAACTTCGCGCCGAGGAATAATCTCCTCCGGAGAGGCTACCTGCCGGCCAGCAGGTGTGGTAGAATGTGCGGCGGCGCCTGGGCCGGCTTCAGGGCCGGCTGGGGAGGGGCCGAGAGGCGGCAAGCCAAAAAAGGAAACTAGATGGGGCATAAGTGTGCCATTACACGCGGCCCGGAGGAAAGGGACCTCCCGGCCCGCGGCGTTTGGCTGGCAGAGCATTATCCGGCTTTGGGCGGGCTTTTGGAGCAGGTGGAGGAGAAGATCGCCGGGCTTGCCTGTGCCAGGGGGGAACTGCTCAATAACGCGGGCCAATATGTAATCTCCGGTCGAGCCAAGAGGCTGCGGCCGGCCCTGCTGCTATTGTCGGCCGAGGCCTGCGGCGGCCCCGGTTCTCTCGCCCTGGAGGCGGCCGCAGTGGTGGAACTCGTCCATACCGCCTCCCTTGTCCACGACGATGTGCTGGATGAATCCTCCTGGAGAAGGGGAAGGGCCTCGGCCCGCGCCCTGTGGGGAAACAAGATCTCCGTCCTCCTGGGGGATTATCTCCTCTGCCGAGCCGTCTCCCACCTTGAAGCCGTGGGAAGTGATTCCATGGTGGAAAAACTCCTTTCCGTCACCCAGCAGATGTGCCACGGGCAGGTTGCTGAAATCACCGAGGCGGGACCCAATCTGACGGAATCGCGTTACCTGGAGATTGTGACGGACAAGACGGCTTCCCTTTTGGGATTCTGCGGTTGGCTGGGAGCGCGCTCGGTTTCCGCGCCGCTTGAGGCAATGGAAATACTGGAGAGATTTGCCCGGAACTTCGGCATGGCCTTTCAAATCGCGGATGACGTCCACGATTTAGTCGGCTCCCAGGAGGCCTCCGGCAAGCCGGTCAATCACGACCTGCGCCAGAAAAAGACCACACTTCCGGTCATTTTTTCCCTCACGCAATTGAAAGGCGCGGAGCATGAGTTTCTCCGCCGCGCGCTCTCGGAGCCGGCGCTCTCCAGGGAGAGCCTCTCTCGCATGAGACAGTTGGCCGCAGAAAGCGGCGGAATCGCCTATGCCTGGTCGGTCTGCCGCCAATATCTTGAGCAAGCGCACCAGGCCCTGGACTCGCTTCCACAGGCGCTTCCCTCGCTGCAGCCACAGAGTGGTTGCCTGAACCCCGAAAGCGAACGCGCCTACCAGGCCCTCCTGCTCACCTGTGGAGAAGCCTTCCCTCTCCCCGTAATGGCCTGAGGGCCGCCTCCCTATTTTCACTCGAACTCACCGATCCAGCGCGGCAGGCCGGTCCTGGTAGCGGCCCGGACCAGCCGCTTGTCCGCGGTGTAGAACTCGCAGCCGCGTCGTTTGGCCAAGGCGAGATAGGCTGCATCGTAGATACTAAGATGGTGCGCCAGCGCCAGTTTCCAGGAATCTTCGGCGATCGAAGCGAAATCACAAAGGTTAAGGCCCAGGTCAAATAGTAAACCGCCGGCGGCCCGACCTTCCTGCTCGCTGATTCTTCCTCGATCCACGGCGACCTTGAGGGCATTGGTCACCTCATATTCCCACAGGGAGGGCACCGTCAGACGCAATTGACCGGCGTGGAAGCCCAACAGCAGCCGGATCGCCCGCGGAGAAGTTTCCTCATCGCTAAAGACCCAGGAAAGCGCCACACTCGCATCAACGACGGCCAGTCGCATGGCGCCGCTCCAGTTGTCGTCGGCTTTCACGAATCAATTCGCGAGCCGACACACCACGCCCGCGCAGGCTTTCTCGCAAGGCGAGAATCTTCTCGACCGCCGAGGTGCGCTTCTGTGGCTCATTCCGGGTGGGTTCGCTCCGCCGGGGAAGCAAATCGGCTTCGCGGATACGCCATTCTTTGCGGCCCACTTTGGCCGCAGGCAGCAACCCGCGCCGTATCCAACGCCGCACGGTCTGGGGATTCATTTTCAGCCTCTCCGCAGCCTCTTCGACAGTCAGCAGTTCTACAGGCATCTTGTCGTCTCCTGACTGCATAATACCATAAGATACCATAAAATACAAGATTCTCTGCAGGCTTTGGGCGACTGCAAACCCTTTGAAGGGGCAAGAGGGAGGCTCGTTTCCGCGCTGCGAAGCACGATTAGCAGCCGCTCGGAAGGGGGACATTTCACGCCGCGAAATGCTCAAATCCTTGCGGCAGTGGTGATTCAGACCCGTCCGGGCGGAGGAGTTGAATCCCGCTTTCGGGAGAAAGCATCTCCCCGATGATGATCGGAGGGCGGCCGACCTTCTCTAAAGCGGTTGTGATGGCGGGAAGAGCGGTCGGGGCAAAGGTGAAGAGGAGTTCGTAATCTTCTCCGCCGCGAAGGGCAAAATCAACCTCTTGGCCCAACTGGCGACAGGCGGGAGGAAGCGGAATCTTGTCGGCGAAGATTTTCGCCCCCGCCTTGCTCTCCTGGCAAAGTCGGGGCAAATCCTCCGCCAGGCCGTCACTCAGGTCCATCATCGCAGTCACAAGGCCGGTCGCGGCCAGCGTCTGCCCTTCGGCAAGCCGAGGCCTCGGCTCCAGCAGGGCGGCCAGCAATTCCTCTGCGGCGGACACGGAAATGGCGTTCCCTGCTTCCTCGCCTCGGCGAGTCTGCCTATGGCACGAAAGGAGGTGCAGCCCCGCGGCGGCTGCGCCCAGCGGGCCGGTGACTGCAATGAGGTCTCCGGGCCGCGCGCCGCGGCGACGCAAGAGCCGGCCTCGCTCCACTTCCCCAAGAAGCGAAACATCAATCACCACCCCCTGGGGAGAGCCGACGCTGTCTCCGCCGGCAAGGATGACGCCATATTCCTGGGCGCACCGGAGCAGGCCCGAATAGAGCCGATCAACGAAGTCAACTTCTATCTGTCCCGGCAGGGCAAGTGAGATAAGGCCAAAAGTCGGCCGGCCCCCCATGGCGGCGATGTCGGAGATATTGACCGCCAGCGCCTTCCAGCCCAATTTTTCCGGCGGATGCCACTCACGCCGAAAATGCGTTCCCTCCACCAGCATGTCACAGGTGAAAAGGAGCAGTTTGTCCGAGCCGGTCAATCCAAAGGCGGCGGCGTCATCTCCTACATCCACCACCAGGCCCGCGCGCGGGCCGCCCGCGGCCAGCCGCTGGCGCAGCCTTTCTATCAATCTCTTTTCACCCATCTCGGAGAGAGTCATTTTTGAGTCTCGGGGTCCAGGCTCGAGAGGTTATCTCAAGAGTAGTGAATCGTTCGTAGTAGGGCGATTAATCGCCCGTCGAATGCTACTCTGCGTAGTAGCGTAGTGCCTACGCAACTACGCTACGAAGCACGAGTCAAGTGGCTAGGTTCCCGCTTTGCGGGAACCGCCACGGCGGCTCCGACCTAGTCGGAGCCGAGCCGCGCCATGAATGGCGCTACTACGAACCATCCTTTTTGAACGACTTCCAGAGCCCAGAGCATGGTTGCGAAAGAGAAAAGCCTATAGCAGGTTCTCCAGCCCCACGGTCAGCCCCTTAAGGTGAAGGATTCGGCGAATGGCGAGAAGGACGCCGGGCATGAAGGATTCTCGGCTGAGGGAATCATGGCGGATGGTCAGAGTCTGGCCCAGGCCGCCGAAGAGCACCTCCTGGTGGGCAACCAGGCCGGGGAGGCGGACACTGTGGACGCGAACCCGATCCGCGACAAGTTGTCCGCGCGGCGCTTCCGCCCTTTCGTCAGTGGTGGGTTCGAGGGCGCAGCCGGCGCTGTGGGCCATCCTTTGGGCAGTCAGCAGGGCTGTGCCCGAGGGCGCGTCTAGTTTCTTGTCATGATGGAGTTCGATGATCTCCGCCCGGGGGAAGAAGCGCGCTGCGCGGGCGGCGAATTCCATCATCAATACCGCGCCGATGGCGAAATTGGGAGCCACCAGTGCGGGAGCGTCATTTTTCACGCACAATTGCGCCACTTCCTCCAGGTCCGCCTGGCTGAGGCCGGTTGTGCCGACTACACAGGCTACGCTTCTTTCCAGCGCAAGGCGAAGGGTTCCCTTCGCCGCAGCAGGCACGGTAAAATCAACCATTACCTTGGGCCGGGAAGAGGCGATCGCTTTCGCCAAATCATTGCCGATAGTGACCCCAAGAGCGCCTATGCCGGCGACTTCTCCCACATCTTCGCCTACACGCTCTTTATCAACTGCGGCCACCAGTCGCAGGTCAGTTTCTCTGCGCACCGCGCGCACCACCTCGCTTCCCATTCTTCCCGCCGCCCCGCAGACAAGCAGATCAATCGCCGGCATTTGTCCCTCCCCGGAAGTTGCCTTTACGAGTTATTCTCCATCGCCGCAAAGGGAGTCCTTGCTGAACCGAGATGCTACTTCTTTTCGCAGCAAGCCTGCTTCCTCCTCTTTGCCCGAAACCGAATTGTCCCGGAGAAACTCCCTTGCCCGCTTCCCCGGGAAAGAACGGAACCATTCCTCCCGCCTGCAGTCATCTTCCGTTGTTTGTGGAGAGCGCCGGGCGGGCCCGGGTGAGCCGGAGGGCACCTTTTCTTGACTTTTGTCGGCCGGTTGCCTACAATGGCGCGGTCGGCGGGGGTTTGGGCTTTGCCCCGATCTGGTTCGGCTTTCCTGCACCTGAACGCGAAGGAGAAAAGAGATGGAGAGGCTTCGTCATGCAGTCCTGATCCTGGTGTTGGCGGGAGCGCTCTTTGTCGGAGGCTGCGGGCCTAAAGTGGTGGCCAAACTGAACGGCGCGCCCATAACCCAGGAGGAATTCATGCAGGCCCTTGAAAACGGCATAGGCCTCGCCGAAGGCCCCTCCGCCGGGCGCAGAGTGCTGGACACGCTCCTCGTCCGCCGGCTGGTGGAGAAGGCGGCTCAGGAGAAGGGCATTACCGTAAGCGATGAGGAAGCAAAGAAGGCGCTGGAAGAGATAAAACTCAGCATCAAGTCATCGCCCAGGTTCACCACCTTTGAAGACTTCTACAAGCAGAGCGGAATCACCGAAGCCTACCTGGCGGATCAGGCGAAATACAACCTGCTCCTCGGGAAAATGGTGGTCACCGAGCAAGAAGCCGAACAGTATTTCAAGGAACGTTCGGCCGAGTTTGACAAGGTCAAACAACTCACTTTCTACCAGATGTTCCTGCCCACGAAGGAGGCGGCCGAGGCGGCCCGCAAGGAGGTGGTTGAGGGCAAGGCGGATTTCTCGGCTCTTGCCAAGCAGAAGTCTCTCAAGGAGGCGCGCTATCCCTTGCCGCCCGGCGGCATCACGGTTACAGTGCCGGAGGGGAGTGTATCAGACCCCGACCCGAATTTTGGTGAGATACTTTTCTCCATGAAGCCGGGAGAGACCAGCCAGCCGCTCATGTTGAGATTACCTGTCATGAGGAGCCGCGGGGAGACGTCAAAGGAGAAATTCACCATCTGGAGGCTGCTCCATGTGGCCTCCATTACCCCCGCAGAGAAGGCGACTTTCGAAAAGAGCAAATGGGAGGTAATGCGGGTGGTCTTCTCCCGCAAGGTGGCTACGGGGGAAGTGAGGCAATACTTGATGAGCCTCAAGGCGAGGGCGCGGCTCGACATCATTGACCCTAATTATGCTCCCCTTGGAGAAGAGTACAAGAAACTGGCCAAAGAGATTCCGGAGTTCAAGCCTCCCAAGCCTCCGGCCCCCGGAGAGATGCCTCCGCAACCCCAAGCGCCGCAAGCGCCTCAGTCTCCACCTTGAGCCTCGCCCGGCAAGAGGCTTAAGACGACAAGATAAAGAAATGCCCGCGAAGATTCTAGTAGTCGGCCTGGGCCCCGGCCGGGCCGAATATCTTTCCTTGGGCGCGCTGGAAGCCCTCCGCAAGGCCAGTGTCGTGCTGGCGCGCACCCGGCTTCATCCCGCTGTAGCCCAACTTCCCTCTCTGGGAGTCAACGCCCAGAGCCTGGACTGGGTATATGAGTCAGCCGGGGATCTCAAGGAGGTCTATTCCCGCCTGGCGGCGGAAGTCATCAATGCCGCCCGTCAGGCAGAAGGCACGGTGGCCTACGCTGTGCCCGGACATCCGCTGGTGGGAGAGGCTTCTGTCGCCGCCCTGCTGGCGCGGGCGCAGGCCGAGGGGATTCAGGTGGAATTGATACCCTCGCTCTCTTCTGTGGAAGTCTGCCTTCTACGGCTGGACTTCGACCCGCTTGAAGGTATGCGTCTTGGGGACGCCCAATCCCCCCTTCGGGCGGAGGCCTCCACCGCGACCCTGTTTCTGCAACTGGAATCTCGTTTCATCGCTTCGGAGTTGAAGATTTCCCTCCTGGAAGCCTTTCCTCCGGAACACGAGGTGGCCCTCCTTTATTCTGTGGGAATCCCGGGAGAAGAGCGAATTGAGCGCCTGCCCCTCGCCGAATTGGACCACCGCGAGGATTTCAATCACCTCACTTCCCTCTTCGTTCCCGCCTTGGCCCAAGAGCGCCGGCCGGTCACCTTTCAAGACTTGGTGGAGATAATGGCCCACCTGCGATCCGGCGAAGGCTGCCCCTGGGACCGGGAGCAGGACCATCGCTCTCTTCGCCCCTGTCTTGAGGAAGAGACCCGCGAGGTTCTGGAGGCAATCGAGAAGGAAGACCCCAAGGCGCTCTGCGAGGAACTGGGAGATCTCCTCTTGCAGATTCTCTTCCACGCCCAGTTGGCGTCAGAGGCGGGGGAGTTCAATATCGGCGATGTCCTGCGAGGGCTTCGCGACAAATTGATCGAGCGACACCCCCACGTTTTCGGTGGGGAGAAGATAGAAACCGCGGCCGAGGTGCTGGAGGTTTGGGAGGCCTTGAAGCGCAAGTCTCGTCTGCTGCAAAAGGCCGACTCCGCCGCCGAGGCGCGGAAAACTAAGATTTGAGGAAGGGAAATGGCTTCAAAAAAACGCGTATACCTTTTCCGAGAAGGCACAAAAGAGATGCGGGACCTGCTGGGCGGCAAGGGCGCCAACCTGGCCGAGATGACCCACCTGGGCCTGCCGGTCCCGCCCGGCTTCACTATCACTACCGAGGCCTGCAACGCCTATTCCGCTTCCGGGAAGTTCCCTCCCGGGCTGGAGGCGGAATATCTGAAGGCCCTCGCCGCGGTGGAAAGGCAGATGGGGCGCAAATTGGGCGATCCCAAGAACCCTCTTTTGGTATCAGTGCGCTCCGGCTCCAAGTTCTCCATGCCCGGAATGATGGATACGGTGCTCAACCTGGGGCTGAACCCCGCGAGCCTGAAGGGGCTGATGGCCCAGACCGGCAACGAACGCTTCGGCTATGACGCCTACCGGCGCTTCCTGATGATGTTCTCCGATATCGTTCTGTGCAGTGTCGCCAAGCGGCCCGACGGCAAGCCCCTCAACCTGGATCGCCATCGCTTCGAGACGCTGCTGGACGAGATGAAGGAGAAGCGCGGGGTAAAGCAGGATACGCAGCTGACCGCGGCCGATCTCAAGGAATTGTGCGAGCAATTCCAGCGGATGATCCATAAAGAATGGGGCCGCGACTTCCCCGCCGATCCGAAGGAACAGTTGGCCATGGCGGTGGAGGCGGTCTTCCGCTCCTGGAACAACAAGCGCGCGGTGGATTACCGCAACTTCCACCGCATCCCCCACAACCTGGGCACCGCGGTCAATATTCAGACCATGGTCTTCGGCAACATGGGCGAGGATTCCGGCACCGGCGTGGCCTTCACCCGCGATGTCGCCACCGGCCAGAAGGCGGTCTATGGCGAGTTCCTGATGAACGCCCAGGGCGAGGACGTTGTCGCGGGGGTGCGCACCCCGATGAAGATCGCGCAACTTGCCAAGCAGAACCCGCCCATCTACAAGCAGTTCGACAAGATCTGCACCAGACTGGAAAAACACTATCGCGATGTCATGGACATCGAGTTCACCATCGAGAAGGGCAAACTCTACATCCTGCAGTGCCGCGTGGGCAAGCGCACCGCCGCCGCCGCGGTCAAGATCGCGGTGGAGATGGTGCGGGAGCGGCTGATCAGCAAGGCGGAGGCGATCTCCCGCATCGAGCCGGCGCAGATTAACCAGTTGCTCCTGCCCCGCTTCGACCCGGAGGGCAAGGCAAAGGCGATCAAGGAAGGCCGCCTGCTCGCCAAGGGTCTCAATGCTTCGCCCGGCGGCGCCGCCGGCCTGGCGATCTTCGACGCCGACAGAGCGGAGGAAATCGGCTCCACGGGCAAGCGCGTGGTGCTGGTGCGGCCGGAGACCAACCCGGATGATGTGCACGGGATGCTCGCCTCCCGCGGCATTCTGACCGCCCGGGGCGGGGCCACCTCCCACGCCGCGGTGGTGGCGCGCGGCCTGGGCCTGCCATGTGTGGCGGGGTGTGAGGCGATCCGCGTGGACGAAGAAAAGCGCCTTTTCAGGGTGAATGGCAAGGTGCTCAAAGAGATGGAGGAGATCTCCATTGACGGCACCACCGGCGAGGTCTTCGCCGGCGCCATCCCTACCAGCGACCCCGACTTCCAAAAGGAGAAGGACCTGATTGCGCTCTTGGGCTGGGCGGACAAGATCCGGCGCCTGGGAGTATGGGCCAATGCCGACTATCCCCGTGATGCCCGCAAAGCGCGCGAATTCGGCGCGGAAGGCATCGGCCTCTGCCGCACCGAGCACATGTTCATGGAACAAGAGCGCCTCCCCATCGTCCAGAAGATGATTCTCGCCTCCGGGCCGGCCGAGCGCAAGAAGTGGCTCGACCAACTCCTCCCCTTCCAGCAGAGCGATTTCGAAGGCATCTTCAAGGCGATGACCGGCCTGCCGGTGGTCATCCGCCTGATTGACCCGCCCCTGCACGAGTTCCTGCCCAGCCACGACGAACTGCTGGAGCGGGTGACTGAACTGCGGACAGAACTGAAGGCCAAGAAGAGCCCCAAACTGAGCAAAGAACTGGAAGCCAAACAGAAGATGCTCGCCGCGGTGGAGATGATGCGGGAAGCCAACCCCATGCTGGGGCTGCGCGGCTGCCGCCTTTCTATCCTCATGCCGGAAATCGTGGAGATGCAGACCCGCGCCATCCTGGGCGCGGCGCTCAAAGTGAAGAAAGAGGGCTTTGATCCCCATGTGAAGATCATGATCCCCCTTGTGGGTCATGTGAACGAACTGAAGACCGTGCGGGAGAAACTGGAAGCGGTCGCCAAGCAGGTGCTGGCCGCCAGCAAGACCAAACTCGATTACAAGTTCGGCACCATGATCGAGATCCCGCGCGCCGCCCTCACCGCGAACGAAGTGGCCAAGGTGGCCGACTTCTTCTCCTTCGGCACCAATGACCTTACCCAGACGACCTTCGGCTTCAGCCGGGATGACGCGGAAGGCAAGTTCCTGCTGAAGTATGTGGAAGACAAGATTCTGCCGGAGAATCCCTTCCAGACCCTGGACGCGGCAGGGGTTGGAAAACTGATGCGCATGGCGGTGCAGGCCGGCCGCAAGGCCAATCCCAAAATCGAACTCGGCATCTGCGGCGAACACGGCGGAGACCCCCGCTCCATCGCCTTCTGCAATGGAATCGGCCTGAACTACGTCTCCTGCTCCCCCTTCCGCGTGCCCATCGCCCGACTCGCCGCCGCCCAAGCCAGCCTAGCCATCTCTGGCCCAGCGGATAAATAGGCGAACTGCAAGATTCCTGAGGGGGAAGCCGCCGGTTTCCCCCTCAGGATTTGCTGCCTCAGGCGGCAGACGAGAAGGTGCGAAATGGACGCGATCGAAGCGATCAAGAGTCGGCGCTCCTGCCGGGAGTTTCTGCCTGATGAAGTGGACAAGGCGGTAATTGAAGACCTCATTGACTGCGCCCGCCTGGCCCCTACCGGCCGGGGAGAGCAGCCCTGGGAATTTGTGGTAGTCACGGAGCGGGCCTTGAGAGAGCGGATTGCCGCGCTTGCCTCTTATGGCAAGTTCATCGCCCAGGCTCCGGTCTGTGTGGCGGTCTTCTGCAAAGAGACCACTTACTATCTTGAGGACGGCGCCGCCGCCACGCAAAATATCCTGCTCGCCGCCACCGCTCACGGGCTGGGCTCCTGCTGGGTAGCCGGAGACAAGAAAGGCTACGCGGAAGAGGTGCGAACCCTGCTGGGAGTTCCTGAAGGCTGCAAACTCGTCAGCCTCGTCGCCGTCGGCCGCTCCAAACCCGTCCCGCCCAGGCCCAAGCGCGCCCTCAATGAAGTGCTGCATTGGGAAAGATTCGGCAAGCATTGAGCAGGTATTTCACCACAAAGACACCAAGGCGCCAAGAAGAGCACTAGGGCAGGCAGTCGAGCCTGCCCTTCTTGGTGTCTTACAGAGTCTCTTATATTAGAGCAACTATTTGCAGGAAGCGTGGCACGGGCTTCCAGCCCGTGAAAACTGGCTTCATGGGCAAGATGCCCATGCCACTTCCTGTTACCATAATATACGAGTCTCTGTAGTGCCTTGGTGGTCTGCGCAATCTGTGTAATGGCTAGGCCGCTTTAGGCGACCGCCATGGCGGCCCGCCTCTGGCGGGCTTAGCCATCTGCGGATTCTGACTTGACTTTCCGGCCTCGATTGAAAGCGGGTATCTTCGATCTCGACGGCACTCTCGGGCGGAGGAGGCCGTTCTCTCCCTCGAACTTGCCGGAGCGAAAGCTTCTCTTCCGCTCTTCGGCGCGCGGGAAATCCTGGTCTGGCTGAGAGAAAAGGGTCTGCGGGTGGGAATTATTACGCGAAATTCCGAAAAGGTTGTGGGGGATTTGCTCCGCCGCGCAGAATTCCAATATGACGTGCTTTTGGCAAGGGAAGCGGTAAACCAGGTGAAGCCCGCCTAAGGCGGGCTTGGCAGGAAGAGCATTTTTCTTTTCCAGGAGGCGAATCAATAATATGAAGTCTTTTGTGCTGGTCCTGATAGCCTTCCTGGGAATCTTTGCGGCCGGCTGGACGCTCAGAGCGGATGAGCCAACCGCTGAAACAGCCAATCCCCCCGCGGCCGCGGCTTCAGACTTTGGACTCACAACTCAGAACTCAGAACTCACAACTCTTCCTCTCTGGCGCGAATACCTTTCCGGCAAACGCCCCATTCGTATCGGCCTGGCCAGCGCGGTCTCCCAGGTCACCCTGGCAGGTGAGGGGAGTTTTGCGATTTTTGTGGGCGAGGCTTTTCTGCGGCAGGGGCGGGAGGGAGAAATCCTCACCTTCTCGGGAGAGATGAAAGAAAAGATGACCCTGGCGCCGGAGGAGGGGAAAGCCTGGTCAGTCAAGGTAAATGATCAGCCGCTGGCCGGCCGCTATCCGGGCAAGATGGAGATCTTCTCCACGGGAAGCGGGGAGG
>Ga0299915_10000664_pt1 | contig 25851 bp, 21 predicted proteins | sample RVTome_13_FD_200263 | JGI IMG/M metagenome (GOLD analysis project Ga0299915, IMG submission 200263) | Soil microbial communities from uranium-contaminated site in the Upper Colorado River Basin, Wyoming, United States - RVT92D227 (version 2) ... | reverse complement strand
GCTTCTGGAAGCTGAGCATGCGCCGCCATCGACCGACGCACTCAGATGTTGCTTGGTCAACGTCAACGTCCAAGGTGGCGTCGACGTTCAGGTTCAGGTCAACGTCAACGTTATCTGAGCGGCATTGTCCCTAGAACCGGGTCTCGATCACCTTCGTCACGAGCGGCTTGAGCAGCTGGTAGTCGGGCAGCTTCTTCCACGTGTCGTCGAGCGTGGCGTGCTCGCCATCCTTGTCGACACCGAGCACGAACGGCACGCCTTGCTTGCGGGACGCGGCGCTCGTCTCGAGGTTGACGCTGCCGAGGGACCTCGCTCCGAGCGTGACCTTGAACTGATAGACGTATGCAGCGTCACCGGAAGTATCGAACGCCTCGTAGACGTAGACCTGGTACTTGCCGGCGACGAACTGGTCGTAGACATACGACTTCTCCTTCTTCACCTCGGGGTCCTTGCCCGACTTCCACAGCGCGAACACCTTCTGGCGCGCCTGCTTCACGTCGCTGGCCTTGCCGAGCGCGACGTACGCCTGCACGAGCTTCTTCGCGATCTGGAAGTCGTCGGGCTGTAGCTTCGCGGCGATCGTCCAGCGCGCCACCGCCTTCGTGAAGTCGTTCGTGTCGTAGTAGCTCTGGCCGGCGTTGTAGGCCGCATCGACGTGCTTCGGGGCCACCTTGAGCGCGCGATCGAAGCGGATCGCGGCCTCCTTCGAGTTACCCAGCCGTCCGAGCACGACCCCGGCGTTGTACGGCGCGTCGGAGAGCCGCGCGTCGAGCTCGAACGCGCGGTCGTAGGCGACGACCGCGTCCTCGTGCTTGCCCGTGCGTGACAGGACCCAGCCGCGCGCGTAGTGCGCGTCGGCATCCTTCGCGTTCTTCACGATCAGCGCGTCGAGCTCGACCAGCGCGTTGGCGAGGGCCGCCTGACTCTTCTCGTTCGCGCTCGCACGTTCGAGGATCTCGATCGCCTCGGACTTCGGCTCCGCCGCGGCAGGCCCCTCGAAGGCGATCGCGAGCGCGACCATCAGCAAGATCCGCATCGATGAAGTCTGACACGTTCGAGTACATGCGACAGCGGGCGGCCAACCTCGTCCGTACCTGCATGCGCCTCCTCATCTCCCTCATATTGCTCGTGATGATCGCCGGCTGCTCGAAGTCTACCGCCGACTGCCAGCATGTCTGCGAGCACCTGATCAAGCTCGGCAAGGCGGACATCGAGGCCAGCATCGCGAGCATGGGGCCCGAGTTCGCGGACACGACCCGAAAATAGGGACGCTTTCCACTTTCACAACTTTCTCCGGCGGTCGCCGATGAAAGTTGTGGAAGTGGAGAGCGTCCCCTGCCTTCACCCTGCCTTCACCCTGCCTTCAGAAGTTGTGGAAGTGGAGAGCGTCCCTACTGGATGATCGCGAACGTCTGGTGATTGAGTGCGATCAGCCGGCCGTCCTCGCCCCACAGCTCGCGCGTCTCGAGGAAGTACCCATCGGAGCAGACCGGGACCGTGCCGCGGTACAGGAGCGGCGCCTCGGGATCGAGGCCGTCGACGTTCGCGACGATGTCGAGCGTGTACGCGATGGTGGCGAGCGGCCGCATCGCCGCGAACCGCACGAGCACCGCGGGATACCAGGCATCGATCAGCGACGCGAGGTAGCCGGCGTCGCGCGCGGGCCCCGGCTGGCGAGCCCGGACCCAGCCGACCGTGCGCGCCTCACCCTTCGTCATCGGGAGTCCCTCGACGACGCGGTACTCGAAGTGCTGCGTGAACTCGGGCCACGGGCCGGTCCCCACGACACCGACGCTCGACGGCTCGAGCTGTCGCCAGGGCAAGACCTCGGGACGCACGAGGTGCTGCCATGCGAGTGGTCCGGCACCGGCGCGCGAGGCGGCCAGGATCACGACCGCGTGCGCCTTCGGCGTGCCGCCTTGCATGATCGAGGCGCGCACCGCCGACAGCGAGCTACCGTGCCGGAGCACCTCGACGGGAATCTCGGCGGCACCGAGCTCGACCGGAGCGAACAGCTCCGCGGTCACCGACCGCACCTTGCGCGCCGGATCCCCGACGCGCTGCTCGATCGCTCGGATCATCGCCGCGACCGCCAGGCCGCCGTACGCACCGCGTCCCTGTCGCCAGCCGGCGGTCACCTCGAGGTGATTCGTGTCGCCGCGCTTCGTCGGCGTGGAGGCATCGGTCAGCGTGAGCATGCCCCGCTCTACCACTCGCTTCAGTCGAGCGCTTCGATCACGAGCCGGCCATCGCGATGGCGGACCGTGAATCGCCGGATCGTCGGTCCCCGACCGCGCGAGAACGGATCGGCTTGGCTGCCGCGGCGGTCGAACGGGCTGCCCCAGCCGGAGTCGTCGCGCCGGTTCCAGTCGCGCCCGAGCACCTCGACGTCGCGGTCGTAGCCGCCCCGATCCGCGGCCATCATGCGAGCCAGATCGCGCTCGCGCGTGCTCATCATCCACAGGAACGGCGTGAGGAGCAGCAAGCCGTACATGCCGAACGCGAGGCCGAGGACCGCGAATCCGATCGTGAACACGCGCGCCACGATCACCGACACCTCGGTCGCCCGCAGGTAGTCCAGCTTGCGCGTCAACAGCGCGCGCAGGATGCGCCCGCCGTCCATCGGCAACGCCGGGAGCAAGTTGAAGCCGGCGATGACGAGGTTGATCCAGCCGACCATCGCGAGGAATGGCGAGCCGAAGAGCGCCGCGAGCCCGAGCCCGGCGCCGCCGAGCACGAGCGAGACGGCGGGACCCGCCGCGGCGATCGCGATCTCGTGGTTCGCGGTGCGCGGCATCTGCACCATCTTCGCGGCCCCGCCGAAGAACGACAGCTCGATGCCGGAGACGTGCACGTTCAGCTTGCGTGCGACCACCGCATGGCCGAGCTCGTGGAGCAGGACCGATGCGAATGCGAGACAGACGATGAACACGCCGGCGAGCCCACCGTAGGCCAGGAGGACGACGGCGAGGAGAAGGAGGAAGCTGAGGTTCACTTCGACGGGGAAACCCAGGACCCGTCCGAGCCGCCAGGACTTGAACATGCAGGGAATGTGCGCACGCGCGGCGCGTTGTAAAGCCCGCCGGTCCTGACCGTTCAGGCAGGAATTGGCCTGGCCGAGAGGGCACGTGACTTGCGTCTGGTGGAAGTGACCTCGCAAGAACCGAGGACACATGACCGTCATACGACTAGTTGGATTGGCCGTCGCGCTCGCTGCATCACCCGCACTCGCACAGCCAGAGATCTCGCAACACCCACGCATCGGACAACTCGCAGAGCTGACGTTCGAGCCAGGATCTGCGGAGCTTCGAATCGGCCTCGACAACAAGCTCGGCCTGATCGCCGCATGGGCCAAGGAAAACCCCGAAGGGCACATCGTGCTCGACGGTCACGCCGACGAGCGAGGCCCCGCGGTGGCGAACGTCAGGCTCTCGCTGCAACGAGCACAGGCGGTGCGCCGCCAGCTGGTCATGCTCGGCATCGATCCCGACCAGATCGTGCTCGTCGCGTACGGCGAGCACGAGCCGCGACCGGGTCGCCGCGTGGTCGCGTGGGCCACGCGGTCCGGGTTGAACGCGATCGTGGCTCGAACGATGGCACGACGTGGTGACGCCGTGATCTGGACCGGCGCCAGCGCAGAACAGGAACCACGGCCCGGTGCCGTGGCCCCAATCAAGGAGGACACATGAGGGTTCATCAATTCGCGCTACTCGCAATCACCTCGCTGGTTGCCGTGCCGGCCTCCGCCGACACCGCCGACCCGCGCACCGAGACCACCGGGCTCGGCGAAGTCTTCTTCGAGTTCGACTCGGCACGACTTCCCGCCGACACCTCGACTCGGCTCGCCGCGGTCGCGGACTGGATCAAGAAACATCCGTGCGGCCGGGTCATCCTCGATGGCCATGCCGATCCGCGTGGCACCGCGCCCTACAACGTGGGGCTCGGCATTCGTCGCGCGGAGAGCGTCCAGAGCAGGCTCGTCGCGATGGGCGTCCCGGCCGACCGCATCTACCTCGTGACCTATGGTGAGGACGGATTGCGGCGGTCCGACTACGCGCTCGACCGCCGGGTCACCGCCTGGGCCACCGAGGCACCGCTGCACGAGATCGTCGATCACTCGCTCGTTCGCGGTACCGCCATGGTCTGGAAGAAGCCGGTCACCGCGGCCCAGATCGACGGTCCGCCGGACAAGGAGGTGGTCGCGACGCAGTAGTCACGGATACGCGATCGAGGCGGCGACCGGGTTCGCATCGACGAGCTGACCGATCCGCCGTGCGAGCTCGAGCCGGTCCTCGGGCGTGATCCAGGGGATCGAGATCCGGGCAAGGTCGCGTCCGTCGGGCGCCGCGAACCGGATGTAGTCACCGACGACAGTGAGGCCGAATCGCGAGCGCACGGTGACCTCGGTCGGCTTCCTGCCGTTGCAGATCACGACGCGGCCATCGTCGTGGATCACCATCGCGGAGCGCGCGCGATCGCGGAACAGCCGCCTGGCGTAGATGATGAACCGATCGCCGTGATCGGCGAGCAGGACCTTGTCGAGCCCGCGGCCGATCTCGACCGCCCGACAAATATCGCCGGCGTGCTCGGCGAGCGCGCCACGCAAGCGCGTTGCGAGCCGGTCGAGCGCCGCGAGGGCGACCAGCCCGTCGGGCTCGAGCAGGCTCACTGGCTCGACCCCGAAGATCCGCCGCATCCCTCCCGGTAGCTCGATCCACACTCCGAGATCTTCGTGCGGGACATCGCGGGCGACGGTGAGCCGCGCATCGATCTTGAACGACTCGCGACGCACCTTTCGCCTGTGCTCGAGCACCGTCGCGACCTTGTCGACCACGTGCAGCGTTCGGGCCCCGACGATCACCTTGACGGCGCGCGGCCCAAGCTCGACACGAAGCATGCCGTCGGCGGTCGGTGCCTCCAGGACATCTCCGGCGTCGTCACGATACGCCACTCGACGAGGGTAGCCGAGGCCGCGACGCGCGGGTATAACCCCGGCCGATGACCGCCCAGTACACGTACGTGATGAAGGATCTGAGGAAGCTCGTGCCGCCGAAGCGCGAGATCCTCAAGGGGATCTGGCTGTCGTTCTACCCCGGCGCCAAGATCGGCGTCCTCGGTAACAACGGTGCCGGCAAGAGCACGCTGCTCAGGATCATGGCAGGTGAGGACAAGGAGTTCCTTGGCGAGGCCTGGGCCGCTCCCGGGCTCAAGGTCGGGTACCTCCCCCAGGAGCCGCAGCTCGACCCCACGAAGACCGTCAAGGAGAACGTCGACGAGGGCGTCGCCGAGACCAAGGCCTTGCTGCAGAAGTTCGAGGAAGTCTCGATGAAGCTCGGCGAGGAGCTGACCGACGCGCAGATGGAGAAGCTGCTGGCCGAGCAGGGCCGGCTGCAGGACGCGATCGAGGCGGCGAACGCCTGGGAGCTGGACCACACCGTCGAGATGGCGATGGACGCGCTGCGCTGCCCGCCCGGCGACGCCGATGTCACGAAGATCTCCGGCGGCGAGCGCCGCCGCGTCGCGCTGTGCCGCTTGCTGCTCAGCAAGCCCGACATGCTCCTGCTCGACGAGCCCACGAACCACCTCGACGCCGAGAGCGTCGCCTGGCTCGAGCGCATGCTCGAGGAGTTTCGCGGCACGGTCGTCGCGATCACGCACGATCGCTACTTCCTCGACAACGTCGCGAAGTGGATCCTCGAGCTCGACCGCGGCGAGGGTCACCCGTTCGAGGGCAACTACTCGGGCTGGCTCGAGCTCAAGGCGAAGCGGTTCAAGGACGAAGAGAAGCAGGCCGATGCGCGCAGCCGGATGCTGCAGCGCGAGCTCGACTGGGTGCGGCTCTCGCCCAAGGCCCGCCAGGCCAAGAGCAAGGCCCGCCTCAACCGCTACGACGAGATGGTGGCCGAAGCGCAGAAGGAGAACCGCGATGCGTCGCTCGAGATCGTGATCCCGCCGGGACCGCGGCTCGGTGGCGAGGTCGTCGCGTTCGAGGGCGTCAGCAAGTCGTTCGGTGATCGGCTGTTGATCGACAACCTCACGTTCAAGCTGCCGCGCGGTGGCATCGTCGGGGTGATCGGCCCGAACGGCGCCGGCAAGACCACGCTGTTCCGCATGATCATGGGCGTCGAGAAGCCCGACAAGGGGACGATCAAGGTCGGCGAGACCGTCAAGCTCGGCTACGTCGATCAGAGCCGCGACGCGCTCGACCCCGACAAGACCCTGTACGACGAGATCAGCGAGGGCATCGAGACGATGACGCTCGGCGAGCGCTCGGTCAATTCGCGCTCGTACGTGTCGAGCTTCAACTTCAAGGGTCAGGACCAGCAGAAGCGAGTCGGCATCCTCTCGGGTGGCGAGCGCAACCGCGTCCACCTGGCGAAGATGATCAAGCGCGGTGGAAACCTGCTGCTGCTCGACGAGCCGTCGAACGATCTCGACGTCGACACGCTGCGCGCGCTCGAGGACGGCCTCGAAAAGTTCCCGGGCTGCGCGGTCGTCATCAGCCACGATCGGTGGTTTCTCGATCGCATCGCGACCCACATCCTCGCGTTCGAGGGCGACTCCCACGTCGAGTGGTTCGAAGGGAACTTCCAGGACTACGAGGCCGACCGCAAGCGCCGGTTCGGCACCGATGCCGACCAGCCGCACCGGCTCAAGTACAAGCCGCTCCGCATCTAGGCGCGATCATCGACTCGTGCGCGTCGAGCTCAACCGAGCAGCTTCGACTCGTCACTGACAATGATCGGCGCGCCGTCGAGCGCACGCAGCACGAGTCGCTTCGCGCCATCGCGATACAGCCCGCTCGTCGCATCGGGCAGGTCGGGTTCCCACGTCGCCCAGCCGAACACGGCGATCTGCTGGCCATCGGTGACGGTCGCTTCACGGCTGCGTACGCCCATTGCCGGATCACCGACGGCTCGATATGCATCCGCGCGCAGCGCGCCGGTCAAGCCCTTGCCTGTCGTTGCTTCGACGAACGCGCGCCCGCTGTCATCGACGATCACGAAGCTGCACGCGTCTTCTTCTTCGCCCACCGACACCCATGCGTACCCGCCCTTTTCGTCGGAGCGGCGCTCCTCGTGCCATGCGTGGTAGTAGACGCACGGTTGTCCACTCGTCGAGGTCAGCGGCGTCTCGGGAGAGACCACGCGACCGACGAGCTTCACCCATTCACCATCGATCGCATCGGCGACTCGCGAGCGTTGCAGCTTGCGCAGCGCCGCCTTCATACGGACATCGGCGGTCAGGAACCGGACGGTGAAGAGCACAGCTCCGACGAGCGCGCCGATTCCGACCGCGTAGCCCCACACGCATGCAGTCTGCCACAGCCCACCCGAATTCCTCAGGGGCGTGGCGTCGGCGGCTTCGGCTCGGGATGATGCGCGGGGTGCGCCTGAAGTCGAACCTCGGCGAGGATCGGACGGTGATCGCTGGCGCGGCGCGCGAGATCGCTGTCGCAACGCGAGAGCTTGAGAAAGTCCATCGTGCCGCGCACGAAGATGCCGTCGAGCGCACGCATCGGGCCCCACGCCGGGAACGTGAGCGGCCGGCGCTCGCTGCCGCGAAACCCCGCGGGCGCGAGCAACGAGTCGAGGCCGCCGTAGACATCGTTGAGGTCACCGCCGACGACGACGGGCGTATCGTGGTGGAGGTGCGAGAACGGTTGGCTTTCGAGGAAGGTCGCGAGCTGGCGCACGCGCTCGTAGCGGGCAAGCCCGAGATGCATGTTGTAGACGTGCACCGTGCGGTCGACGTCGTCGTGGCGAACGCGAAGCACGCCGTGCAGCACGCTGCGCTTCTTCTTGAAGCGGATCGACAGGTCGATGTTCGTGCTCTCGATCAACGGATAGCGCGAGAGGATGGCGTTGCCGTAGTGGCCGCCGCCGCGAACGTCGACGTTCGGGTACCACGTGCGGTGCGGGAGCCCGAGCTCTTCGCCGAGTAGCTCGACCTGCCTGTCGCCGCGGGATCGCGTGACGCCGGCATCGACTTCCTGCAGCATCACGACGTCGGCGTCGAGCTTGCGGATCACCTCGATGACGCGTTCCGGATCGTAGCGGCGATCGAGCCCGCCGATGCACTTGTGAATGTTGTAGCTGACGACGCGGAGCCTCAAGGTGCGCTCCCGCTGGTACGGGCGAGCTCGAGCGAGCTGGGCGCCGGCATCAGGAGCTGTGCTACCACGACGGTCTCGTCGTCGTCGAGCACACGGCCGGCGCGATGAGCGGCCACCGCGGCCTGGACGAGATCGTGAACCGCGACCGGTGCGAGCTTCCCGCGGTCGAGCTTCTTGAGCAGCTGCTGTAATCGGCGATCTCCATACGGCGCTCCCCTGGGATCCTGCGCCTCGATCACGCCGTCGGTATAGCAGACGACGAGATCGCCGGCTTGCAGGGACCGCTGCAGTACTCGCGGTGCGGCCGGCACGCCGACCCCGAGCAGGTTGCCACGGCCGACCAGCGCGTGGAGCTCGACCGCGTTCTCCGTCGGGCGGCACAGATACGGGACAGGGTGGCCGCACGACACGAAGTGCATCTCGCGCGCATCGGGATCGAGGATCGCGGCGAAGCAGGTCATCGCGAGATCTCCACCGCCGACCCGGCGTACCGCAGCATCGAGCGCTGCGACAAGCTCGGACAGATCGAACTGGTTCGTGCTGCGCCGCACGCACACGTCGCACGCGCCGACCGCCGCGGCCGTGACCATGGCCGATGCGACGCCGTGCCCGGTGACGTCGCCGATCGCGACGAGCACGCGACCGCCATCGAGCGGATACACGCCCCAGAAGTCACCTGCACACCGGGTGGCAGGTCGCCACGATCCGACCACGGTGATCTCGCCGTGGAGGTGCGGGCCGGTACCCGGCAAGAGCTCGGCTTGCACCGTCGCGGCGAGCTCGACTTCGCGCGCGATCAACGCCCGCTCGGCGGCACGCTTGGCCATCCGGGCATGCAGGAGGGCTTCGGCAAGCCGCTCGGCGATGCGCTCGAGGAATTCGAGCTGGCGCCCCCGCAAGCGCCGCATCGTCGAGGGCATCCCGACGAGCGCGATCAGCTCGTCGGCACTTCGCACCGGCACGATCGCGCGTGCGTGCGTGCCGTCGAAGAACGCACGCATCACGTCGCGCAGATCCGCGGGCACCAACTCGAGATCGTCGGCGAACAGGACGTTGACCTCGCGCTGTTCGGCGAGCCAGCCCGTGAGGAGCGGATCGGGTGCGAGCTCGTCGTCGAGGCGAGCTCCAGCCCCGGTCGTCCAGCCCCAATCTTCCTCGGACGCGAGCAGGATCACCGGCCGCACGCCGATTCCGAGGTCGACGATGTCGATCGCGAGCTGCGCGATCGCGGGTGCTCCGGTCATCTCGCGCGCGCGCCCGACGAGCTGCGCGAGCAGGCGTTCGAGCGGCCCTTCACCGCCACGTGCGCCGCGATTGATCAGCGCGACCGTGGTGACTGTCATGCGAACGCCGGCGAACGCGACCACGATCACCGTCACCGCGACCCACCAGGGCGCCTCCGGACCGAGCTGGACGAGCGCGATCCAGCCGAGCAAGACCCCGCCGACGAAGTGCACCACGAGCAGCGGCGCGGTCGTGTCGACCGCACGCACGCGCAACAGGTCCTCGACGACGAGCGCGCGCACCACGAGCAGGCTCCCGATCCCCGACAACAGCCAGCCGAGCGGAAACACGCCGATGCCGTACGCGAGCCCGACATCGATCAGCCCCGCATACGTGACGATGTTCGCGACCAGCGCGGCGCGCAGCTGGCGGCGTTCGTCGGAGGGCTTCGCGGTGATCGCGACGTAGCCGAGTGCCGTGAAGCCCCCGACCGACAGCACCAGCGTGTGAAGGAGCGCGAACCATGCCCACGGTCCCGCGACCGGGTACCACAAGCCGGACAGCCGTTGCACGCCGCCGACCGCCAACCCGCTCGTGCTGCTGACGACGATCCAGACCGCGGCATTCGCGATCAGGAACCACACGAGCCAGCGGTAGCGCCGGTACTGTCCGATCAGCGCGAGCTGGAACCCCGTGCCGGCCGCCGCGGCCATCGGGATGAACGCGGCCGCGACGCGGAACATCTGCTCGGCGACGGCCGCCGACGTGATCGACGGCGACAGCATCATCACGGTCGCGTACGGCAACAGCGACAAGCAGTGCGCCAGCAAGCAGCCTCGCAGCACCGGGGCCCCGCGCATCACCGCGGCGTACGCGATCACGATCAGCATCGCCGCGGGAGCGAGCGCGAACGGAAGTGACAACAGATGCAGCTCGTAGCTGGCGCTCGACCACAGCTCGTGCACGCTGTGACTCTATCTCGTGTACGATTCGAACGTGGCGGATCCACGGAATCCCTCCAGTAGACGACCGCCCGTGCTGCCGCTGCCGCCGCCGCCGGAGCACGACGAGCGCCAGGGCCGCCGGATGCCTGCCTCCGATATCACCTCGGAGCTACCGCGGCTGCCCGAGGTCGAGCTCCACGACGAAGCGAGCGAGGTGCGCGTCGATCACCGCGCGCTCTCCCCGGGCAAGAGCTCGTTGTCGGGTGCGCGTGCTCGCCCCGCCGGCGTCGCGCATCCCCACACGATGGCCCGCTCCGGTGGGCCGACCCTTCCCGAGAAACCGTTGCGCCAGCAGGCCCAGGCACGCAGCGCGGTGCAGACCCGCGAGCCGAAACCACCGGCACGCAGCGGCAACGTACGAGTCACCACCGCCGAGCACTCGTCGCTGATCGGCGGCCGCTACCAGATCGTCTCGCGCATCGGGCAGGGCGGGATGGGCAAGGTCTACAAGGTCACGCACGCGCACCTGTCGCGGACGTTCGCGCTCAAGATCATCTCGAACCAGGTCGCCGAGACCGACGAGGCGCGCGAGTTGTTCTATCGCGAGGCCCGCTTCGCCTCGGCCATGTCACACGCGAACATCACGGCCGTCGTCGACTTCGGCGAGGACGAGAAGGTCGGGATGTTCATGGTGATGGAGATGGTCGACGGGGAACCGCTGAACAAGGTCCTGTTCCGCGAGAAGCGCCTGTCGATTCGCAAGGCCTGCGAGATCGTCCTCCAGGTCTCCGAGGCGTTGCACTACATCCACAAGCAACACGTCGTCCACTGCGATATCAAGACCGAGAACATCCTGATCTCCGACGAGGAGCACGACGGCAAGCGCACGAAGATGATCGTGAAGCTGCTCGATTTCGGGCTCGCTCGCTCGCTCACCGCCACGCGCGCCTCGACCTCGCTGTCGGGCACGCCGCACTACGTCGCCCCCGAGCGCATCCGCGGCGAACCCGCATCGCCGGCGAGCGATGTCTACGGCGTCGGGATCCTGCTCTACGAGCTCCTGTGCGGTCAGGTGCCGTGGGACGGCCCGGTGCAGAAGATCCTCTCGGGTCACCTCGACGAGCAAGCACGCCCGCCGTCGCAGATCATCGACGGCGGCCTCGATCCCGCACTCGAGCGGCTCATCTTCCACGCGCTCGAGAAGCGCCCGGCCGAACGTCACAAGGATATGGCCGCCTTCATCTACGAGCTGCGTACCGTGATGGACATGCTCGGCTTCGGCCGCCGCGCGAAGGCCGGCCCCGCGAAGCGCGTCGTGATCGAGCAGCGCCCACCCGACATCGCCCGCCGCGACGAGCTGTCACGGATCGCGTTCGATGGCTGCCGGCTCCCGCTCGCGCTGCTCTCCCCCGACGGCGTGATCGTCGCCGCGAACCCCGCATTCGCGAAGTTCGTGATGGGCGTTGCCGTCGAGGTCGAGGGCTTCCCGATCCGCTCGACGCCGCTCGCGACCGCGTGGTCCTCGTGCGAGCAAGACCTCGAGCGCACGCTCGCCGGTAACCCGATCCGGCGCATCATCGAGATCGACGTCGCGGCCGGCGAAGTCCGCCGCCTGCTGCTCTGGCTCGACGCGGTCTCGCAGGAGCACGTCGTCCTCGGCGTTCAGCCGCTCGAGCTGTAGGCATCACACAGATCGCGCGCCTCGACGCTCCGAACCTGTAAGGTGCTCTCGATGGATATTCGCGAGGGGGTGGGGTTGGTGGTGCAGATCCGATGAAGCGCAGCCCGATCTCGCGGAAGGACGAGGCGCGGATCGGTGAGCTCACCGAGGCCCTGGAGACGATCCGCCTCGGCGCGGACACGATGGATGCGATCATGGCCGAGGCGTGCGCACTGGTGGAGGCAGAGACCCTGCTGATCTACTCGGTCCGGCTGGACGGCGGCCTCGAACGCTGGCACCAGGCCGGAAGCAGGCGCTCGTTGCGCCCGATGCTCGTCGGCGCGCTCGCCGAGACCGCGCAGTCGCCGCTGTTCTTCTACGATCGGTTTCGCCCACCGGCCGATCAACGCAACCGCGTCATCGAGGCGACGGCGTGGATCGATCGTGACGTGCCGGGGACGTGGAACGCGTCGAGGATGTTTCGGGTGATGGCAACGATGAAGCTGGAGCTGCACAAGCAGCATCGCGCGCTGCTCTGTGACGGGCCCGATCTGGTGGCGTGGTTCGGCGCGATCCACCCGGATCCGCTCACGCCGCGCCAGTCCCGGCTGCTGTCGGCGCTGGTCCCCCCGATGTGCCGGCGGCTCTCGGTCGAGCGCCGCATGCAGCACGCGCCGAGGACCCAGGCCGCACTCGCGGTCGCCCTCGATCACCTCGGAGCTCCGGCCTTCGTCCTCGGTGTGCAGGGTGAGTTGTACGAGATGAGCATGGCCGGACGCGCCTTGATGGACGAGCGTCACACCGAGGTCACCCGTGCGCTCCGCGATGCGGTAGCCGGGCGACCGACCTCGATCCCGCTCGAGCTGTTCGACCTCCACGAGCGCGGGGCCCCGGCGTGCTACCTCGCGATCGTGCGTGCCGATTCGATCGAAGCGCGGCTCGAGACCTGCGTTCGGTCGTGCGCGCTCCGCTGGCGTCTGACGCCGCGCCAGACCGAGGTGCTCGGGCTCGTTGCCCGTGGCATGGCGACTGCCACGATCGCGGCGACACTCGGCTGCGGCCAGCGAGTCGTCGAGCTGCACCTGACGGCAATCTTCGATCGCGCGGACGTCGAGAGCCGCGCCTCGCTCCTGGCGCGCTTGCTGACGAGCTAGCAGTGGAGGGTTCGGTTTCCCGCAGTGTCGCTTTTCGCGGGACTCGGATATCAAGGAAAGTGGTGAGGAGGCGGACGGTGCTTCGGGCGTTGGTGTGGCGCGGGCAACGGCCCGTCACGTGCTCGTTCGCGATCGAGCTCCAGCTCGCGGAGCCTCGAGCCCTCACCCAACCCTACGTTCACACCACCGTCGCGTGCGAGCCGAGCAAGCCTGCACGCGAGCCGATCAAGCCGCCACCCGAAGTCCGCCGCCCGCAAGCCCGGGCCCGACCACGCCGCGGTCCCTGACACGTCACGGACGTGAGGCACGGGCAACGTCGAGGGGCCTGATCCCGTCGACGCTTGCTCGGGGGGACGAGCGCGACTACGTTCCCGCCCATGAAGCTCGTCAGCGTCGCAGCCCTCGGAGGGCTGCTCGTCATTGTGTTCACGGCGCGTTCCGCGAGCGCCGGTCCATGCGTCCACCAGGACTTCAAGACCGTCATGGTGAAGGCCGCGTGCGAGAAGGGCGGTCAGGACGCGGCCAAAGCCGCCATGAAGGCGTGGAACAAAGACAAGAAGATCAAGAGCTGCAACCAGTGCCACACGAAGCTCGCACCGAGCTACGACCTCAAGGCCGACGCGGTCCAGCAGTTCGCGAAGCTCGGTGGTCCGTTGCTCGGCACCACACCGCCGAAGACGGATCCCCCGAAGACCGATCCGAAGGTTCCCCCGAAGACCGATCCGCCGAAGCCAGATCCGAAGATCGCCCCGGATGACAAAGGTGCCGGCGCTCCCGCGCAGCTTCGCCCGGCGATCCCGGCGACAAGCGATCCGAAGCTCGCGTTCGAGAAGTACACGCTCGACAACGGGCTCGAGGTCATCCTGTCGTCCGACAAGAGCGTCCCGATCGTCGCGGTGAACCTCTGGTATCACGTCGGCTCGGGGCACGAGATCTACGGCCGCAGCGGGTTCGCGCACCTGTTCGAGCACATGATGTTCCAGGGCTCGAAGAACGCCGGCGAGGACAAACACTTCGACATCCTCAAGAAGATCGGCGCCGACGGCGTCAACGGCACCACGAACCTCGATCGCACGAACTATTTCGAGATCGTGCCCTCGAACCAGGTCGAGGCCGCGCTGTGGCTCGAGAGCGATCGCATGGGCTACTTGCTCCAGCCGCCGGTGGGCAAGGATGGCAAGCCGGTCGTGTTCAAGAAGAGCCTCGACAACCAGATCGAGGTCGTGCGCAACGAGCGCCGTCAGAACTACGACAACCGACCGTACGGCAAGGCGCTGTTCGCCCTGTTCGCGGGGCTCTATCCCGAGAAGCATCCGTATCGCTTCCTCACGATCGGCAAGCACGAGGATCTCGTGGCCGCGTCGGTCTCCGACGTCCAGGGATTCTTCAAGACCTGGTACGTGCCGGCGAACGCGACGCTGACGCTCGTCGGTGACTTCGACGTCGCCGCGACCAAGAAGCTCGTCGAGAAATGGTTCGGCGGGTTCCCGAAGAGCGCGAAGCCGAAGCCGGTGGCCGTGGCGGCGCCGCCGATCCGGTCCAGCGAGACCGTGGTCGCCGACGAGTTCGCGAAGCAGCGCCAGATCACGTTCGCCTGGCACTCGCCGGCGAACTTCGGCGAGGGCGATGCCGAGCTCGACATCGTCGCCGACTCGCTCTCGCAGGAAGGACCGGGCCGGCTCTACAAGGCGCTCGTCTACGACAAGCCGATCGCGACGAGCGTGAACGCCAGCCAGAGTGGCGCCACGTTCTCCGGCATCTTCAGCGTGACCGTCACCTTGCGCAGCGAGGCGAACCTCGACGACGTGAAGCAGCTCGTCGCCGCCGAGATCGCGCGAGTCACGCAGGAGAACCTGTCGGCGAAGGAGATCGGTCGCATGCTCGCGTCGAACGAGGATGGATCGATCCGCCGGCTCGAGACCACGATGGGGCGCGCGCAGGCGATGCAGTCGTACAACCACTACCTCGGCGACCCGGACAAGATCACGTGGGACCTCGATCGGTATCGCAAGACCACCGCCGACAAGATCCGCGCGACGGCTGCGAAGTACCTGAAGCCCGATCGCATGGTGACCATCATCACGAACCCGTCCGCCGCGTCGGGAGGAAAGAAATGATCCGCGCATCGCTACTCGTGTCCATCTTCGGCATGGCTGCCGCGTGCGGTCCCTCGCCGCGCCCACCATCGATCCCGGCTCCCGTCGTAGAGGGGCCGGAGCCCACCCCCGATGCACCCACGAAACCCGAGGCACCAGTGCCGCCAGCGGTGACGACGTTCCCGACCCAGACCGCGGCTCCGCAGGAGCTCGCGTTCCCCGCGGAAGACTTCCGCACCAAGCAGCCCACCGCGGGTGCGCCGCGCCAGTTCCGGCTCCCGAAGGTCAAGCCGTTCACGCTCAAGAACGGCGTGAAGGTCTACCTCGTCGAGCAACACTCGCTACCGCTCGTGTCGATGGACCTCAACTTCGACGGCGGCGCCTTGACCGATCCGAAAGGCAAGGAAGGGCTCGCGAGCGTGTGCATGGGCATGCTCACCGAGGGCACCGAGAAGCTCGACAAGATCCAGTACGCCGAGGCGCTCGCCGATGTCGCGTCGAACATCAGCGCCTACGCGACCGACGACTCGACGGGCCTCACGCTCAGTAGCTTGACCAAGCACCTGCAGCCGACGTTCGATCAGTTCGTCGCGACGCTCCAGACGCCCGCGTTTCGTGCGTCGGACTTCGACCGGATGGTGAAGCGCCGGATCGAGAGCGTTCGCCAGTCGAAGGGAAATCCGTCGTCGGTCGCCGGGCGCGTGAGCGGCACCGTGCTGTACGGCGCGGATCACCCGTTCGGAACGGTCACGACCGAGGAGTCACTCAAGGCGATCACGATCGACGACTGCAAGCAGTACGTCGGCGCGTACTTCAAGCCTGGCAACGCACGGCTGTTCGTCGTCGGAGATCTGACCGAGGCGCAGGTCCGGACGTACTTCGAGAAGGGCGAGCTCGCGGCGTGGAAAGGCACGCAGGCCAAGGCCGCGGCGCTACGCGCACCGCAGACGCTCGCGGGCCGGATCTTCTTCGTGCACATCCCGGGCGCCGCACAGTCGCAGGTGTCGATGCTGCACTTCGGTCCCAAGCGCACCGCGCCCGAGTTCTTCGCGAACACGATGATGGCCTCGGTCTTCGGCGGCGGATTCTCGAGTCGCATCAACATGAACCTGCGCGAGGGCAAGGGCTACTCGTACGGCGCCCGCGGAGGGTTTGGCTACACGAAGCAGTACGGCTCGTGGAGCGCGAGCGCCTCGGTCCGCACCGACTCGACTTACCAGACGCTGCTCGAGATCGACCGCGAGGTGAAGGACCTGTGGTCGGGCAAGGTCCCGATCAACCGCGACGAGCTCGATCGCGAGAAGCAAGGCGCGATCCTCGGGCTCCCGGGCCAGTTCGCGACGGGGCAAGCCGCCCTCGGCCAGTATCGGCGCCTCGTCTACTTTGGCCTACCACTCGACTACTACAACTCGTTCGTCGCCAAGGTCGGGCAGGTCAACGAGGCGCAGGTCAAGGCTGCTGCCAAGAAGCAGCTGAAGCCCGGCCAGGCGGTCTATCTCATCGTCGGTGATGGCGATGCCAAGGTCGTCATCCGGGTCGGTGACAAGGACGAGCCGTACCAGAAGGACGGCAAGCAGCTCACGCTACGCGAGGCACTCACCGACCTCGCCGCGCGCGGCGATGTAGGCGCCGGTGGGCTCGTCGAGCTCGACACCGACGGTCGACCGCGATAAGCGGCAGAGCCTCGACGCTACCCCATAGAAACAGAGTTTTCCGGTACCTTGGGAAGTGCCGCGGTCGTCCGAGTCCTCAGTGGGCTCGGCGATAGCGCGGCTCACCATCGAGGCTTCATGCGAAAAATAATCTTCATCGCGTCCATCCTCACAGCGAGCTCGCTGCCTGCAGTCGCCGGCAACGTCACGTACACGCCCGGGGCGATCATCATCCCGACCTCGGCGTCGTACCAGGACCAGTGCGGCACGGTCTCCGCGTTTGGGCTCGTGTACCAGACGCTGCGCGCGAACGACTGGCTCGAGGGCAACGGCTTCGGCCGCATCGAGATCCACTTCGGGTTCAAGTCGGTCAAGGGATCGCCGAACCGGTGCGTCCCGACAAATCTACATTCGCCGCCGGCTCCGTCGGGAGACACGGCCTGGAACGATGGCTGCGACTTCTCGCTCGTCGACGCGACCAAGGCGCCCGTGAAGCTCGTCGTCAACGCGACCGCCAGCAACACGGCGACCGATACCAACGTCGTGACGTTCAACACCGTCGGGAGGGCGGACGTCTTCCCGCAGTACGGATCGATCACGGTCCAAAATACCGGGGTTGCCGGGACGACGGTCAACACGGTTGGCTATCTCGGCGCGCCGTTCGTCATCTCCGCCGCAGACGCACCGACCTTCTCGAAGCTCCTCGACGGCACGCTGATCGCCCAGGACCCGAACCTCGTCAACATCGACTTCAGCCAGTTCCGATCGAACTCCGGCTCGTGCACCTTCGGCACGACGCACTACGTGCGCATGCACCGCGTGCAATCGAGCTTCACCGCCGAGCTCAACCGCGTGTTCACCGCGACCCCGCCGCGTGCCGCGCTGCTCGGCACCGGCTCGGGCGTCAGCAACGGCATCTTGCAGGTCTATCTCCAGAACGCCGGCCTCGGTTATGTGGGCGCGAACGGCTGTCCTCCGGGCGGCAAGAACATCGCCAGCGCGGCGCTGTGCCCGACCGGCGGCAACCCGGGTCAGATCTTCGATCTGTTCGACGTCCAGGACCTGGCCAACAACCTCCACATGCTCGACGACTCCAATGGGCGGCCGCTGTATCGCGCGGTCTGGACGCCGCACTGGGACCAGAGCGGGACGGCGCTCGAGACCAGCGCGCGGACGAACCTCAGCCAGTTCCTCGAACAGCAGCGCGGCCTGCTCGGGGAGTGCGCCTCGATCCAGACCTACGAGGGCGCGACCGTCGCGAGCTCGGCGCTCACGCAGTTCCAGAGCTGTGTCAACAACGGCACAGGCGGATGCAGCACTTCAACCACGACGCAGGGATTCGAGAAGAACACGGCTGCCGCGCCCAGCGGAAACTTGAAGAACTGCACGGATCCGACGGCCGTCTCGGGCTCCCCGTGCATGTACTACGCGTTTCCCGCCGATCCGTTCTCGCAGACCGCAGACTACGTCTGGGCGACCGACAACGGCACCGTGTCGGACTGGCTGCCCAGGACCTCGACCAACTCGATCTACAAGCCGGGCGTCGTCCCGTTGATGTCGAGCGTCGCGGTGCTCGACAAGACCAAGCTCGCGACCTTGGCGCAGGCACGGACCATGGTCGCGGCGGATCTCTCGACCCGTGTCGTCAAGGACAACACGCCCGGCAAGGGCAACGTGTCGTATCTCGGTGGTCACGATCTGACCGGCGGGGTCGCGGGCACCATGGTCGTCCTCGAGACGCTCCTCCAGCTCGATCAGAACCAGCTCACCCTTCCATCCACGACCATCGAGGTCTCGCGCTCGTCCCCGATCGTCGCCTCGATCAACGGCCAGCCCGCGCTCGTCCAGGGCACGTTTGACAACGTCACCCCAGCGCCAAGCCGCAAGGAGATCAACGTCAACTCGGACACGTCGTTCTTCGTGTTTCCGCATATCAGAGGACACCTGCGCGCGTTCCCGACGAGCAACATCACGACGACCGGCCAGACGTTCGACACCACCGCGCTGGCCCCGATCTTCGACGCCGGCGACAAGGATGATGGAGCAGGCAACCTCACGAACGGGATCCCGCCGGTCAACTTCGCGGGCTGTGGGAACCTCGACGTGACCGGCAACGTCTCGATCATCAGCAACTGCCGCACGATCTTCACGACGACGGCCGCGAGCTGCGGTCCCTCACCCCTCGCCGCATGTGCCCCGACCATGTTCGACACCTCGGGACCGTCCGTCTCGACGCTCGGCACGCTCCTGGCATCGAACATCACGCCCGCGAACCAGACCACGCTGATCAAGCGGATCCTCGCCGGCGTCTCCAACGGCTTCGGTGGCTTCGTTCCAAAGCTCGGTGGTGTCGATCGATCGACCGTCGCGGTGATCGGCGAGAGCACGCTGGCAGGAACGAGCCGCCCCACCATCGCGTACTTCGGCGCGACCGACGGCATGCTGCACGCGGTGTGCGCGAGCTCCGGCCTGGGGTGCACGCTCGGACGCGAGCTGTGGGCCTACATCCCGCGCACGAACCTCCCCAACCTTCGCTACAACACCGCGAAGGTCGAGGGCTCACCGCACGTCATCGACGCGTTCGTCGACGATGGCACCGGCAAGCGTTCGTTCAAGACGATCTTGACGTTCCAGACCGGCACCGGCGCGGCAGGCGCTCCAGGCGCCACGCCCGCGGTCTACGCGATCGATGTGACCAACCCGCTCGAGCCCAAGGTCATGTGGGAGAACACGACCCCGACGGTGCGCGGAGCACACGAGCTCGGTCAGGGACTCGCGCTCGCCTCGGGCAAGGTGCTCGTGAGCTCGCAGATCAAGAACGTTCTGTTCGTGCAGACGAACAACGGTGGCACCGCCGGCTCGGCGGACGTCGTCACCGCGCTCGATCTCGAGAACGGATCGTCTGCGGTGCCGCCGATCTGGCAGAAGGGCTACACGTACCAGGTTCCGCCACGCGGTATAGCCGCAGACGGTAATGTTCCGGTGAGCGCGATCCCCGGCGGTGCCGTCGCGATCGACAAGAACGGTTCAGGTCTCATCACCGACCTCGTGTTCGGAGACATCTTCGGCAGGCTGTGGGAGGTCGATCCTGCCGACGGCACGAGCCGATACGGTGCCGGCGTCGGGCCGCTGTTCTCGTTCACGACGAACTTCCACGCGATCGGTGTGCGCCCCGCGATCCTCAAGAAGGGCAACATCCAGTACGCCATCTTCGTCAGCGGCGGCTATGTGGACACCAGCTCGGCCCCCACGATCTGGGGCAGCGGTGTCGTGCAATCCGCGATCGCCGTCTCGCTAGACGCGGCCGGCGCGGTCGACGAGAACGGGACGAGCCCCGACATCGGATTCAAGTTCGATATCGGGACGGGCGAGAAGGGCTTCGCCCAGGCGCTCGTCGTCGGAAACGAGGTCTTCTTCACCACGGACACCGTCGACGTCAACGCGTCGGGCTATGGCACGAGTGGTACGACCGGCAAGTTGTACAAGTTCGACTTCGACGCCGCGAACACGGCCGGGACGGTCATCGCCGTGCAACCTCCGAACCTCGCCGGCGGTGCGAACACGCTCGCCAACTCGGGGGCGGAGGTGTTCAGCGCCTCGGCGAACCAGACCCAACGAGCCCCGACCGATGCTGCGAGCGCGACGGGCACATCTGTCGATCCCACGCAGGTGCCGAAGGTCACGCGCAAGCTGTGGTTGCGCACTCAGTGATCCGAAGCCGCACAAGCGATCGAGGATGAGCAGGCGCGGCGAGAAACGCCGGACGGCGCTGCGAAGGCGAGCCTGATCGCGTCTGCGATCGAGCCGGAAGACCGGAATGGTGGACGTGGATCGGAACGGTCTCCAACTCGACCGAACGAGCGCGACAGACAGGGGCGATCGGCTCGTCGACAAGATCCGCGCGCGGGGCCTACTGCGGTGACTCGTCGAGCACGGAGATCACTCGGCGAACGGATCGCGGTACAGCTCATTGACGTCGAGCGTGCAGACAATCGATCGCAGCTCGATCGTCTCGCCGCGACGCGCCGATCGAGTGACCCATTCGCCGGTTTCGCATCGCTCCACGACCTCGACCAGGACCTCGCGGTGCGAGACGAACACAACTTCGCGAACGGACGCGATCGACTTGTAGCCGTCGAGCTTCTCGCCACGGTCGCTCGTTACTTCGATGAGCACGACGGGATTGGTCAACGCGTTGTGGTCCTGCACATCGCGGTCGACAGTGCCGCAGACGACGGATCCATCAGGATAGGTGTCGAGGCCCGTCGACGTGACCCGGATCCGCACGTCCGAGTTGTAGACAGCGCATCGCTTGCCGCGGAGCTGTGCGAGCAGCGCCGCCCCCGTACGCACGGCGAGCGCACCGTGCTCCGGCGTGCTGCCGGCCATCGCGCGGATCTCACCTTCGAAGAACTCGTGCTTGACGTTGCTGTACTCCTCGAGCCGGAGGTACTCGTCGATCTCGTACCGGGCACGTCGCGTTGCAGCTCACAGAACGACTATGGACCGTCCTCCGAGGCATGTCATACGCCCGGGTGGACATCGCGGGCACCCGGCAGCGTGGTCCAGCTGATCCAGCGACAATCAGCAGCCGCGACGCTCAAGCGCGAGCGGTGGTTGCGAACGCAGTAGATCATGCGGCCGCGCGTCGGCCGCTACCCCACCGTTCACGCAGATCACGCGCCGTGATGCGATGCTCATCTGGTCGACAACAACCGGAGGTGAATCGCCAGCGAACCACAATCCGACCTCATCCCACGTATCATCCGAAAGCCTGCGTCCCAACCGGACGCAGGCTTTCGAGTTTTGGCGCACGGGAACCATGCTCGACGGAATCGGCCAAAGCCCTGGTCGCGCCGGCTTTCGAACGCTCGTCGGCGGGATCACTTCATCGTTGTCAAGGAGCATCTCCAAGCGTGACCGATGGGGTAGCGTGACCGTGCGTCATTGCGACCTTCAGACGAGCTGGGCAACATGTCTCCAAGGAGGAGAGGCGATGGCCGTAGCGATTCTGATCGTGGACGACGAACCTGCCTTTCTTGACTCGGTCGGCGAAGCGTTAGGCAGGCACGGTTACGAGGTCTCGAAGGCCTGCGACGGCGCCGAAGCCATCACCGCGCTCCAGACGCTGGAGTTCGATGTCGTCCTCTCGGACGTACGAATGCCGGGCCCTTCGAGTCGTTTTTCACGACGAAGTCGACGACGACGGGCACCGGGCTCGGGCTTGCGATCAGCCGCGAGATCGTGCGGGCCTACGGCGGAGACATCCACGTCGAGTCGACGCTCGGTCACGGAGCGACGTTCACGGTCATGTTGCCGTACGCCGGCGTGGCCGCGTCCAAACCGCAGCTCGAACCGCCTCGGCTCAGGACCGGTGAGCATGCCCGACCGATGTGCGTGCTCTTTGTCGACGATGAACCCGTCATTCGCCGCGGTTACGAGCGGGCGTTTGGCAAGACGACTGAGGTCGTGCTCGCAGTGGACGGCGTGCAGGCCTGGATCATCCTCAGCGGGCGACATGACTTCGACGTGATCGTCTGCGATCTCCTGATGCCCAACGTCTCGGGTATCGCGCTCTATGACCGCGTTCGGGGCGCGTATCCCTCGCTCGCCGACGCCTTTGTCTTCGTCACAGGCGGTGCGACGGATGTCAGCACCCAGGAATTCCTCGGCGCATGCGCGAATGCGGTGCTCTCCAAGCCATTCGAGATGCACGAGCTCGTAGCGCTCGTCGAAGCGCGGCGTCCTCGGCGTCGATAGCTGGTACGCGTATGGTGCGTTGGTCGTGACACCTGCGCGGGAACAACTCAGGGCAGCGGGTGAGCGATGACGCGATTGCGTCCGCCCCGCTTCGCTTCATAGAGGGCTTCGTCTGTCGCGCCGATGAAGCCATCCACGTCGGTGATCCGGCTGTCGGGGATCATCGCGACGCCCATGCTGACCGTGATGGGTATTCGGTCGCCATTGAACACAATGGGAAGCTGCTCGATCGAAGCACGAATCCGCTCCGCGAGGACCTCGGCATTGCGAATGTCCGTTTCGCGACAGAGCACAGCGAACTCTTCGCCGCCGTAGCGAGCGAACACGTCCTCCACACGCACGAGCTTCAGAACGTGCTTGGCAAGGACCGCCAGCACTCTGTCTCCTGCGAGATGCCCGCGCGTGTCGTTGACCGTCTTGAAATGGTCGATGTCGAACAGGATCAAGGACAGCGCGGTCTTGTGTCTCGCCGCAAACGCGAACTCGGTCCGGATGCGATCGTGGAAGTACTTCTTGTTGAAGATCTTCGTGAGCCCGTCGCGAAGCGCAGAGTCGTACATCTGCTTCTGAAAGTTCTCCTCGAGGCGGTCGTGGTACGTGAACTTGAGAATCGTCGTCTCGCCGACCTGGATCTTGTCACCATCGCTCAACTTCTGGCGCTCGATGCGGATCCCGTTCACGTACGTCCCGTTGCTCGAGCCGAGATCCTCGATGTACGTCACGCCATCCTCGACGAAGAGGCGGCAATGCCTGCGCGACATCCTGTCTTCGACCAGCCGTACGTCGGCCTCGACACCACGTCCGAGGACCGTGGTTTCCTTCAGCTGGATCATCTCGCCGGCTTGCGTACCCGCGATGATGATCAGATAGGCGCGGTCTTTGCTGAGCAGGCCGACGTCCTCAGCGACGGCTCCCTTGACCGTCGCGTCGGCGTCGTCCTCGTCCGGATCATCGGTCGCCATGAATCAGTCTTCGCCATCCGGAAGCTGGTTTCGCCACCGCCGCCACAAAAGAGCGTGAACGGTGGGGTAGCGCGACTTCCTGTTCGTCTCGTTTCGTGAAGGTGCTCGCAATCGCTATTCAGACCGGCTGAGCGATCAGGGCGCCCAGAATCTTGGAACGGCTCGCCGGCTTGATGATGTGCAAATCGAAGCCGGCGCTCGTGCTCAAATGCGGTCGGCCTCTCGTCCGTGGCCGGTGAGCGCGATCAAACGAGGCGTCTCGGCCTTCATCTCGTGTCGCAAGGTTCGTGCGACCTCATACCCGCTCAGCGTGGGAAGCCCGATGTTGATGAACGCGACGTCCGGTCTGAACCTCCGAACGAGCTCGATCGCGCCCGGGCCATCATCGGCCGTTTCGACATCGTGGCCGTGCTGAGGCAGCAACTCGGCGACCAGATCGCGAACGTCCGGCAAGTCGTCAACGACGACGACTCGCAGTGCCGATACAAGCGGCGTTCGTCGGCTCGGGGCCGTCGATCTGGACATAGACAAGGCAAGGTCAGGGATGAGAAGATAAGCGTGTCGCGCGCTCGAGCTCGAGCATTCTCGACACGAGCTGACGGATCGTCGACGCACATGCCGTCGTTGGGATTGCAGATCTCGCCGATCGGACACTGCGTGCCGCTGCACGGATCGGCGACGCAACCTCCGTTGAAGCACAGCTTGTCATCGGGACACGCCGGGTCGCAGACGTACGGCATACCGCGTTGCAGAATTGATCCGCGGGACACTCCACGTTCGCGCACAGGTCTGGCTCGCAGGCGCCGATGTTGTTCGATCCGATGACGCACTTGTGGTCCGGGAGGCAGCCGAGTGTCCGGCAGTCCTGGCAGATGCCGTCGAAGCACAACGTCCCCGCAACGCACATCACGCCCTCGCACAGGTCGTGACATAGGCCGTCGTTCGAGTCGCATTGCATGCCCGACGGACAGTCCACGCCGTTGCACGGATCGGTCACGCAGAACAAGCAGCTCTGCTGGCCGCAGCCCGGGATGTCCTTGCAGACACTTCCTGACGACGACCGGGACGGCACCGGCATGTTCCGGCGCGGCACCATGCAGTGACGCGAACTTCGAGTGCGTCACGGGTGTCTGCATCGCGAAGGACATCCGCGAGGAGAACGGCGGATTCGAGATCGCGCCGCAACCGGCGGCCGACACGGTCCGGGTGCTTCGACCCGACGTGCCATACAACCAGTTCGACGGCATGTACGGCACCACCGGTGGCAGCGAGCCGGCGTACAACCTCAGCGCGTTCCTTGGCACGACCTACAAGAACAACCGCCAGGTCACGTTGCTCACCGGTCCGAACGGTCCGGGCAACACGGATCTCTGGATGACCGGCCATCTCGATGGCGCCTGCGATCTCGGCCCGATCCTCAAGCCCGGCAATCGGGCCGACTGCCAGGGCAAGATCAGCTACCTCGGCGGTCACCAGTTCTCACCGAACGTGCCGGTCACGTCGGGATCGCAGAGCCAGGGAACCCGCCTGTTCCTGAATGCCCTGTTCGAGGCCGACTGCGTCACCTCCGGACTGCCACCAGGCGGCGATACGGATGGCGACGGAGTTCCGGACGACAGCGATCCGTTCCCGGACGATCCGAATCTCTGCGGCGACGTCGACGGCGACGGTTGCGACGACTGCGCGACTGACTGCACAGGTGGTGGCGGTGGTAGCCCGGGCGGTTGCTGTGAGACCGGATCGGGAGCACCGGCGGGACAGCTCACGCTCGCGAGTCTGCTGGTAGTGCTGCTCGCGCGGCGCCGCCGACGGTGATCCGGATCGCCGGCGCTACTTCTACGGCTCGACGAGCTCTCGTCCGTCGGCGGCAACCGGTCGAGGCGCGCCCACAATCCGACCACGGAAACCTCGCGTCTCGCGCGCGCGTGAAACGCGGTCACCAGGTCCAGGTACTCGTCGCCGAGGTGGATCGCCGGCTTCGTGTCATGGACCTCGAAGTAGAAGTCTTCGGGCGTCGGGTCCTTCGAGTGCGCCTTGATGGCCAATCCGGTCGATCCAGCAATCTCGATCTCGGCAGCCCGACGCAGCGGATGCTTCGAGAGGCCGGCGATGGCCGGTTGCAGCCAGGCATCGAACCTCATGCGCATCAGCCTCTCCTGCGTGGTCATCGGCAGGCCATGTTCACGGGCCACTTCGTATCGGTGCGTGTCAACGATTCTGAGACAGCCGTTGCGTGATTTTATTGAAGCGCGGCTCCCTCCTCGCCGATCGCGATCGGCGGCG
>Ga0299915_10000662_pt1 | contig 25884 bp, 15 predicted proteins | sample RVTome_13_FD_200263 | JGI IMG/M metagenome (GOLD analysis project Ga0299915, IMG submission 200263) | Soil microbial communities from uranium-contaminated site in the Upper Colorado River Basin, Wyoming, United States - RVT92D227 (version 2) ... | reverse complement strand
TCAAAGTGGAGTTTCTTCCACCATATTCCCCTGAGTTGAACCCAACTGAAAGCTGCTGGAGAACAATACGAGCTACAGTCACAAACTCCACCTATTTTTCAACCATCGAGAATATGCAGATGAAGATCGATCAATTCTTAGGAGGAAAAAAATTCAACTTCGATGTGTCCAACTACTTATGTCTTTGACTAAAACAGGATTAAAATTATATACTGTTATTCTGAGTTTTAAAGATAGCTTTTTTTGATTGTAAATTTATAAATTAAAAATATATTGATGATAAAAAAATGTTGTATTTTTAAAAATGTTTTTAAACAATTTTTTTATTTATCTTTTTGTTTTTTGTTGATGCATATATAGGTGTATAAATAGTTGAATATGCAGGTTTGTATTCATAAATAAATAGTTTTATTAAGTACAATTGTAATCCATTTGAGAAGGTGATAGGAGAGAGAAATATATTATAGATTTGAATAGTTTATAATAAAAAAACAATTATAGTCTTATCCTAGAACCTGCGGTATCATATTGAAAAAAAATTTAATCTTCATATAATGTAGAGGTAGATTCATTTGGCAATAAAAATAAGGCATAAAAAGGAAGAGGAAAAAGTAAAAGAGATTGATGATCTTATTAAGAAAAAGGAAGAGGAAAAGATTTCAAAAAGTACTGGTGAAGATTTAAATAAACTTGATGAGGATAAAAAAACTAAAGATGTTATTAAACCTGAGAAAGTAGAAAAATCAGATAAAGAAGTCATAACTACTCAGGATACACGAGGGGTAAATCTTGAAACGGAAGAAGATATAGAGGATCTTGTTGTAAAGGTAACTAAAGGTGATTTAATATATGAACGTACAGGTTTTGGTTGGAAGGGTCTTGGGTCACGTCGTATTATTTTTGATAAGAAAATAAAAGAAAATATTTATGAGGTTATAGAACCACAACTATCTGATGGGGATAAAGAAATTAAAAAGAAATTAATATATTATTTTAGGACTCGTACTGATTCTACTGATGTTTCTCATATGGATAAGAAACAAAAAGAAAAATATCTTGAAGAGTCATTGGATAAAATAGTTGCTGAGAATCATATAAAGCTTGATGCTACTAGCAAGGATAATTTATATTATTATATTTTACAGGATTTTGTTGGTTTTGGTAAGATAGATATAGTTATGAATGATGAGGGGATAGAAGATATTCATTGTGATGGTTTGGATATACCTCTTTTTCTTTATCATAGGCTTTTTGAATCAATTAAAACAAATATTATTTTTAAGGAAGTTGAGGAACTTGATAGTTTTGTGATAAAGCTTTCACAGATTTGTGGTAAACAAATAAGTGTTTATGAGCCGATAGTGGATGGTAAACTTGGTGATGGTTCACGTTTGCAGACTACTCTTGGAAATACTGTTACAAAATATTCGACTTTTACTATACGTCGTTTCCGTGAGGATCCACTTACTCCAATAGATCTAATTAAAAATCATACTATTAGTCTTGATATGGCTGCTTATTTCTGGATGGTTATTGAGAAAGGTACTAATATATTGTTTTGTGGTGGAACAGCATCTGGTAAAACAACAGCGCTTAATGCTATGTCTTTGTTTTTACCCTCTACTTATAAAATCGTGAGTATAGAAGATACACGTGAGATAAACCTACCGCATGAGAATTGGATAGCTGGTACTACTCGTACTGGTTTTGCTTCTACTGAGGATTTTAAGACTGGTAAAGATATTGATATGTTTGATTTGATTAGAGTTGCACTTCGTCAGCGTCCTCGAGTTATCATTGTTGGAGAAGTACGTGGTAAAGAGGCATATACTTTATTTCAGGCGATGACTACAGGTCATCTTAGTTATTCTACTATTCATGCAGCGGATATGCATTCGTTAATTCAACGTCTTGAGAGTAAACCTATTGATCTACCTCGTGCACTTCTAACTAGTCTTGATTTGATTGTATTTTTAAATAGTGTGACAGTAAATGGTGAGCCTTGTAGAAGGATTACAGATGTTGTAGAGGTAGTAAAACTTGATCCTGGATCGAATAGGCTTGTTACAATGACGCCGTTTCAATGGGTTTCTGAGAAAGATGATAAGTTTAGTAATATGGGTGGTAGTAGGATACTTCACGATATTAAAATACAGTATGGGTGGAGTGAAAAAGATCTTCAAAGAGAACTTCAGAATCGTAGAGATGTATTAACTTGGATGATTAAAAATAATTTACGTTCTTATTCTGATGTTGGTGAGATAGTTGCAGATTATAAAAAAGACCAAGCAGGTTTGATGAAGAGGATTAAAGAGGATAAAAAATGAAGTCTAGTAAATATTCTACTTTTTCATTGAGAATCTTTGGATCTTTTTTCAAAAAATATATGCAGGATAAATTAGAAGCAAAAAATATTGATTTGGTAAAAGCAGATATTCAGATGAGTTATGAGGAATTTTACTCTACTGCTATTATGAGTATGATACTAGGTTATATCATATCACTGATTTTTACGATATTACTTTATATGTTAGCACCATCAAAAACTACTTTTGCGTTCCTTATATTAATCCCAATGCTTGTAACATTATGTATTGGTGCAGGTTTTCTTTATTATCCAAAATATAAGACAAATGCACGAGCTAAAGAAATTGATCTTTTCCTGCCTTATGCTATAAATTTTATAAGTTCAATGGCTGTTGCAGGAATTTCGCCTTCTGAGATTTTTATAACGCTTTCTGCTGTAAATGTATATGGTGAGGTGCAGAAAGAGGCTATGAAAATCTCAAAAGAAATTGAGATAATGGGTTTGGATAATATCAGTGCTTTAAAACATGCTATAGAGATTACTCCTTCTCGTAAATTTAAGGCATTTTTACAGGGTATTATTGGGACGATTCAATCTGGTTCTGATCTTCATATTTATCTTAGATCCATTGCTAGTAAATATATGGAGGATGATTTAACAGATCGTAAAAGAGATCTTGATTTACTTGAAGTTATTGCTGAGATACTTGTGCTTTGTGCTATAGCTTTTCCTATTCTTCTTGTAATTATTTTAACTGTTTTTGGTTTCTTTGGTGGATCTATGAGCGATTCAATTACACTTTTACTTTTATTTTCATTTATTATGCTTCCTGCGATCTATGCTATGTTTCTTCTATTGATTAAATCAACTAGTATTGAAAGACTTACTAGAATTGAACTTAAAGGACAAACTCTTAAAGAGTATGTTTCAGATAACAAAAACTTTCTATTGATAATTCTTGTCTCATTTATTCTTGTAGGTGTTTTATATGGTTTAGTACTTTTACTTGAAAGTCTTGGTTATCTTACTGTTAATATCTATACACTATGGGATTATGCATTTATATCGTTTTTAATGGTTATTGGGCCTGCAGGTTTCTATAAATATTTAGAGCTTAAAACTAAAAAAGAGATGCAGCAGAGACTCCCTGATTTTTTAACAGAAGTTGGTGATTCTCTTGCAACAGGTATGAATATTTTTGATGCAGTTAAAACTGCTGAAAAAGGAAACTACGGTAAGCTTACTCCTCAGATACATTATATGCGAAGGCAGCTTTCATGGAATGTATCTATGAAAAATGTGCTTTTTGATTTTGCAGCAAGGATGAAATCCGCTATTGTTCAAAGAATAGTCATTGTTATTGACAAAGGCATATATATGGGTGGTAACACTGCAAAGATCTTTAAAGCAGGTTCAAATGAAGTAGATCAGGTTAATCAGGTTGAACGGCAGAGATCTTCAATTATGTCGGTTTATGCGTTAGTGGTAATAGTCTGTTTTGCAGTATTTCTTGGAATTATCTATATCCTTAATTCAACAATTTTTGCTGAGTTTATAAAAATTCAGAATCAGCAAATAGCAAACGCTGGAAATATTGGACAGGGTATGCAAGCTACTTTAAAACTGTCAACAGTAGATCCTATACTTCTTAATTATACATTATATTCTTTTTGCTTTGTTGAAGCTATTGGTTCAGGTCTTCTTGCCGGTTTTATGATGGATGGTAAACTTGCATCTGGTGTCAGGTTCAGTGTTTTGTTAGGTCTTATTTCAATTATAATGTTTAAGGTTATGATGTAAAGGTTTATGGTATGAGAAAAATAGGTAAGAACAAAAAAGGTGTTTCCGAGATTGTTGGTGTTATATTAATGTTAGGTATGGCTATAGCGCTTTTTGCAGTTGTTTATATTATTGCTATGGATGTTATTCCTTATACTCCAGCTGCTCCATCTGTTAGAATAAGTGGGGAGATAAAAAATGATACTATATATCTTCAGCATAATGGTGGAGATTCACTTTCGCTTGATACAAAGATTTTTTTTTCATATGATGGAAATAAGACTCCCATTAAAAATTACACAGTAAATTATTATATTACCAGTGGTAAGTGGGATATTAGTGAAATGTTGGAATTTTCAGATCCCCGATTTAATAATAGTAGGATTCAAATGATAATAATTGATGTTGAAAGTAATTCTATTATAGTACAAGATGTTTTTAAGGAGATGAAAGATAATGTTTAAATTTTTTAAAAATAATTTATTAAATATACATTTAAGAAAATTATCTGATTCCAATCAAGCTGTAGTAGGTATTGTTGTAGCAGTTTTACTTATTGGTTTGGTTGTATCGGTTATTTCTGTTATTCAACTTGTTTATGTGCCTAATTGGATGGAAGAAACAGAATCAGAACACATTGATGAGGTTTTTAATCAATTCTGTCAGTTAAAACTTGTTATAGATACACAATCTGCGAATAAAAAGAATTTTACTCCAATAGTTACATCAATTAATCTTGGTACAAATAAAATTCCTTTCTTTATGTCAACTCGGGCAGCTGGTGGATTAGATATAATTGATAATGCTTGCAACGTTACAATCAAGGATACACATGGTGGAACTTATGGACCCTATAGTCTAGGTGCTATTAAATTTACTTCTGCAAATGCTTATTATATACCAAATGAGCTCATTTCTTTTATTTATGAAAATGGTGCATTAATTACTAATCAAAAAGGAGGCAATGCGCTTAATATTAAACCATCTTTCGCTTTTGCATATGAAGATGGAAATGAAACTGTTTACTTTAATATGGTTGATATATCTAGTGTTGGCGGTAAAATATCTAAATACGGTTACGATATTGAGCATATTAGAACAGAATATTATTTATCAGAATATCATTTATTATCTGGTAATCCTATATTTATTCCAAATGTTGATTATTTAGAGATTACATCTAATTATACGGATATTTGGTATTCATTTATTAGTGGTTATTTAAACTCTAAAGGGGTTATTTGTATGCCTCCTGAATATCCTTCAGTTAATACAGTTCATATTGAATTTAATAAAGCAATAAATTTTGAATTAAGTATTACAGGTATATATGCTCAAATTGGACCAGGGTGGATTGATATCTCATAATATTACTTTGATCTAATTTAGAAAAGTAAATTAATTGTAATAGACATCAAAAAAAAAATTTATTATTAAAAAAAATGTTGGGGAGAGGTATTATGAAAATAAAAATGGAGGATAAAGCAGTAGCAGAAGTTATCGGTGCAGTAATTTTACTAGCGATGGCAATATCAGTTTTTTCTGTAGTTTATATGAACGTTTTAGCTGATCCAGGACCTGATCCTAATGCTTTTGTAACAATTATTGGAAATGTTGAGGGTAACAATCTAATTTTAACACACCAAAGAGGTAAATCCTTAAGCTTAGATACTGAAATATCATTAAAAAGTGACATTATAAATGAGAGCTTTTGTGTGAAAGATTATTTAGACGATGATTCAAAAAAAGATGGAGAATGGAACATTGGAGAAAAAGTCATATATGACAATTTTTCTTTAAATAAATATAATATTAGAAATTATTTAGCTTGTGATCTTAATGTAGTAGATAAAGAAACCAACTCACTTGTTTTTTGGGGTATTATTGATCTATATCCAGAAGCAGATATTGGAGTAACTATAAATGTTAATCCAGAACATCCAATATTTGGAAAACCAGTTAATATAACAATCAACGTGACAAATTATCAAATGGATGCAGATGCAATAAACATTGAAATCCAATATCTTTTACCACAATCTTTACAATATATTAATTACTCAGCATCACGAGGATGTTATAATAATTATACAGGTATATGGAACATAAGTTACTTAGAGAGAAATTCATATGTTTCTATTAATATAATAGCTTATTATACAGGTGTATCAGAATCGGCTCAATTAGCAATGATACTCGATGGTTCTGGAACTATTGATAACGATGAATGGAACCTTACAAGAAATGGTCTTTCTAATGCTGTACAATTTAATATGCCACATGATGGTTCAGTTGAATTTACCGTAATACAATTTGCCAGTTATATCTCTGGAGGTGCTCAAGTTGAGGTTGGACCAGTCATTGTAACTGAAGATAACTATCAAACTATTACAAATCAAATACTGAAAATTAAACGTATGCGTGAATTTACACCTCTTGCAGCAGGAATAAAATGTGCATCAAATGCACTAAAACCAAATTCTACTAAATATCCAAGGCAGATAATAAACATTGTAACAGATGGAGGACCATATTATAACCCAAATTCAACAAAAGATCCAAAAAAAGCCTATACAGATGCAGAAAAGGCAAGAAATCGTTTGGTACATAAAATTCTTAATAAAGAAGATGAAATAGATGCAGTAGTGATAGATATTACAACCGAAAATAAGACTTGGATGAGAGATAATATAGTCTGGCCGCGACCTGGTGATGATACTTGGCCACCAGCAAAACCTGGCTGGATTCGTTCTGTAAACAACTTTATAGAGTTTTCTGATACTATTAATGAAATTTTTAGGGAGTTTTTTAAAAATTCTATCATATCAAATAATGTAAAAATTATTTCTGTCACCCCAAAAACTGATCCAAACCTTGAAAATAATAAAAAAGAATTAATTTTAAAAGTTTAAAGCTACTTATAAATATCATAAAAATAGCATCTTCATTTGTAAAATAATTATTAATTATATTATATTTTTATGGCTATCACATATGTTTGTGCTTTTTTCTGCTCTTATTTCTTTGTTTTTGTTATTCTGCAGTTATTTTATTTGTACTTTAATTTTATTAAGTTTGATTTTTTGAAAAAACACTAAAAATTAAAGCAAAAATTTATGTATTATAATAATAGAAAGATTTATTAATAAATTTATTAATAAAGATATTTATATCAATTATTTAATATTAAAGATAAAAATAGGGGATACATTTATTATGAAAATAAAAATAAACGATACAGCAGCGGTATCAGAAATTATTGGTGCAATAGTTTTATTAGCTATAGCAGTATCAGTTTTTTCTATAATTTATATAAATGTTTTATCTGATGAAGGACCAAGTCCTAATGCTTTTGTAACAATTATTGGTAAAATAGGATCTAATGGTAATATAAATAATACAGTAGTATTTGAAAATAACCGTGGAGAAACACTAGGCCTAGATACTAATGTTATTTTAGAGGTGGGAGGATCTTATGGAAGTAATCCGAATGTTACAATAAAACAACTATCTAAAATTTTTCCTTATTTATTAGATGGTTGGAATATTGGTGAAAAAATTTATCCATTATTGTATTTTTCAGATAAATATGGTGATTTAAAAAATGTGACAATTAATGGAAATATTGTTGATAACGTAAGTAACTCTATTGTTTTCTGGGGTAGATTGCATGAAGGATATGTTGTACCACCTTTTGGTCGAGGGGGAATTTGGCGTTTTAATGAGTCTTTTTGGAATGGGACGGCTCTCGAAGTGAAGGATAGCTCCGGAAATGAAAATCATGGCACTGCGCATAATGATGCAAATACTACTGAGCATGATATTGTAAGTTCTTTAGCAAACAAAACAGGGATTTTTAATGTTATTGATTATGATGATTATGTTGAAGTAGCAGATGCTTATAGTTTAGATATAACAGATAATATAACAATGGAAGCTTGGATTAGACCTTTTTCAGATTCTTCTGGTGATACTATTACTTTATTGGATCAGTTTGGTTATACACCATATATTACTAATATTTCGGGTGGTAGATATGTTTTTGCAGTAGTTAGTGAAGATAAGCAAAAGCTGAATTTGCAAACCGTTAATCTTACACCTCATCATCAATTGTCAGAAAATAGTATCATAGATATAGAGTATAATATTGGAGATGGAAAATTAAACCAGTATGTTATTAGGCCAATAATTACTCATATCTCTGATAATGTTTATGTTGTTGCATATAATAATATGGGTGTAAACGATAATTTAAATGTTAATCTTAAAACATTTAACATATCCTCAAATGGCTATATTAATTATACAGGAAATAAAATTTTTGATGGTAATGAATCCAATATTGGAGAACCTAATCGCCCCAGTATTGTAAAAGTTTCCGATTTTGAATCATATAGTATCTTTGCTATTGCATATTGTATTTATGTTGATGATTTTCATCCTTCTGTTGGTATAATAAAAACAGTAAACATTTCTCATGATGGTAAAATTAAATATACCGGAAAGATGGCAAATTTTGATGATGTTGAAGGTTATGGGCCAAGTATTATTCATGTTGCTGGTGAAGTATTTGCTATAGCTTATCGTAATACTTCTAACCTTGGTGTAGTAAAAACATTTGACATATTATCAGATGGCTCTATAACATATACTGGAAAAGAGTTCGTTTTTGATGATATAAAATGTTATGAACCGAGTATTATTAATATTGCTAGTGATGTGTTTGCCATCGCTTATCGTGGTCCTTCTGATAATGGTATTTTAAAAACATTTAACATTTCTTCTGATGGTACAGTTCTCAGCACTGTGAGCAAAAAGACGTTTGAGAGTTCAGATTGTTTTGATCCATACATAATACATCATTCTGAAAATTATTATATAATTGTATATTCAACACCACAAAATAATCCCCATGGAAATTATTCTGTAATAGAAATAGCAAAAAATGGATCCATTGTCCTTAGGTCAAATCATATATTAAATCTTACATTCCAAAATAATCAAAAATGTTTTAATCCTATAGCTTTTAAAATTTCTGAACGCAGTTTTGGTATAATATGTCGGGGACAAGCTGGAGGTAAAGGTCACCCTGGATATTTAATCCCTATTCAAATTGAGTATCCTTCAGACGTATATAGCAAAGGAATCTACAAGTTGGGATCATATGGAATATATGCAAATCCAACTAAAGTGTTTGTTAATATAAACACTAAAACAATTAATGCATCTTTAGGTAACCAATGGAACTATGTTGTTCTAACCTATGACCGAAATCAAATGAAGTTATATGTCAACGGTATCTTGAAAAGTACTGCACAACTGACAGAGGCGATAAAGATTACAAATAGTAATCTAATTTTTGGGGATCTATTCTATGGCTTAATAGATGAAGTAGGTATATATGATAAAGTATTATCAGACCAAGAGGTATATAACCACTATAAACTGTTTGCTCCAATAATAATATCTAACGTAAACTCATCAGATATAACTTATAGCTCCGCTATAATCAAATGGGATACAAATAAACTAAGTGATAGCATAATAAGATATGGGAAAACGATACCACCAACAAATACAGTATCAGACTCCACCTGGTTGATATCCCATTCGATAGCACTCTCAGGCTTGCTTTCAAAAACCACGTACTACTATGAAGTAGAATCCACCAGTCAAGATGGCTACACAATTAAAGACAATAATGGTGGAAGATATTACACTTTCAATACTGAAAATATAGCACCAAATGTACCAAGGTTACCAAATCCTGGAGATGGAAATAAAACAGGAATTGATATTATCCTTGGTTGGGTTGGTGGAGATCCAGAAAATGATGAGGTAAAATATGATGTATATCTAGGAACAGTAGTTACAACATTAGTTAGAGTTTCTGATCATCAGTTAGCTGAATTCTATGACCCAGACCTTGTTCATAATACAATATATTATTGGAAAATTATTGCCTGGGATAGCTATGGTGCTTCAACAGCTGGACCAATATGGAGCTTCGAGACTATACAATAGTATGAATTTATTTAGAAAATAAATTTAGGTTAAAGTAATACAAAAAAATTAAAAAGAATTTTTTTTTTTTTTTTGAATATACTTGTACAACACGATTTATATATGATAATTCTAGAAATTATTCATCATGAAAATAAAAATGAGAGATACAGCAGTAGCAGAACTTATTGGTGCAATAATTTTACTAGCTATGGCAGTATTAGTTTTTTCTGTAATTTATATGAATGTATTATCTGAGCCAGGTCCTGCTCCAGATGTATATGTTACAATTGATGGTAAAATTGAAGATAATATACCCACTCCAGATGTTGTATTTGATCTTAAGCGTGGGGACAACCTGGGGATGGATACAAAAGTTGATTTATTTATTGGAGGTAAATTATTTAATTTTACAGTTGGTGATTCATCATTATTAGATGATCAAGGAAAAAATAATGGTTATTGGAATATAGGTGAAAGACTAGTATATTCTGGTTTAAATAATGTAAATATATCTGATTGGGAAGTTAAGGCTAATATATATGATAGAGAAACTAATTCAATGGTTTGGTGGGGTACTCTTCAAGAAGGTAGACTATTAGAAAGACTTGGTGGTGTCTGGCATTTTGATGAGCAAACTGGTATTACAGCAGTTGATGTTATGAATTATAATAATGGTACACTTAAATCAGAAACAAGCATTGGTAAACTTCCTACTTGGGATACTATATTTAAGAGGGGTATTATTGGAAGTTCTTTGAGTTTTAATGGAAAAAATTTTGTTAAGGTTCCTGGTAATTCTCTTACATTAGATGTTACCGATGGTTTAACTGTTGAAGGCTGGTTTAAACTTCCTGATAATAATGAGTTAGGAAACTATCTTTTCAGCCCTGATTTTGGTTACTATCCAAATATATTTAAAATCTCAAATGGGGTTTATGGGGTTGCATATCAAGATCAAACTCTAAATGGTTCACAAAGTAAGCCAGGGGTTATAAAAACCGTCAATATAGATGATAATGGTACTATTTCGGGTTATATATATAACAACGAATATGTTTTTGAAGATTCAAAATGTTATTGGCCTAATGTTGTAAATGTCTATGATGATATTTTTCTTGTATCATTTGTTGAAGGTGATCCTTTTGAGGGTACCACTCCTAGTAATGGGCAGTTAAAAACAGTGCAAATTTTTTCTAATGGGACAATAAATAAATCGTTCTCTTGTATTCCTTACTTTTTTGGGCCTAAGGAGGTGTATGATCCTGATTTGATTCATATAGATGATAATATATGTGCTTTAGTTTATAGGAATGAGTCAGCAAATAAAGAGAAGCATGTTGGTTTTTTAAGAACCGTTAGAATTACTGATGGCGGATCAAAAATATCGCCTGTTCCTTCTGTTAATAGCCTTTTCCTATTTGATTCTAACAGTTGTTATGAACCTAGTATTATTCATATTTCTGGTACTCTTTATGCAATTGCCTATCGAGATATAAGTAATAATGGGAAAGTTAAATTAATAACAATTCAGGAAAATGGTAATATTATCAATACTGTACCACTTACCAAACAATTTTCAGCTGGTCATTGTTCTGAACCTGAGATAGTACATGTATCCGGTAATATATACGCTATTGCTTATCGAGATTATATTTCACCTGATCAATCAATAGGCTATATATGTACATTGAAAATAAAAGATTTAGGAATCGATGTTATTGAAACCAAGGCTTTTGAACCTAGTTATTGTGTTTTACCCAGAATAGCAAAAACATATGATGATTTTTATTCTATAGTATATCAAGCTGATAGAGATTTTAAACTTGGTTATTTAACAAATGTTGAAATAAATCCTACTACTGGTATTATTTCACTTGATAATTCCCAAAAATTACGTTTTAATAATGGTGATGGTAATATATTTGCTTATACTCCAGATGTTATTCATATAGCTGATGATATAGTTGCAATAACTTACAGAAGTGGTTCAAAAAATAATCCTCATCAAGGTGTTCTTACTACAATGAAAACAGGTAATTATGATTTTCCCAATATACCATATGATCGAAAAGGTATCTGTAAAGAAGATAGCTATGCTCTTTATATGAATCGTACTCTGATATCTGGTACTATCAAAGATAATACCTATTCTATACCAATTAATGGTTCTTCAGGTTGGCGTCATATTGCTTTAACGTATTCGAAAAGTACTGATACAGTTATATTATACGTCAATGCGGCTCCAGTGATAACAACAACATATGTAAATGCAGATTTAAGAAATAATAACCCTATCTATTTTGGTAGATATTTCTATGGTAATATAGATGAAGTAGCGATTTATCCAAAAGTACTAGACCAAAATACTATTCAAAAGCATTATCAATCACCTAGTTATCTTGAAGATGTATTTGTAGAAATATAAATTTTTTTTTTATATCTTTATAACTTTATCGCATAGTTGTGCTATTTCTGCTCTTACTTCTCTATTGTTTATATCCTGCAATGATATAATTACTCCACCAACACTGTTAAGCCTCATTCTTGTAAGTATTTTATGTATAAATCTTGCAAGTATATTTGGATTATTATGAAGTAACATTGTTGTTAGTGAATCAAAAAATATGAATTTTTTAGAAGTTGAATTATTAATATGTTCATCTATTGATAGTGATATATCGGTTAATGCTGATAGATTTTCTATAAATGATACGTTTGGGGTTTTATTATCTGCGTTTAAGCTTTTTGATATACAATCTATTATGTATATTTTTTTTGTATCTATACCATTATTTTTGTATATGTTTAAAAGAGTTATATATGGTCTATTTGCTGATACTATTATACCTTTATCGTTTTTTGTAGAAAAATATTTTACTATAGCGTTGCTGACTTCTAATGTTTTTTCTGGTGTGGTTTCTATGTATATTATGTAGTCTGGTGGAAGGTTTTTTAGTTCTTCCTCAAGTATGTTTAGTATATCCATTTAATCACTACGTTATCATACAAAATATATTTAATTTTATTCTATGCAAACTTTTTTTATTCTATATATTAAATAAAAGTCTTCGATAAATTAAAACTTTAAATTTATAATATTACATATTTTGAGATAATATTCTAACATTTATATTATTTAAATATTATTTATGAAAAAACCGTAAATTATTTGTACTAAAATATTATTTAAGGTTTGACCTCATACTGTCTAGGGTATCAATTCTGTAAATATAAAAAATATTGGGTGGGAAAAATAATATTGAGGGGAATCAGAGGATCTTAATAATTATTTTTTCTACTAATGCTTAGTAAGAAGTATGTGGGTTAAGGGAGATAAAAAAATATTTGGAAATTTATAGAAAAAGTTGTATATATGGAGGAAAAAAATGTTAAAAGAAAAAAATATAAATAAAATTTTAAGCAGTTGTGTGGTGTTTATTATGTTATTATCTGCTTTTTTTGTAATAACACCCGTCAATATAGTAGCACCAGAAACGAATGATTCTGAACCATCTATACGAATCTATGGTGAAGATAATGCTGTTTATCCAACTCAGTCATATTACGATTCAAATGATTTTATATATCCTGAAGAATTTGATCCTTTTGATCCAGGTATCATTGAAAAAGATAGTATTACATTCAACTCGGCTTTTTGGTTTGGACATGATGAATATGAGATAAAAGCCCAGGGTGATGCAAGTGAAAAAATCTTTTTACGTGCTTTTTATGAACCTGGATATTACCATGGTGTTGATTCCAAAATGGATGATTGTTCAGATATCAATTTGCTACCTGTTGAACAGTTTGATGCAATAGTTACCGAAACAACATATTTCTTAACAACACTCTATGATAGAGATCCAACTTATGGATATCCAGGGGAAACTAAGATTGCTCTACCATATGTTTCAAGTAATCCAGATATACCTGGTATGGAGGAAGCAGGTTTATTAGATATGGTTTGGGCTGACGATGATACTAGTGATCCTATAACTGGTTATACTGATGGTGCAATCGCTGTTGAAAAAGAATTTACGTTTGATAATGTTGATTATACTCAAGATATTATAATCGACTTTATGGATCATAAGGTTGTTATTGATAATTTTGAGGATAATGACCCATTTAATGATAAACTTGATATTACAATTTATTATATTGGAAATATGTATGATCAAGCTTCAGCTCCTGCTCAACATACTATATTAGAAAGTTTTTGGGGTTTTAACTATTATTTTGATAGAGATAATAATATACAGCCTGATACTGATCCTTGTCATAGATGGTATATACGTATTGAAAATGCAGATGCTGATTACCTGAGAATTACTGTAGGAAGAGTACTTGTCGCAGGTGAAACCTTCTACGTTGATGGTGTTAGATATGATATGCCTGCAATCTATGTAGACTACGATAATGATAGAGATCTGCCTGTGTTTAAATACATTACTTTCCAATCACCTATACCAAAAGGATCACCTATGTGGAATAATGTATTATCCTATAATGTTGATGATTTCAGCCATGTTACATCCCAATACCTTGCATCATTAGATCCATATGAAATAGCTTGGTTATTACCACCATTCAATGAAGATCATATGATGATTGATGATATTGGTTTTGACAGCTATTGTTTACCTGAGGCTGGTATACTTCTTGATGCTATAAAAGAACCATTAGAGTTTTATTATATAAGCGAAGATATTGAAGGTAGGTTTGATAGCAGTCTAGCTGAGAGACTAGAAACCATAGGAGTTAATGAATACTGGTACTGGTACAATGTGTACACTCAACCCAATCATTATACAGAATTTGTTCTACCTGATCAAGAAACAATGAACGACTATTATGATGCAGATGACCTAAACTGGCAAGGTGCATCTTATTACACAGCAGATGGAAATGAATATTTGATTACCACCTCTTTTATTGCACCAAACAGCGTAGTAAACATAGACCGTAGCAACGAATGTAAAACTTATGATGAACATGAGATATATGATAGAGTAGTTACAATAGCACTATATGGTGAAAGAGCTGATTATTATCAAATGCCTAGATATGTCTTTGAATTTGATGCATACAACGATATTGATTTCTTTGTAAACGAAGGAATAAATGAACCTTCGGTAAGGATATATGGTGAAGATAACGCTGCTTATCCAACACAGTCATATACTGGTGCAGATGATTTTGTTTATGATGATGAATCAGATCCTTTCGACCCAGGTGTAATTACAAAAGATAGTATAACATTTAATCCAACTTTCATTGATGGGCATGGAGGTGTATATGAAATTAAAGCCCAGGGTGATGCAAGTGAAAAAATATTTTTACGTCTTTTCTACGAGCCTGGATATTATCATACGATTGATTCCTTAATGGATGCTTGTTCAGGTGAAATGTTGCAACCTGTTGAAACGTTTGATGCAATAGTTACCGAAACAACATATTTCTTAACAACACTTAACAGGGAGCCGATTGTAGGTTATCCTATAGAAACCAAAGTGGTTCTTCCATATAAATCAGCTAACAAAGACATACCTGGTATGGAGGAAGCAGGTTTGTTAGATGTTGTATATACAGATTTTAATTCTAATCAGTTGACTGATGGATATATTGCTGTTGAAAAAGAATTCAAGTTCACAGATAATTCATATATTGGAATACCTCTCTATTTTATGGATCATAAGGTCATTATTGACAATTTTGAGAACAACGACCCCCTAGTGGATAAGCTTGATTATACAATAAGTTATACTGGAAATATGTATGAAGCTATATCATCTCCGGAATCATATACTATTACTGAAGATTTTTGGAATCAAGGAATAATACCTGTTTTCTTTGACAGAGGAAACATAATTTCATATAATTATGATGATCCCTGTCATAGATGGTATCTACGTGTTCAAAACGCAGATGACGACTACCTAAGAATATATTTAGGACGAGTACTTGTAGCAGGTGAAACCTTCTATGTTGATGGTATGAGATATGATATGCCAGCTATCTATGTAGATCAAAACAATGGATTCAAATACATAACTTTCCAATCACCTATACCTAAAGGATCACCTATGTGGCAATATCCGTTATATAAAAATGTTGATGATTTCAGCCATGTTTCATCCCAATACCTTGCATCATTAGATCCATATGAAATAGCTTGGTTATTACCACCATTCAATGAAAATCATTTGATGATTGATGATATTGGGCTCCAAAAAATTCGTGGTAACTGTCTACCTCCAGAAGGTGTAATGCTTGATGCAATGAAAGATCCATTAGAATTTTATTACATAGACGAAGATGTTGAAGGTAGATTCGATACCTGCCTTGTTGAAAGATTACACACCACTGACGCATTTAACGTTGGTTATGAAGAATGGGAAGCTTATAATGTATATACACAACCTAATCATTATACAGAATTTGTATTACCTGATCAAGAAACAACAAGCGACTATTACGATACAAACGACTGTAGCATGGTTGGATATTCATACAGCACGGCAGATGGAAACGAATACCTGATAACCTCATCCTTGATAGCACCAAACAGCGACATGAATTTGCAACGTAGCGATATTTGCAAAAAAACTACATATGTACATGAAATATTTTCTTCAATAGGCGATGGTAATAGTGGTAGTACAGGATTCACTCAACTTGCTATGCTTGTTGATGCATCTGGAAGTATTAATCCTACCGATTTTTATACTATGAAAGAGGGTATTGCAACTGCAATTGAAAATATACTTCCAAAAGATGGTTCTGTAGAATTAACTGTTGTAAGATTTTCAGCTGGTGCAAACCTTGAAGTGAATTCACCGATTATTGTCGATGGATCAAATTTCCAAACAATAGCTGATAACGTTAGAAATATCGGGTATGTAGGTGATGGAACAGATATGGCTGCAGCCTTTAGTGTGGCTACATCTGCAATGTTTAACTCTCCTAACTTTGATCCGATAGATCGTCAAGTTGTTAACCTTGTTACAGATGGGGAACCCGACGTTCAACTTGATACAATAAATGAAAGAAATAACATGATTTCAACTCTTGGAATGGATACAGATTCAAATGATGAAATCGATGCAGAAGCAATTGGAACTTCTCTTGATCCACTCTGGTTAAAGGATAATATAGTATATCCTCAACCTGGTAACTTCGCACCACCATTTATAGCTGGATGGGTTGTTAATGTTACTTCCTACGCAGAGTTTTCTGATACCATAGCTGAAAAATTCGACATAATATTTATACATTATGCACCAAGATTAGCATATGAATTCGATGCAAATGACGGCACAGGTATCTATATAAACAGTGTTGTTCCACCAACATATCCACCAACTGCTGATGCATGTAGTGGCTCTGTCGCTGATTCACTATCTACTCTAGTTGTAGAATGTGGTTACACAGGCAATTGTGAAGATCCTGTAATATTTAACGGAGGCGGCAGCCATGACAATGACGAAAACGGTGAAAAAATAGTTACATATCAATGGAACTTTGGAGACGGTGCAACTGGAACAGGTAAAACTCCGCAGCACATCTACAATAGTGAAGGAACATATACTGTAACATTAACCGTTACAGACGATGAAGGAGAAAAAGACACAGATACAGCCTATGTCGATATTTCTTGTGATGAAGAACCACCAGAAGATGAAGCTTGTGTAAGCATGGGTGATGTAGATATAGACTGTGGATATGGTACATCCTATGCATATCTCCGTGCTCAATATATTACTGAGGAGGTTGGTTCAGGTAGTTTCCATATCTGCTTTGATTCAGATGAAGTACATGTTGTAAGCGTTGACCAATCTGATTTTGACATCCCTATTTCCTCATGGAATAACAACAATGGTGATTTATTAATCACAGGTGCTATGAACAGTGGTAATTCTCTTACTGGTGATTTTCTCATAGCTAGAATAGGATTTGAAAGAGTTGATGAAGAGGCTGAGGATGGATGTGACCTAACAATATGTGCTAGCGAACTACTAACCGATGATCCTTCTTCTCCAGCCCCAATAGACCATAACAAAATCGATGGATGTGCACAAATTAACTGTGACAACCCCAGCGACGGAGATATGAACGGAGATGGGTATGTTAACTCTGGTGATATAAGATATATTGCAATATATGTAGCAAGTGGCGGTAATGATCCTAACTACAAACCCTTGCATGCTGACGGTGATGTAAACAATGATCACTATGTGAACTCAGGTGATATAAGATATCTTGCTATATATGTAGCAAGTGGCGGTATGGATCCTGACTACAGTCCGTTATACCCATAAAATCCATAAAAAACAAAAATTAAATCAAAAAAGGAGGAGAATAATAGTTCTCTCTTCCTATCTAAATTTTTTTTTAAAAAATTTTAAAAACTAAAGATTTATTTTATAATACAATAATTTTTATAATCAAATTTGATAAATGATAAATCAGGATTGAATAATGATGAAAAAAAAAGCTGATAAATTTATAACAATTTCCCTATCATTAATGCTTATATTAACATTTTCTATTACTGAGAATTGTGAAAATACTGTTACTATTAACATGGATAATGTTAAGATAACTGAAGATAGTGAAAAATGGAATGCATTAAAAATATCTGATGTTAAAAATCTTGGATCATTTACAATCAATCTGTCTTGGGATCCAAAAGTTATAGATGTCATCGATTTTAATAGTAATTATTTTTCTTTATTTAATTATACAAGTCATAATAATGGATCTGTCACTTTAACCGGTTACACTATCCAGGGAGTGAATGGTTCATTTGAACTTTTAGATATTTTATTTAAAGCCATTGGAATTGCTAATAGTTCATGTTATCTGAAAATTGCAGACTGTGAGTTTTTAACAGCTGATCCGAAACCTAATATAATAAATTGTAATTATAATGAAAATCTTACATTGATTACTATAACAAACACGATACCAAATGACAATAATACTAACTCTAATAACCCTTATAATTTTATAATAATAATTGGTATTATATTTATCGTATTTATCTTTATAATTTTGTTTCTTTTCTTTAAAAGAAAACAAAAAAAATAGTAATATAGAAAATTATTAGTAATTTATATGTTAAATATTCACTAAATATTTTTAAATACAATATTTTCTTCATTGTATCTTTAAATTATTTTAAATGTTTACAAAATAAAAATAAATATTCTTGTATAATATTTTATTACAAAATTTTAATGATGTAAAATTAATTAGATTTTATTGTGAAATTAATTTGATTATTTTGAATAAAAAATAAAATTTAATTTTATATTAAAAAGTCTAATATTTATTTTTTAATAGATTAGACTAGAATAATTTTTAAGCCAAAAACTACTTTTTATACAAAAACTATTTATAAATAATATATGTTGTTGATTTAAAATTTATAAAATTAAAATTATAGTATATTTGTAAATGGGGTGGTAATTATTAAAAAAAATAAAAATAGAAAGCAAAATATTGCTATTTTAATTACTTCTATCATTTTAATATCTATAATCCCAGTTAGATCACAACTATCCACAATATTAAGTATTGAAAACATAACTCTTACTCATAATCAAATTAAAACAGCTAAGGTCATAGTTTACAATGTTAATAATTTAGGCTCATATAAAATATCTATTTCTTATAATACATCCATTCTTCAAGTAATAGATGTATATAAATGTGAAATGTATGAAGTATATTCATATAAAAATACTACAAATAAAATTTTAAATATTTCTGGATATAATATATCTGGAATTACATCAAATGAAATATGTATTGCAGAGATAAAGTTTAAGGCTATTGGTTCAAATGGTAGTTCCTGTGATTTAATAATTAAAGAAAGCGAAATATTAAATGCAGCTCCTGAACCAGTTGAAATACTTCACGTAATATCAAATGGTAAAGCAACTATACTAACTAATGATAGTTCTGATGATGGCAGTGGTAATATAACTCCTATAGCTCCTATAGCAGACGCTTCACTAAGTCAACGGCAAGGAACCATAAACTTCCTAATTATTTTTAATGGATCTAAAAGTTATGATCCAGATGGGAATATTACTGGATATAGATGGGATTTTAATAACGATGGAAATTTTGATACATATTGGTCGAATAATCCAACTGCAACCTATATTTATACAAAAGCTGGGGAATATATAGTGAAACTGGAAGTTAAGGATGACGATGGACAAAAAGATAACGATACAATAAGAATAAAAATAACTCAACCTAACAAAAATCCTTTGGCACCGACTATAGTTGATGGGATTAGATCTGGTACTTTAAACATAGATTACACATTCACTGTTGTTTCACAGGACCCAGATGGCGACAATATAAGATATATCTTTAATTGGGATGATAATACAGAAAACACAATAACTAGTTATGTAAAAAATAACACAAAGATAAATACTACTCACAATTGGTCTAAAGCTGGTATTTATATAATAAAGTTACAAGCTGAAGATATAAACCATGGAAAATCTGGATATACACTTTATGAACTCTTCATAGATATAGATTTCATAAAATTAGATGAGATAAACGGGTACTTAATAGACAATGATCAAGATGGAGTATATGATCAATTTTTCAAATTAGATTCAGAGGAAAAAATTGATCTAAATAGAAAAGGAAATGAAACATATCTTATAGATGTAGATGGTGACGGTAATTATGATTATCAATATAATAAAATTAATGGATTAACGGTATATCATATAGATCAACTTAATGATGATAATTCATCAAAAATTCAAGATAAAGATGATGGCACTAATGAAATAAATATTACTATTTTTCTAATTATAGGTATATTAATTGCAGTATTATTTATTATATTTTTCCTAATAATTAAGAAAAAAAGGTAGTAAATAAAAAAGTTTTAATCGTAGATTCTGTAATCAGCACAGGAGATACACTTATTGCTGTTATGGATGGTCTAAAAAAATTCAATACCGATATAGTAGATATTATTTGTGTAATAGAAAGAGGTGATGGAGTAAAAAAAGTAAAAGAAAAAACAGGTTATGATACAAAAACATTAGTAAAAATATGTATAAAAGACGATAAAGTTCTTCTAATCTGAATTATATCTATATGTAGGATAATGTTTTTAAAAAAATCAGAAGAAATTTATTCTTTTTTTAAACAAAATATAAAAAATATTTTTAAGTGCAAAGACCTAGATGAATATGTTCATCAGCATAAACATTAATACCTTGAAGGTATCTTTTTTTATCTAGTTCTTTAGCAACATTAAAAATAAATGTTACATCATCTGATTTATTTCTTCTAACCTTATTAATCATAAGCTCTGAAAATCTTAATGTTTCTGTATATGATTTATGTAATGCTAAAGTAGAAAGTGAATCTACAAAAACAAATTTTTTATTACTTTTAAGAAATCCTAAACTTTTACAAATTTTTTCAACAATGTTATCTATATCAAAACTTGAATCTACATTAACATTATGTAGGTTTAATTCGTGATTTAAGTCACTAAAAACAGATGCACAATCTACAACAAAAATTTTTTCTAGATCAATTTCATTTTTTTCAAAGATAGAGGATATATTTTTAAAAGGCCTCTGGAAACTTAGATAGATTCCTTCGTATCCGTTATCTACCATGGATTTAACAGAAGAAATATTTGTTTCAAGATAATTTTCAGCAGGTGTTTGAATTACAACTATTGATCCTTGGTTATAAGTTTTAAGTCTTTCTTTTATAATAAGATCAAGTTTTTTTCTATCAATTGCTCTTTGTAAATTTTCTTTACTAACTTGTTCATAATCTATTAAGTTTATGTCAGGCATCCCAAATTCCTTCTAAATATTGAAATAAATATTTGATATATAATTCTTTTTAATAAAAGAATAAACAAAAAATGTTTTTTTTAGGTTTGTATCGCAGTAAAAACTTCTTGTTCTGGATATACCTTTATTCCATTGTCTGTTATTTTAAAGGCAACGATTTTCTTTTGGTGTTTTTCACCACGCATTTTTAGTATTTCTAATGCTGTTTCACGTACGTTTTCTCGTCTGAAGTTATAAAATACTATTACACCATCTGCCAGGAATTCTTCTACCCCTGTGGGTGAGAATACTTCAGGCATCTCTATTGTTTCGGTTATTAGAAAATTTGTGCTTCCTATTGTTTCAAAATATCTGAATAGTCTTTCTACGTAGAATCTATATGATTGGTCTTTTCCTTGGAATGTTGATGATACTGCGGTTAAGGAATCTAGTACTATTATGTCTGGTTTGAATCCTACGTCTTCTGCTATTGTTAGTGGTTCTAGTTCCATTAGTAGTGGGTCTACGTCTTTTGTCATCATTGCTTCTATGTCATCTTGTCCTCTTTTTCCATGATAGTATATTTCGCTTGTTAGGAATCTTTTTATTCTAAGGTTTCCTTTTTTTATTAGTTCATCTGGGTCCCATCCGAAGTCTTTCATGTGTTCTATTATTCTTTCTTCTGATTCTTCAAAACCCATATAATAGCAGTTTTTTCCTTCTTTTGCTAGGTTTATAAGTAATTGTAAGCAGAAGTTGGTTTTTCCTGATCCTGTTCCTCCTGATATTAAAACTGTTGATCCTTTAGGTATTCCATGTGTAAATAGTTTATCAAATCCTGATATATTTGTTTGTATATATTCTTTTTTTGCAACCATTTATCTCTCCTCTCCTTCCTTTATCCTTTATCAATTTGTAGTTTATATTTATTTTGGAATTGATATTTTTGTTTTTTTTGAATAATTTATATATTTATTACTTTTTTACTATGTTTGTATAATAAACTTTATATATCATGATATAAGATATAAATAATTGGTTTATTAAAAATGAGGCATGAAATAAAATGAAAAAAATATTTGCTTTAGCTATAAGCATGATACTTTTAATTTCGATACTTATACCTGGTGTATCATCTATTATACTTATACCAGATAATTCAACAAACTATACCGAATTAAATGATTATCCAAGCTCACCTGTTTTAATATGTGAAACAGAGGATCCAATTAGTTTAGAAAAAACAATAAAAGATGGAGAAAACTGGGTGAATACCTATAATACAGATTCAGGTGAAATAATCCGTTTTAGAATAAAAGTAACTTATCATGACTGGGATGGAGATCCAAACACTAGTGAATGCATGCTTAAAAATATAACAATAATAGATAGATTACCTTCTGGACTTATATATATTGGTAACTCAAATTACAATGAAACAAGTATATCCCCTGATGAAAAATTTATAATTTGGCAATTTAAAGATACAACACTATTTGATAATGAAAGCATGATCATTGAATTTGATGCTATAGGAAACAACATGGGCGAGTTTGTAAATCATGCAGATATTACCGCTTATGAATCCTGTCAAGGAAAATACCGTTGCAATAGCACATATGCAACTGTACTTATTTCCAATAGTAATAATAATAGTACCCATGCTACTAAATATATAGACGTGGATGATGATATTAATGATGAAAAAGCAATTGATGAAAACGATGATTTATCAGATGGATACGAAGTTTATGAAGACCCCGATAATTCCTCAGATAGTATAAAATCAATAGATGGAGACTTTGATGACCAAATTGATCATTTTATAGATGTAGATAATGATGGACTTCCTGATAGATACTGGGATCCTGATAATGATATTCTAACTGATATTTACTTGATTGATGTTGATTATGATGGAACATATGAATGGGTATATGATAGCGATGATGATTTTGATGGAATACCAGATAAATACTATGATCCTGATGATGACCAAATACATGAATATATTGTTTATGAACTCACAATAAATATTATAGGTAATGGTATTGTTCAGAAAAATCCAAATGGATTAGTATTCTTAAAAGATTTTAATGTTACACTAAATGCTGTTACAGTTACCGGATGGGAATTTGATAGTTGGAACGGAGATCTCACAGGATCAACTAATCCAATAAATATAACTATAGATGCAAACAAAAACATAACTGCAACATTCATCCAGACCGGTATTTTTTACACACTTACTATAAACATAAATGGAAATGGAAATGTCAACCCACCTACAGGTAACAAATACCTAGAAGGAACCATAGTTGATGTTAGAGCAACACCAGACGCAGGATGGAAATTTACCAAATGGACTGGCGACCTCACTGGGTCTACAAATCCTACAACGATAACTATGAATAGTGACAAAGAAATAACTGCTGTTTTCACTAGCATCGTGAGTGTAAATATTACAAAACCTGAGAATAATCATTTTTATTTCTTTGATATAGGATTTAAATCAACTGAATACAAACCTCAGATAATTGGTCCAATAAATGTTAAAGTACAAGTAGAGAGTGAGAAAGGAATAGCTAAGGTAGAGTTATATATAAATAATGAACTTAAAAAAACTGATGATTCTGCACCCTATTCATGGATATGGTTTTTAAAACCAGGTGGCGATGAAGAAAACTATACAATTACTGTAAAAGCATATGACTTAGAAGGTAATACAAATACAGATAGCATAAGTGTAATTAGATCAGAGTTTAACCCAATCATTAATCATAAAAAACTAATATTTTGGCTAGGAATAATTTCAGTAGCTTTAGCTCTTTTAAGAAATAAAGGTTCAGAATCAGATGTTATACCTGTCGAACCAGATGATAACGATTCATATGATCTTAACCGACCACCTGTCATAGATTTTGGTGGTCCATATACTGGAATAGTAGGAGAACCTGTTTATTTTGATGCATCAGGTAGCCATGATCCTGATGGAGATCTTCTTAGCTTTAAATGGGATTTTGGTGATGGTAGCATTGGTTCTGGTTCAAAACTAAGTCACACCTATGAGAAAATAGGTAAATACCTTATAAAACTTAATGTTACTGACTCTGAAGGTAATTATGATACAGAAACTATTGAAGTTGTAATAACAGATGGCTCAAAAACTATAGGTTTAGATAAAGATAATTGGTTCTGGTATATAGTAACAGGTTTAGCATTTGCAATCACTATAGCTGTAGGTTTATTATACATAGGAGGAAAAAGATATGTCTAAGAATAAAAATATGCCAATAGGAATAAGCTTATTTTTAGTATTATTCCTAATATTTGAAATATACTATTTCTTCTATGACTATCTATTTACAGGATTATATCCATTCCATGGATATACATTAGATTCACTTGGATATATTCCTTATCTAGTTATAACAGTATTCTTATATGTTATAGTAGTATTCTCACTATATAAAATAACATCAGGTTTTATATTACGTGAAAACTGGGCTAGAAAATTTACAATAATATATACAATATGGGCTAGTATATGGCCCATATGGGCAATAATCATTGGAAACAGAGTCTATGAAAACATAATATTCTTTGTAATCTACATAATTGTTATTATATATCTATTAACCTCATATGTAAAAAAATACTTTGAAAAAAGTAGAGTTTTCACATATGGTCCATATACTTTATATACTAAAAAGGTTAATTTGAAGAACACAGGTAAACTAGTAGATATATATTTCTTGTGCTCTCATACACCTAAGAGTGGTACACCTTGTGATATGCCTGATGGTTATGAAGTAGGTGTAAACCCAAGGACAAAAATGCCGTATCTTCAAAAAATTAATAAAGTAGAAAAACCAGATATGGAGATACTCCCAGAAATAGTACAAAAATCAGATATATACAAATATGATAATTACACTCTTTATACAA
>Ga0299915_10000661_pt1 | contig 25900 bp, 30 predicted proteins | sample RVTome_13_FD_200263 | JGI IMG/M metagenome (GOLD analysis project Ga0299915, IMG submission 200263) | Soil microbial communities from uranium-contaminated site in the Upper Colorado River Basin, Wyoming, United States - RVT92D227 (version 2) ... | reverse complement strand
CCCCACCGCCAACATATAAACCCCCTGTAACACAACCGCCAGCGGTGAGTGAAAACCAGTCAGCAATAGAAACGGAAACACCTACGTCGAATCAACCTGTAGACCAGGAGAAATGGTACCCGGTGGTTACCTTTAGCGGTACAGCGAACGAAACTACATCGGTATTCCATATATATGGCGCGGAATGGCACCTCGACTGGACAATCGATGCCGATAACCTCGAAAAAGCCGTATTTAAGCTAGAAATTTATGCTAAAGATGCGCCTTATGCCATCTGGCAGACTGTTTCCAACGCAGGTAACAGCGCCGGTAAGCTTAATTACTTCTTATCCTCGGTAGATAAACACGATTTCCTTATCAAGGTTACCGCTCAATATCTGCAGCACTGGACTGTAACCATAGAATCGAATGGTACAGCAGCGACCTCTTACCCTGTTGAGCTGTCTTCTATCCACTATAGAGGAACCGTGTTTCCACCGGACCGCGAAGTATGCTGTTGCACCGAAAGGGTCGAGCCTGACGAATACGTGGTCATAAAAAATCTCAGCACCTGCTTTCAAGACATGACCGGCTGGACACTAAAAAACATCAGCAAGCCCAGCCCCACGTTCAAATTCCCTCCCTTCATAATTTACCCGGGCGAAATTGCACGCATTTATACCGATGAGTACCATCCTGAAACCGGAGGCTTAACTTTCTACTACGGCTACGGCGACATATGGAGTAACGACCATCCCGATATAGCTGTTCTGTATGATGCGCTGGGCAACGAGGTCGACAGAAAAAGCTACTCGGTTCCAACGCCACTAAATGAGGCGAGCGATAATGTCACAGAATAGGGTAATGCCCAGAAACATTTTTTCAATTTTCTTAGTCGGCACAATCCTGGCAATACTGCTTATGCCCATCCAAGCACTTTATACGCCAGCACTTGCTGAATCATCCGAGCCTGAACTCTGGGCTGTTTTTGTGGGCGTTACGGAGCCTCAATGTCCGTTTTGCATATTTGATACAGAGTGGAACGTTTATCCGGTCCAGCTAAAACATCCCGATGATAATGCGCGAGACATGGCGGCTCAATTATTACCTGTTACTGACCAAGACCACATTAAAATAGTGCTGAACGAAGAAGGGACTAATGCAGGTATCTATTATGCTATCAAGTGGCTGGCTGAAAATGCCGGTGCCAATGATACTGCCTTGTTCTACTTTTGCGGACATAGTGCCTTCGAGAACCTCGGCTCCTATGATTATTTGGTTGAAGCTTCACAACTGGCAGAATGGTTTGACGGTATTCATGCAGAAAAGGTCGTTGTTATCCTGGATACGTGTTATGCCGGCTCATTTAGCAAGGAACTCGGGCAGAACGGCCGGGTTGTCTTGATGAGCTGTCAGCAATTGGAAAGTTCTCTCGAAGACCGCGATTTAAAGCACGCCGTTTTCACGCACTATGTCCTGGAAGCGTTGCGAGATTTTAGCGGCGCTGACACCAACGGTAATTACGAGCTCTCAGCCGAGGAAATTTTCGACTATGCCGGTCCTAAGACCGTAAACGAAATTGTGGCTCCTTTTGCCAATCTGGCAGCCTTTTCCAGCGGAAATATACAGCATCCCACACTCTATATACCCCCTTACAAATACAATGAAATCAATCTGTTTATGAAGGTCATTTTTCACACCGATGCCGAGTCAGCTTCTGACACCACTGTCTTAAAAGCAGACGGGAAATCATACTTACCAAAAGAGCTGCCTGTGTCATTCGATTGGCTGTCCGGCACAACCCATCGGTTCGAAATTACTACACCAATAGCTACGGGAGAAGGAACAAGGCTGCTGTTTACCTCATGGAGTGATGGCGATGCATCTACTGAAAGAGATATTTCGCGCGGTGGAGAATACGCCGCTAATTACGAGGCTCAGTATCAACTGACCGTCGAATCACCGTATGGAAACCCCAGGGGGAGCGGCTGGTATGATTCCGGCTCACAGGCTACCGTCTCGATACGTACCGACGATGGCAACATAATCCAGCATACCTTCACAGGGTGGAGCGGGGATTATACCGGGCTGGATGCTAATATGTCGTTGACGATGGATAAGACAAAGACAATTAAAGCCAACTGGAAAAGCGATTATCTGCGGCTTTATTTGTTGATAATAGGGCTTATAATAGTTGTGGCAGGGACGACGGCAGTCTTTAAGATACGTAAGAAAAAAACTCCATCGGAGTATTAATATTAATTTAACATTCTCAGTGCGCCTGCTTATTTATGTCGGACTGGTAATCTTGTCAGCCAGTTCAATTGTAGCCTGCGGTTCAACAACGCCGGCAGCACCGGTGGTTAAACCCCAAACGCAGCCTCCGGCTACTGTGGAAAGTCAGCAGCCGGCTGACGTACCGCCAACTGAAGCATCCGCAGATGAAGGCGAATGGAGTACCGTCAAAGTATTCATGGGCAAAGATAACCAGACTACACCCGCGTTTCGTATTAAGAGTAATAAATGGCGCATTATCTGGACCGTGGACATTCAAAATCCCCAATACGCCTTTTTTAATGTCCTTGTCTATCCTCAGGACAATCCGGCTAAGCTTACTAAATCGATTTCCTATTCACAGGGCATATCCGGAGACACGGTCTATATTGATGAGGGCAGCCGTGAATACTATCTAAAAGTTATAGCTGCTAATTTAACTAACTGGGCTATAACAGTCGAAGACTGTGCAAGCGAAGTCACCGGTGAACCTGTTCAAATAACCACTATCCACTACAAGGGAATGAACTTCAACGATACCATAGCGACAAACCGTGAAATAGTTGAATGGGATGAATATGTAGAAATAAAAAACACCAGCTATTCGCCGCAGAACATAGTCGGGTGGAGGCTAATAAATATAACAAAGGGGTATCCCACATTTACTTTCCCAATCTTCACACCGTGTTCCTGTACGTTTTATGGCAACTGGACTGAATGTGTGGAAAATTGCTATCCACCACGTCCCTGCACCATAAAGCCGCGCGAGAGTATCAGAGTCTATACCGGCGAAGCTCAATGGGAATCCGGAGGCTACTGCTTCTATTACGGTCCGGGTGACGTCTGGAACAACGAGACGCCCGATACTGCCATTTTATACAATGCCGAAGGGCAGGAAGTATCCAGAAGAAGCTATACGATACCCGCCGATAGCAATGTTTCATCGAGTAGATAACTCGGTGGATAAGGCGATAGACTGGAAATAAATGCTGCCACAATCCGATCTATGCTAAACTTGACTATTGCTTTCTTTTTAGCATCAGATGTATAATCATGATAATATAATACTTAGCTACGAACAGACAGAGATTCTGGTTTGGAGTAGAAAGGGATAAAAGTAGAGAGCTGAAAAATGCAACAGAGATGTCCTAATTGCGGTTCTCCCGTTATACCAGGCCAGCGTTTTTGTGGCGGTTGTGGAGCCCAGTTAAGCCTTTCTTGTCCCCAGTGCCGGATTACAGTCAGCCCCGGTACCAGATTTTGTCCTAATTGCGGTACCACGTTGGGGGGAGGAGCGACTCAGCAGCCCGGATGGGGACCACCTGGTGGCCCGCCTCAGCAACAACCGGGTTATGGACAGCAGCCGGGAATGCCACCACAACAACCGGGTTATGGACAGCAGCCAGGGTGGGGACAACAGCAAACCTGGACACCGCCGGCACCAAGGAGCCAATCGTCATCATCGAGACCGTTGCTGGTAATGCTGCTAATAATTCTGTTGATTGGCCTTGGCGGGCTGGTCTACTGGCAATTCGGCGATCAGCTTCTGGACTTTTTAAATTCTTCCACCGGTAACGGTAATGGTAATGGCAATCCTCCAGTCGTCGATGTCACAGAACCGGCCATCACGTTTCCCAATCAACCAACTGTGTTGGCAACAAGCGCCAGCATTGTTTGGGAAACCGATGAGCCATCGAGTTCCCAGGTTGAATATGGCATTAATACCACTTACGGCAGTGTGGCACCGGCACAGCCGGCAGACGACCCAAGTAGCGGCACATCTCTTGGGGTAGTGACCCACTCGGTAGTTTTGACTGGCCTTCAACCGAATCAAACCTATCATTACATAGTCAAGTCGAAAGACGCCGCTGGCAACGAAGCAATATCGGACGACAAGACCTTTATGACCACCGAGGCTGAAGGGTCATAGCTAGCACGTCAACCTGCTGCAGTCCAGGAATCACCTCATAGAAATGAGCCTTCTCACTAATTCGTTGTTTTATTTTGCCTTTACACGGTGTATAATCGATGCGACGCTTCGACAATCTTAAACCAAGTCGGGAGGTTATAATGAAATACATCAGCCTGCTAGTTGCTATCCTTCTTCTAGTCTCGTTCGGAGGCTGTACCCTTATAAATAGCGCACCCCGTCATACAGCCGACGAGGTAGCCGCCATAGCCAAAAGCTTCAGTTTTAACTGCCAGAAGCTGATGCCTCAAGATCCCAACGCTTGCGGCTGAGGTGCTAAAACACCTCGGTACGAGGTGGCCGTTTCGACGTATACTGCGCAGTATCAGGGTAAAGGAATGTGGACTATAACGAAAGCCTGCCCTATAAACCCGGAATATGACCGCAGCTGGTCTTTTAATGATACTACCAATGAATTGATATGGGAATGAAGCTTATTGGATACGATTTAGCAAGAGTTGAGACATTATGACTGACATTCTGGATGAAGCCCAGGCGTTAGTACAATGCAAGGCCTGCCCCTGGTACAAGAGCTGCGTTTTACCGGTGAAGTTAACAGAGCATGACTTAAGAAAACAGCTCGAGTCTTCCATGCCCGGAGCCACGGACCCGGGTGCCTCTCAATACGGCATGCAACAGTTATTATCCGGCCTGGCAGCTGCCGCTGAAAACTCCATTCTCGAAGGCTGTCCGGTGTTTATCAACAGGCTTCGGTCCAACCCCAAGCTCGCCGAGCAGATTAAGAAACTAATGCAGGAGTGGTCAAAAGAGACCCAGGACCAGCCTTAATATTATCCCACCGCATTTACCTTTACCTGCTGCCCTACTGAATACTATCCCCGCGAAATAAACAGAGAGGAATAGCCTGCATGAAGAGATTGTCTAAATGGTTCTATCTCGGCTCTATGATAGGCGTTCCGGTCGGCGGCATCGTTCTATTAACAGTCGCGGTAGTTATTTTAGTTGTATCCGGAATATTAACCGATTATGTTGTCAACCTCGACTATGCCTCTCCCTGGGCACTGGCGAGCAGTATCCTGCTCATCTTATTGGGCAGCGCCGCCATACTGTTCGGGGCGTCGATTTGGTATCTGTTGCTATATAAAGCCTGGGGAGTAATACAAGATGGCAACGCCAGCACTACACCGGGAAAAGCGGTAGGATTTATTTTTATACCATTCTATAATTTCTACTGGATTTTCCAGGCTTGGTGGGGATTCGCCCGTGATTATAATCGCCATATTGAACGCCATGCCCTAAATACGCCGAAACTGGAGGCAAGCCTTTTCCTGGCTTTCTGCATTTTGTCTATATGTAATATCATCCTTGGTTTACCAATACCTTTTCTGCAAAATACTTACCTGGGCTATCTGGCAGGGCTGGCGTTCCTGGTGATGTTCATCATAACGGCTAACAAAACTATTGACGCAGTAAACGGCTTGCTGGACCTGCAGGCAGGGACCATAAGTCAGTAAGGGGCAGATGGTTCGCTTGTGGCTACAAGAGGTAGCTGCGCTCAGTATCTCCCGAAGCCGGAACCGACAATTGAAGTGAGTTATGAGCGGAATGATTACCGATTGCAATTTGAATTGCAGCCAATTCACCCAATCTCTTGGCTACCACAGGAGGTATCCAGTTGGAAGGTTTCCAAGAACCGGTGTAACTTGGCGATAACACCAGATAATAACCATCATCACTTGTTATCCCCATTCTACAGCCATTGCCCAAATCAACTACTTCCTTCGGTTGCCAAACTACCGGTTTTTCACCTACAATGCTACTCATATTAACCCCCATAATCGAAATACTTTTTCGCCAAGTGACAAGAAATGGTTTTATCTAGAATAAATACCAGGCAAAGAAAAAGAAGATTAGACATACAAACAGGAAACTACCGAGTATGGCTATAAGTTCTTTGTTCATGGCCCTTTCTAAACCTCTCCCTTAGTTCTAAATATATAACGTATCGGCACTGAAAATGGTTTAGGTATCAGCGCCCGGAATTGCAGAATGAAGATGGGAAAAATTAAGTTTTATACAATAATAATCGTAACAGCGACTATGCTTCTATTCACGGCTTGCGGCCAGCCGGTCAGTCAGGCTGAGAAAGAGTTTACCGACCAGTGTGGCAAGATGCAGAAAAATATAGAACGAGCGCGGTCCATTGCTTCAGAGCTGCAGCGCTTCAACTGGAAAGAGTTCTCAGCCATCGGTATATTATGCCCGCCCGCGGGAATATGCCCGGTGGGAGATCTGCCCATAGTAGAAAAGGCTTCCGTTGCCAAAGAGCTTGTAGACCGCGTGGTTAGCTTACCCGAACGATTACCATCTCCCAAAACGGCTGAAACATATTATGTGCAATGCGACAACTGCCTGAAGCTCGCTACAGAGGTCTGTTCAAACAGCCCTTATAGTGAATCACAAGCCAGCGTGGCTGGGTCGGAAAACGTTACAGCTCAGTGGCAGCAGTTATGCAGCCAGCTCCAGTCAGCTTTACAGGGAGCTGAATATCTGGCTTCCAGAGATAAGACCATCGCCGCAGACTATACGTTCCCTCAACTGTTCGCTTATTTCAGTACTTCCGAGGAAAAGGTAAAACAGAAATATCTGGAAAAATTTACGGCCAAATCTGACGAATACATTAAACTCCATGATGAGCTGATACAAAATGTGCAGCAGGCGAAACAAACGGCAATAGACCTGTCTAACTGGCAATTCAGTCCTCAAGATACCTTGGTGCAATAAGGCGTAGAACAATGGGAAAATTTTCTTTTGCTCATACTGGGTATATAATAAACAAATTAGAATTCAGAAGTTGCCGGGATGAAATATAAGCATATTTTCAACATTTTCTTGTTTCTTAGTCTGGCGGTATTATCAGCCTGGTCCGGCATCTCCTGTCGTCCGGAACCGCCGTCTATTCTCCTTTTCAGTGCTACTCCAGCGGAAATCGAGAGCGGAGGCTCATCAACCTTAAAATGGAATGTGAAAGGTGCTACGAGTGTGACTATAGACCAGGGTTTAGGCGAAGCTCCCGCCAATGCTTCGATAGAGCTGTCACCGACTAAAACCATTGCCTATACCTTGACGGCTACAAACGCCGGCGGCACCGTTACCAGGTCGGTAGTCCTTTATGTCACGGAGCCGCCGCCGACAGTGCCAGTGGCTGATACTGCACCACCGATAATAAAAAACATTTTAACTTCATCTGAAACTGAAACCAGCGCTATCATCACCTGGACGACGAACGAGCCGGCGAGCAGCGACGTTGAGTACGGCAAAGAGACCGACTACGGTTTAACTGCCTCCTCGGCTGAGCTGACCACCGACCACAGTATCACCTTAAGCGACCTGGAGCCGAATGCAGCCTATCACTTCCGGGTAACCTCCGGAGATGGAGCCGGCAATCAAGCTTCGTCAGCCGACAATATTTTTGTTACAGCGACGGAAAAATCAGAGTATTCACTGGCGCTGCTGTCGCTCGAATGGGGAAGGAGAGACGCTACTTCGGATATCGGCTTGGGAAGCCCACAGGTAGAAGGTAAAAAGTATCTCTACATAAAAGGCACGTTACAAAATAAGAGCCGTTCAACCTTGAGGGCTATAATATGCACTATGAATTGTTGGAGCGGCAGCACCATTGTGAAATATGAAATATACGTATACCGAGGTCCTGCCTTACCCGGACAGGTGTTTCCATTCGATATTCAAACTGCTGATGACCCCACGGTAGACAATGTGACCATCGATTTTGCCGATTCCATGGGCAGGGACATCGTGGTCACCGAAGAACAATAAGAGGTAACAAAGACCAGTTTGTTTCAAAGCGTCTGCAATTTATTTAAGAAGCTTATCGTATAAGACATTATAGGAAGGGGAAAAACTACGTGAGCCAAACTACTACGCTAATCGTACTTACCGTTTTATTACTGATAATTATATTTGTGCTGCCCCAGATAATGTTGAGGCGTGCTATTTCCTCTATAGTACATACCTTCCGGCAAAATAAAGCGGTCGGTGCCGATAATGCCAGGACGATTGATGAACTCGGACTTAGACCGAGGAGCATGGCACAGGCTTTATTCCGGGGAACTCAATACAAAACCACCGCTTTGCTGGTGTTGAAGAATGCCGGCGTCATTATGAACACCGAAGAGGGCAAGCTGTACCTTTCCGAAGAAAACCTTTCCAATAGCAAATGGAAAGGACGTTGACCGCAAATATCAGCTGTCTGAAACCAAATTCAGTCCAAAAGCCTTTCCCATCAGACTCGACCCCGGTGACCTGCTTCTCCGCGTGCCGGGCTGCGTATTGCTCTTAGCTCTTTAGTATGCTCCAGGATTATCACGCCGATGGCTACACCTAATCCGTTAGCTACCATCATAGCCGGGATAGCAATTTTTACTACCTCAATCGCTTCAGCCAGAGGTCTGGCTATGAGTAACGTCAATATACCGTGCACTAATTCCACAACAATAGCCACCAGCATACCTCCAAGTATCCCGATGAGCTTGCCTTTATTAAAATAGTGCACGGCGCCGCCGATGACGCTGGCTAAAACAGTAGCCAGCCCGCAGGGAACACAAGTAAATCCACCAAGCAGCAGGCGGTGTATTCCGCCAATCAGCCCCACGGCTAAGCCCACTACCGGCCCTGCTGCCAACCCTGCCATCATCGGTGCGAAATCCCTGATATTAACTATGGCACCAGAAGCTAACGGTATGCCGACGTAAGTACCGAATATGGAAAATCCCCCGAATATGACAATGAAAACGACTTTATCACTCCAGCTCGCCTTTTTAATTATGACCCTCTGAATGGTTTCAATCCGGGCGACGATTTCCATAAATACGAAGATAAAGATTTCGGTTTCCGCAAAAAGAGCTAAAATCCCTTTCATTTTTTATAAGTCCTCCTGTCTCTAACGGCAGTATACAATTGACACTAATACGATATCTCTCTTCATGATTACTATGGCAAATATTACATCATCTCAAGACCGTCTTAAAGAGGCAGCATTGAATAAGCATGTCTCTTTAAGTAAAATGCCCGTATATTTGAAAATGAAAGAAATATAGGGAGGGTAAAACTGGTGAAAAGATTACTACCACCTGCCTTATCTTCAATTGTTTTCCTGGTACTCGCGTCGCTAATGGCGTCCTGTGCTGCACCCGGGACAACCGTCACTGTATCCAGCGGTGATATCGACGCTTTCCGTGCTTCATTGGAGAATAGCGACTTTACATTGAAACTAGCGCCTTTTATCCATGTTGATTTAGTCCAACTTTATGAAGCCGGCAAGTTGGCCAATGCTGCTGGCAACAATGCCGGTGCACCCTACAGAGGCTTATTTGGTGCCCTTCCAGACAATGTAGTGATAAAGGACATGAAGCAGCTTTCCAATGCTCAAGAGCTAATACAAAACAGGATATACAATACCCCCGGCTTGATGCAGGGATGGCAGTTAAATCCCGATGAAGCAGTTATACTGGTCACTAAAACCCCTCCGGAATGTGCCTATTTCAGCTACTGCGGCTTCATCTTCTATAAATATTACGAAAAAGAAAAACAGCGCATATGGGTCTGGACCAGCTATAACGACCCGCTGAATATACTGACTATTAAAACTTCCGGTACCCCCAACGGGGCCAAGGGTAATCCCTTCGATAAGGACACCGTCATCATCATTACCGCCGACAGAGGTACCGACCAACTCATACGCAGCGCTGCTGTCTCGGCCGGATATCCTGAAAATATAATAAATACGTATGTCATCCCGAGTTCAATGGTCAAGCTGGGCATAGGCCCCGAGTATGACACGGTTGTCTTCGGGCAACGCATGGCGCTCTTCGCCGATGAAGAAGCCGGGCAGAAATATGTAAATGCTGTATCTGCAGCCATCAGGGTGACACCCAAATCACAGAGAAACCTCGACCCGTTTCCGGCGCCCGAGCTACGCGTCAGGGGTACCGGTAAAACCGAGGTAGATTTGCAGCCGGCGCTTGACGAGCTGCGCCAGGCTATACTGGCAAAATACAGCAACCTTTCAGCTAACGAGTTTGAAACCTCCGTCTGGCTTCCGGAATCCTACGACGCCGTCCAGAGAGAGCTGTACGTGGCGGGGGAAAGCCGCGACACGGTTTACCTGCGCTGCGATACTTTTACGCTGGGCGATAACCCGGACGAATTTATCATTGCCTATGGCGTTAATCATGCCGCCAGCGGTAAGGCTACATACGCCAACTGCAACTTTTACGGTGAAGCCGGTTGGAATGGAGTAGCCGGTATCTATAGCACGGAATATACAGGTAGTGCCGAGGAATATTTACCCGGCAACCCGCTGGCTAAATATCTTTATGTCTGTAAGTTTGCGCGCAGCTGCGATTCCGATAAGACCTGTGTGGCGGTACCGACCGGTCCCAAAGCCCACGGAGTCGAACTTGATGAGCCCGCCTTCATCGGTTTCCGGGCATATATGGAGCCGGCTACGAAGGTGGGACCGGCTTATACTGAACTGCTGTACGATCAGGTTATCAAATTCAACAAGCCCTGACACCGGCGCCGCGTCGCCCTAACTTACCAGCTACGTGAGCAGGCAGCGGGAGATAACCACCCGCTGGATCTGGTTAGTGCCCTCGTAAATCTGAGTTATTTTGGCGTCACGCATCATCCTCTCCGCCGGATGGAACCAGTTATCTTACACTGAATCTTGCTATTATTTGGATAACCTGATTATACTATTCGTAGGCGACTGGGGGAGGTAAGCTATGAGAAATGCAGTAGTCCTTTTACTGGCGCTGTTTTTATTGGTTTCCGGCTGCACATTTACGCCGCCTACAACGCCGCAATCAGCATTCCTGCCTAAAATACTCAAGTTTGATGCCACTCCTTCGGTAATAAATCAGGGGCAGACATCATACCTTCAGTGGAGCGTAGCAGAGGCTAACTCCGTATCCATCGACAACGGCATTGGCAACGTCGCTCTGGCAGGTCAAATACCGGTGTCTCCGAATAGCACCACCTTTTATACATTAACGGCGAAAAACTTAGCCGGAGAAGCCACAGCCGGAACTCAAATAATAGTCCAAGGCGGGGCAACTACCCAGCCAACCCCGACGGAAACGCCGCCCACCATATCCTCCTTTTATGCCGACCGCCTCATAATAACCCCGGGCCAGTCTGTAACATTAAGCTGGGAGGTACTTAGGGCAACAGACATAACCCTGACATCTGTGGGCCAGGTGCAGGAAAAGGATACCATCGCGTTACAGCCAGCCAGTACAACCACTTATATTTTAACGGCCACCAACTCAGCCGGACCTTCTAATGCGGGCGTTACCGTCATCGTTCAAGCGTCCGTCCCCACCGGAACACCGTTAGAGAAAACGGTGTTACTTCGACCTTTGCTATGGGAATCCGGCTCTCTGGTCAGAGGCGCGGGATATCTTGACTATGCCAGATATGCCAGCGTTTGCGCCGGCGACACGTTATCAAATTCAGCCAGTAGAGCTTTCTTGAGCTTCGACATATCGCAGATACCTGATAATGCAACTGTAAAAGAAGCCATACTAAACCTGAGCAATTACACTGTATACGGCTCTCCCACGTATATGCGCTCCAGCTGGGGCAATATGGGCGCTCTCGAGGTATTTCATACACAATATACGGACCTCAACTATAAAGCCTATACAGAACCTGCTACGCTGGTAGCTAATGGGAGTTTCACCAATTATCCGCTTTTGTCATGGGCCTGGGACGTGAAAAACTCCGATGACGGGCAACCTGTCATCCAGGACTTGATTCAACAGGGCAGGTCACGGTGTCAGTTCCGAATACAATTCTTCACCACCACCAACTGGGACTCGATTACCGATATGCTCTGCTTTGATAACGCTTTACTAACCATAAAGTACGTAACTGCGGAGTGACCATTTCATGTCGCAGGTTTATTTATGCCGCTAAATTCTTCGGCCGCTGAAAACACTTCGGGACAGGGTTTTCTAACAGGAGATGTTCCACCGGAAATTAAAGAGTGGAACTGGGGTGCCTTCTTTCTCACCTGGATTTGGGGCATAGGCAACAAGGTATGGCTGGCGCTTATCGCCCTGGTACCGGTTCCCCTTATAGCCATGCTGGCTATGATGGTCGTCCTGGGCATTAAAGGAAACGAATGGGCATGGCAGTGCAAGAAATGGGACAGCATCGAGCAGTTCCGCCACAGACAGCGCGTCTGGATGTACTGGGGCATTGCCGCCTTTATAGCGCCGTTTGTCTTTATTCTGGGCTGGATTCTGATAATAGTGGGGCTGCTCGGTTACTACGGCTATATCCGCTTCTAACAAATAAGAGTTCCCGGCTGAACTCCCTGTTTTGGCATCAGAGAGCAAAAAGGGCAGAGGCATAAACCCCTGCCCTTTTTAATCAGCAACTGTAGCCTATTTGCCTATTTCCCGAGGAACAGATTCTTGGGGTTCTCAACCATCATGGTATTAATCTGGTCGTCGGTCACGCCCTGTGCCTTCAGTGCCGGTATGATGTCCTTTGATACGTGGTCGACCCTCCAATCGGCGAGCATCTTCATAATCGGGTCCGGTACGGTGATAGGACGGCCAACCCAGTAATTCACAGTGTCGTGAGACAGCATAATCTTATTAGCGTAACCCTCCTGGCACAGCGTGGCGATGTTCTTAACGCTGACGCTATCAGGAACACCATACAAAGGAGCCAGCCCTAGGCGGTCAAAGCCAACGCTGACGCCCTTTTCAAGTATGGCTCTGTGGTAGTCGATTTCCTTGGAATTGGTGACATGCCCTATCATGACTTTCTTGGGGTCGGCGCCCTGGCTGAGCAGAAACTCGGCTTGCTCCGGTCCGCCGGTAGGACCCTCGGTGTGGGTGATGATGGGCACACCGGTGGCCTTCTGGGCAATAACTGCCGCTTTATGGACCGCCTTTTCGTAGTCGGTCATTACCGGACTGGAGCCAACTTTTATAGCGCCAGCCTTAACCCCGGTGGTACCGATGCCCTGCGTTATCTCCTTTATCATCATATCAGATATCATCTGGGAAATATCGGCGCCAAACGATACCCTGGTCTTCCAGTAGGCCGGGGAACCTTCCCCTTCAGTATATAGACCGGTGGTGCAGATTATATTTATCCCGGTCTGCTTGGAAAGTTCCTTATACAGCAAGGGGTCGCGCAGACCCGTGTCGTTGGGAGTAGGGTCGACGATTGTCTGGATACCGACTGCCTTGGCAGCCTCACATGCCTTAATGCCCGCCTCCAACGCGGCTCCGCGGTTATACGGGGCTATGCTGGCATCAGCATCATAGCCCGGATAGGCGAAGGCAAAATGCTCGTGTATCAGTGTCTGGCCAAGCTTGTCAGGCGAGAGCGGCCCCAGGACGGAGTTTATCATCCCTGGCGGTGTCGGTTCGAGCTGGGGTGCAGATGCGGATGGCACCGCCGCCGGTGTGCAGCCAAAGGCGATAAAAGTCAGGACTAACAGCAGTGAAAGAATGGTGGTGAGAAAAACCTTGTGAAAACCGCGCATAGACAACCTCCTCCAACTAAATTTTCGTTTACGATATTATACCATAGGTGTCAACACATAATTTAAGCTGAAAATTCAAGAAGTGGTACAATATCCGGGCAGGTCAATTTGAGATGAAACTAAAAAACCTGATACAAAAAAGAATACCCGATGATGGCGAACATTTATGGGGCTTCGCCGATTTAACCGGCTTGCTTCACCGGCGGTTCCAAGGATTCAACTACGGCATTGTCATCCTGAAAAAGCTGGACGATAGCATTATCGACTCCGTGATTAACGGGCCGACGATGGAGTACTGCAACCAGTATATCGACACCAATAATTATTTGTCCGGCCTGGTGAAAGAGCTGGCTGAGGAGTTAAAAGCCCAGGGCATTAAGAGCCTGCCCATAAATCCGACAGATAGTGAGGTCGACCGCGCCGACGACTACGACCAGACGCTGAGGCACACGTTCTCCCATAAAATGGTGGCCACCCGCGCCGGTCTGGGCTGGATAGGCAAGACAGACCTTTTTATATCGAAAAAATTCGGGCCCAGGCTGAGGCTGGCCTCCATACTGGTGGACTACCCGTTGAAATCGATGAGTCCGCCAATCGATAAAAGCCGCTGCGGCAAATGCAACCTGTGCGTTGAAGCCTGCCCGGCAAAAGCCGCCACTGGAAAGCTGTGGGATATACACACCGACCGCGACCAGTTCTACTCCGCCCGCAAGTGCAAGGAAACCGCCAACCGGCTTACCCTGAAAAGAATCGGCAAGGATATGCGCCTGTGTGGCATCTGCGTCTCGGCGTGTCCGGTGGGGCAGGGCAGGTCAAAACGCCGGCGACCTTAACTCGGTAAGTGGTACAATTACGCAGGATGCCGAAATGACAGGAGCCAGCATGAGTCGAATTTGGTTGATAGCAGTTTTACTAACGCTAGTGGTCTTATTCGGCTGCGCCCCCGAAACGCCCGGTTATTCCTCAGACAATAATTCAACTGCCTCATCTGCAATACCGCCTTCGGCGCGTGTGCCGCGCATAACCGTCGACGAGCTATTGCAGAAAATCAACACCCAGGCGGACATACTGATTGTCGATAGTAGAATAGATGTGGAAGAACAATTCGCTACCGACCACATTAAAGGAGCCATACCCGTACCTCTTGATGAAATTCTGAAGGGACAATGGCTGCCGCCTGAGGACAAGGAGATTATTTTCTATTGCACCTGACCGGACGAGCAGACCAGTGCCCGGGCGGCACTCGAAGTCATTAACAAAGGTTACACCAACGTTAAGGTCTTGAAGGGCGGTTATTATGCCTGGAAACAAGCCGGTTACCCTCTCGAATCGGGCCAGTAGATTATCGAGGTAATGTTACACAGGAGATGAACAATGTCTGAAAAAGTGCGTTTCTCTGACTGGTTCATCGGCAACTGGGCGGTCGAACCACGGCCGAACCCAGATGAGTAATCCAAGATAAGAAACAAGGGCCGACTATCCATGTCATTCTGAGGGAACGAAGTGACCGAAGAATCTCGGTGGTGGGCGGTGGTCAGATTCTTCGCTACGCTCAGAATGACAGTAAAGGATATGGGTAGCAAGTTGTAATACTCCTCCCCTTCATCCGTATATTATTGTATGAAACGGATACAAAGGAGGTTCGGCATGAAAGCAAACTCACTGACCTATCGGATTCTCCCCATCTTCCTTATCCTGATACTGCTGGCCACGGCGCTGGTCTCAGCCTGCTCCAGCGCACCGGGGGAATCAAAAACGCAGACCCAGCCGCCGGCATACACGCCGCCGGTAACATCACCTCAGCCACCCCCAGTCTATGAAACCGCACCGCCATCTGCACCCGCATATGCGCCGTCAACCTCGCCTCCGTCGGGGGTCTATCCTGCCTCTTCACCCTCCGTCACCTTCCCCTGGTCCAAGAGCGAGGACACCATAGGCTTTGCCGTGGGGGGCTCCAAGGACATCAATAATTTCCGGGAAAACATAAAGAGCAGCTACCTGCCCCTGCCCACGGACATGACCTGCGAAGGACTGTTTTACGACTACTACTTCGATACCGGCCAGACCAAATCGTGCAACAAGCTCTACTGCCCGTCGTACAGCTACGCCGTCACCAGAGACCCGTTTTCCAACAAAACAGAGTACTATCTATCCGTGGGTCTCAACTCGGGCATGAAGGAAAGCGATTTCGAGCGCAAGAAGCTGAACCTGGTCATCGTCCTCGATATCTCCGGCTCCATGACATCACCGTTCAATCAATATTACTACGACCGGTTCGGAAACCAGGTGGAACTTGGACGGGAGTACCGGTACACGCAGAAAATCGAGGTCGCCAAAGATGCCGTTATATCCATCCTCGACCAGCTGAAAGATGACGACCGCTTCGGCATCGTGCTCTATAACAGCCAGGCATACCTGCTCCAACCCATGACCCTGGTGCGCCGTGCCGACATGGAAGACATATACGACAGAATCTCAGATATAAGAGCCGATGACAGCACCAATCTTGCCGCCGGCATGGAACTGGGCACCGACCTGGTGGAAAAATACAGCGACTACGACCCGTACGACTATGAAAACCGCATTATATTTCTCACCGATGCCATGCCTAACACCGGTGAAACGGGCGAACGAAGCCTGCTCCGCCTGCTTAAAGATAACGCCGAAAATTATATCTACACCACCTTCATAGGTATCGGCGTCGACTTCAACACCGAGCTCATCGAATATATCACCAAGACCCGCGGCGCCAACTACTATTCCGTGCACTCGCCCGGCGACTTCATGGAGCGGGTGGAAGACGAGTTCGACTTCATGGTGACTCCGCTGGTGTTCAACCTGCGCCTGACGCTGGACTCCAATGACTGGGAAATCGAACAGGTTTACGGCAGCCCCGAAGCCGATAAAGCCACCGGTGAACTGATGAAGGTGAACACCCTGTTCCCGTCCAAGAGAGTCGACGGCGAAGTTAAGGGCGGCTTGATACTTTTGAAGCTAAGGAATACGGGCGACGACTCCGGCAGCATCATCCTCGAGACCAGCTACGAAGACCGGGCCGGCAAAAAGGACGGCAGCGAAGCCAAGATTTACTTAGATGACGAGCGCCCGGAATATTTCGACAACAGCGGCATACAGAAGGGCATACTACTGGCACGCTACGCCGACCTTGTCCAGAACTGGCTAATCGATGAGCGGGAACACGCCAGCTGGAGCCGCCCCTGGGAGCCGCGCGTCAATCCCGAACTCGGCATCTGCATACCGCCGTCTCAGTTGAGCCAGTGGGAGCGCACATCGCTGCCCTTGATGGTATCGTCACCGTACCGCTCGCTGTTCCGCGACTTCAGCGAATACTTCAGTGATGAGATATACGAAATCGGAGATAACACGCTGCTGCAGGAGCTGCAAATACTCCGGCAGCTTGGCGGCGTGATTAGCTACGGCGGCTACGAAGACTACGAAGACTAAGACCTCCTTTCTCAAGCTTTCTGCTCGCCCTTTCCCCTCGTGGAAAGGGCGAGCAGGGGCTGGGTTGATTGAAATATCGAACGTGCTACAATGTTACAACGGAATACTGAATCGAGAAAAGAGCGTGGCAGACAGCAATATTGGTCAGCACACCGGTATCAGCGGCTTTACTGCGTTATATGAGGAGCACATGGCTTACGTTTTTCGCTATATCAACTACCGGGTGGGCAACCGGAATGAAGCCGAGGACCTGACCTCGGTCGTCTTCGAGAAAGCGCTGGCTGCCTTTGACAGATACGACCGTCGGAAGTCGGCGCCGCAGACCTGGCTGATGGCTATAGCCAGAAACACGGTCACCGACCATCTCCGGAAATCTTCGAAGAGGAAAAACACACCGCTGGATAATGCGGTTGGGATTGAGTCACTGGACCCGTCGCCGCCGGAAGAGACGGAGAGGCGGGAAGAATACCAGCGGCTGCAGTTCTGCCTGGCGGCTCTGCCGCAGCGCGCGCAGGAGATAATATCGCTCAAGTTCGGCGGTGAGTTGAATAACCGGCAGATCGCCTCGGTTATCGGTCTATCCGAGAATAACGTGGGGACGATACTTTTCCGTGCCATTTGCAAGCTGAGGAATTGCTTTAAGGACTGGTCGAATGAGCAAGGATAAGTTTAACCAAAAACAGTTCGTGGAATACCTGGACAGGCTGCTGGCGGGCGAGCGGATAACTTTGGGCGACGATTTAAGCCCGGAGGTGCGCTCGGCTCTGGAGCATGCCTGGAGGATGCTGGCTTTCCGCGAAGAGCCTTCAGCCGAATTCAGAGCTGACCTCAGAAACAGGTTGCTGCGGCAGATAACTGAGAAACAGGCGGCGACGTATCCCCCGGCTCGGCAGCGGGCGGCAAGCCTGTTTCCTCCCCGGCCGGTACTGGTGGCTGTAGCCAGCACGGTGCTGGCGGTGCTGCTGATATTCGTCGGTGTTGTCTGGTATTCCGGCAGATTTGCCGGGGCACCTGCCACTGAGACCTCGCTTCAACTGGCGGAGGGCGACTACCCTGTCAACCTGCCGGCAAATATCGTTCCGCAAGATGTGATGTTCACCGCCAAAACGTCGCTATCGACAAGTCCGGGTCAGGCGGCGGTCTACGAGATAGAAAGCTCCGATGTAACAGTTGCCTCCGTTACCGAACTTGGCAGAAAGCTTGGCTTCAGCGGTCAGGCAAAGCTTATAGATAACGGGACTAAGATTGTCATGTCTCAGGGCAGCGGCGATGACGCCAGGCAGCTTACCGTCTGGACGGCTTCCGGAGCCGTCGACTACGGCTACGTGGAGCCCGAAAAGCTGTATCCCTCCTACCCGGCTGAGTTGCCTTCGCAGTCCGAAGCCGAACTTATCGCCTATAACTTTCTGGAGGAAACCGATTTGCTGCCACCCGGCTACGGGAGCTTTGCCAAAGTACGAGACGAGACAACCGTAATCGCCGGCGGCGGCTACTCAGTCAGTTCGACATTGGCGGCCGAAGCCACACCGTCTGCACCATCGGCGCCATCCGGAGAGGCGGTACCAGAGGAACCAGCCGCTCCATCCGCTCCATCCGCAACAGCGCCACCACCTGCACCAACCAAACCAACCGAGCCGCAGGCACCTACCTACTGGCTGGTCGACTTCCCGTTTTTTATTGACGGCGCTTCGGCTACGGGTCCCGGCTCTAAAATCGAGGTCAGCGTCGGCGATGGCGGCGAGGTCGTCAGTATGCTGTGGTCGTGGCGGCAGATGTCCCCGCTGGGCACGGACAATATCATTTCCCAACAGCAGGCGTTTCAGGACCTTACACAGGGCAAAGGCAGCATCGATATCCCTCTCGACTGCCGGCAGGTGATTATTGAGCAAGTCCAGCTTAAATACTGGCTGGACCCGCCGTCAGAACAGCAGGACTACGCCGTGCCCGTCTACGAGTTTACCGGTGAGTGCCTGGATAATAACGGCAAAACCCTCGAAGACTTCACCGCCTGGACCCCCGCCCTGTCCGGCACTAACTGAACCAGGTCATTGCCCCTTGCTCATACGAGCCGCCTTCAATATAAGGATATTGTATAATGCGAGGTATGGATTGGCATATTGTCTTCTATATGGATGAGGAAGGCAATGCACCCGTAAAAGATTTCATTTTAGGCCAACCTGATGGGGCAATAGCCGAAATTTTGCATGTATTCAAACTACTGAGGCAGTTCAACATCACACTGGGAATGCCCTATGTAAGGAAAATTAACAGGTCTGGTATCAGGGAACTTAGAATTAAACATGGCTCGGATATATACCGCATTTTCTTCTTTGCTCATACAGGACAGAGGTTCATACTATTGCACGCTATCTTAAAAAAAGAAAACAAAATATCAGAAAGTGACAGAAACTTAGCCATACAGAGAATGAATAACTACAAATCGCGGCATTGACAATATAACATATGTGTTATATAATATGAACGGGAAGGCAATAAAATGGCAAATAAAAAAGCTACAAGATACGAGGAATTTGAGGCAGCATTACTTAAAAGGCCAGGAATTCGCAAGGAATACGAGGCTTTGCAGCCTAAATATGACATGATACGGAGTTTGATAGAACGCAGAAACCAATTGAGAATTAGCCAAAAACAGCTTGCTGAGATTGTTGGCACCAAACAACCTGCCATATCCAGATTGGAAAAGGGTGATTACAATACTACACTTAGTACACTTTTCAAAGTAGCGGAAGCTCTTGACTTAGATATTTCTCTCCGGGCCCGAACAAAAACTGAGCCCACACGTGATAAAGTTCCCGCTTAAACCAGCAGCGTGTGACCCGCCGTCAGAACAGCAGGACTACGCCGTGCCCGTCTACGAGTTCACCGGCGAGTGCCTGGATAAAAACGGCAAAACCCTCGAAGACTTCACCGCCTGGACCCCCGCCCTGTCCGGCACTAACTGATACCTCTTTGCGAGCCCTTCGGCCCTAGTCATTCTGAGCCCTTCGTCAATAAATCTCCTCAGGATAAACTCCGCGAAGAATCTCCTCTAAAATCTAACCTCTCCCTTTCGTAAAGGGAGATTGAGAGGGATTTAACCTTATCCTCTCTCCCCTGGAGGGAGAGAGTTAGAGTGAGGGGGACAAACCATGTTGCCCGCACGTAAGAAGTGGTACAATGTTTTCGGGCAGTTCAGTCGCAGGCTAATTCAATGAGTGTGCGGCATCAAAGTCAGAAGCTACTTCAGAGCCGGTTTGATATTGTCTGGGAACGCCTGGATAATGCCGGCGAACAGCAGATGGTAACGCCGGACGGTCACAAGTTCATCGCACGGTCTTCCCGGCGTAAAAGGACTCCGGAAGGTCAGGACCCCAGGTTCATTGGAGTTAAACAGCGCGGCAAGGAATTTGCCCGTATTTACTCCTGCTGCTGGGGCCACACCACCAATTGCCACGGCACGCGAATAGGCGGCTACAGCGACGGGCTGGACGCCTGGGTTAAAGGCATGATGATAAGCCGGGAGAGCCTGGCTTTAAAACCTAATGATGAGATCATTTACCTGCTCGGCAGGTTGCTCAACTCGGCGGAGTTGGACTATGACCGAGCTTGCCTGCATCTTCCTGAACAACCGGGAGTTTATCTGGTCTATGATAGAAAGCAAAAGAAATACATCTATGCCGATAAAGCTCTGGATATGCAGAAAGGAATCCGGCAGCATACCCAGCGTCAGAACAGGCTGTTCGGCTCCAGCACTCCACCGATTCAGAAAGGGCTAATCGATAAAAAGCTTTGTGCCGACTCAGGTGAAGCCCAGAAATACTTATCCGCTAACTGCACTGTAAGGCACCTGATCGTACTCGATGAAAAACAAAGAAAGCAGCCCTGGAAGAGGCGCTCGCTTCTAGAACATTACACTATTTGCGTTCTCGAACCCGAATACAATATTTCCGGCGAATTCGAGCATTAGCCAAAACGGCAACCACCTCTAAGACTTCGCTCGCTAGATGCCAGCCCTTTTTAAAACCATCTAATAAAATTTTTCCAACTGTATTTTCAAATCTGAATTATATGCCATCTTGACAAGTTTAACAATTAGTAATAATATATAACTACATGGAACACTTTTTTTCAATTAACGAGGCAGCTAAGGCATTGGGAGTTCATCCAAATACGATCAGAAACTGGATTAAGACTGGTGTATTAAGAGCGTACCGACCCAATCCTAAAAGAGGTAGTAAAGTATTTATTAGGGAAAGTGACATTTTTAAATCACTCCTAAAAGGAATGATCGAATGAAAAAAATTGTTCTGCTAATTATCTTCATAATATGTACTCTTCCCGTTTTAATTCAAGCTATTATTTGGAGTTTCCAGTACCAAAACAATCCGACTGAAGAAAATATGGAAAAAGGTACGGAATTGATTGGGCAAGCTGCTATTCCGTGGTGGATTATCGTAATGAAGTGGATTGGAGAACTGGGATAACACATATTGGTTTAGAGCACTATGATGAAGCAGAAAATCAAATGCAAATTTTGCGCTGGTGAAGGATGTTTCCATGATTTGCTTAGTAAAACAGCATGTAAAGTTTGTAATGGAGTTGGTTATGTAGAAATCTCGTTAAATTCTGATCAAAGGTTAATTCCTTGTAAATATTGCGCTGGTGAAGGATGCTTATATCATTTGCTTAGTAAAACAGCATGCCCAATCTGTAAGGGATTGGGACAAAGAATAATTACCGTTCAACCTGGTCGCAGCCAAGTTAAATGCAAAATTTGCGAGGGCGAAGGATGTCTCTATGATTTGCTTAATAAAACAGTTTGTACAAATTGTGAAGGATTAGGTTTTATATATCCTAAACTTATCTCAACGCAAAAGGCACTGGCACCAAATAAAAAACAAAACATCTCAATAAGACTAACTGACTTTGAATACGATGTTGCAATATCATTCGCTGGCGAAGACAGACTGATTGCTGAAAAATATGCGAACATACTACGATCAAAAGGTATTAAAGTTTTTTACGATAAATATGAACAATCCAGTCTCTGGGGTGAAGACCTTTATGAGCGCTTAGATGATATTTACAGGAAAAAAGCTCGTTATTGTGTAATTTTCATTTCACAACATTACGCTAGGAGTCTTTGGACCACTCATGAACGAAAATCGGCTCAGGCAAGAGCTTTCCGGGACAACAGGTCATATATTCTACCAGTTAAATTAGATAATACCTTGCTGCCCGGAGTCCGCGAAACCATCGGTTATATAGATTTGAGACAGACACAGCTCGAAAAATTGGTTGAATTGACTCTGCAAAAATTGTCTCGATAGCATAGTATAGTGTTAAATGTGATTCTCGAATTAGTGTAGGAATTTATGGGATCACGTAGAAAACAAATACGGACTTTATTGCGTGGTGACAAGAAATTTTGGTCACCCGTTGCCATAACCAGTGGAATATCAATAATTTTTTTTGGTATAACATTTGTAGTAATTAATCAAATAATAGGATGGATTGATATCGTATTTGGCTTGGCTTTATTAGTCGTTGGCTTTTTGATAGCTCCAATTAGAGTGACAGGGGAATCAATTCGCGAAGATATCCCATCACACGCTACGCAGACAACCCCTCCCGCAGGTCCCGATATCGACAAGGATGTTTATCTCAGTGATAGGAAATCTTTGATTGATGCATTACAAGATCAACTCAGAAGCTTCGACAAATATATACTTACTTTATCTGCAGGTACATTTGGACTTTCCTTACTATTTATTAATCAAATTGCACCTAACCCAAGACCCGATACTTTATTTCTTCTTATTGGTGCTTGGTGTGCCTTCGGTATTAGCATCTTATCGACATTAGTGTCATTTCAGTTAAGTCGAAAGGCATGTCTTAAACAAATAGATATTATCGAAGCTATTATGCGAGGTGACTTGGGAAATAACAATAATATATATACCAAAGTAACTAATGTTTTAAATTGGCTCTCAATGTTTCTATTTCTTTTAGGTATAGCATTATTATTGATATTCTGCGCTCAAAATCTAATTTATGTGGGAGGTAAATATCACTATGGCAGATAAAGATGAATCAATAGAAATTAAAAAGGGTTATACTCCACCAAAAACACCATTAAAGCCCGATATTCATACTCATGGTTATACACCGCCTCCAGCACCTAAAAAATCACCACCCCAAAAAACACCTCAACAACCTCCAAATAAAAAATAAGTAAACGCCTAAAAAACGGCATCCTTTAATCTACGGCTGACTATATCTAGCTGCATTTAAAGACGTGATATAATCCACACCTGTGTTTCTATTCGACTACTCGACTATCATCGACCCGATATTGAAAGACGTCAGGACTTGTGTCGTTGAGCTTTCCGGCATTAAGGCGGGCGACAGGATACTGAATGTCGGCTGCGGGACGGGCGACCAGCTAGCCTGACTTCGGAATTATCAGCCCTTGTCTATTTTAATAACCGTAGCTTCAGAGCCAGCCCTCTGTCTTCGATTGTCATTTCTGAAAAGCCAAGCTGCGGCAAAGAGATTATTTTCTCAAATTCCTGCAATTTCATAGACGAGTGAAGCCTTACCGAATACAGCACTATAAAAGATACGAACCGGCCGTACCTATCTTTTAGCTGCTTTTTCGCCTCCCGTGTGGTGTCCTTCCTTATCTCGTAAATCCAGGCTTCACCACCAGTCTTAAGAACGCGACGTATCTCTTTCAAGCACTCTATGCGATTCGCCCAGTGATGAAAACTAAGCGTGCTTACGACCAGGTCAAAATATCCATCCCCATAAGGAATATGCTCTGCGCTGCCATATTCAAATTGAACACGTTGGGATAGTCCGGCATCTTCAGCTTTCTGGCGAGCTATTATCACCATGGCTGAAGAAATATCGATAGCCTTGACCTCCACATTCTTAGAAGCTCGAGCAACCTCAATCGGAATATAGCCAGGCCCTGTTCCTATGTCTAATATCCTCCCCGACGATACCTTTGAGGCAATCTCTCCGGTAACCTCTCGATAGAAGTCCTGCATAATAGGGCTTCCGGCCACAACTTTCGAATAGATTTTAGCCCCAGGCCCGGGAATGCCCTCGATCTTTAAAAGTTTCATAAATTAACCCTCCATATTGTATGAATGCTGGTAAAGACACAAATGGGATAACAGAGAATCCGTTTGTCGATTGTATAAGCCATCGGGGTGGCTGTCAACCTCGGCTCTGAGCAAACCCCCAGATTGGCAATTGAAAATTTTGGGGCACCAAAAATCAGTGAATCATGTCCATCATCTACTGGCTTTATTCTATCAGTAGCTCCAATTCAGGACGTGATATAATCCCTAACCGTGATTCTGTTCAACTACTCGACCATCATTGACCCCATATTCAAAGACGTCAGGACTTGTGTCGTCGAGCTTTCAGGTATTAAGGCAGGCGACAGGGTGCTGGATGTCGCCTGCGGGACGGGCGACCAGGTTTTCCACTACGAGCAAAAGGGGGCCATTGCCACCGGCGTAGACCGGAACCCCAATATGATTGAGCTGGCGGAAAGAAACAAGAAAAGACAGGGGTTCAATAGCACCTTCCATACAGCCAGCGCTACCGAGTTGTCGTTCCCGGATGGTTGCTTCGACTGCGCTTCCATTTCACTCGCCTTGCACGAGATGGAAAGAGACGAGCGGACTAAAGCAGTCTCCGAGATGAAACGGGTGGTGAAAAAGAAGGGTACCTTGATTTTCGTCGATTTCCATTCCCCTTTACGGAGAAACTTCCTCGGTTATTTCATAAGAACTATTGAATTCATTGCTGGAAAAGATAATCATAAATGTTTCAGAGACTACCTGGACCAGGGTGGGCTGAAAGGGATATTTAAGGAAGCCGGGATTAAGGTGCAGAGGGAATACTTTTTTTGGAGCGGGAATTTGCACGTGATAAAAGCAATCAACCCTTGACCTACCCGCGTTTCAATACCACGACGGTCACCCGTAGGCGGGTGACCCGTAAGTAAAAAGGAAATCCTTCGACAAGCTCAGGATGAGCGGGGAAGCCAAGTTTAAGGTTTAAAAATCCCCCTTAATCCCCCTTTCCCTAAGGGGGAGATAGAATTAAAAGTTAATAATAATTCACCCTCACCCTACCCTCTCCCATCAAGGGAGAGGGCAATCTCAAATCCGACATGAATTCACCTCTTGACAATTGATATAACGTATGTTATATTACATATGTTATCTATTTCCGAGGAGCTAGATAAATGCCTGCTAAAGCCTCATTCACCAGGGACATGTTCATCGATGCTGCTTTTAACATAGTCAGGTACAAGGGGCGGAATAAGCTTTCGGCAAGGTCTATTGCCAGGGAATTGAACTGCTCTACTATGCCTTTATATTCATACCTTAAATCTATGAAAAAGGTGGATAAGGAGCTGAAGGAAAAGGCGATAGGACTTATGTTAAGTTATCAAACAACGCCGAGAACCGGGCTGGCTTTTTTCGATATGGGACTTGGCTATGTGCTATTTGCCAGGAATGAGAAAAATCTTTTCCGGTTCTTGTTTGCAGGAAATGATGACAGGAAATATGTTAACGCTGGAAAAATATTAAAGGAACTTGCTTTCAAAAACCTGGTTCCAAAAATGAAGACCG
>Ga0299915_10000660_pt1 | contig 25906 bp, 17 predicted proteins | sample RVTome_13_FD_200263 | JGI IMG/M metagenome (GOLD analysis project Ga0299915, IMG submission 200263) | Soil microbial communities from uranium-contaminated site in the Upper Colorado River Basin, Wyoming, United States - RVT92D227 (version 2) ... | reverse complement strand
GAATCCGGTGTAAACTGGTGGCGCGAGCCAAACGGGACAGGACCATTTAAGCTAAGGGAATGGGAACCAGGGCAGCAGCTGATCTTGGAGCGCAGCCAGGTCTATTATGGCGAACCCGCCAAATTGCAGAGCGTCGTCTTTTCTCTTCTCGCTGCTGACCCCATGGCCTTGTATGAAACAGGGCAGATTGATGTCGTTCCTGTTTACCTGGCTTACATTGACGAGGTCAGTGATCAGACTAACCCTTTTCATCTAGAGTTAGCTGTGACGCCTGAGCTCAGCCTCTATTATATTGGCTTCAACACTGTTAGGCCTCCTTTCGACGATGTAAATGTCCGCCGTGCCTTTTGTCATGCTGTAAATAAAGAACGTATAGTTAAGGTGATATTAAGGGACATGGTAAGCCAAGCTGGGGGTATTTTGCCACCGGGCATGCCTGGCTATAACGAGGCTCTTGAGGGACTGGACTACGATGTGGAAGAAGCAGAAGAGCATATCGCTGCCTCGAAATACGGTGATGTCTCGAACTTGCCCCCTATTACCCTGACTGTTGAAGGCTATGGCAATAGCATTCCCGGTTATCTAGGCGCCATCATCCAGGAATGGCAGCAGAACCTTGGCGTAGAAATCTCGGTGAGGCAACTGGAAACAGGGAATTTCCTTTATAACCTGAAGCAAGAAAAGGATGAGATGTTCACAATGGGCTGGATAGCTGACTACCCTGACCCACATAATTTTCCGGACATCCTGTTCCACACCGGAAGTGAAGTCAATATTGGCGAGTACAGCAACACCACACTGGACTCTTTACTTGATCAGGCAGCTACAGAGCAGGATAGGGCTGTCCGCCTGTCGATGTACCAGCAAGCTGAGCAACTAGTGGTTGATGATGCCCCTTGCCTCCCCCTGTTCCATGGCACCAACTATATCCTGGTGAAGCCTTATGTGAAAGGCTATGAGCTCAGTCCCCTGGGTATTCCCGACCTGAGCAAGGTGTATATCACCACAGGCTAGGTTCCAAGTGCCAAGCTCTGAACAATGACAAATGACAAAGCTCAAATGTCAAACCAAGCCCAAAGTCCAAAGGACAAAACGAAGGACTCTGACATTTAGGCATTTGGATTTCAGTTGTCATTTGGGTTTTGACATTTGAGTTTTCTCGGGGTTTGGGCCTCTTTTCGGACCGCACTATTGGCAGACACTTTCGAAGGTATGTCGGCGTAGTTCGTGGTGGTATAATGATGATGGATGGAAAGGGAGGCGACGCTCTATGAGACGCTCCCTGGTGGCAGGGTGAGGTGCCATGTTTGCCGTTGGCGGTGCCTTGTCAATCCCGGTAAGCTTGGCGTCTGCCGTATGCGCATCAATCGGGATGGCAAGCTGTTTACCATGAATTACGCCGAGGTAGCGTCCATGGCGCCCGACCATATTGAGAAAAAACCCCTGTTTCATTTCTTCCCTGGTACCCATGCCTTGTCTTTGGGCACCTGGGGATGCAATTTCCACTGCAAGGGATGCCAGAACTGGGAGATTTCCTGCGTGGATATCCCGCGAGGTTCCAAGCAGTTGCTCCCGGAGAAGGAAATAGAGCTAACGAAGAACTACAATTGCCAGGGCGTCGCCTGGACTTACAATGAGCCGACGATTTGGTTCGAATACACTCTGGACTCAGCCAAGCTGGCTAAGAAGAATAATCTATACACTGTCTATGTGACCAATGGCTATGCCACGTCTGAAGCTCTGGATACCATAGGGCCCTGGCTTGATGCCTGGAGGGTAGATATCAAGGGCTTCACTGACGGTTTCTATCGGCAACTAGCCAAAATTCCTCACTGGCAAGGCATTCTGGACGTCACCAGGCGGGCTAAAGAGAAATGGCATATGCATGTTGAGGTGGTGACCAACATCATTCCGACAATGAACGACGACGAAGAGCAACTCAGGAACATTGCTACGTGGATTCGAGACGATCTGGGGGAATTCACTCCCTGGCACGTAACTCGTTTTCATCCCCTGCATGAATCTGCCCAGCTGTCGGCTACTCCGTTAGCCACTCTAGAGAAGGCTTACCAGATTGGGAAAAGAGCCGGGCTGAAATTCGTCTACCTGGGCAATGTGCCCGGGCACGAGTATGAAAATACTATGTGTTATTCGTGTGGCAAGATGATTGTTCGTCGTATCGGTTATGATACCCAGGTGGTGGGACTGGATGGTCCGAACTGCAAGTTCTGCGGAGCTGAGCTTAATTTCCGAACATGAAGGATAGCCTGATGAATCAGGCAACTACGGAGGTTTTCACCCTCACCCTGATCGTCTCCCGTAGAGGGAGAAGGAACGGGGGTGGGGAGGGAGGTGTTTTATGGCAGAAGGGGAACTTCATCCTGTAGTGCAGCTGGCTAAGGAGGCTGTGGAGAGCTATATCCGAGAGCACAAAATGCCTAAGCCGAAGGAGTCGACTCCGGAAATGAGGGAGCGAGCGGGGGTTTTTGTTTCCCTTCATAAGCACGGGCAACTGAGAGGATGCATCGGCACCTTTGAGCCCACCAAGGATAATGTGGCTGAAGAAATCATTGCCAATGCTATCAGCTCATCTACTACGGATCCTCGTTTCCCCCCGGTGACTGCATCTGAGCTTGATGACCTCGAATATGGCGTGGATATCCTTACTACGCCTGAGCCGGTCACAGATCTTAGCCAGCTCGACCCCAGGGAACATGGCGTTATTGTGGAGAGTGGTTGGAAAAGGGGACTCTTGCTGCCTGACCTGGAAGGTGTAGATAGCGTCGAAGAGCAAATTGCCATTTGTCGGCTCAAGGCAGGGATATCAGCCGGCGAGGCGGTTAACCTTTATCGCTTTCAAGTTAGGAGATTTAAGTAGCAGGCTGTGATTGACAATAATGGAGAGGATGCCTCTTTTTGACTTGCCTGAGGAAAAGGATCTACCTCAGAGCATGCCTCTGGCGGCAAGGATGCGCCCGCAGACGTTTGCTGAGTTCGTGGGGCAAGAGCACCTGGTTGCCGAGGGACGAGTTCTTCGGAAATGCATCGAGGCAGACCAGCTACCTTCTATGGTATTCTGGGGGCCGCCGGGCAGTGGAAAAACAACTCTGGCTCACATCATCGCCAATGTCACCAGAGCACACTTCAGCCTTTTGAGCGCGGTGAGTGCTGGGGTGGCTGATTTGCGGCGTGTTATCGAAGAAGCCAAGAAGAGACTGAAATCATCGGGACAGAGGACTATTCTCTTTGTTGACGAAATTCACCGTTTCAACAAGGCACAACAGGATGCGGTATTGCCTTTTGCGGAAAACGGTACCGTCACTTTCATCGGGGCGACTACGGAAAATCCTTCCTTCGAAGTCATTGCCCCACTTCTCTCTCGATGCCGCGTCTTTCGATTGAATCTGCTGAGTGACGAAGATGTCAGGCTCATTGCGGAGCGAGCTATTAAGGATGTGGATAGGGGGCTGGGGAAGTCCCAGATTACCATAGCCGAAGAGGCTCTGCGCCACCTGGTGACCATATCCAACGGGGATGCTCGGGTGGCCTTGAATGCTTTGGAGATGGCTGCATTTGCCACTTTGCCTGACAGTGATGGTTCACGGCCAATAGACTTGTCTGCCATTGAAGAAGCACTGCAACATCGCGCTTTGCTCTATGATAAGAGCGGTGACCAGCATTATGACTTGATTTCGGCGCTGCATAAATCTTTGCGCGGCTCCGACCCCGATGCCTCCTTGTATTGGCTAGGACGTATGCTTGAAGCTGGTGAGGATCCTCTGTATATCGTCCGTCGCCTGGTGCGCTTTGCTTCCGAGGACGTTGGCGTGGCTGATCCTCAAGCCCTGGTGATAGCGGTAGCTGCCCAGCAGGCGGTGCACTTCGTGGGCTTACCTGAAGGGAATCTTGCTTTAGCCGAGGCTGTGGTCTATCTGGCCACTGCTCCCAAGAGCAACTCCTTGTACCAGGCTTATTCCCGCGTCCAGAAGGACATACAGCAAGGCCGAAATGAGCCTGTGCCCCTCCACCTGCGTAACCCGGTGACTGATCTAATGCGTCGGATGGGACACGGGCAGGGCTACAAATATGCCCACGATTATCCTGACCATTTTGTCAAGCAGCAGAACCTGCCGGTTTCTCTTCAGGGAAAGCGCTATTATGTTCCCACGGAGCAGGGCTATGAAAAAGAAGTCGCTGACAGGCTCAAGAAATGGTGGGGGGAGTCACATGGGAAAGTGTAAAGCATAGTGGCAGTGTCTTATGGCGTGCTATAATGCGGGACGGATTCTGGGGGGTCTTGGAGATAGAAGGCATGTATTGACGGAGGTGCACTTTGGCTAAGTTTTCCTTTATCCCTAGAGATATGGAGTTCTATGACCTGTTCGAACAGGGGACGAGTAATCTGGTTGTTGCCGCAAGAAAGCTGGTTGACTTCTTTGACAACTACGAGAATGTGGAGGCGAAGGCTAAAGAGCTTAAGGATCTGGAACACCAGGGCGATGTTCTAACACACGAGATTATAGCACGGGTGCATCGTAGCTTCGTCACACCTATTGACAGAGAGGATATTACCCTCCTGGCCCATAGCCTGGACGATGTAATGGATTTCATCGAGGCTGCGGGCAGGACAGCCTTCCTTTATCGTATTGCTCAACCCACGGAGAGGGCTCGGGAGTTGGCCCGGATTGTGAGTAAGATAGCCCTGAAGTTGAACGAGGTAGTACCTCGTTTGCGCCGTCGTGACCAATTCCCCTGGATTCTTAAGCAGTGCGTAGAAATCAATACTCTGGAAAACGAAGCAGATGATGTGCAACATGCTGCTTTGGCCGAGCTGTTCGAAGTCTGCAGTGCTGACACATGCGAGGTAATTAAGTGGCGTGAGATCTATGACCATCTGGAAACTGCCACCGACCGGGGCGAGGATGTCGCCAATGTTCTTGAAGGTATAGTACTGAAGAATGCCTGAGCTCGCTCTACTGATTGCGGTAATTGCGGCAGCCATCGGCTTCGGCGTAGTCAATGGTTTCAATGATGCTGCCAATGCTGTCGCTGCTTCGATTGGCTCTCGGGCTATTTCGCCTCGAAACGGGATAGTTCTGGCTGCCTTTTGTGACTTCGCTGGTGCCGCTACCGGCCTGGAAGTTGCTAAAACCATCGGCAAGGGGATTTTGGTTCCTGAGGCAATCTCCTATTTAACAGTGATTGCTGGTCTAGTAGCGGTTATCGTCTGGGGAACTATAGCTACTCGGTTGGGTCTGCCGGTGAGTATAACTCACGGTTTCGTCACCGGACTGGCGGCGGCGGGGATAGCGGTGGTGGGCTGGGAGGCTGTGATGTGGGGCATCCTTGGACGAATTGGAGCATCCGTGGCTATTACCCCTACCCTGGGTTTCATTGGTGGCTTTGCCCTTATGATTGTCCTGCTCCGGTTATTGCGTCGAAGCGCACCATCCAGGATGAGAGTCGTCTTCAGCCGTCTGCAATGGCTCACTACCGCTTTCTTAGCTTATAGCCACGGTAAGAATGATGGTCAGATGCCCATAGGTGTCATCACTATGGCGCTGGTGATTCATACCGGGCGGGCTGAATTGTGGGACAATATTCCCTGGTGGGTGATTATCATGTCCGCTTTAGCCATCAGCTTAGGCACCCTTATTGGTGGCTGGCGGGTTATTAGAACTGTGGGGATGAAGATCACTGCTCTACAACCGATCCACGGTTTTGCCAGCCAAGCCGCTGCAGCCACTATTATTGAGATAGCTTCGCGGCTGGGTATTCCCGTAAGCACCACACATTGTGCCACGGCAGCTACAATGGGCGTGGGTGCTACCAGACGCCTTTCTGCAGTCAGGTGGGGGGTAACCAGAAGCATCGTGCTGGCCTGGATTCTGACCTTCCCGATATGCGGTGCCCTCGGCTGGATAATGGCCTCGCTTTTGAAGCTTGCCTTCTAAGGTGACAAAACGCCTTTGCATTATTAGAACATCCGTGCTACCATAACCTATCCCCATTGATAACGAAGGGAATAGCGTGATGGTTCATTCCAGTGTCATTCTGAGGAGCATTAGTGACGAAGCAATCCCTGAGGGATATGAGATTGCCACGCTTCGCTCGCAATGACGGCGCAAAAGGGCGTGATTCCTCAGTAATCACGATTGCTGAGGTGGACGCCATTAACCCCTCGCAGCCCGTCTTGAAAGTTGTGGAGCAATACCAGTGGACAGGCGCGCCCCACAGCCAGCTTTATACACAGATGACGCACTTGCTTAAAGATGTCTGGAAATGCCACAGAATAGTGGTGGACGCCACCGGCATCGGTCAGCCTGTGGCCAGCTTTCTCAGAAAGGAATTGGGAAGCCGGGTCATCCCGTTGGTCATTACATCCAAGAGCAAGTCCGACATGGGCTTTGAGCTATTGTCCTTTGTCAATTCCGGGAGGCTTAAACTCTATAAGCAAGATAGTTCGCCAGAGTATAGAGAGACCCTGTTCGAGCTGGAAAGAGCCAGGGCGCAATATCGCCCCAACCAAACGATGAACTTCTATGTTGACCCTCAAGAGGGACATGATGATTTTCTCGTTAGCCTGGCTCTGGTGGTCCAGGCTGCTAAAGGTCTTAGCCCGCGGGAAGCCAAGGGGCGGCTCAGGGAAAACTAAGCCGCCGCCTCAACCAACCCCCAACGCCTAAATTCTAATCTCTAAACAAGCTCAGATTTCAAAACTCAAGATCCTGAACCATTTTGGTCATTTTTGCTTGGTGCTTTGATATTGTTTAGGATTTGGTGCTTGAGATTTGGGATTTCTCACAAAGAGATTGCTTCGGCTGACTTGGTCAGCCTCGCAACGACAGGCAGGGAGTGTCATTGCGAGCGAGCGAAGCAATCTGGCGGTGGGGCCGGTCCCCGTCTTACTCCAGTGTCGGCAGGTCTTTGCCTAGTTCAGCCAGCGATTCAATCCTCTTCTTAGTCTGCTTCAGCTGTCCTTCATGCTCTCTGGCATATCGGGTAGCTTGCTCATAGAACTCTGCTATCCTGGGCACAAAGGATAACTGGGACAATATCAAAGCAAAATCGATGAAGTGCTTTTCTCCGGGAAAATCGCCGCCGCGAATCAGGGCGTTGGGTGCCAGCTCCTTGATGTAGTCGCTAATACTCTTGACCATGTCCATATTCAGCTCTTTTTCCGGGCCAGATATTATGTAGATGGCTTTGCCGGCATCTTTGGGGTCACAGGTAAGGGAAAGGTCAGAAATAGTAGCGTCCAGAGCTTGTGTTCCTCTGAAGCTTTCCAGAGCTTTTTCTCGAAAACTCTTCTTTCTTATCTCCCAGGGGAAGCGGAATGAAGGAAGCTCGGTTCTCCCCAGACCGATGGCAGTCCATCCTTCCAGGCTGGCAATTATGTCCCCGCCGTCTACCGTCCGTGAACCCACGTATTTAGCCCTGGTTACCTCACCGGCGCACATTAAATCATAGAAGGGCTCGGCGATCATCCTGTTTATTCTATCTATGTTACTCATAAGACTGGCATCTTTCCTCACGTATCTCTGGTTATCAGCCAGAAAAATGGCATCCACTATATCGTAAGTAGATTTCAGGCAAGTAGCCGTGTTATACGTGCTTCTGGATTCCGAGTTTTGTTCATGCTCGAAAGGCAGAATCACCAGTGCGTAAACTGGCTTGCCAACATATCTATCCTTGACTGCCCGGGCCATTATGGGCAGCGATCCCGACCCGGTGCCGCCGGCAGCACCAGCTATGAGCAGAATGGCGTGTGTCCCGTAGAACTGCGGACTAGCTTTCACGGCATCCAGGACCTTGTCACCGTCTTCCTTGGCCAGTTGAGCTCCCAGCTCGTTTATCTTGCCCACCCCGTGTCCCATGGTGCGCCGCAAGCCCAGGAGCACCCGGTGCCGGTAGTCGTTCTTGATGAACCTCAGCCCGGTCAGGTCCGCCTGGTCTGTATTCACGGCAATGACGGTGGGAGCTATGGTAGCCTTGCGCTGAGCGCGCGCCTTGAGATTCAGCCTGGCAAAGTGGTCAGCAATCCGGCAGCCACACTGTCCCAGTCCAATAACTGTCAACTTCATCTTTTCCTCCTTCTTTCTTGTTTGTCATTCTAGGCGAAGCCAAGAATCGCCTTCCGAGATTGCTTCGGCTGACCTCGCCAGCCTGGCAATGACATGCCGAGCGTCACTGTGAGCGCCTGAAAGGTGCGCTGCACCCTCTTGGGAATGGCGGCGTCCCCTCTAGTAATAGTGTATCCTTTTCCTGAATACGAAGAAGTAGACCAGGGTGCCGATGGCCGCCACTATTACCACAATGGCAAGAATGAATGCCCATAGAGGCAAAAGTCCGGCTTTGACAGAGCGCGCCGCTGTCCAGCCGCTTTCGTTCTCTGCTCCATCTATGACTTGCACAATCCAGTAATAGGTGCCGTAAGGCAGCGCTTCTGTCGCATTCAAAGTGTAGTTGGTTCCGACCAGGCCCTGTTTGGAGAGCACGGGTTCAACGAATCCAGCGGTGGTGACATTGGCACTGCTTGCTATTTGCAGGCTATAGCGAACTCCACTCTCGTCGGATACCTCCGACCATTCAAATGTTGGCCTCACCTTGCCTATGAACCCCACCCGATTTTCGTCGGGCGGTGAAATCAGGTCCGGTATGCCCGGAGGGTTGGATTCCATCGTGAAGTTACTCGTTGCTTCGACCTGACCACCGACCTCGGCTGTTACGGGGCGTTTGCCATGAGGGCTTTCAGGCACGGCAAAAGTCACATTGAAGCTGCCTTTGCTGTTGGTCCTGCCAGTGGCTGCCTGGCCGCCACCGTACATGACCTCCACATCTTTATTGGTGGCAAATCCGCCGCCGGTGACGGTCAGGCTTGTCCCGACGTGTCCCTGGTTGGGGGAGAGGACTAAACCGGGCTTAATCTCGAAGTTGACCGCGCTGATGTCTTCTTCATCTGTAAACTCCCCTTCGGCGGTGACGTTGTATGTGCCTTTGGGCCTCTCGGGCACCTCGAAGCTTTCCTGCCAGTGACCTCTGCTATCGGCCCTGATTTCCCTCTCCACTGCCTCTCCATCAAATAATATCGTGATGTCCCTCTCGCCGGCTACAAATCCGCTGCCCGTCAGCGTTATGTTTTGGCCCGGGCTGCCCGATGGCTCGTCCACGATACTGCCTGATGGTCCGTCCAGGATGTTTATCCCGGGCGTTACTTCGAAGGCTGCATCCCTAACGTCACCAGCACTGCTGTCCTCACCTTCGGCGTCTATAGCATGGCTTCCCTGGGTGGAAAGAGGAATCTGGAAACTCTTCTCCCACCCGCCATACCCATCAGCCACGATATTCTGCGCTATCGTTGTATAGTTGCCATCAAGGTAATACCTCAGCTTGATTTTCTCCTCATCTTCGGCAAATCCATGTCCTTTCACGGTAACGTTGGTGCCCACAGGCCCTTCTTCAGGGCTGACAGTCAGCCCAGGCTTCACTGTGAAGTTCTCCTCAGCATAAATGCTGCTGCTCACCTCCGCACGCACCTTATGGGCTCCCGTGTAGCTTTCAGGGACGATAAAGGTTTCTTTGAAATCTCCATCATCATCGGCCTCGACTTCAAATACCCGCACCCTGTTACCGTTCCGATAGTAATAGATGTCAAGGTCCTCGTCGGCCGTAAAATTATAGCCATAGACTGTAATCTCGTCACCGGGGACCCCTTGGTCGGGAGAGAGTCTGATATACCCGCCATTAGCTTGTGCCGGCGCAGTCGGCAGAGCTATAGCTACGAGGCATATTACAAGAACGATGGCCACTCGGAATAATAAGCGCATTTGACCAACCTCCTTTTCGGTATTATAAACGAAAATAGCCAGAAAAAGTAAGTACTGTACCGGCTGGATTCAAAGGAAGGACAAATGACAAAGCTCAAATGACAAATGAAGCTTTAAGAACAAGTTCTATCATTTGGATTTTGACATCTGGGTTCTTGCTCTGTGCTCCGTTATGCCCCTTAAGATGAGAACCCTTTCCTTTGTTTCCCCCTTAAGGTAAGAGGGAGTAATTTTGGAAGGCAGGGATAGACTCCGCCACTACAAATATCACAGACCAAAGAAACTAACCTTGAGAAATGACAGAATGCCGGTGAAGACAACATCAAGATAGACAAAGAGAATAAGGAATAGAAAGTATATGAATTTCAGAACGATCATGAACACGTGACTATTATAGGCGAAAGCGCTCCGGAAAGTAAATCGCAAGGCCCACAGCCATGAGAAGCGAGTCGGCATACAGGAGGGCGGTGTATTATCAGCGATTGCCAGCACCTGAAAGGTGCGTGGCAATCCCCGCCCCACCGAGATTGCTTCGGCTGCCTAACGTCAGCCTCGCAACGACACCCTGCAGGTGTCATTGCGAGCCCTTTACCTTCTGTCATTCTGAGCGAAGCGAAGAATCTACCCGGCTCAGGGTAAACTCCGCGTGGCAATCCCGTTGGGCAAATTCGAAATCCCCATTTCCAGGCTCTAAACAAGTCCCTCCACGATGTAGAAGCAGTGGTAGTAACAAGAATACAGAATTCGGTGGGTAGTAGGGGAATCTTCTGAATGCTGGCTACTGACCGCTGACCGCTGACTCCTGATTCCTGATTCCTCTACCAGCGATCGTAGTAGATGGCTCGTCTTACTAGCAGCGCGCGAATCGCGACGCCAATGAGCACCACTACGGCGACGATGACGAGAATGAATGCCCACGTAGGCAGGAGCCCGACGCGGAAGGGGCGGGGTGGCGTCCAGGGGCTTTCATTCTGCGCGCCATCTACGGCCTGCACAATCCAGTAGTAGGTGCCCTGAGGCAGGGCCTCTGTGGCATTCAGGGTGTAGCTCGTTTCGGTTAGACCTGTAACTGAAGCTACCAGGGAGGATGCGACAAAATCATCACTGGTTGCTATCTGGAGGCGATAGTGAACTCCGCTATCATCGGATACCTCAGACCACTGGAACGTCGGCGTCGCCTTGCCTATTAGTCCGACCCTACCATTGTTGGAAGGCGAAATGAGGGCCGGCGCGTCCGGATGGTTTGATTCCATGGTGAAAACGGCGGTGGCACGGTTTTCTCCAGCATAGCCGGCTGCTACCTGATGCTCGCCATACTGGCTCTCAGGCGCAGGAAGGCTTATCTCAAAGCTCCCCTGGCCATTGGTTTCGGCTGTCCCTACTGTGCCGCCATCGTACATTATGTTCACATCTTCGCTGGCAGCAAATCCATGTCCCGTGACCATCAGGTCGGTGCCCACGTGTCCTGCAGTGGGAGATAACGCGATGTCCGGCTCTATCTGGAAGCTGAGCTCACCGACGTCTTGTCTCCTGGTCTGCGCTCCTTGGGCGGTGATGGTGTGCTCGCCTGCGGGTATCTCAGGCACCACGAAGCTTGCCTCCCACTCGCCCCCGGAATTGGCCCTGATGTCTGTGGCCACTGCCTGGCCATTAAACAATATCTGGATCCCTTTCTCATAACCCGTAAATCTGCTGCCTGTCATCGTCACTGTGTCGCCGACATACCCCGCCGACTTATCTGTGCTTATCCCCGCCGTCACTTGGAAGGTGGCATCAACGACCTCATAAAGGTGGCTAATAGCACCCTGGGCGTCCAGTTTATGTTTTCCTCTGTCGGAAGCGGGGACCTGGAAACTGCTCTCCCAGCTGCCCTTGGCATTGGCTGTGATGTTACTGCCTATCGTTTCATAGCTGCCATCGAGGTAATAGAGCAGCTCAATGCCGCCTTCATTACAGGCAAAGCCCTTGCCCTCGACGGTGACCGTGGCGCCTGCAGGACCATTGTCGGGACTGACCGTCAACCCCGGCTTAACGGTGAAGTAAGTGTCTGCACTCGCATACTTCCCCTGGACAAACACCTGGTAGTGGCCCTGGCAGCTTTCAGGGATGGTAATCATGACTGTGAAGTCTCCGTTACTGCTGGTTCTGCCTGTGGCTATCGGGTTTCCATCGTAATAGATGTCCACCAGCACGCCCGCAGTGAAATCATGGCCGTAGACGGTGACATCTGTCCCGGGGAGCCCGGACTTGACGGAGAGCTCGATAAAAGGTCCCCCACACTGCTGGGCTTGTGCGGGCAAAGGTGGCAGGGCAACGCCTATCAGACAGACGACAAACACAACCAGCAATCTTGATAACAAGCTCATTTGACTATTCTATCGCTATTATAGCTGAAAATGCCACTGAAAGGTAAATGCGGCATCATCCCAAATTCCAAATGCAAGAATCCAAATATCAAACGAATGCCAAAGGAAGCCCAAGATCCAAAGGACAAGGGGGAGTCGTTTTGACATTCAGGTATTTGGATTTGTTCGAGGTCGGGCTTATCCCGGATCTCTTTTGTGTCATTGCGAGCCCTTCACCTTCTGTCATTCTGAGCGAAGCGAAGAATCTACCCGGGCTCAGGGTAGACTCCGCGTGGCAATCTCGGTGCTAGACAGCCCCACCGAGATTGCTTCGGCTGACTGAAATCAACCTCGCAATGACAGGTGGGGAGATGTCATTCTGAGCCGAAGGCGAAGAATCTCATGGGCTTGCAAGGGTGCATTCCATCGTAACTCCCCTAGCCCATCTTATCCTAAGAGGGGGTTTTGGAAGGCGGGGATAAACCCCGCCACTACAAAATATTCGTAGCGGCGGGTCTTGTACCCGCCCTTCTGGGGATAAGGAAAGGGGGCGACTCTAAGTCGCCCCCTTTGGGAATTCAGGATTAGGTAAGCGTTATCACACCCGACGAGTCCTGAAGATGAGGACTATGACCACAATCACCAGGACAGCGCCAATGGCGATAACTATCCAGACCCAGAATGGAGTTGCGGGCTGGTCTGGGTGCTCCGCAGCGTTGTGCGCTTCCAGCTCTGGTCGAGTGGCAAAGCACAGGCCGTCAATCGGACAGCAGAACGCGCCGGTTGGGGCTGTGGTGAAGGTGCCTATGGAGCTAACGCCTATGAGAGCGCCGTCATTGTACGCTTTCACCTGCCAGTAGTAGGTGGTGGCGTAGTCCAGCGTATTGCCGTAAGTGCAGGCTTTGCTGGTCACGTTCTTGCTGTCGAGAGGGGCAGACAGGTCAGCGTTCTTGGACAGCACCCATGTGAACGCGTCGGCATCTGCCTGGAGGTCCCAGCTGAAGCCCACGTTCTTGGTGGGCTGGTTCAGGGCTCCGGGTGCGGGAGCGACAAGGGTGATGATGCCGGCTTCCACACTGGGGGCAATCGTGATCTCTATGGGATCAGACCACCAGCTGTGGATTATTTCACCGGTGGCAGCATCAGCAGCCCTGACCCTGACGTAATAGGTAGTCTCGCAGGAAAGTCCTCCCGCTTCTCCTCCCATGATAGAAAAGGCGGGGACGTCTTGCTCCGTCAGATGGTATGAGACCCCTTTGTCTCCGTTTACCCCTACAGGCATGGTGAATTCTTCGTCCAGTGCAAACGCGATGTCATAGGAGCAGGCATCGCACAGAGTATCCCACAGGATGGTAAAGGGCACGCTATAGCATGAGCAGGGGTCGGCCGGGATGACTGCGCCGTCAGCGGGGAAGCTAATCTCGGGAGCCTTCTTGGCGTAGCAGTCCTCGTACGTCCAAACACTACCGAAGTCATTATCACACATGTCGTAGTCCCACCACTCGCCGATGCCCCCCCAACTGTCAATGGCAAAGAGCTTGGTATTGCTGCCTGGGGTCAGGCAGCCGCAAATCTTCAGCGCATCGGGCGGGGCTTCGAAGCCCTCTGGATAATCCTCGCAGGTGTCTTCGCCGGGAGTTAGTCCTACATGCAAGAAGTCCCAGTCAAGACACGTCGTGCATACTGTAACATCACGCGCGAGAGAGCGGGCAGCGCCGGTGAACCACGTTTCGGTTTGATTGCCCACGGTGGAGGTCACGAAGCCGTAGTAGCTGGCGTAGATAACGCCGCCGTTCTCAGCGTCGGTGAAGGGATTGCCGGGTCTATCCACGACCAGGCCAGTGAAGGCTACCTCTACGATTTCATCTTCACTGTCTCCGTCGTTAATGCCGAGTTGGGATTCCAGAGGCTCAGCCTTGAGGTCTGTCCACTTCTCGTCGGTTGCGTTGATGACCCAGCGGTAGATGCCGCCGTGTTTATATGGGGTACCACCCCATGCCTCTACGGCAGCATAGATTGTCTTGTTGGTGTTGAAGTAGGTATCGAAGGCTACAGTGACCTTGCTGTCACCATCATAGACATCCTCCAGCAAGGTGAAGGTCTCACCGCCATCGTCGGAGTAAGAGACCTCACCATCGCGGCCGCCGACAAGTATGGAGTCGCCCCAAACGGCGATGGTCCAACCTGCGTCGACCTTGCTGTCCACGGCTTCCTGCCACTCATCGTCGTCGAACATGGCCACGTCGCCGTTGTCATCCAGGGCAAAGAGGGTGTCTTTATCCTGCGCGGCCAGGTCCACGATCTCATCCAACACGGTAGATCCTATGGGATCCCAGCAGGCCAGGGTTTCCAGGTCATTCCAGTATACGTTGCTGGTTCCCCAGTCAACGAGATAGACGTTATCGCCGGTGGTTTCCTCGGGAGCGGGAGCCAGCCTGAGCAGGCCCCAGTCCTCTTCGAGCTGGCCGGACCATGTCCTCAGCCATTTGTCGCTGTACTCTTCAGCTTCGGGAAGGGTACCGGCATGGAGCCAGACGCTGTCGCAGTCGCCATAACCAATGTCTACCTTGTTGACGCTGACCAGAAAGGTCTTGTTGCAGTCGGGCGATACGGCGACATCCGAGAAGTAGTCAATATAGGTGTCAATCAGGCTCAGCTGGTTCCAGGTATCTCCGTCGTCGAAGGTTACCGACCAGGCGCCCTCGTCATTACATAGTTCCCCGGGGTCGCCTTGCAGGGCAACGGCGTAAGCCTTGTCATTGGCGGGGTCCTTGGGGTTCCAGTAGGACACTGCCATGGCAGCTACGCCGGTGGGCGGTTTGCAGGCATCACTCCATCGCTCACAGCAGATATCCATTTTGCGGATGCCGTCATTGCGATAGACCTGGACGCCCTCACAGGGGTCGGCCAAGAGCGAGTCTGGACCATCTATCATGGTCCCTCGCCCCAGCACGCCGGCGATAGCCTCACCTTCAGCTATGGTGCCCTTGTAGGATATGTTGGTCAGCCAGAGTTCGCCGTCCTCGATCTGGCCCAGCGGGCCGACCGGGTCGGCGGAGTCATCATCTACCCTCGTTATCTGGCATTCGGCGCCACTCATACCATAATAGTTCACCCACACCCAGAGGACTCTCTTAGCGGTGTCCTTGCTGTTGTAGTCGCTGGGCAGGGTCATGCCGGCTATTGCTCTGGCATCCCACTGTACAAGCCACGTCGGGATGCCCACATCTCTTATTATCTCCACAGCCTCGATGCCCAGAGTTGATTTCTCGTTCCAGCCTGCAGTGGTTCCCCAGCTACCGCATTGCAGGTAGACGGTGTCCCCATCGGAAACGGTGGTAACCAGGACGGTCTTGTCCGTAGCCCAGCTGGTTGAGAAAATGATGTCGGTAACTAGATCCGATGACCCCTGTGGGAGTGTACCGTCGTCATCCCAGCCCTCATAGGCTGTGGCATCTTCCCAGTCACCGGCGTTATCTCCGGTGACCGTGCAGCGGAAAAGCCCGCTGTAGTACCCGCCGCCGTCGTATTCGACACCGCCGATGGCGATGTCACGCTTGCCGGCCGCTTCGGGAGAGACGGCAAGGTCGGAGACCCAGTCGAGGTAAACGGTGCCATCCTCGACTTCGCCAATGTCCTCGAAGGTCTCGCCGCCGTCAGTGGAGAAGAACACACTCAGATAATAGGTGCTTGCACTGTAGTCATACCACCACAGGGCGACAGCCACAAAGTCTTCATCCACCCAGTCCGTGGCGACTTGCAGCAACTCATCTATGTAGTCGTCATTGACTACATCGTCATCAGTGATGTCAAGCTCATCTTCCAGTTCAGCGGTGATATCATCCCAGGTGGCGCCATACTCATCGGACTTCAACAAATAGTAGTCACCGGGACCTGCTTGAGAGACATTCCCGCAAGCGTCGGGACACTGGACTTCCTCTTGATAGATGATAGCGTAGGCTACCTCTCCGGCCTCAGCCAGCGCGTAATCGATGATTACCGAACAGGGTGCCAGGACCCAGCCGTCGGTAGTCGGCGTGTCAACCCGCGTCCATTCACTGAGGCCGGGGTTGGCACTCACCTTCTGGGCGGGTGCCGCCATAATCATTAAGCTCATGGCCAGTGCCGCGGCGATAAGTATATACATCGCCTTCATCGGCCATGCTCTTTCCTTAGTCATTAATTTCCTCCTTTACAGGTGTCCAACTTATTATCACTCTCGCCCGAGGTCGACACCTCCGGGCTCGAGCCATTGGAAACATTTTTCAGTAAACCTGGTTTTAAGCCTGCCTCATTTCAGGCTGCCCATCTCAGGAGGGTACAAGACCCTCCACTACGTTTATGTAGGGTCGGGGCTTGTCCCCGACCGGGCGGAGATAAACTCCGCCGCTACATTCATTTCTGCCCGGGCCAGGCACTGTTCTCTTCCCCTCGGCGAACCCTTGAGATTGCCACGTCGCCTTCGGCTCCTCGCAATGACGGAGGAGGGAAGGCTTCTCGCAATGGCGATTCGCTTCGGGACTTTGCCATAAGCATCACCTCCTTTTCTATTTCTATTAATGTTTATTAATGTCATCCTGTTCCGTCGATTCTTGTAGTACGAACCTTCAGGTTCGTGCACACTGACACGAGGCTAAAGCCTCGCACTACATTACCTCCGGCTCAGAATGGCAGGCAATGTCATGCATCACTATTCAGTTGTTAACGTTCCGCTGTATTTTCAGTTCTACGCAAACAGCAGTTGCCCCCTTTTAGGGGTTTCCAATACTTTAAAACTATTATGTCTATTTTGTCAATAGGTAAATCCGCCTAACTGCCAAAATAGCTTGGATTTATTATAGCAACCAGCTTTCATTTGTCAATATACCTGATATGGCGAGGCATCATGTGGCGTGCAGAGGCCACGCCCCTCAACAATGACAAATGCCAAAGCCCAAATGCCGAACAATAAACAAATTCAAGAATCAAGATGACAAACCAAAGTGAAAAGAATCTAGAAAGAGGCAGGTCGAACCCGTAGTTGCCCGATTTGTCAGGCGTGCACAGTGGCTTTCCCTCCTGTCATTGCGAGGCTGACTGCATCAGCCGAAGCAATCTCGTGGGGTTGTGGAGGACGGAGATTGCCGCGCGGAGTTTATCCTGAGCCCGGACAGATTCTTCGCTTCGCTCAGAATGACAGAAGGCGAAGGGCTCGCAATGACATAGGGTAGTGCTGGGCGACGAAGCAATCTCAGACATTGCCACGCGGAGTTTATCCTGAGCCCGGGTAGATTCTTCGCTCCGCTCAGAATGACAGAAGGCGAAGGGCTCGCAATGACATAGGGTAGTGCTGGGCGAGGGGGCAACGGACCGTCCGCTTCCCGCTGGTGGGAGAGCATTAAGAGCGGCTGCTGGGCCTGCGGAATGGTGAAGGTGATGTTCTTCCCCTTCACTTCCTTCGGGTTCAGGAGGACAAAACCTCCTTGCTCTTCTAGAACAGACGTGCTAATTTATTCACCATCATGGAAACTGAACTGCTCTGGGATTTTCTGCCCGAGGAATTCCCTTACGAGGATAAGGGTTGTGAGCTCTTTGCTTCCTGTCTTAACTGTCCCTTCCCCGATTGTCTTAAGGAACAGCCCTGGGGGAAGGAGAGGTTCTTGAAGCACGGGCGAGCCCAGAGGATGCTGGAGTTGAAGCAGGAAGGCACGAGCCTTAAGGAGATTGCCCGCATATTTGACGTGACCCCGAGGACGGTGCAGAGGTGGCTGAAGGCAGTGGCCGGCCAGGAATCTAAGGTCGGACAGGTAGCTGATGAAATGGTTCAGGCCGGTTGCCGGATAGCGAAGCAGAGTCCTCTCTAGGTATCGAGTAGTGCTTGCTTCAAAGCAGTGAGTCTGGGGGCAAGAGACTCAACTAGCGCCTGTCGAGCTAGCTGCCATTGTGGGTTATCTTCGATATTGATAGCTTCTATTGCCGTTCCTGAGATCCTCAACTGGTGTAGGGCTTCCCTGTGGTGGCTCTCCAGTTCCTGCCTTATCTTTTGTTCTGCCAATTCATATTCTTCAACAAGCTGGCTTATTTCCTCTGCCCTGGGCCGCAATTCAGGCTTTAGGCTGGTTATCGCCTCGATTACCCTTTTCACACTATTTATGACCCGGGTATCTGCAAATTCGATAGCCTCTATCAGGTGCTCGATTATGGCCTGCTTTATTATCTCTCTCCCCTTTTCTTCGTGTTTGCTCAGCTCCGCAGTCACAGCCAATCTTTGAGAACTGTCGATCCACTTCTGTGCCAGCACCTGACCCACCTGGCGATACCTTTGTCTTTCTTGCTGTTCCTTTTCGTCGGCTGACAGCTTGCCCAATCTATTTGCTCTCTCTTGAGCAACTTCCCAGGCACTCTTTAGCTCACTCATCTGAGTCCCTTTCGTTACGTCGTTGCGAGCCCCGACTTGTCGAGGCGACGCAACCTCAGGTCTCTATTCTTCAAGATTGCTTCAGCACTGCCGTGCTTCGCGATGACGAGTCACGATAATTAGCACTGGCAGTGCATTTTAGCCTATAATGCTAAAGAGGTTCAAGCTATGATTTATCATAAGTCTGTGAAGTTGGCGGAGTATTTCTATTATTATGTGTGGCAAGGCAGGGGCAATAACTGCAATGCCGTTCTATGGTCCTCGGTCTTAAGGGGAGAGCATCCGCACGTATTGGTGGATCCCGGGCACGTCAGGAATGAGCTCGGGGAGCCTTGTTTTGATTCTCTGAGTGAGGCTATGAAAAAGGATGGTTTCAAAATTGAGGATATTGGTCTGGTGATCGGCACCCATAGCCATCCCGACCATATTGAAGCCACCGATCTGGTGGTGAAGAAAAGCGGTGCCTTGTTTACTTTGTCGCGTGAGGAGGATGAATTTTATCGCACGATGGGGAAGATGTTCTTTCAAGCATTTGGCGGTAAACCGCCGGAGGTTAATCCCTTCTTCTATCTCAGAGAGGGCGATTTGTCTCTGGGCGCCAAAAATAACAAGGTGGCGGTGAAGGTTTTCGTTACCCCCGGACATTCCCCCGGTTCTATTTCCCTCTATCTGGAAGGGGACAAAATATTGATCAGCGGTGATGTGGTGTTTGCCGGCAGCATAGGCAGGACTGATTTCCCTGGTGGCAGCCCTTCCTTGCTAAGGAAGAGCATTGACCGGCTGTCTCAGCTTGATGTGGAATACCTTGTTCCCGGTCACAGCACCGAAGCGGGTGGAATCATTGCCGGCAAGGATAAGGTAAGGCGTAACTTCTATACGGTCAAGATGTTTATTTAGATTAACCCACGAAAATCGAGAGATTTTGGTGGGGCCCCGCTAATTAGAAATCAGACGATATTGGCGGACAGAAGATAATGTGAGAGTTTTCGCGATTAGTTTGGAAGACGACGAGGAGCGAACGGCAGTATAGCAAGTTTAATCGGGGTCTATGATGGAAACAGATGACAGAGTCAGGTATGCTCTGGAGAACACTGAACTAGTCCGGGCACCGCAGCAAGCCCTGACCACTTTTGGCAGTTCGGTTATTGACTATTACGTTGTTACGGAACTGGTTGGGAACGTTAGTGTGATCAGGGACGGGAAGGTAGTTGCGGAAAGGCCCAAAATCGTTACCCCTGCTTATCTGGTCAATGTAGAAGGCTTCAGCGAGCAGGCAAGAAGATACATAGCGATGATGGCTCGCGAGCGCCCTTATGAATCGGGCATCTTCTACCGATATAAGAATGAACCGAAGGGGATGAACGTTGTCTCCGAGCCTATCAAGCAGGTGATAAGCAAGCTCAGTTCCCAAATAGAGGAGGAGCGTAACCCCTTGAGCACCATAATCAGAGGGGTGGAGGAACTGTGGGACGTTTCCTTGCTCATGTTCATCTATGAACTGACTACCAGGTCGGTTCGCACTAATGTAGCCGAATTTAGTCGCCGGGGCTTTTTGGACATGGATGCCGGTGGAGTACCCCAGGGTGCACGGGATTACATTGAAGAGCTTTTCGAGCAAGCAAGTCGTAACCTTTCCCGGGCCCCGGAGTTGGTGACCGAGCTAAACCGCTGGGGTCTATTCCCGGAATATCAAGACCGGTTCTTTGCGCTATTCAGGAGGAAGTGAGCCTGTTCTGGGTTTACATAAAGTACGCAGTAATTACAGCGCCTGCGTGTGCAAAATGGGGTCAACTCTATTTTTCAGCTTGACAAACAGGAGAGGGGATGGAAGAAAAATAGAGTTGACCCCATTTTTTCTACTGCATCAGCCCCAGGTACCAGTTCAGTATATTACTTCCCCAGAGCAACGTTACCATGGCGGCCAGGGCCAGGAACGGACCGAAAGGAATTGTTTGCCGGCGTGTTCTCTTTTTAGCTATCATTAAAGCTACGGCTACTATGCCGCCGAGAATAGCCGCCATAATGATGGCAACAAAGACGAGAGGAAAGCCAATGGCCAGGCCCATCAAGGCAGCCAGCTTGACATCTCCCCAACCCATGCCACCACGAGAGACTAGGGCGATCAAAAGGAATACAGCAAATCCAGCGGCTCCGCCCAGGGCAGCGTAGGCAACTCGCATACCTATCGACTCACTGAACCAGGGCCAGGGATATAAAGACAGCAGCAAAGCCACAATCATGCCGGGATAAACCACCCTGTTCAGGATGAGGCCGTGCTCCAGGTCAATAACGAAAATGATAGTGAATATACAGGCATAGAAAGCCATGACCCCTAGCTCCGCGCTTAAACCGTAGTGCCAGTACAGAAGAGCGAATATCACCGCGGTGGCAAGCTCCACCCACATTAGCTTCCTGGGTATGGAGGTCTGACAGTACCGACACCGACCACGAAGCCTGAGGTAGCTAAATACGGGGATAAGGTCTTTAACAGCTAGCTTGTGCTGACAGGCGTCGCAATGAGATGGCGGATATGCAATGGACTTGTTCTGAGGGAGGCGGTCGATGCACACGTTGAGGAAGCTGCCCACTACCAGGCCCAGAATCGCGAATAGAATTATCAAGACTATTTCCATGGGCGTCTATTTTGGACGTATTATGTGCCTGAAGTCAATAGTTCGTTGGTACTGTTGCCGAGTGTGGCTCGTGCTGACATTGTGGACACCTTTCTCTCGTCGTTGCGAGTGCTCTTTGTTTTGTCCTTGCGAGGCTGGCGAAGCCAGCCGAAGCAATCTCCTTGTGAAGTAGGGTTGCCCCTTTTCACGCCTGCCAGCTCAGGAAAGGGTAGGTCACTCCATCGACGATATTCCAAATATAGACAGAATCCGTCTGGTTTAGACCAACGGCGATTATGTTCCAGCCAGCATCTGTGAACGTGGCGATGTTCTTCATTTCCGCCGTGGTCTTGCCCGTTCCGCCAGCCGAAGTAGATTGTCGGCTGGTTTCGATGTCCCAGAAGCCGCCCACGGTGGCTTGGTTCTTTAGCTCTCCCACCAGACCGCCAACATTCTTACTGCCGGTCACACTGCCTGTGGAATAACAGGCCTCCACACTGCAACCTCTAAGATAGTCGCTACTCCCTAGATTTCCTACCAGACCACCAACCCATTTAGTGCCAGCTACGCTGCCAGTGGAATAGGACCAGTACATAATAGCACCATCAAGACCCCATCCCACTAGACCGCCAACATGCTCATTACCAACAACAGTGGCCGTGGAGTAAGAGACCTCCACCTTGGACTCACCCCCTTCGCTGCAGCCTACCAGACCGCCAACACATGTGCGGCCACTCACACTGCCTGTAGAATAAGAGCTGCTCACAGTCCCATAACAGTTATATCCCACCAGACCGCCAACATACTCATTACCAATCACGCTGCCGGTGCAATGGGAATTGCTCACAGTGGCGAGGCCAAGGTTCAGTCCTACCAGACCGCCAACGTGCTCATCGCCAGTCACTCTGCCGCTAGAGTAGGAATTGCTTACATCGCGTAGATTACTTCCCACTAGGCCTCCAACGTCACTGTTACCGGTCACTCTGCCGGTCGAGTAGGATCTGTCTACAGTGCCATGATTCCCTCCTATTAGACCACCGACAACCGAATGCCCCGTCACATTAGCCGTCGAATAGGAGTCGCTTAGAAGGCCAAAGTTGCTGTCTCCCACGAGACCCCCAACAACATCATTACCAGTCACGGTGCCTGTAGCATAGCAGTGGCTTACAGTACCCTCCTGGGTACCTCCCACCAGGCCACCAACGCCGGAATAACCAGTTACGTTTATGTTCTCGAGGCCGACATCAGTGATTCTTCCACCGGTAGCAAGGTATCCGAATAATCCGAGTGGCGAAGCTAAATCATAATTCAAGCTCAAGTTGGAGATTCTGTGACTGTCGCCATCAAACTCCCCGGCGAAATATGGGATGTAGAGGTTCGGTTCATCGCCTAAATCGAGGTCGTTCTTCAATCTGAACTTCAATGAACTATTTTGACCAAAAGCGAGCAGCTCTTTGAAATCACTGACGTCGTCTATCAAGTAATGACCATCGTCTTGGGAAAGCCTTTCATTGACATCTAGAAACCTATCGTTGGCCAGCCATTCCTCGAAGTCCTCACCAAACAAAGCTCCGACAGTAATCATGTTCTCGCCATTAATCAGGACCCCATCATAATCATAGTAGGAGTTGCTTGCAGTGCTATACTCATGAGACCCCACCAGACCGCCAACAGCCGAATCGCCAGTGACGCTGCCTGTGGAATAGGAGGCGCTCACAGTGCTACCAAACCCATTTCTTCCCACCAGCCCGCCGACAGCGTCGTTCCCAGTCACGCTGCTGCTGGAATAGGAGTTGCTCACAGTGTCCTCGTTATATCCCACCAAGCCACCGGCAGCCGAATCGCCAGTTATGCTGCACATGGCACAGCAGTTGCTCACAGTGCCCCCGTTGTGTCCCACCAGCCCGCCAACCTGATATTGGCCGGTCACGCTGGCAGTGGAATAGGAGCTCTCCACAGTGCCACCATTTTCTCCCACCAGCCCGGCAACACCCCCATTGCCAGTCACACTGCCTGTGGAATAGGAGTTGCTCAGAGTGCCATCGTTTTCTCCCACCAGCCCGCCAACACCCCACCCGCCAATCAGAGTGACATTCGTCACGCGGATATCTTTGATGACCCCTCCGATGCCCTCTGCTCCCTCCCAATACCGCTCGAGAACACCAAAAAGCCCTACATAATCTTCGTCGGGGCGGTTGATAAATAAATCACGTACCTCGTATCCTTGTCCATCGAAAGTGCCAATAAGGCTTCCACAGGGACACATAGGGATAGAAATTCCAATGGGCTCCCAGCCCTTTCCCCCATTGGCTGTTGGGCTGGCCAGCTCTTCATAACCTGGAGTGGTGGAATCGAGGTCGTTCATCAGGGTGTGGTTGCCAGCCAGGTTGTTTCTGACGTCATCCAAGTCATACCAATCCCATATCTTCAGGTTTTGCGAGGGAGAAGGAGTAGGACAGGGAGGATAATCGTACCACCTACAGCCTGCCCCCCCGGCAATTAGGGACGCCGTAATCAGGAAGACGCCAACTTTTGCCGCGTAACGGTTCAGTTTTCCCAACATCTCTACACCCAACTATTGTAGACTGCTCTTGTTAAAATCCTGTTAATTTCGGGCATATGTCACAATTTACTGGTGGATTATGTCGCACCTGGCACATTTCAAAGGCACTGATTTGGCGCGTGCGCCAATTGGGATATCGCCTCACAGGCGAGCCCACATCCCTGGTCGTATAAAGAGTTACTTCCCCATCTGTAGTTGCGAGTCCCGATTTATCGGGACGAAGTAATCTAATTTGTGAGACTGGACACTGGCTCAGGGTGATAATATAGTAAGTGCAGGTACCAAAAAATCTGGGACGGGGCAATATCTTGGTGAAGTATTATGTCGGTTGTAGCGGCTGGCATTATGAGCACTGGCGCGGGCTTTATTACCCGCAGGAATTGCCCAGGCCAAGGTGGCTCTCGTTCTATGCTCAGCAATTCGATACTGTGGAGCTTAACAACAGTTTTTACCGTGTGCCCTCGGAGAAGGCCTTCACTAGCTGGCGAGAATCCACACCCGATAACTTCGTTCTTGCGATCAAAGTGAGCCGCTTCGTCACGCACACAAAAAGGTTGAGGAATTTAGGTCCCGCCGTGGAGAACTTTCTAGCCCGGGCTGGTTTTCTGAAAGAAAAACTAGGTCCCCTGCTGTATCAATTGCCGCCCAGTATGAAGCGCAACGATGAGTTACTGGAGGGTTTCTTATCTTCGCTGCCGCCAAAATATCAGCATGTAATTGAATTTCGTCATGAATCCTGGATTGATGAAGCGGTATTCGATATTTTACGAAGGCACAATGTTGGGTTGTGTGTTTTTGTCATGCCTGGCTTTAGTTGTCCACTCGTCGCTACCGGTGATTTTGCCTATGTCCGTTTCCATGGCAGCGAGGGTCTATATTCCAGTTGTTACTCTAACGAAGAGCTCTCCCGATGGGCAAAAAAATTGCCCGGCTGGGGCAAAACGTCAGGGCTAGCTATATCTACTTTAATAACGATGCTGAGGCATTTGCGGTTGAGAATGCCATAACGCTGAGGAATGTCCTACAGTCGCTCCGCTCCAAGCTCCAAATTCCAAGCGCCAAGTACTAAACAAATTCCAAATGTCAAAATCCAAATGCCAAGTGAAATCCAAACGTCTAAATGCCAAAACTACCTTTTTCATCCTTTGGGTTCCGAGCTTGATTTGACATCTGAGCTTTGTAATTGTTCAACGAGTTCTTCCTTAACCTTCTTGGCCAAGGCTAACGTTATGCCTTCTGTCTGGCTGAGCTCCTGCAGTGGAGCCTCCTTAATAGCCTCAACTGAGCCGAACTTTTTGAGCAAAGCCTTTTTTCGCTTTGGCCCGATGCCGGGGATGTTGTCCAGAGCAGAAGTAATAAACCCTTTGCGGCGCAACTTCTGGTGGTAGCTTATGGCGAAGCGATGGGCTTCATCCCGGGCCCTTTGCAGGATGTGGAGAGCCGGAGAGTCTTTGGGTATATGGACTGGCCCGGGTTCACCTGGTATAAACACTTCCTCTCTCTCTTTAGCCAGGCTGGCTATAGGAATCGAGTCTAATTCTAATTCTTGCCTCACCTTCAGGGCGGCGTTAAGTTGTCCCCTCCCGCCATCAATGAGGATAAGATCGGGAACGATTCCCCAGGCGCCTTCGCCAGCCAGTCCGCGTTTAAACCTCCGCCTCAAGGTCTCTTGAATCATGGCATAATCATCAGCACCAGACACAGTCTTGATGCGAAAGCGGCGATAATGTGCTGGTTTAGGCCATCCTTTCTCCAGAACAACCATGCTGCCTACAGCTAGCGTACCTTGAATATTGGAGACATCGTAACATTCTATTCTCCGGGGCATTTTGGGAAGGCGCAGTTTGTTTTTGAGCTCCTGCAAGCCAGAGCTTATGACCTCTGCTCTCATCTCTTTGAGTTGGGCTAGTTCCAAACCTCTGGCAGCGTTTTCAGCTACTGTCTCCACCAGCTTCTTCTTGGCTCCCCTCCGTGGCACTTGAAGCTCCACCTTGCTCCCTCGTTGATGTGACAGCCACTGCGCGAGTACTGCCGGCTCGTCCACCGGGTGCTGCAGCAATATCAGGGATGGGACATATGACGCCGCGGCATAGTATTGTTTCACAAAACTGGTCATTATTTGCCCGAGAGACTCGCCCTGGGTGCCCTCCATAATGAAATGG
>Ga0299915_10000659_pt1 | contig 25915 bp, 52 predicted proteins | sample RVTome_13_FD_200263 | JGI IMG/M metagenome (GOLD analysis project Ga0299915, IMG submission 200263) | Soil microbial communities from uranium-contaminated site in the Upper Colorado River Basin, Wyoming, United States - RVT92D227 (version 2) ... | reverse complement strand
GGCAAGCTGGCAAGTCGTGCAGCACCATCGGCACACCCTCGCTATTGTGGCCGACAAAGAACAGACACCCGCAAGTGCAGGTAACCTGCAACTGCGGACGGAAGTCGACGGTTTCTTCTGGCTTCTCATGGCCAGCCATAGAGCTTTTCCGGATCGAAGGTTTCGTGTTCCGTGTCGGCAACTACTTCGGCCGCGCTGGCGAAGAGCTTGGCGTTTGCCCAATTGCGCGGGACTAGGCCGGGGTTGTTCTTCGCGTTGATGCGAGACTGACGCCCGGCCTCCGTCCAGTTGCCCACCTTGGCGGCTGACGTGAATCGAGGAAAGAATTTCGGAAAGCCTGCACCGCAAGCCCAGGCCATCGAATGGATCCCCAATTGCCCATCGGCGGGAAAGTCCCCGAACATTGGGAACGCATGGGACACGAGGTAATCCTCGTTCAGGTGGAGCCGATGCAAAGCGAGCTGCTCGATACCCTCCGGAGTCAGGTCCAAATGGGTATACATTCGAGCGCGCTGCGCGCCCTGGTGGGCGAGGTTCTTGGCTCGTTTCACCAACACCCAGTCCCGCGAAATCTCGTCTTGCGTCGCCTTGTCCTCTGTCCCTCGGTGGACGAACGGCAAGCCGAGCGCGGCGCCTGCTGGCTCGATGAGGCAGCCGATCCCCACGGTCGCCAGGCCTTTGACGTCCAGATAGATCCAAGGGATGCAGCCTTCGAACTTCTTCGAAAAGTCGAGGAACACCGAACGGACCGACTTCTTGGTGATGCCTGTGGCCATGCTATTCGCTCTCTTTCTTCTCTTGCGTCGAGCCGTCCTGATCGTCGAACCAGACTTGAACGCCCAACAAATGGCCGCGCTCGTCGTTCTCGAACACCACTTCGGTCACGTCCGGAACGTCAACCTCTAGCTTTGCGAGTTCGATAAATGGGGCAGGGTCAAGCTTGCGTTGCTTCATGCTGCAAACCCCTGCTTTCGGACTTCGGCCTCGACCCATGCATCGGCATCGGCGGCAAGGAAGTCGAGGGCCTGTTCCGGGTTCTCTTCGACGGCTTCGCGGATCATCTCTGCGATCTCGTCGCCTGCGGTCTTCCCGAGTTCCTTGGCCCTCCGGAGAATCGAGGGGCGTTGACGTCGCCACCAAGCCCATTCTTCGGCCGTCTCGAGATTGGCTTCGACGTTCGAGACGAGCTCGGCCGCAGATTCCTTTCGGCGCACGGCTGCCTTGACCGGCTTGCCTCGCGTGACGTCGCGGCGTCGGTTCGAGGTCCAAGTCTTCAGATCGTACTCATCAGACCGCAGCTCGGCTCGAGCCTTGCGCACAGCCTCGCCCAATACGTCGAGCCCTTCGACCGTCTCAGCATCGAAGGCGGCAAGCTGCCGTTGCGCCTCGGCTGCGATCTGGGCGATTGCTTCTTTGCGCCTCGCCGGCCCCTGCTTCGTCCAGTCTCGGAGCTCGAGCCGAAGTCGTTTGATTTCGGCGAGTCTCGCAAGCCGCTCGGCTCGGACCTGCTGCCACCATTCGACGAACTGCCGCCGCTTCTCTGTGATGGTAGCGAGCTTTGCCTTGCGGTACTTGCCCGCAGCCTTGACGGCTTCGCCGATGGCCGTTCGCAGGGCTCGCAGGCGCGCTCTACGCTCGGCTTTGCGGGCCCGGGTCCACTGGCGTTCCTGCGATGCGAGCTCGGTAAGCTTGCGCCGTTTCGCGGCAACGTGCGCTCGCATGCGCTCGAGCTCGATGCGGGCGGCTTGTCGCCTGATCTCGGCCTTCTGCAACTTGACTAGTTTCGACATCTCGTGTCCCTTTCGACGACGGAATTGCAATCGGCGGCTTGCCCAACACTTCCCGGATCGCGTTCACCATGTCCGGCAAGGATGCATGCTCGATGCGGCCCGAGAAGTACTCGGGCCAAGTTGGGCCGGGGCGTTTCAACGCTGGCACTCAACCGCCCTCCGGTTTCGGTTCCCCCGCTTGGCGCAAGCGCTCTTCCCCAAGTCGCATGACTTCCTTGCCAAGGATATCGAAGAACCGCCGGACCTTCTGGAAACGGTCGACAAGGTACGGCAAAGACGACGGCGAATGCGGTGCGAACCAATGGCCCTCGATGACCGAGTATTCCGTTCCGTTGGCGTCAGTCGTGCGGACTACGATCAGCGCTTCGACTTGCTCCGGGTTCGGCAGAGCATGCAAAGCCGAGGTGGCGAACGCTCTCAGTATTTCTTCGATGTTTGGTGGTTGGGGATCTGTCATCACTTGGCCTTTCCGACGGTATCGATCTCGAGTAGCGAGTCAGCGAGCGCTTGCGCGTAGTTGCGGATCCTTTCGGACTGCGTCGCCCCCTGGCCCTCGAAGTATTTCGTCGCTCGCATCGCGGCCGCTACATCGAGCGGGTTGGCTGACTGCGCAGCGCGTCTCACGCTCGAGCGCCGGACGTAGAGCTCGCGGACCAAGTCCTGCCAGCCCTCGAGGGCTGTCGGGTACGCTCGGAACTTTTGGTCATAGACGACGGCTCCGCCTGCGTCCGTCGGATGAGTGTCGGAGTAGTCGAACGTCTGCCACGCCCACGTGGGCCCCGCTTGCAGTGCCCCCATGTTGTTCGAGCCTACGCCGGGAGCTCGCCAGCCTGCGCCGAACGTCGCCTCATGCAGTGACACAGCCAGAAGGATCCGCAGCTCGTTAGTCGACGGCGGAACATGGACGACGTCCTCGAACGCCTGCAAGGCCAGTTGCCGCGCTTGCGCGTGCATGGCGGGCGTAGCCTTGGGGGATCGCGGTCGGCCTCGTACGAAGCGACCTCGAGCAACCAAGAAGCCAAGCGTTGCGAGCCCTACACCAGCGATCACCAAGAGACGCATAGGATCACAAGGATCCCGATCGGTCGGCTGATGTCAATGTAGGCGTTGCAAAATGCGAACTGGACTACTTCTGACCGTTGGTCAGCCCGTGTCACGCGCAAGCGCCGTCGTGCTACGCAGGGGTCGAAACAATAGGGGGCGCCATTATTTCCACTTGCCTGCTCGGGTTTGATTCCCCCTCGGGCGCTCGCTTCGCTCGGCACGGCCCCCAAGGGCCTCCGACGCGCGCCGTCGCACTGCGACGGCGGGAGAACCGGGCGAGCCCGAAGCCAACCCGCGTCCACCGCCAGGGGGGGATTGGGCCGGATGCGCGGTTCTACAGATGCGATTTCTCAGTTGTAGGTTGTCAAAGAAACTTTTCGAGTGCCCGAAAGTTTCAGCGAAAAGCCGCACAAAATAGCGACGGGCCCGCGCGTCTTGGTGAAACTTCGGGCCCGTCTGATTGTTGAGGCCAAGGGGGATCGACCTCGCGGCGTGCGGCCGAGCTGTCTCGGGCCGCCCGGTTCCGTGCGGGTGCGAAGCGCACGCCGCGGGGTCGTTCCTGGCCCCCCAAGCTAGACACTGCGCTTTCAGCGCGTCAAGTTGCTTGTTTGCCCCCAGGCCAAAGCCGCGGACATCACTGCATCTTTTTCGGTGACCCCCTGCTGACGGGCCAGGACTGCCCCCAGGGTCATCGCCAGACGCATGGCGGATTTGGGTTCCGAGTCGATGGTCTTCTCGATTTGTCGGAGGATCGACCGGGGGGTGATTGGTTCCCCCTCCTCGGCCAGCTGCAGCGGGGGCAGCCCCTTTTGCGCGTTCTCGACCACACTGCCAAGCATGGTGGTCAAAATGCCTTCGACTACACGTGTCGCTGTTGTTTTCTCTGCGGCCATTGGTTCACCTCGGGCTTTTCAACGCTTGTGGCGTTGTTTCCCCAATATAGCCCGAACCACGCCCAAAACTAGCACCGCCGTGCCAGCGGCAAGAATAGCCGCCCCGGCGTTCTTCCCGCCCGAGGTGCGTCCGGCAGAATCGCCCGCCGGGGCGGCTGCTTGCGAGCTTAGCGCACCTGGATGGGCCGTTGCAGCCTGCGCCGCTGCAAGTGCCGCCTGACCCGCTGCAAGCGCTCCAGCGCCCGCCTGCTGGCTCGATGTGACCCAAGAGGGCACCGGTGCCCCTGTGGCCGCCTGCGCCTGCTGATAGCTCGGCAAATGGACGATGAACCACGGCAGAGCCACAGGCGGGGAAAGCGAGCCGAGCGGGCCATTGTAGGTCCCAGAAACCCACTCGTCCCAATCGTCCGAATAGGTCGTCGACTGCCTCGGAATCACGTCCGGGGGCAGGGACTCGGCTCGCTTGTACCATTGGACATTGGCAAAGCCCTTGCCTTGCAAGTAGCTCGTGACCATACCCTGCCCTACGTACCAGGGGCGATTCGCGCCCACGAAATACTGGGCGCCGGGCACTAGGGCGATGCTCATCGGGAGGCCTCCCGGGCGATCCGCTCCTGAACGATGCCGTCGATCGACGCCTCCTCGTCGGGTGTCATATCGTCGCGGCAAGCGTTCAGGGCATCGGCGAAACTGACTTCGAGCAGCTCGTCGAGCTCGTGATTCGGTGCCTCTCGACGTCGAGTCAAGAGGTCGTCGAGCAGCTCGGCATAACGAGCAATCGCGGCCGTGCTCACGTTACGACCTCGGACATCGACTCGGCTTCGGCGACTGCCGCTTTCTTCCTTCCGATGATCTCCCACAGCGCCCAGCCGATGCCGACCGCGAGCGCTACGCCTCCAAGTACTCGGACGACCTTCTGAGACGTCGCAACGGCCGCTTGTGCGGCATCGAGGCGGTCGGCGCATTCGGGCAGTGACGTTGGAAGTGCCATGGCTAGCGATGCTCGCGGGCGGTCTTCTTCGTTACCATGACTTTCAATTCCGCATGCCGAAGCGCGATTTCGGCGGGCGTTGGGACGGTGCGTTTCTTGGGTAACATGTCACTGCTCCTAGGTGGTGAGGTCTGCCAGGTGTTGAGTCACTGCGGCCGCTCGAGTGTCGCCGGCGGCCGCCAGCCTTGCCGCGGCTTGTGTCACGAACGGTATACTCGGAGAGCCGAGGGCGTAAGAATAGATCTCGGTATCCGTCCCCGCGTTGAGCAAATAGGTCCCGTAGGAGTCTGCCGCCATAGTCCCCTTTGGCTTCGCCGGCGCCGTCGTCGAGATGGTCGTCGAAGTGGCGGCCGCAACGGACTTGAACTCGGCTTGTGCCACCTGCCGCAGTTGCTGATCCGTGATCTCGCCCCTCGAGTACTTCTGTACGGCGTCGCCCGTCTTCGGATAACCGTTGTCGGTCAGCCAGACCCCTTGTGCCTGTTGTAACGATGGGTCTGACAGTTGGATCACGCGCATGGCGATGACATAGGGCACGCTCGACAAGTACTCTGGAGCAGCGATCCCCGTCGTCGAAACCGTGGCCGTAGTCGTCGAGCCTGTCGGCTTCGCCGTCCCGCTCGAGCTGCTCGAGGTCGTCGAGGCTTTGGCCTTCGAGGCGACCACCAGGAGGAGAGCCGCAGCACCGCCGCCAATGATGAATGGTAGAGCTTTCATGGTTCATTTCCTCAGCAGTGCGATCCCTAAGCCAGCAACCGAAACAACGACAACGACACCCACCGCCACCTTGATCCCCGTCGTGATGCCTGCTGCCGTCTGCCCGATTTGGTCGAGGGGGTTCAGCTCGGGGGGAGGCTTGTCGACTGTGTCGTCACTCGTCGTGACACTCGACGGCGCAATGGTGGGCGACGGAAGCCCGGCGGCTTGCCAAGCTGCGTTTTCGGTCTTCGTCGTGAAGATTACGAAGTCATGAGCCGGCGCGCCGTCGATGGCCTCGAAATGCTCGGTCACCTCGACGTTGGCGCTGCCCATCTTCGTCATGGCTCGTGACCAGGATTCCCACCCGGCCGCATTGTCCGGGAAAACGTCGAGCCAGTATCGACCGGGGGGCAATGGACGGCGACGTTCGAGGGCCATCTCAGCCCCCCGATCCGGCGGCGCCGGCGAGCGCCATCGATGGCGAGTTCGTCGCACCTGCCACGCCTTCGAGGTGGGGCAGGTTCGCCTCGAGGAGCTTCGTCGCGAGGATCGCTGCATCGCACGTGCGACGGGCGAGCTCGATGGGCTCGAGCCCCACCTTCGCGGCCTGCGTTCGCACCTCCGAGCTCATCGCGAGCGCTTGCGCGCAGAGCTCGGTGGGGTTCTGGACCTGCACTTGCGAGCCCGCGCAAGCGTAGAAGAACAAGCCTAGAGCCAGGAAGAACCACGAGAAGGCAAAGGCGATGAAACGCCGAGCCGAGGATTTGGACGTTGAGCTCATGAATGGGCACCTTTCCGTGCTCGAGCCAAGCGCTTGGCCTGCTCGCGTTGTTGCCCGCGGATTTCCCGCTTCACATCTCGATGATGGACCGGGTCGGGATTGTCCTCCACTCGCATAGGCGGCAGAGAGACGCACGAGAAAACCACGGTCATGCAGCTGGACGCATAGGCGGCGGGAAATCTCATGGTGCCCCCTGCTCGAGCTGCTCGAGCTGCTCGGCGAGCTCGGGGCTTGCCGATGCAAGCGCTGCTTTCGCCTGTTGCTCGGCTCGTTTCTTCATCTCAGGCGCAACGAGTCCGAACAGAGTCAGACCCAAACCGATGCTCAGGTCGACAGCAATGGCTTTGCCTAGCCAATTCACTTGCCCCCTAGCCAACGAGCAAAGAACCCACCGATCCCCGCCGCCAGGGCGAGCACCGCGAGCTCGAACAGTCGATGAGTCTTGACGTGCCGATCGAGCTCTGCTCGCAAGTCGAGTAACGTGCGCTCGAACTTTTCGACCAGAAGAATCGCCTCTTTCAGCTTTTCCGAAAGCCTGTCGACACGCGAGACGATTTCGCCTTCGGTCTGCTCGCGCTTTAGGCGTTCGTCGAACAGCCATCGCATCGAGCCCGCATATGGGCAATCGTCGCCCAGCTTGCAGCGTTCGAGGGTCAATCCCAAGTCGTCCGAGTCCCCGCCGTTACCATTGCCGTTGCCGCCGCTTGGCGGGTCGTCGTCTGGCCTCGATGGCTGGCGGGGAGGAGTCATGGACTAGGCCTCGGTGTCTTCGCCGTCGGTCTCGTCCTCGAGATCCTCTTCGCTGTCGGTTTCGGTGTCGAGATCCTCTTCGCCGTCGGTTTCGGTGTCGAGATCCTCTTCGCCGTCAGTTTCGGTGTCGAGATCCTCTTCGCCGTCGGTTTCGGTGTCGAGATCCTCTTCGCCGTCGGTTTCGTCGTCGAGATCCTCGACTGGCTCGGGAACGGGGCGCAGTCGCGCAAGGCCGAGCGATTCAAGCGTCACCAGACCGGGCACTTTTTCGGGTGGCTCCTCGCCCTCGGCAGGCCGCTCGATGACCTGCCAGTTTTCCGCGGTTGCGAGACGCACCATGCCATCGTGTAGGAGGTCGAAATCGTCGCGATAGATCCGCACCATGTCAGGCCTCCTCGAAAGCGGGTTCCTCGGGTGACTCGTCGAGGGGCTCCTCGAAGGGTTCCTCGAGTGGTTCCTCGAGGGGTTCCTCGAGGGCCGCTTCGGTCGCAGCTTCGAAGCCGGGCTCCTCGAGGGGCTCTTCGAAGGTCTGCTCCTCGAGGGGCTCTTCGAAGGTGGGCTCCTCGAAGCCGGGTTGTTCGAACATCTCATCGGCTACCGGCGGGGGAGCTGGCGGCGCCATCGGCGGTCTCGCCATTGGCCTTGGCGCTACCGGTGCGGGCCGAGCTGCAACGGGTGCAGGCCGCGCCATGGGAGCTGGCCGAACCGCTACGGGCGCAGGCCGCAACACTGCGGCAGGACGCGCGACAGGTGCGGGCCGTCTGACAACTGGCGCAGGTGCGGGGCGTCTAACGACGGGCGCAGGCTTTCGAACAGGCTGCGGGAACGCTCGAGCGACTGCCATGCGAGCGGGAGCAGTAACAGCCTTGACCGCCATTCGTCGAGCTCGTGCGGCGGCAACGACCGGCGCTTTCACCGCGGCGAATTGGGTGCGCAGCAATGCCTTGGGTTTCAGCACCGACAATGGGTTGGCTAATTGTGCTGCAGCGCGAAGGCCTGTTGCGGCAGTCCTTCCAACGATTGGCACTCGACCCACGACCTTAGCCAGGGGCTTCGTGATACGGCTCGGCAGGTTGCTCACCTTCGAAACCGCTTTCTTGAGCTTTTTGATCGGCGACCAGCCGAGCATGTCAGCGGCGAATTCTTCTCGCGCGTCCTCGTGCTCGGTCTCGTCTCCGTCGAGTCCGTCGCCGCGTAGGTCAATGAAGTTCTGGGGTTCGGACATGGGCGCTACTCCTGGATCATCTGCTGATGGTGAATCAATAGCTCGATATCATCGGCAAAGTTGGTCGAGACTCGCGAGAGGTTGGTTAGCCAAATGGTGGCTTGGCCTGCTGTGCAACAGTGCCCGCCGACGATGAAATCTCGAGCAGCAACGTCGACCACCGTTACCGAGACATGGTCGTTGACGGTTACCAAGGGGACCGCCAGGTCGAGAAATACGGTCGTGCCGATAGCAACGCCGTTGACGGTTGCCGTCTCCCGGCTGATGTCGTGGCCTGCGTCGATGAACGCCCTTGCATAGGCGCCGACTGCGCTAAAGGTCGGGGCTGCGAGAACGTGCCGTTGCCACGAGTAGCCGTCGAAACCTACGGTCAAGCCGCCGCCTGCGGTCACGTCCGCAGTCTGGTTCGTTTCAATCAGATCCAGTTGGATGTTGACCGCGGTAATGACTGCCGCAGAGATCACATTCTGCATTTGGATCGTGATGTCTTCGACCGCAGGATTGGCAACGGTAATACTGGCCGCGGTGATGTTCACGTCTCGCAGAACGAGGTTTGCCCAGCCTCCCGCCAATGAGGCATAGGTGATATTTCCGCCGATGATGGTCCCGAGCAGAAACGAGGCAGGCCCCCATCCTTCGATAACGACCATCTCTAGCGCAAGAGGGATCACAATCGGATCGGCGTAGGTCGCTGGCGCAGCGATGATCTGCACCTGCGTCCAACCATTGGCAACGGCCTGATTGACTGCCGCTTGGATGGTCTGGAACGGTGCGCCGATAGTGCCCGTTGGGGCAGCCGAGAAATTCACGGCATCGACAAAAAGCGTTTGAGCAACCGGAACAACACCGACAAGCGGAGCGCCCCACGTTGGCACAACACCGGCGCCCCCAGAAGTTAGGAGCCTGCCCGCCGTGGCGACACCATCGGCATAGTCTTCGGAACGGGCTCCGGTTCCCGAAGTCGAAACCCTAAGTCTTGCTACCATGGTCTGCTCCTAGTTCTGGGGGGCTAGCTTCGTGGCTTCGTGCTTACGGAGTGAGCGGGATCACCATGATGTCGAACACGATATCGGCAGCCGTCGCAACCAAGGCGGCCGCGGACTGGTTGGAGATCCGTAGCGTCACAAGGTTGGCCGCGTTGATGAACGCTTCGACCGTTGGCGCACCACCTGCAGCGGTCGCAGGCAGAGCAGCGCGGGCCGCTACCACTGGCAACCCGTTGCCGACTGTTGCGCGGGCTACCGCAATGGCCGCGGGCTGAAATGCTGCGCCCGCACCAATTGCCTGGTTGGCAATCGGCCAGGTATACGTTGCGATTGGCAGAGTGTTTCCGGACGTTGGTTCTCTCATGGATCAGTCCCTTTCGTGTCGCCGGCTGGTTGGGCCGTTGCGTCTGTTGGCTTCGCAGTATCGTCGCCAGCCGACGAGGGCGCCGAACCCTCGCCGGCTGGCTTCTCTTTGGTAGTCGCATCGGCTGCAGCTGCAGCGGGAGCAGCGTCAACCTTGTGCCCTAGGATCTTCTCTATCAGCGCGACCTGGTCAGGCGTGAAAAAGCCCATCATGGCCGCAACTTCGATTTGCTTGGGGTTCAGTCCCGAGAGCAATTCGACGGCCGCGGAAAGCTTCGCGCTCGTAGCGTCGTCGACGCCAAACCGCTTCTTCAGGATTTCGAGGAGGTCGCCCGAATAGCTCTTCGCAATCTCGAACACCTGCGACCGGCGCTCGGCTGCCGCCTTGTGCGCGTCTCGCACGAGCTCGCGGTCGAGCTGCGCATCGAAGTACTCTTCGCGCGACTTGAACAGCTGATCGATGATGTCCTCGTAACGGTTGTTACGAGCCTGCAACCGCTCGATGGTCTTATCCTGCGCCTCGGTCGCTGCCTTGAAGCCCTTTAGAACGAGCTCGTGCAGTTCGAGGTTCTGCTTCTGCGAGGCCTTCAGAAGTTCGGCAGTCGCGCGAATGGCTTCGGCAGGGATCCCCTGCCGCGACGCTTGCTTGTCGTCGATGATGTCGTCATCGTCTTCGGGGATCTCATCGCGATCCTTGGCGAAGTCTTCGAGCCACTTCGTCTTAAATCGGCGAGTCCCGTCGGGGGCTTTCCAGGACCTTATGTCACCGTCTGCAATGAGCTGGTTCAGCTTCCGGAGGCTGATCCCCAAACTACGGCAAGCCTTGGTCGATCCGGGCAGGTTGGGCCACACCGAACGTAGGTCCACATCCTCGTCAGAGGAACCGTTCGTGCGCTTCGGTGTGGTTTCTTCTGCCATGCGTCGATCTCATCCTTCTAGCAGCCAGACAATGTTGACGTGGTCGATGCCTCCTGGCGATAGCAGTTCAACAACGCTGGCGTCGCCCAAGGCAACGCCAGTCGTACGGATTGCGGAGTCTGCCGGGTTGACGAGAAAGAACCGATTGATTCCGCGTGAGGCAAAGATATCGACCCGTATGTCGGACAGTGCTTGGCCGCGAGGATCGGTGACGATGATACCTTTGGCGCCGGCTGGGCAATTGAAACCAATGAGGCCCCCAGCTGGAAGACCATAGGCAAGGGTCAGGGTCGGAGAATGAATCGATCCACGGACCCCCGCCGCCAATGACGAGGTGAGAATAACGGGCGTGAAAATTCCATCGGCAGGACGTGGCGCCAGTCCGCCCGGCAAAGGGATCGCGGGGAAGCCCTGAGAGTCGGTCTGCACAGCTGTGATTGTGGCTCTTCCCACAGGCAACACGATTGCATTCTTAAGCGCCCAGTCGACAATAATTGTCTGACTGGCGCAGCCGATCCCGTACTTGATTCGCGCGAGAATGCGACCGGCGCCAAATGTGCCAGTCGAGTCGGTCTGTTGCATGCCGAGCGATAACACGGCTTGCTGGGCGGTCTCGGTGCCTTCGAGCCCGAGCTCACCCATTGCGATCTCGTTGCCGATGCCGCCCAAAGCCATGGTGCCCGGGGCTGAGCTCCAGATTTGGCCGGTTTGGGTTTTCTGCCAGTAGTCGCCCATGTTGGGTTCTGCTTCCTGTCGTTCCTCGTCAAACTGCGATTCTGGAGATCCGTCCTCCGGGATATACGTCGTGCACGATGCGCCGAGCATTAGGAGCAGGACTAGCAAGCTTTTTGGCAGTGATGGCTTGTTTCTGGGTGGTGATTTGAGAGAGAGCAATTTGGGCACCTTTATCTCCTTGGCGCGCTAGCTTGGTCGTGTTCTGCACGATCTGCAGCGCGGCCTGTCTTACGCCAGGCTTTGGAGAATCTACCGCATTGGCAACGGCCGCCGCTGCAGCCAGGGCCGCTGCAGCAGGCACACCGATAGGCGGGAACACTATCGCCGCCCCACCTACAACCGCCTTGACCACTGGCGACTTTGCCAACATCTTCGCAACCGGCAGAGCTGCCTTGGCTGCATCGAGTTGCGTCTTCATAACGGCCCGAGGTTGCAGGAATGACAGAGGGTTCGCCAGTTGCGCACCTGCACGCACGCCAGTCGCCAGCACCTTACCCACCACTGGCACCCGACCGACCACCTTGGCAAGCGGGTTGGCAATCTTCGAGGTGACCCTCGAAGCTGCCTTGACTGTCTTTTTGATGGCCTTGAAAGGGTCCCATCCTAGGGCGATGAGTTCGTCAGCACCTAGGCCGTCCCACATTGGATCGTTTTCGTCGAAGGCGTCGAAGTCATCGAGGCCGAACGCCATGGCGTTCGATTCGTGTCCTTCGCCGTCGATGCCATCACCGCGGAAGTCTTCGAGTGATTGAACGTCAGAGATGCCTGGCAAGTTGTAGAGGGACATAGCGTGTCGAAGCTCCTGCGCTGAAAACCCTAGGTTGAGAGGACTAGTCATCGTCAGACCTTGGCAGCCGAGCGCCACTCGTCCGCACGTTGCGGATCCTTGCTGGCGAGGTTCAGAAGGTGAGTCGAGTATTGGTTTTTGTCCGCGGTGAGAGTCGCGTAACTCCCGCCTTTCTTGCCCCAATAGAAGGGCTTGGGCGGGACCATGTTGTACCGGTCCGCAAGGGCCAACGCGGTTTCGGAACCGTATGATCCGTCGGTCCGCGGCAGCCGCTCGACGAGCTGGAATTCCCTGACCTGTGCGCGGGGTTCCGAGGCCGTGCCTTTCTTCGCCGTCTTCAATGCGAGGAGTAGCGCGGCCGCTCGAGCGCGGTTCGGATCGGTGCCCGCCGGCATGGGCGAGGTTTGCGGCACCGGCATGCTTGCGCTTGGCGTTCCAGGTGCGGCCGTCGTTGGAACGTTGGTGGTCGTTGGCACGGCAACAGGTGCGGCGCCAGGAGTTGCAGCGGCTTGCTGCGCGATGACCTGTTGCACGTTGGCGGCTGCTTGCTTGAGCTCGCGAGCCGCGTCGGGATATTGCGCCTCGATGGCTGCAGCTACGCGCAACATCGTTGCAGGGTTACCCGATTGCAACGCGGCAAGAACCATCTGCTGCACGTCTTGCACAGGCTGCGCGGCAATGCCTCCACCCGGGACGCTAACAGGTGCCACGATGCCGCCCGATGCAGTCGGCACCGGAGGCTTGACGCTTGTGGTGCTTGCACCTGTGGTGCCCGGTCCGGGCGTCACTGCATTCGCTGCAGCGTTGGCGGCTGCGCCAGCTGCCGCGCCCGATGCCGCTTGCTCTTTCTCTTTCTTCTTCGATGCGGCTGCCGCACCACCCACGAGCAAGAGCAACCCGGCGGGAATGAGGAACACTAGAGGACCGGCCATCGTCTTACCCTCCGAGGATCGTTGCAGTGTCGTTGAGCCCGCCGGCGAGGTGGGGATACTTCGCCGAAAGTTGTTTCGCTACCATTCGCATGGTTGCAGGTGCGCCGCTTTGCAGCGTGCTGTTGTAGAGCGCGCCAATGTCCGCGGGCAACTTCGCATCGGTTGCCGTCGCTTTCATCGCACGCAAGACAATCTGCGCCTGATGTTGCGAGGCGTTGCCCGGCACGTTGTAGGCGTTCGCGATCTGCTGCATCGTCGGGATGCTACCCGACTGCAAACCTGCGATGAGTTGTGCCCGCACGTCTGCCGGAACGGGCTTGCGGTGGGCCTTGTGGACACCCACGGCCGCACCGATTCCGACGATTCCGATCCCTGTCACAATTGCTGCTAGTCCTGCCATAACGCTACATTCCCATCATTCGGCTAGGGTCCTCTACTTCACCATCCGAGCGTCTAACCTCGGCATGAAAGACACGAGACGGCCGCGGGAATCCGCGGCCACATCTGGGGCAACCAAACGCCCCGTCTTGCACAATGCTCGAGCAGTGCGGGCACTTGCTCCGCCAGTAGACTTTGCAGGTCGCTTGACGCTTGCGAAACCTGCGCAGGTCATCTCGCCAGAGCTCGGCAAGTCGCCAGGCTGAGAGGTGCGCGCAGTCTCCCCCGTTCGACTTGATGAGCAACGGGATTGAAAGGACGCTCTCAATCGGTTCCCTGCCGACGTTGATGACTTGCGGAAGGCGGCTTGCAATCGGGGCGTCAGCCTCCGACAAATAGCGGACGCTTCCGTTTCGGGCGCAGTCGTAGAGCGACGGGGTCTGCGGGTGGTTCTCGAGCAACACTAGATTGTGTTCAGCTGCAGCATGCACGGCGGCCGAAAGTGCCCGCGCAACGCCAAGCTCTCCACCGATCAATGCTGGTTGTACGTCGAGAACCACCCACATTTTGCCTCAGGTTACCCGAACGATATCGGGTCCTTCGAACCAGCCTTCGATGTTCTGCGCACCGGCGGCCGTGTTCTGGATGGTGACCAAGATGTCTTGGCCCGCTTGCGCCGTCGAGCCCTTGAGAACGCGCGCCGTCCGGACTTCAGTCAGACCGGAGCAATGCACGCCACCAGCACCATTCAATTGCTGCAGACCGAGGATCTCGATTGAGACGACGCGGCAAACAGCAGTAGCTGCCAAGAGACTCGGGAAAATGATCGAGTTGATCTGCATGGACCGAGTCGGTCGGACTGCAATCGTCACCTGCCCGAGGCCTGGGATCGCCGTCACGGGGATCGGCAAAATCTCAGTCTTGACCGAGCTGGTGTCCTCGCCCGTCGTCGAGAACGGCACCTTGCCTGCTGCTCGTGCCAAGGCTTGGCGGTCGAGCTGCTGCATGGCCGCGCTCTGGACGGCTGCGCGCTGCATCATTCCGCCAGCCCTTGCGCCCTTAGCGCGACGGAGGCGGACCTTGGCAGCTGCGGAAGCGCGGGCGTTCGCTGGCGTTGGGTCAGCACTGAAGAGCATATCCGCCGCAATGACATCGGCACTCAATGACTCTTCGTCCTGCCCAAAGTCGTCGAGGCCCAGGCCGACGTAGTCGCCTTGCAGTGCCTGATTGGCCAGAATGGTAGCTAGCTGGGTTTCTGCGTCATCTCCGAAATACGAACCGTTCATGGTGTCACCTGGAAACGCTCAAAACGAGCCTACAGGTCGAGGCCCATCGGGCCCCATTGTTTAGAAGTTACTACTTGGCCATCCAACCGCGGATGAGCCCTTCCGTCCCACGGCTAAACGCCGGAGACGCAAGACCTACCCCGAAGACCGCCGTCGCATCCCAAAGGCGGTCACCCGCGCCCATGAGACTCAGCAGTGAGATGGCGACACCTAGCGCGCCATCAACGGGCACCCCGAACACTTCCGGCATGAATGCACGCACCACACCCGAGACGATGCCACCACCCCAGCCGCTCAGAGTGAACGCACCCTGTTGCAGTGGAGCTTGCGCTTTGTCGCGCAGGTTCGAAATGTAGTTCTTGGTCCGGGTGAGGGCGGACACCAGTTCATCCTTGGACATCGTTTGGATCGCTTCGGCCATGGTCGTGATTCTCCTACGGGTTTCGGGCCCTAGTCGGGACTCTGGAATTGTCCGGCCGTGGCACGACTAGGTCAAGGTCGTGCCACGAAAGCCGCCCGGCTAGCCTCCCCCAAACTTTGGGCTAACCTTGGGGGAGGTTTGGCCGTTCTCTGCCAGTAGTACCCCAAGGCAGTCAACCCCCAGAACACGAGGTGCAACCGTGACAGACCTACATCAGAGGCAATCGAGGGATCGCAGAGCAACCATGACGACCGAGCAACGCGCAAACCTGGAGCGGCTAGCGTTGGTGACCGAGCGTTTCCACGCTCGCAACGACCGCATGGCTCGGGGCTTGCAGATTGGTTTTCGGCAACTCGAGACAACAAACGAAGCGCGGGCCGCGCTGGCCGAGATCAAGTGAGAACCAAAGGAGCGGTCCGCACCTGCATCGGGTGCGGCAAGCAGATCCGGGAGCGCGTAGGCGGGGGAGGCCTGCGCGCGCACAAGTGCCAGCACGGCCACGAATGCATTGCGCCCGCCGATGTTCATCCGAAGGACGGGCGGGTGCATGGCGTCACCTGCCCCGAGTGCATTCGAGAGCGCTCGAGCGCCATTCGCGTCCAGGCAAGCGAGCTCGAAAAGCTCGTGATGGATCTGGCGTTCGCCATCGAAGATCCTTGCGGGGTCGAGGCTATCGGCCTGGCTCGAGCCTTGGTGATGTTTGGTCAGACTGCGCCGGAAGCGAACCGAGCGCTAGCCATCCAATGTCTAGTAGAACTAAGTCAACATCTCAGCGAAGGACAGCCAGAATGCAGACAACAGCACGAATTTCCGAATTGATGAACCTAGCCGGCCGCGCTTGCCTGCAGGCAGGAGCAGACGTCAACGTCGCTCTGGGCTCTGTGAACAAGGCGATTGACTCAATCGATGCCCTTGCAACAGAACTCGAGGATCCGTCCGAGCGGATTTCTTGGCACACTGTGCGCAATGTCTGGCTCGAAGTGCGAGCCTCACTCGAAAGCGCCAACGGTCGATTGCAGGACAGGGGCTGACCAACATGTCGCGCGATCTGAAAAGTAACCCTGATGTGCGAAACGCCCTCGATGAGGCGTTTATTGCTGTTGTCCGTTTGCGCGGAACGCTTGCCGGCGAATCAAGTGTCGATGACCAGCCGGGGGATCCTCTGTCACGGGCTTTGGCCATGACTAGCGATGTTGATAAGGCTATTGGCGATGCTCGGGAGATTCTTGGCTTTCGGCGAATGCCGTTTCGCCTTCTGCAGGCGCAAGCGACCGCAGAAGCGGACGAAGCTTTGGTCGAGGAAGCAAGAGCCGAAACCGATCGGATGCTTCACGCCCAACGACTTGACGAACTTGCCATCCTGGAAGCATTCGAAGAGGTGTCAGAGAATCGCTACCGGCAAACTGATCTCTTCAGTCTGATTGATGCGTCGGGCCTTCGTGTCGAGGAAGCGCACGCGGCCATCAATCGGCTTGCTGTGCAGAATGTCGTTTGCCTTTTCAACAACCTGGAAGAGGTAACGATCGAGGCTCCCGGCTTTTCGGGTAAGGCCTTCGGCATTCGCGCGGCCGGCGGGAAATGGTTTCATTCAGCAAAACTGACAGCCGCTGGACTCATCATTGCCAAAGCTGTTTGGTTGTCGCTTCAACGTCGAGCAATGGCTGAAGACAACGACTAGCTAGACAATTCGAGGTGCACATTGACTGAACCATTCCGGACCATCCACCCCGGCGACGAGCCTAGCGAGCTCGACTTTGCTACCGTCGTCGTGCTGCTCTCAATTGAGGTAGGCGTTCATTCCGTCGATGCGCTGCATCATGAGACGGGTCTACCCGAAACCAAGCTTGCAACCGCGCTCTCGACCTTAGTGCGCGGTTGCTATGTGACCACGGCCCGGGGGCGCTATTGGCGCCCTCGGGCTGCTGGCGTGTTGTGCGTCCCATACCCAAACCGAAGAGAGGCAACCCCTTGACCGTCAACGCCGAAAAGCTTGCTGCTATCGTCACTCTGCTATCTGAGGTCCGGCTCATGCTGGACGGCGGGTGGCACTACAGTTCGCCAATCATTCGACTGCGAGCAGTCGAGGGCCCGAAGGGCGAAGATAACCTTGACCCCTGCGGTGTCATCATCGAGCGCGCCGACGCTCTGTCGATGGTAGCCGAGTTGGTGTCCGACCTCGACCGCACGTCCACCGCTATCATGTGTCTGGATGAGCAGGCGCGCGACCTCGAGGTAGACACAAAAGTCATGTGCGGCGCCGATCTGGCCCTCTTGGCTCGGGTCTATCAGAAGCTCGCCCAAGAGATCAGTCGAGCCGCCAACGATGCAGTCGACGCCCTTCGTCCACCTGTCCCAGCAAAGCCCGAGCGCAAGCGTCGAGGCCTTGGTAACGCGGGCCAGACTTCATTGCTCAACACTCCGCCCGGCATGCAGTCGGGCGAATCGTTCGACACCACAACAGTTCAGGAGACCAGCAAATGAGCGACGGCCGCAAACCCACCCACAACGTTTTCGCAACCCTCGAGGCATCCTCGAAGCCACCCGCACCGGGGGAGCAGCGCCCTAAGGACAAGTGGTTGAAGATCGGAGCCGGTTGGGAGAACAACGACGGCTCGATATCTTGCATCCTCGACACCTGGCCGTTAGCTTGGGGAGCAGGCTACCGGGCACGGTTCAAGCTCGTTGTGCAAGCCGTTCGAGACGACAACGCCGAGCCGCCCCCTGTCGACGAAGACGACCCGGGACCAGAGCCGGGGTTCTGATGAGTACGCCCGAAGTCATTCGGGCGGCCCTGGGCGCCGCAATCTACGTCCAAGCGTTTGCGGCGCTCGTTTGGGCTGCTGTCTGGTATCTCATCGACGCAGGCCGACGAGTGCTCGAGTCCCGCGTTGCGTTGCTCGAGCGGCGCATCGAGGATCTCGAGAGGCAGGTTGTAGAGTTCGAAGAAGCGACTATCGGGAACGTTGGCGAGTTCGATCGCAAGATTCGTTGCTTGGCGGACCTCGTCCATCGTCTACAGGAACACTCGCATGGTGCGGCGGAGAGCGACCGCGTCATGCTTTGCGGCGGCTGCCATCGACCTTGGCAAGGCTCGGAGCCGCCCGACAGTTTCGAGACTCCCTGCCCTGTCTGCGGACTGCGGTACAGCCTGCAATACATCGACGAGGAGCCGGAGGTGCCAACGTTCGGGCAGTGGCAGTGCCCGGGATGCAAACGAGCCTTCGAACTGACTGACCGTGACTTTCACTCGAGGTGCGACCATTGCGGGAGCACATTGGAACTTGTGACCTTTGGTGCGAATAGGGACTGGAACACATGCACGCAAGACCAACGGTCGACCAAGCTACAACGGTAAAGGATCCCCCCCTCTTGGAACTCGGGCTTTTGCTCCGCCTCGAAGTGGCGCGGCTGGTTGGAGCGAAGCCCGTTTGGCTGCTCCTCGACTGGTGCAAGAATGACAGCAACGTAACCGGCGAGATGCGCCGCGTTCTCGAGCGGTTCAATCGGATCGCGTTGTCGCTCGAGCGCCAGTCGAAGGGGCGCCGGGCGAAGAACGAGCCCTATGCAGACTTGCTTGGGGTGCGGTGCCGGATGGGGCACCGCACCATTGGTGTTTGGTTAGCGGGTGACCATCGGGAGGAGTTGAAGACCGCCCGCACGGCAAAGCCCATCGAGTGGAACGTCGAACGAGACTTCGAGGAGTGGTCAGCGAGACGAGGCAAGCGGCCGAGCTCGCGGCCCCCACCTGCAAAGGAGTAGAGGCATGGGAACTAGGTACCGGTTGAGACGACTAGCGCCCGAGGAAATCGGGCATCAGTTTTGGCAGGTCTGCTCGCGCGGCAAGGGTTCCGTGCCTGGCGTAGTGAAGGGCTGGCACGAGGTGCGACCAGTGTTCGAGTTTGCCTTCGAATACATTCGCGGGAAGCCGGGGAAAGAGTGCACCAGAACGATCCAGCTTTGCGAGCTGCACGCCTGCGAGGTGGCCGGCAGGTTTGGTCTGGAGGTTCCCGCCGAAGGCCAAACGAGGTATGAAAGGGCAGGCGGCTACCCGGAGCGAAAGACCGGTCGATGCAAGTGCGGCAATCCGGGCCTGCCGTTGCATCCTTGTCCGTACGATGCAGATCTCGACAATAGCAAAGTACCCACCTGCAATTGTTGCGAGACCTGCCAAGAGGACTGCGTACAAGAGCTGTGAAAGGGAGAACCGTGGCGACGTCTCATCATCAGGTTTTCGAATTGCGCGCGCCGTTGTTGAGTCGGTGTGCGATGCGTTCGGCTCATTGGGCACACGGTGAAGAGTGCCCCCCGGCTACTCATTGTCACAAGTGGGTCGGACTGAGACTAGGGAAGCGGTCGGTCTATCGAACGTTCGTCTGCCACCAATGCGCCGAGCTATTCTCAGTCCGTTGGAACGTTCCGATTGCTTCCGCCGGGACACCATGAGCGGACAAAGCTCCGCCGATGCTCAGTGCTGGCAAGTGGCAGTCGAGGGGCTCGCGGTTGGCTTGCCGCCCCCGGCTCGGGATAGCTCGGCGGAGAGCAGCGCAAGCAATGCGCCCCAATTGCCAGTCGCGGCCGCTTGCGTTACCGAGGCCAAGAGGGTCGACAGAAAGAAGCGGTCTCGTCGCCAGGCCTCGTCCCAAACCTTGCCAGGGATCTCAAGTTGGAAAACGTCGCGCACATCCTCGGCCGCGACTCCGTCCGGGTGGTCGATGTCCTCCTCGACTAGATCTTTGATTCCAAAGAATTCTGCGGTTCCGTGCGACCATGTCAGTTGGCGCCGCCCGAATAGTGCGGCCTGCGCTTCTTGCCACAGGGCAATCATGCGTGCGTCGCCATCGCCGGCACGCTCGGCCAGCTGCCACCATGTCAGGTTGCCGTTGCGGCCCCCTTTGGTGTCGTAGCTCGTAAGCTCTAGGAAGAGCTTGGACACATAGCGGCCGTCCCTGGACTGGAAGAGCTCGCGCAGTTCGACTCCGCGCCTGTCGTTCGGTTGAAACTCCTGGTGAAAGCCATCGCCGTCGAGGCCTGCCGCGGCAACGCATTCGGCCCAGCGTTGCCGAATATATTCGGCTGTCTCTTCATCAATGGCGCCAGCCGTCAAAAGAATCACGTGGAGGTGAGGGTGCCAACCATGCTCGACGCCATACGTCGGCTCCAAGGCTCGAATGAAGTGCTCGAGCCCGAGACGCTCTCGAGTGGCTTGGCCCTCCCGTCCCGCGAACATGAGAGACCAAGCGTCTGCGATGAGCTGACTCGTCTTCTTGAGTCGATGCGAGAGCCCATGCCGGATCGTCAGGGTGAGCATGTACGCATGCGCATCGGCCGGGCCCTTGCGGTTCTGGCCGTAGGCAATCCACCGATCGATTGCGTAGTCGACCAGTTGGGCGCGTTCCCGCTGGATCTGACTGGCGCAGACGGGACAGCCCCAGACGTTGTTACAGGTCTGCACGCCTGCGACCCATGAGCGTTCCCCGTCGCTCATGACCTGAACCGTCTTGTGCAGACGAAAGCGTCTGCATCGGGCCGTCCGGTTTCGGGAGATTGGCCGGAGCTTGTCGAGTAGACGATAGGCCCGCCGGATCTCGAGGGTATCAGTCTCGACAACGAGCTCGTCGCCACAGTGAGCGCGGTCCAATGGCAACGGGTGACCGTGCTTGCAGCACGGCCGAGGTTCGGGAGGGACACATGCCGCGTTCTCTTGCTTCGGAGGTGGGTCGGGTTTCGGAAGCTCGATCCCGCGTTCCTCGCAAAGCCATTGCCAAACGGTAACTTCCTTGGCGCGTTTCAGGACTCGAAGGCGTTCCTTCAATTCCCGCTCGCGGGCCCAATCCTTGGAACGGTTGCGCTTCTGGCAACGGTTCAAGGAGAAGAATAGTGGCTGCTGTGCCTGCATGTCTAAGCTCTGAGCGCCCGAACTTTGGCTTGTAGGCCTCGAATGTATTCCTCTTCGCTCGCTATCTTCCGAACCAACTCCTTCCTTTCCCACCCCTGCCGCTGTGGAGTGAGTTCTAGTGTCCCGAGCAAGTCTTTCCGACGTTGGGTCGCTTTACCGATCCGCTCTTGCAGATCGTCGCATTCTTCTTCCGCTTCGGTCCTCGGCTGGCTCGGCTTGTGAACGGCCTGCGCTAGGTAGGTCCGCATCAGCACAAAGCTCGGAGTGTCGGTCTTCTCCAGACCGTCGAGCAACGCCTGCTCGACGGCTATTCGACGGCGCATCTCTGGTTTGAATTCGTCGAAGCGTTCGGCGGCAAGTTGGCGCCGCCAGAAGTCGGCCCGTTCTCGGGCTCTGATGACCATCTGGGCACGCCGTAGTGCGTCCCTTTCAGCATTTGCCACCTGCTGGTTGGGGGGTGCCGAGTCGTCTTCTGGGGGTTCATCTGAGAACCAATCCGAACACATGTCCTGCCTCACTTCGGGAGGTGCGCCGCGGGTCGCACCGGAGAGTTTTGGTCGGTCGTTCTGGCCTGCAAAATTCCGCGGTTTCTGACCGCGGAAGGAGTACTTGCCTTCTTTCCTAGCGGGCTCCGCCCGCCCCTGTCCGGCTGCGCCGGCCGGGGCCCCACCCTAAGAAAGCGTCCGTTTCGGCTGTAACGGTTGCAACTTGGCTGCAATGGTTTGCGCAAACATTGCGTCAACGGATGCACCATCAATCCCAGCCGCTTCGGCCAACCCCAGCCACCAGGCCTTGAGCGCTTCAATGGCGGCCGGATTGTCCAATGTCGGTTCGATTTGCTCCTCGTCCAGATAGCCGAGGAGCTCTCGAGCCGTGCCACGGCCGAGCAAAAACAGCCGTTGACGTTGCCGCTCGTTTATGCCTTGGGGCATGGCTCGGCCTCCGTTGACTGTGTGGTGATGAGAGGTGGTTTCCAACGACGCCCACACCTGCAAACCCAATAGAGGATCTCTCCGCCGGCATCATCGACGATGGGTGTCTCTGGCTTGTGCTGACACTCGAAGATGTCCTCGAGGCGCAAGTCGAAATTGTGGGTCATAGGTTCCTTTCGTCGAATACAGAGAAGGGAGCTCGCGAGCCCAAACCCCAGGGCAGCGCGCGAACGTCGAAGAACCGATCCGGATCGCGTTCTTCGTCGTCAGGATGAACGCCCAACAAGGCCGAGTCTTCATACTCTGGACAAGCCGCCGTCAGCGCCCAAGGGGCAACGCCAAAGACCTTCAACAACTCGCCGGGCAGTTCCGACGCCTCGAAAGCCGGAGGGGGAGACGCGCATTTGTAGACCTGCCCCCATTGCCTTCGAGTCGACTTGCCTTCGTGTCGCCTATCGATGAGAAGCTGATTTTTCCCCGGCATGACTCGATGCCAGATCGCAAGCTCGATGAAGATCCAAAGCGGGCAGATGCCATCGGCAGCCCAAAGCGGTTCCGCTCTGGTCTCGGCTCGAATCCAAGCGCGCAAAGCTATCACCGCCCGGCCCTTTCATCTGCATCGCCATCCCGGATCATCTCCTCGAACGAACGACCGTCGATGATGTCGAGCGGTTCGAGCCGATGTTGAAACGGAGGGAAGGGCAGCAAGTGGTTGACATGTTTGCCGGCGAGTTGCTCGTCTGGCTCGATAACGGCTGTCACTTGGACCTTGCTAAGATCCCCGTCGCACTTGAGCCCGAACCTCCCGCCCTGCGGATCGATAGCGATTGACAGCCGCTGACCTGGAACAACTCGCAACCGTGGCCACTGTGGGATTGCCCCGCACAGCTGATTGCTCATCCAAGCAACGACAAAGCCCGTCGAGCCCGGGCCGACCACGGCCCTGCTGTAATAGGTGCGGCTCATAGGCTAGATCCGGAATCGGCGCTTGGCCTTGCGGGTCGACTTCTTCTTGGCTCGCACGCCAGTGACCGCAGCGATCGAGGTGACGGCCTTGCCCTCTGCGCCTCCGTAGATTGCGACGGTCTGCGCGCTGAGTCGTTTGAGGTTCCGACGATCCATCTCCCTTTCTAGATCGTCGAATTCCCGGCGCAAGGCCTGGAACCTCGGATCTTGACTCGCAAGGATCGGAGTCTCGCCCCTGTCGAGAGCCTTGTCGATTTCTGTGTCGAGCTCATCGAGGCGCCGGAGCTGCTTCTCTTTGTTGAGCTTGAAACGATCCATCAGGGACAACTTGCTGGGCTGTGCTTGCTTCTTGGTCTTCACGGTTTTTGCCTTTCCGGTATTTTCTATGCTGAGCGTTGTGCGTCGGGCATCGGTAGCCAACGCAAGGGACCCCGCACTCAGGGCAACAGCCATCGTGGACACGTTGCCGCCGAATGCAGATCATTCGTTGCCGGTTTCCCTCTGAGCAAATTGGACAAGTGACAGAGCGCAGCCCCCTTGCGCGCCCACAGCCACAGAGGCCAGAAGCGCGGTTGCGAATGGCAAAGGTTGCGCATGCTTCCTTGGTCCGACTCATGCTCATTAGTCCTTCACGTATAGGATGTGTCGAGGTTCGCCCCCAACGCGGTAGGCGCCTTCATCGTTGGAGGTTGCTCGGTTGTCGTCTCGATAGAGCGCCACCTTGCCGAGGCGCTGCAGCGCTCCTAGAGCGATGTCGAATTCGGTCGGGCTGAACGAAACGTCTTTGCGCAGCTTTGCGATCCGCACGGCCACGCCTGGCCCGTATAGCTTCGCCTTAGCGAGCACTTTGGACTCGAGCCCCTGTCCTGGCGGCAAGGCCATCCCGATAAAGACTCGACCCTTTGGGCTCTCGACAAGCCCGGCCCGTCGAGCGTCGGGCAAGGATTCGGGGAAATCGTGCTCGTGCATCGTGAGCTTGCCTTCGCGCATGAGGCGCAAGGCGAGAGCATCGAAAACCACCTTCGGAAGGTCGGCGGCTGCGCGCACTTCAGTGACAGGGATCAGGCCTTGCCCGCCTCGCGCGACTTTGCGCAAGGCTTCGAGAAATTGGTTCTCATAGTCGGGGGCTGGGGTTGCTCTTGCTGTTCGCATCTTTCGCACCTTCGGTTTTGGTTTGGGGGTGGGTTTCGTTCTGCGCTTGGCCGGCGGCTTTCGTTCCTTCGGACGCTTCGCCGCGGCCATCAGCTGCCGCGCTCGAGCGCGGGCTGCCTCGACAATCTTTCGCGCTCGAGCGCGGGCCGCTTCAACGAGCTTGCGGCCACGTTCCTTGGCGGCTGCTTGCCGCTTGCGTTGTCGTTCTCTAGGCGTCGCCATGCACGATCCCTTTCGCGTCAATGAAGCCCGAGCATTGCCCGTCTGATTCGTCGTCTCGCTCGAGCATGAACAGCTGCGGGCGGCATTCAACTTCGATGCGCATCACGTGGTCCGCTTCGAGAATGCGATCCGCAATGACGTACAAAGTCCCATCGTCGCCGGAGTGTTGCGGATACGGGTAGACAGTCTGACTGCCCAAAGTAGCCTCCACAAGAACGCAAGGACCAAGGCAACAGATCGTCTCGACCTTCCAAGTCTCGCGGAAAGTGAAGGTCAAGCTTGCTCGGAAGCGCGCGCGCACGAGGCGCGAGAGCGAACGCCCCGAGGGGTGGATCTCCCATCCCCTCGGGGTGCCATCGGTTCGAGGAGGCTCGAGCCTCTGCCCCATGAACATCACGCCGCACGGATAGAGAATCATGGGCGATCCTCCTGGCGCTCGATGATGCCCATCAGCCTGCAGATCGTGACAAACATCGGCAACGGGCAGTAACCAATCGGGCTGAATATCGCCCGGGCGCTTCGTATGCGCATGGTCAACGGCTCCTCTCTGGTTCGTGCGCTTCGGGTAGGTGAGCGGTAGCCATCGCCGAAGCAACGACGGTGCGCCGTCTGGCGTCCTCCTCGACAGCCACCTGCCGGATCTCCTTGGCGATGAACGCCTCGACCTTCGGATCTGGCTGCTTGCCGCACGCCGAGCAGAAACCGCGGTACCACTCGACCGATGTTGTGATGTGGTCCGCCCTGCGTGCGAGCAGCCGGCGCACGGCCGCCCCTGCTTGGCGCCCTACCTCGAAGGGCGGCGGGTGCCCGTCGTCTCTCGTACAGGGACCGATAGGCTCGAACAGCTGCTCAAGGTCAGGATGCAACCGCTTCTTATGACTCATCGGGGAGCCTCCCCGTCGAGCTCGCGCAACAGACCATTGTCCCGCTGCCAGATGTCGAGGGCGATCAGACTCACGCGCAACCGCTCGAGCGCGTTTTCCGTCGGCGGGTGGAGCCCGCATTCGTACCACTCCGATCCGTCCGCAGCGGCCGCCACGAACTTAGCCGGCACCGGATCTGCACCTGGGTGCAAAAAGTTGCAGGTGGTGCAAGTGCGTTGCGGCTCGTCGGGCAACTGCCGCCGATAGCGCTGGGCCAATACCGCGATATCACACTCGAGCAGCACAGCCTCGGGCCCATCGCGGTTTTCAACGACCTCGAGGATCGTACGGGCCAACTTCGATGCAGCCAAGCCGGGGGGCTCGTCTGCATCGATATGCACCGCCAGCCAATGGATCAGGTCGTCCCGTTCGAGGGGATTCACGAGCCGCCCCCTAGCTTGACCCCCACTTTCTGCAATTCGGCGGCCGCGCAACGAGCCATAGTCGTTGCAGCGACCTTCGGATCGCCCACGTATTGAACGCATGCCGCCGGCACCTTGGTTGGTTCGGTGCTGAGCTCGCTCACAATTAGGATCCCGGTCGTCGATGAATCGAGGCCGTTCGCGTTGACGTATTGGACGCAGAGCTGCCACATGGCATCGGTGTGGCGTTGTAGATCGGCTGGGGACATTCGGCACCTCTTAGGCTTGCGCTTTCGCAGTTAGATGTTGACGGACTAAGCGAAGAAAATCGGGCAAGTCGTTGTCCAAGAACAGTCGGCAAGCTGGCAAGTCGTGCAGCACCATCGGCACACCCTCGCTATTGTGGCCGACAAAGAACAGACACCCGCAAGTGCAGGTAACCTGCAACTGCGGACGGAAGTCGACGGTTTCTTCTGGCTTCTC
>Ga0299915_10000658_pt1 | contig 25950 bp, 28 predicted proteins | sample RVTome_13_FD_200263 | JGI IMG/M metagenome (GOLD analysis project Ga0299915, IMG submission 200263) | Soil microbial communities from uranium-contaminated site in the Upper Colorado River Basin, Wyoming, United States - RVT92D227 (version 2) ... | reverse complement strand
AGCCTGGAGATATTGAAAACTTTAGATTTCAATAACGCAACTGCTGAAAAGCTGGTAACTTCTGCTATTACAAAATTTGACAAACCCTATGAAGCTGCCGGACTTATAACAAAAGCTATGCATAAGCTTAATAATTCTAATATTAAAGAGGACCCCAATGGGACATGTTTCCATGATCGTGTGCTAACTTTTAGGTTTGAAGGTGACAATTCTGAAAATGCTGATTCCATGTTGCTTCTTGAGAAATGTGGCTATTATTTTAAAAATGAAAATGGAGTTTTAGAAGTCGGCTTAGGAAGTGAAGAGGCTAACAGCAAAAACTTAAAACCCTGGAAATTTAGCGTCCCCGCGTTCCTTGAAAAGCTCGCTGATTGAATTTGCTTTTTTTGACAATCAAAAGTCGGTATGGTATAAAACTAAACATTATGCTGGGACCGTCGAAGGAAGCCCCAAATCAAATTCTAGGCAAAAGCACTAATGAAGTTGCCTTACGCAATTTGCTTAAAAATACAGACCAGAAAACATATCCTTTTGTTTTTGGCAAAGTCGATGCATATGTCGGCTATGTAGCACGAGTTAATATTTCTTCAATAATGAGCGCTCTTAATTTAGACAATCTTAGCTGGATTATCAGACACGATAAAAGCTTGCCTCCAATACTATTACTTGGTAAAAATATTAAGGATTGGAAGCGGATAAATGACAATTATGAAGATGCAATAACTACAATAGAAATTGCCAGCAAGCTCGAACTGGATAAAAATGGCAATAAGATACTTGTCCCAACAGGCTTAAGTATTGCCAGCGTTTGCAACGAAAAAGAGACAATTATTGCCAGTAAATGGGATTTAGAAAACCAAGGTCAACTTGCTGAACTAAATATTTCCATATCGGATGATGAGCGCTTAGAAATAGGAAAGGTTTTAGATTTTCGCAGTGAAAATTTTAATACAAGAATAGTCCCTATACCTACTAGCGATATTAATCCTTATCAAACTGCTGGATTAATAACTCCAGCTATGTGCGAAGAGGGTAAAAAGGCTGTGCTTGAAAATTATTCTTATTCCGAGAGTCATTCTGCTTATCCTTTCCACAACCACGTATTGGTTCTGAAATTTAAACAAACCAACCCCAACACTGAAGGCGGATGTCAATTCGACCTTGATGATACAACTGCATTTTTTTTAAAAAAATGTGGTTATTATTATAAGATTAGTGACGGAATTTTTACGATTGGTTTAGGAGATAAAGAAGCAAACTGGAAAGATTTAAAGTCTTGGGAAATTAACGCTCCCCTATCTCTCAAGAAGGCCTAGTATTCTCTTCTCCCCTCCATGGCGCGCTGCAAAGTTAGCTCATCGGCATATTCAATATCTGCGCCGGTTGGTAATCCCCTGCCAATGCGGGTAATTTTTAATTTGGGATTTTTAATTTTTAATTGTTTAGAAATATACATAGCAGTGGCCTCCCCCTCCATTGTTGGATTCGTAGCTAATATTATCTCCCTTGGCTCGCCGGAGCCCTTGGCAGAGGCGGCTTGAATCCTTTTAATAAGTTGCTTGATATAAATTTCATCTGGTCCGATATTATTAAGAGGATCTATTCTGCCGTGGAGAACATGATACGCGCCTTTATATTTTCCGTTTTTCTCAAGCGCCAGAACATCCAACGGTTCTTCTACGACACAGATTACGGACCTATCCCGTTCCGGACTTGAACAAATAGAGCACGGATCTTTCTCGTCTACCGAGAAACAGGCTGAACAAATTACTGTTCCCTTTTTTAAATTTTGTATTGCGGAAGCAAACATATCTAACTCACCTTGCGGAACATGTAAAAGGTAAAATGTCAAACGCTGGGCAGTTTTTGAACCAATGCCGGGCAACCGCTCAAAAGATTCAATTAAATTCTGAATTGTCTTGGGAATTTTCATAAAAATTCAAATATTAAAATTAAAAAATCAAAATTGTACATTAAAATCTAAAATTACTTTTTCCCCTTAAGCTTTAATATGCTTGAGCCAAAAATGTTACTAATTTCGTCCAATTCTTTTAAAAACCAAGAACACTCATTGGCAGAAGCACGCTTAGTATCTCTCAAAATAGCTACCCACAATTTACTTTCATTGGCGGATTTTAAAGAATGATTGAAAAAGTTAGTAAAATCTCGTCTGGAAGAAGACGCTTGAGCTTCCACGTAATTCCCCACTATGCTTGTCCCGCTTCTCATTAGCTGATCAACTACAATCTGAGTAACGCGGTCTTTGGGTAATTTATCCAAAAAGTTTATTAATTCTAATACGAAATCGTACAGTCTCTTTTTAAATTCATTTTTAAATTTTGCTTTGTCATTATGCATTTTTATTTTTACACTTTTAATTTCCTCGCTATCATTTCTGCAACTGATAGTATTTTTAATTTAGGAAATTTTTTCTTTTCCGGCACAAAAACCGTATCGGTTACATATACCGCATTTATTGCAGCCTTTTGCAAAATCTGCGGAGCTTTTTCGGAAAACACCGGATGAGTCGCAAAAACATATATCTCTTCTGCTCCGTTTTTCCTAAGGAGCTTCGCTGCTGTCGCAATCGTTCCTCCGCTTGAAATCATATCGTCTACTATAATTACTTTTTTACCAATTTTTCCTGTAATTTTCTTCGCAGACACAGCTCCTGTTACCAAATCTCTATTTTTCTCAATAACTGCAAAGGGTATGTCATTAAGAAGTCTTGACAAAATTTTAATTCTCCTTACTCCCCCCATATCCGGACTTATAAGCGTTACGAAATTATCATCTTCCCATTTCTTTTTTATAAATTCTGCAAAAACCGGCAGCGCGGAAAGATCAGAAGCAGAAATACTGAAAGCCTCTCTAATTTTTACCGAATGGAGATCCAACGTGATTAGTCTACTCAGGCCAATAGCCTCCAGAATTTGCGCAATTACTTTCACCGAAACAGCCTCTCCGACACGAAACATGTGATCCTGTCTTTGATAGCCAAAATACGGAATAACTGCGGTTATGGATTTTGCACCGCCCCTCTTTATAGCGTCTATTGTAAAAAATAGTTGCATGTAGTTCTCGTCCACAGGAGATGATGTTGATTGCACGACAACGACGTCTTCATCCAAAACTTTGTTAAGAATTCTGACGCGTTTTTCTTTGTCCGGAAAAACAAAAACCTCAAGTTCTGAAAGTTTTAGCTCTAAATTTTTTGCGATTTTTCCCGCCAGAAATTTATTAGAAGTCCCGCTAAAAATCCTCACTAGTTTATTTTACACTTTATTGTATTATAAAAAAAGTCTTGAAAATCGATTAAACTTTGTTTTGGTTTTGCATCTTGTCGTAAGCACGTTTAATCGCTTGATTATTGAAAAAAACAGCTCCGTTGCTTCTTGAAAGTTTTACGTCAAGCTTGGCAGCAACAATGCTCTTAACTGTCTTTATGGTTCCATCGGCCACACCAAGGCTTTTTGCTAAGGCAGCATTCCTTCGATTCGGACCCGCTGCAATAGCCTCCACCACACGAATCTCCAGCGATGAAAGATTACCAGAAGGCTTATTGCTAACCCGCTCTCCTTTTTTTGTTGATTTAGAAGAATTGCTTTCTCTCGCATCGCCTCCGCCCCTCTCTTGATTTAAATTTTCAGATGAACCATGGTTAGTATTGTGATAAAAAATGATAAGCGCAGAATCTTTTTTAGAGGGTTTGTTGCTCCTAGATTTCACATTGAACCTTGTTGTAAGTTCTTCTTTAAGAATTTCTAATTCTTCTGTCGATATTCCGAGTCGCAAAGCCACTTCTTTTGGTTTTCCTGGATGCTCTGAGGTTAGCAGCAACAATGCCATGTCTTTTCTTGTCAGCTTAGACTTTCCGCCTGAATCTTTTTTTACCGATTCTGTTCGTGGAGTTTGATTATTGTCTTCGCCCTTAATCCAGACTGTTCCTTTTTTGAGCAATGGACTTACATCTTGAAACGTTAGCTCTTTTACAGAAGGTGCCGGAGCTGGTTTTTCCAACGATTCATGCTTACCGCCTATCTGAGCCTCTTTTTCGGCCGCATCCTTAGACAATTGAATAGCTTCGTTAATTACTTTTATTGCCTCTGATTCCGAATGGCCGTTGAGAAAAAGACTTTTTATTTTCTGATCTGTGCTCAACACAACCCTTATTCCATCCCTCTCAACTGTTATGTTTTTTAACCGAAACTTTTCTTCAATGCGTAAAAGTACAATTTTCGAAAAATCATCAACACCTGTCAGATCCGCGATTTTAGAGGCCTCGTCCTTCTCTGCTAGACAGAGATTCCGCTTTTCATTTATTATGGTATCTACAAAAGCCTTTTTATGTTCCGATACTTTAGAAAAAGCGTCAATATCCAAATTTTGTTTGCTAATTATTTCACCAGTATCAATAATTTGATTTTCTGCAAAGAAAATAATCGCTCCTAAAGGACTCCCTACTCCCGATTTATTGAAGATTGAAACCCTATGTCTATTGTATTCATCCAGAGATAGATTTAAGTCGTTTAATATATTTCCGGTATTATTTGTCCAATGCTTAACTACGGCGATTTCTTTGAGTGAAAATTCCGGAAGTTTGGTTTCGCAAGTAGCGAAACCCTGCAATTCTGAAGACACTTCTACAGACATAATCTACCATTTATACCACAAATGCACTGTCTTAACAACCCGAATCAAGCATTACATTCCTCCTCTCAAAAGTCCGCCCAAACCCCCTCCCATTTGTGAAAGTTTTTTTGCCGCAACTTCTTGGGACTTTTTGACCGCTTCATTAATCGCATCTTTAATGTCGTTATCTGATTTGCCGTTACTGGAAAGCTCTTTTATTTTTTGGTCTCCTAAAATAACTATGTGCACACCGTTTTTTTCAATAGCTATCTCTTCTGCCTGAAGCTCTTTTTGAATTTGCATTGCCTGCTTTCGCATCTCATTAATTTGTCCGAGCTGTTTAAATGGATTCATCATCGCTAAGTCACCTCCTTATTTTCTTAATACAATTTCTATTTTAACATCTTTTTTTGCAACTCTCCTGCATGCTTTGTTAAGCAATTCTTTTGCTTTTGGCTCGTTAAGCTTGTCCTTGTGAAATTTATATTTTGCCTCTAATAATAATACTTTATTATCATAACTTTTTATGCTGCATCCGCGCAATACTCCGGCTATAGAATAGTTATAAGCCTTCACGCCATCTAGAAAGGCCATCCAAAAGGCATCGTTCTTGTCATATTTTGCCATATCTTGTTGAGAAACATTAACTACCTCTTTTTTAGCTAAAGGGGTGACGCCAGAGGAAGGGCTCCCGACAGCGCGGATTGAGCTTGTTAAAGGAGCTGCGGGAGGGAAATTGGCAGCAGGACCCCGAAACGAGGGGGCAGATTCATCCCTTTCTGAGATAGGCTTAATACCCCATTCTATAATTACCAATTCCAAAGGAAGTTGAGGTAAAGCGGCATATTTCAATTCACTCCGCGCTTCCGACAATAGATTTATCAGCTTTTTAATTTCGGGGATTTCCAATTTTAAATTATCAAGCGTCAAACCGGAACCGGAGGTGTTTTCTACTCCTATTTTTAAAAGTAAGCTATTATGCAAAGCCTCAATCAGTCCTTGCATAAAATATTCCATTTCAATGCCTTCATTTTCCAGTTTTGCAATTGCGCCCAAAGCGCCCTTAACATCTCTATCTTCCAAAAATCTGATCATTTGGGCTATTTGATATTGAGTGCTAGCAACGGAATAATTTCTTTCCACCAGTTCTTTCGTAATTTTTTTATTTTTAGCAAGCAAGGCCATTTCTTCCAGAATCTTTACGCCATCCCTGAAGCTCCCATCAGAGAAATCAGCAATAACACGTAAGGCTTCTTTTTCCGCTTCCAGACTCTCCTTCTTAATTATTCTTTCAAATGAGCGGATTAATTCACCTCCTGTTGCTTTTTTAAATTGCATATGTAAACAGCGGGACAAAATCGTAGCCGGCACCTTGTGAGGTTCTGTTGTGCAAAGAACAAAAACAACATGTTCCGGCGGTTCCTCTAGTGTCTTCAATAGCGCATTAAAGGCCTCCGTGGTCAACATGTGAACTTCATCAATTATATAAACCTTTTTATGCGCCCCTACTGGAGATAGCTTGATTTTTTCCCGAAGATCGCGGATTTCATCTATTCCCCTATTGGAGGCTCCATCTATTTCCAAAATATCCAGATTAGTTCCGTTGGTTATTGATGTACATTGGTCACATTTATTGCAAGGTTCAATTTTCCGGATTTCTGATTTCTGATTTTTGTTTTCTGTTTTCCGGCCTGTACAATTCAAGCATTTAGCTACAATCCGCGCAGTTGAGGTTTTTCCCAAACCTTTTGGTCCGGTAAATAAAAAAGCATGAGGAACGGATGATCCGCTTAAGACACTATAAAGCTTTTTTCTTATTTCTTCGTTATCCAGTTCTTGTATTGTCTGAGGACGATATTTTCTGTAAAAAACCATAGGCGATAATTGAAAATTACTCGTGATGAATTCCTAACAAATGCAGCGTGCCGTGCTCTGTTAATTCATCGATTTTATCATCCACAAGAACTTCTTCAACGGATGCTTCTTTGATTACTTGAGGATAAGATATAACAATGTCTCCAAGTTTTAATATTTCAGTTTGCAAATATGAAGAATCTCCTTCGGACAAAGGGAAAGATAAAACGTTTCGCGTCTTATCTTCACCCTTATATTTTTTGCTTAAAGTACGCATTTTTCTATCACCGACGATTGCAACTGAGACTTCAGCCGGCCCTTTTATTTCGTGCTTCTTTAATATTTCCAAAATAGCTTTTTTTATTCTTTTTCTGTTAACTCTAAATCTGCTTTCTACGAAAATAGGAATCTTTATGTTATCCATAAATTTCTAATTCTTTCCGCAAGTTACAAACTATGCGTCATAAGCCATACGCGATAAGTTAATTAAGCCCACATTTTCTTTGCGCGTCTTGCATCTTCTTTTTTTTGCTTTTTGGCAAGAGATGGTTTCAGATAAAAAGCGCGTTTTTTTGCTTCCTCAACGACCCTCTCGTTTTGAACTTTTCTTTGAAATTTTCGGATTAACGCATCATCACTGTCTCCGGGCATTTTTTTAACAACTATCATTATAAACACCTCCTTTAGAAGCTCTTTGCGAGCTTGCGAGCATCTAGAGCTTCTTAAGTCCGCCGCTAAAGTGAAGCATGAGGCGTATTCGAATAGAATTGGAAAGCCGAATGCTGAACTTAGGCGGACAGTTCCTGGTTCTTATTTTACTCCAAACCCAAAACAGAGTAAATAGTCAAGTTATTTCGAGTTAATTCTATGGGGCGATTTCCTGCCAGACTCTGCGGTTTTGTTTGGTTAAGGAAGGATAGTTGAGAATAAAATCTGGTCTTTCCTCAAAGAGAACCGAAGGATTTACATTGTTGCCTGCGCAAAGATTCCTGCGGTTTATGAAAGATCCCCCTTGTCTTCCCGCATTGACAACAGCCTGTCCTTCGATAATCAATTGGGTGTCCGCTGTGCCTGCCGGACAGGAGGCGGCAGTTTCGATGGTGAAATCCTCGTCAGCTGAATACGCTCCCTGAATGTTTCCGACATTTGCATCAATTGATATATTTCCTGACGCGGAGAAAATAACGGTTGATCCGACAGGAACCGTGATGTTTGTTCTAATGTTCAGGTTTCCGTCAACCAGGATGATATAATTTTTTCCCGACCCGAATGTTACGGTTGAAGTATCATTTACAGCAAGGTCTCCTGTGGCATAGACTCCCCCTGACATGCCTGAAGCTACACCGGAGTCAAGAGTGTTCCCAAGGCTGGTCGGAGCGGTTCCCGAATTCCCGGCGGTTTGATACAGGAAATCATAGGCGGTCGGAATGACGCTGTGGGTAGATGAGTAAGTGTCTCCCCCGACCTGCCAATTAAGCGCGCTGGCATTTCCGTCTCCGAAACTAAAAGTAGTGCCTGCGAACATTACTCCCGGCATACCTCCTATTCCAGGGATGGAAGCGTAAGAACCTGAGGGCATTCTGTCGGTGAAGATTCCCGGAAGCAGATCCCATCTCATATCAAGTCCTCTTGATTGAAACCATGGGTTTTTGAGATTGGTAACTCCCACATTGAGACCGACAATGCTCCCCCCAGAGCAACCATAATGTCCCAAAACGGGAGTGCAGGATCCGACAGTAAGCGCAATACTGCCGCTCGCAGGATAGGTAAATTTATATGTTGGGTTTGAAATTGAAAAGCTTAAGATATGTGTTCCTGCGAGAAGTGAGGGTACCATAAAATCGGAGGGAGGGATGTTGACAGATCCTGCCGCCCATTCGACCCTGCCGGTACCGGTATAGCCTACTTCTCCCGTATCTTTTCTTCCATTTTCATTAACGTCATCGAAAATTATCCCTTCGATTGAGTACAGTGCGGGAGTAGGCGTGGGAGTGGATCCGACAGTAACATTGGTAGTATCCGAAGAGCACTTTGTTCCATCGGATAACACCGCCTGTGAAGTAACAGTTGCTGTGCCATTTGCATTTCCGGTAACAGAAGTACGGTAGAGCCCATCGGTAGGAGAAGCAGTAGTGTCGTAAGCTGGACTTACTGAAGCAATGGAAACTTTATTGGAAGTGAAATTTATTTGGGTTATAGTTCTTGATCCCAATCCTGAGCTAACTTTAGCCCATATAGCATCTGTTCCACCTATGTCTAAAGTTCTGGAAGCAGCACTTTCCGTAGTGCAGGGGTTTGGGGGTGGAGTGGGAGTGAGAGTAGTGGTGGGGGGACAAACCTTAAGTAATCCCCAATCCCACCCTGTAAAAAACCCATAATTACATATATATACGGTATTAAGAATTTTACACTTTGCGCCTGCCTGGAAATTACAAGTGTAAGGCAGGGCTGCAAACGGACAAACAGGAAAAGTATTGATGACACTGCAGGGATCCGGCGTAGGGGTGGGGGTGGGGGGAGGAGGAGTGGGGGCGCAATCAATAAGTTCCACCCAATCCCCATTCATCGGGTCAGCAAATTCCACATCGCATTTATATATAGTAGTATTAATTTTACATTCCATTAGTCTTTGAAAAATGCTGCAAGTGACAGGTAAAGATGGAAAATAACAATTGCGAATGAATTGAAGAACCCCACAGTAGGGCCGTACAAATTGAATGCCATAATGCTCCGGATTCGTACATTTACTTGTATAATCATTTAGAATACTGCCGGAAGAACCATATTCGTAGTTGGTGTCAATGCATATCGCATCGGTATGCCATGCTTTAGCACACTCGTTTCCCGTTGTGCACGTCTGGTGGTGTCCACAAGAAGTCCCTACGTCGTTACAATCTAATGAAATAATCTGCTCGTAGCATGATCCTTCCGGTACGCACTCATTAACGCCTTTTCCATATACTCCCGTATATAGTATTGCTGGAGTATAAAGGTCATAAAATTTTCCAAATTCCAAAGCTGAAACAGGCTTTGCAAAGATAAAAAAAAGGGGAGCAGAAATAAATAATACTATAAAAAACGATTTTAGAAATGATTTCAAAAAATCTCTTAACATAAATTAAAAGTTATTTCAGGACACAACTGTTATATGTGTTATAATACTGGCTTTCTTTAGGTATGAAACAAGCATATAATTCAGATCCTTGTATATTTGGTCCTTCTGCTGTATAAAGATATGCTATTCCGTAGCCTATTTTGCCCATATCTGTTGTCTGAAAATTTTCACAATAATAGTCATGTTTTAAAGTATCTGTGGTGCAGTTGGAGATTGGGTAAGGATGACTAAAATAGGAGGGTAATGTTAAATTAGCCAAATTTGCGGAAGGACTCGCCTGAGAAAGAGCATCTGTTTGAATAATAACAACATAAACATTTTGAATATTTGTATCTTTTTGGTAATAAAAGGTTGATGCGATTGTTGCTTTGCGCGAGTTAAAATAAGCGCTAAATTCATACGGTTGAGATTCGATGATTTCATTATCTAACGTTAATCCTTGTTTTACTTTAATATTATTAAGAATGAATTCCGGCTTAAGAGTATCTTTAAGGTAATCTGCCAAAAGCTTCTCTGCTTTGGCAGTGTCGTATGGAAACACTGTTGGAGTTGGAACTGCTATTGTTTTATCCGTAGGCTGGACAACAGGGGCAGACGGTGTAAGAGGAGGAATATTAAAGTATAAAAGAGCAGAAATTACACAAACGATAACAACAACACCAGCAACTATAATTTTACGACTAAGATACTTGTTCGGTTGTTTAATTTCTTCTGTCCGAAGCACCTGCTTATCCATAAATTCATAGTAGGGCAAATAGTTAAAACTGTCAAGCCGCCGCGAAGTTATTTATGAAATATTGCACTCAGTATGTGAGCTTGCTTTTATGCTGAAGGCTTCCTGATAACAACTGCTTTTTGTTGTTGAGTTGCGGAATCAGGTAGGGTAATCAAGTTTAACTTCATATTAGATGTCAAAGAGATATCTCCTTTTTGCGTATTCATCATTATCGGCTGACCACGTTTCACTGGCACACAAAGTGTAGCAATATCTAAGTTTGATTGATATTCGTAAGGCGTCGCATCTACCAATGGCTTAAAAGAAAACCCTGTGGGCGATGCATGGCAGTTGTTAACAACAACATTTTCACCTAAGACAAGGCTATGTTTTGCGCCGTTAGAATCTTGAAAATATATAGTGGCGATCGCAACTTCTTCTCTTCCTGCATATGAAATTGCAGTAAATAACAATTGCCCATCAATGGGGGAAACAATAATAGAATCGCTTGGGACGTTTTTAAAGTTTATTTTATTTATTTCATTTAATTCTCTTTCATATTGCATTTTTACATTAGGATCGGATATTTGAAACGGCATCAAAATATTAATCGTATCCTGCGAATCAATTTCTTCGGCAATGAGAGGAATGCTATTTATAATTTTCAAATCATCTGTTTCCATCCAATTCTTGGAGCATATTATCCCATCTTCTTTAGCGTTTTCAAAAAAAGATGCTTCTTCAATTGTGTGTATTCCAATGCCTTCAAGGTTCCAATTTTCAGGATTAGGGTTTGCGCCAAACCAAGCAAGTAATATTAAAAGGGAAGGTGCCGCATAGCCAGCTATGCGTTTTTTTGTCGATCTCTTTTCTTTGGGCATATTAAGCTTGTCGCTACTTTCAACGCTTGCTTCTTTCTTCATAAATTTTTATTTCCTTGGTGTGTAGTATCTCAAAGAACTATAGGTTTGTCAAGTCAGTAGTTTTTATTATTAGATTAAAATAGAAATGTCTCCTTCTGTTAAATAGAAACGTCCGCTTTTAATAAACAATAAAATGCCACAGTAGTTGCACTGCCTGACCTTCTATGGCAGATATTGTAGCCTCGCAAGGCCTCGCCTTGCGAGGCTAGGTTGGTTTTCTGTCTTGGGAGCCAGTCAAGCTGGTTGGGGAAAACATCGGAAATGGATAGGATGTTGAAATAATTAAGCGTTCCGAACAAAAGCAAGAAAATGATTGCGATTAAAAAAACTTTAAACCACTTCGTCTTAAAAAACACCGATTTAGGAAAGCTATTTTCAGTATTGTTAGAAAGATTATTTTGTTGTTCAGGAATACCAGATTGATCCATAAATTCATGTTAGATGATTAAAAGAAGGGCGTCAAGCTTTAAAACCAAACATTGCGCTCAATATATGGCTTAGCCCTACATGTCTGTAGCATCTCTACCTAAGGGTCCCAGGAGATGGATGTGAAGATGCTGTACAATTTGTGCTCCTCCCCCATTCACAACAACACGGTATCCTCTTTTTCCCAGTTTAAATTTTTTTACCATATCCTGAACTACTTTTATTAAATTCGCCATTAATCCTTCGTCATCAACCATTAGCAAATCTTCAATGTGTTTTTTGGAAATAATTAATAAATGAATCGGTTTAAGCGGATGAATATCTGGAAAAACCATTACATTATTATCTTCATAGATAAACTCTTTCGGAATAACTTTGTCTCTTATTTTACAAAAAATACAATCCATAATTTAAGAATTAAAGACTAAAAGATTAAAACGAAAAGTCACTTTTTACACTTTAGTCCTTTAATCCTAAATTCTTTCCAATAATCTTATTATCTCATTTAGTGCCAATTTTGTCGGCCGGAATTCCGGATTTTTAGTTGAGCCGTTCAGAAGCATTTTTCTGGAAACATGCAGATACCACGTCGCATCAGAATCCAAATCTTTTAATTTTTTATAGACAGGTGTCAAGTCTATATTTATTTTTTTGGTTGCCGGCATGGCCTTTATGCGAACATATCCTTTTCTTGGATCTTTTCTGGCAACTATCATGTAGCCCATTTTTTGTGCCAACTTGATCGTCGAGTCATTAATTGTTTCAAGTCCCATGCCTTGCCCGAAGCGTGTTTGAAATTTTATGCCAACTCTTGAAATTTCTTTTTCCGCCCAAATTCTATTCTCAAATTCATGCAAAATCGCATCCAGAACTTTACCTACAAACTCCATAGAGTAATCATCTTTGCCGGGGAACTGAAACTCAAGTCCTTCCAAAATATTTATCAAATTGAATTCATGATAGTCTGCCAATGTATCTTTTTGGAAAATTTCCTTGAAGTGATCAAAATCTACAATAACTTGCACCATTCTGGAAACTGCTTCTGTCCTATTTTTGATTTTCTCAGAACCTGCTGCTTTTAATTCTTTATTTTTGGTCTTTATAAAGTTCCAAGCTAAACTCGCAGCGCTTACTTTGTCCGACAAAATCTGATGATGATCCAAAGGCCCCAAGCCCGTATCGACATGTATTACGTCATTATCTTCAATGCGTTCTATCAGCGCTGATTCATCCGAATTTTTCCATTTTCCCTTGTCGATTCTTTCTCCTGCGGCTACGAATTTAACAATTGCATTCTCCCATCCCGGTAAGAATTTTCTGACAAGCCAAACCGATGCGATTGCATCTAAATCAGGAGAGCTGTGAGTTACGATAATCTTCATCATTCAACAATTAATAGTATACTGTTTTTAATACCCTCATTCAATGTTTTTGCAATTGAAAGCAGCGCATTGAAAATAATTAATGATTGTCAATTCGCAACTGAATGCATGGAAGCTTGAGTGAGCAAATCAGGGGGATTCCTCAGTCCGAAGAAATTGAGGAGAGGGTGAAATCACCCGATGAGCGAACGAAAGCCGGAAAGCATGAAGTGAGACTTGGCAGGAGCTTTTGATACTTTTGTCGGCACAAAAGTATAATAAAAAGAATAAATTATCTTATGAGATCCTAGAATAAATTCCGATTTAATTGGAATAAATTTGGGATGACACTCAAAACCTTGACAAACTTAGCCAAATAAAAGAGGATAAATATAGATAATTTATGGATCAACAAAGCCCGTCCCAAATTGACCCGAAGCTTCAGGAAATTTATCAACGCATGATGGGAGTTACTGTGCCGATTTCTCAAAATCCGGTTCAGGTAGGAACTCCTGCGCCAAATCTTCAAAATCCTGCTTTCCAAAAACAAAATCCGAATCAAATCGTAGCAATGAAGAAACAAAGTAAAATATTTGTTATTTTACTGGGGATCACAACATTGGCTTTTGCAACCTACGTCTTTTTCTTCATTTAACCGCTTCTATAAACTTTTTTCTAGTTCACCTAGACAAGACTGCATCTGTTCAGGCGTCATTCCCTTAGGGATTATATTCAACATTGTTCTTGCATATACATCGCTTTTATTTTTATCAAGTAAGCTGTCTTTGTCTACGCAAAACGCAAGAAGATATTTGCTTAGTAAACCAAACGATTCTTTTATAAAATTCTCCGTATATCTAATTCCCTGATGGATATACTGTTCAGCAGCCTTATTAAGCTCTCCTCTTTCAAAGTCGGTAATCCTTCTGAATCCATGTCTTGTCAATATCTCTCTGTAAAGGTTCCCTCGTAAAATACTTGAAAGAGCAGCTTTTTGAGCAATCGGCATTTTTAAATCTAAACCCATTGTTTCCTCCTCATGAGATGTATCCTCTGTTTCCCCGGATTGAGCCTGTCTTTTTGCATCCTGTTCATTATCGCCACCGCCAGTCACAAAACTGATTTTTGGCATAATAGTTTCTCGTTTGGGAAATATTGTGCCTGCTGTTACTATCCGATTCAGTACACTTGCTTCACCAGGGTTTTTGTCGCTGGTTTCCCCTGTGATAATTTCTCTCACGGGAGGCACTGCCTTATAAAAAATGCCTGATTCATCAACGCTAGTTGTCTTTACTACCAAATAATAAGAGGCTTCTGGTCTTCCCGGCTTCCGTCTTCCTACTGTTTTACCCTTCTTTACGCTTTGTTTACTTACAATGCTTAAATCATGCTCTTCCAACTTTGGTCGTAAATAATTCAGCCTAGAACTTAATCTGTTTTTTGCAAGTTGAAACGAAACTTTGTTGCCATATGAAATTCTAGCCAATAGGGATCTTGAAATTGGTTTTTCTTTCGAACTTACCGCGAGAGCTTCCATTATTTTCATTTCAATGCTACCGGCCTTAAAAGGTAACTTTTTTTCTTTAATTAAGAGCGTTTCCGTATCGCGTTGTTTTTCTCCGGAATCGGACACCCCTTTTTCAATATTTCTTTTCAGAATTTTAGGCTGGCCATCTTCTGAAAATTCAACATTAGCATTTAATCTTAAAAACACTGTGTATCTATCGCGAGTTCTTGTGATAATTTTGCGATTATTGGAAATTTTTGCTAAAATATCTAAGACATTGTAAATAATCGAGGATCTGTTGTGTGATTTTAAATCAGTTCTGTTTATGTCTTCGAAGATTTTATTTAGTGAAACTTTTTTTCCTGCGTTTGAAGCTAAATATAATATAGTCCTCCATGCGCATTCTTTTTGAGTTACTTTGTTTCTGGAAAAACGCTTAGTAGTGTTTCCGCATGAAATAATCCTGTGCTGCTCATCGATTCGTAACGTTGGCAAATCTTCTCGGGCTGCTTCATTGTCGTTGTCGATGCGCTCGATCGGTAATTCTCCTAAACCATATCTATCAAGAAGGGCTACGAGATCAGGTCCAAATTGAGCTAGTCTTTTTCTTTCCAGAGCAATATTCTGTAGCTCATTTACAAAATTTAGTGTTGTGTCGAAAACAGCCGTGCGATCACCTGTTTTTTCGATTATTTCGCGCTCCGTCTTAAGAGATGTTAATCTCTTATCAAGCTCTAACTGCTTTTTGCTAACTACTTGATTTGCCAAACCGGAAAATGTATCCCCTGCTGTTCTGCAATTACTTTCTTTTTCCATTTTTTTGTTTTCCGGGCAGTTTTAGCTATTTAAATTATTGGGGCATTCTACTTTCTATTTCATTCAATGTCAATAGTTCGGATTTATCCGAATTTCGTTTTTTCAGCTCAATTTTTTCTCCGTTTCTTTTACTAATTACTAAGCGAACTGGAATACCGATTAAATCGCAGTCCGCAAATTTTTCCCCAACAGAGACATCTTCCCTATCATCATATAAAACTTCTGTGCCGTTTTCTTTTAGTTTTTCTAAAACTTCTTCCGCAAGACTTTTGCCTTTTGAATCTTGAATTTCTATCAAGTGACAATCATATGGAGCAACGCTTTCTGGCCAAATAATGCCTTTTTTGTCATGATGCATTTCAACAATAGCCGCCATTGTCCGTCCCAGTCCTATTCCATAGCAACCCATGTAATAAGGCTGCTCTTTCCCTTTTTGGTCTTTAAAGGCAGCTCCTTTCATTTTGGATGAATAATGGAATCCAAGCTGAAAAATATTCCCCACCTCAATTCCCTTTTTAGCAACTAAAGGCTTCTTGCTCAAAGACCAATATCCTTCTTTCGCCAAAGCAATATCTCCTTCAATGTCTAATTTATAATCCCTGTCAATGTTGACGTTCAATAAATCTCTATGTTTTTTATTGGCGCCCGTATAAGCATTTTTAATTGTTCTTAAAGAGGTGTCTCCGATGATTTTTACTTTTTTATTAATTTCAATTGGTGAAATAAATCCCGGTTCCGAACCAAGACTTCGAATCTCTTTTTCCGTCGCATGGCGCAATTGATATGCTTTAGCCAAATGTGCAAGTTTCACTTCATTAACTTCCAAATCTCCGCGTATCACCGCCAGAACGAAATTTCCTTTTTCATCAACCATCATTAGATCTTTTATCTGCTGCCACAAGGGCAATTTGTGTAACCTTGCCCCATCTTCCATCGAATTCCCTCGAACCGCATCGACTTCTTCCATTTTTTTCTCAATGTCTTTGACATTTCTTTCTTCGCGCAGAAATTTCGCCATATCTTCATGAGCGGCATAACCGTCAGCTGCAGTTAAAAACTTACTTTCTCCGGCTTCTGATTCAACAATAAATTCATGACAATATTCCCCGCCAATATAACCGTTGTCTGATTCGACAATGACTGTTTTTAGACCCAATGTTTCAAAAATCTGAGTGTAAACTTTTTTCATTTTTTCGTATTCTTTTTTGAAATCTTCCTCGGTCGCATGAAAAGAATATGCATCTTTCATCAGAAATTCTCTTACCCTAAGAAGTCCACCGCGCGCGCGAAGTTCGTCTCTGAATTTTGTGGAAAATTGATAAAGATTAAAAGGCAAATCTTTATAGCTTACCTGAAATTTCCGAACCAAATCAACCAGCATTTCTTCCGCTGTTCCGCCTAAAACAAATTCCATTTCACTTCGGTCTTTTATCTTCATTAGTTCAAAGCCAACCGAGTTAGTTCTGTTGGTCTCCTGCCAAAGTTGAATCGGATGCAAAACCGGAGTAACTATTTCCTGACCACCGGCCTTATCCATCTCTTTTTTGATAATCGCTTGAATTTTCTGCATTGTTTTCAAACCAAGAGGAAGAAAATAGTATCTTCCGGCCGTACTTTCGCGGATAAAACCTGCTTGGTATAAGAGTTTGTGGGAGACGGCCGCCGCATCTTTGGGGACTTCCTTAATCGTTCTTCCGAATAATTTCGAATACTTCACACAAAAAGTATAGCATAATTGTTGAAAATGTTGTATAATTCCGGACTATGAACAAAGAGCATGTCGATTTTATTCATTTATCAAATGTGCCAGATTTTGATTATCTTAAGGTCGTTGAAATAAATATTACTGAGATAACAAATCAACACAGAATTCCCGCATCCGAATTAAACAATATGATCTTTGGCGGAAAACCCAAAGACATTCTAATGAATACTTCCAAAGGAGCTCGCAACTTCGGTCTTCTTATATCTTCAGCTGAGTTGCTGGAGTTAAGCATGGCCCCAAAAGAACATAGTAGGGCAAAAGTTATGACAAGTTTATTTAATGCTTTACAAGATGCAGATGGAATAACTTTGGTTTCTAGAACTTCCAACTCAGAAGTTTTTTAAGAGCGTGAAATGCTTAGAGCTCCACCAATTAGCTTTTAAAATTATCTCAAGCGGAATCGAAAAATAATAAAAAGTGTGGTGCAATTAAAAATAATGTTGTATAATATTTTTTTCTTATAAGATATTTCTATGTCAAAAGTTGAACAAAATACAGTTTCCAATAAGGGTATAATCCTGCAAGAAGCTACCTATGATAACTCATGCAATTTAAGAAAAAGGCTTTATTCATTCGTATTAGCAAAAACTCTGAGTTTTAATTCAACTGAAGGAATAATTCGAGGTGAATGGCTGGAAACTAATGCGAAAAAAGATATTGCCACTGTTACAGCAAGTATCAAGCTATGGAGCCAAGGATCACCAATATCTGATGTTTTGGAAGAAGCGATTTGCCTATTTGACGGATGCCAACGGGTCAAATTTTCGCGGATTATACCTTTTTAAAAAGCATGTTAATATAACCAAGCTGGCCTTAGGAGTTTTTTGAGAGCGTGGGCAGCAGAAGCTTCTTCAAGGTGTATTCCCAGATCATTTCCCTATTATTTTTTTACTATAAAGTTTTCACAATACCTAGCGCTGGCAATCTATTTTTTATTCCATCAAATTCTGTAAATCCTGATCGGCTTCGCTGAAAATGAAACTTTGCTCCTGCAACTTTCGAAAGCAACTTTAAAATTGTCTCTTCGTTTGCCATAGAGTGTAATTGAGAAACAAATAAACCATTCTTATCACTTAACCTTTCCCAAACCCTACTAAATATGTAGGGATACGTACTTTCAGGAATAATATTTGTCTCTAGTCCTCCAACGCCCCTGCAAACAACTAGGTCAAAATTTTTTACGCCGTTGTTTTCTTGCCATCGATCAATAGTTCTCCATGTTTTTTTAGACGTAATGTCTCCACATTCAACCTCAATATTGTTTTCTTCATCTTTAGCTTTCAGTTTCTCTTTTCTTTCATCTACAAGGGTTATGCAAAGTCCAGAATCAAGAATTTTATGCCTTCTGCCTGTTGATTGCAAATCGCGAAGAAAACTTCCGTCTCCACCCATTAAATCAAGTATATTTGTTGTTAAATTGTTTAATTTTCTCTGAGCGAGAATGTCGCGGAACGAATTAAATTCAAAAAAAGAAAGTGTCTCTGAAAAACTGACATTATAATCTCTAACTTTTTCATAATAAATATCCCAAACTTCATGTCCTATCTTTTCTCCTTCTCTTAAAGCTTTTTTTTCATCTATGGTCACTTTTCTAATTTCCCTCTTGGATTTTAAGAGATCTGCCAATTTCAAATTACATCCTGCTTCTTCCATAATCTCTATTTACCACAAGTAGTTTTCAAAGGCAAGAGTTCAACCCAGGAGTTTTTTGAGAGCGTGAACAGTTGAGGCTTCTTTGAGATGGGTTTTCAAATTTTTCGCCTCATTCCAAACATTATTAAAAGCCATTTCCATAATCCCCTCTATCATTTTCAACGTTTCATCCTTTTTATACTTCTTATTCTCAATGTTTTGCTTCCATTCAATATATGATCCTGTCACCCCACCGGCGTTAGCCAAAATATCCGGCACAATTACAACGCCCTTTTGGGTTAAATACTCATATGCTTCGTAAGAAACCGGTCCATTGGCCATTTCTATAATAATTTTTGCTTTTATTTTTGTCATATTCTTTTTATTTATCACGTTTTCAAGTGCTGCAGGAACGAGAATATCTACGGGAAGCTCTAATAATTCTTCATTGGTTAGGGGCTTGCCTTTACTCAAGTCGCAAACTCCTCCGACGCAATAACAGCCGGAAACTATTCCCTTCTCCATCTTGCATTTCGCAACAAGGGGAATATCTAAAGGCTTGAATTTATGGTTTTTTTCTGTTATCGCTCCTTTGGAGTCAGAAACAGCGGCGATTTTGAAACCTGCATTCGCTGCGAATTGCGCAAAATACTGGCCCACATTTCCGAATCCCTGAACCGCAATCGTCTGGTTTTCCGGTTTCAATTTAAGTTTCTGGATTAACTTTTTCAAAACAACCACGCCTCCAAAACCCGTAGCTTCTGTTCTTCCTGCCAGAGCGTGATCCTTATTTGCCTTTCCGGTAAAGGTTGCATAAAGCATATTCTCAGGCATTTTGACTTTTCTTTTTTTACTAATCTTTATATATTCATCTACCATCCATTCCATGATTTTCGGATTCGTATTAACATCCGGCGCGGGAATATCTTTATCCGGACCAATAACTTCATAGATGCCTTGCACATACTTTCTGGAGAGATCTTCAAGCTCTTTTTCTGTTAAAGATTTAGGATTGATAATTACTCCCCCTTTTCCTCCTCCATACGGAAGGCCTACCACAGCGCACTTAAGACTCATCCATAAAGACAAAGTCATTACTTCTTCTTTGGTTACGTTCGGATGAAACCTTATTCCGCCTTTGTAAGGCCCTAATTTATTATTGTGCTGGGATCTGAAGCCTGTATAAATTTCCATTTCGCCCATTTCTGTTCTGACAGGAATTTTTACCTCTACAACTCTGTTCGGCTCAAGAAATTCTTTTATTTCATCCTGATCAAGACCAAGCTTTTTGGAGATTGCAAGAATAGATTTTTTTGTTTCGCTAAAAATATCGCTTGCCATAAAACAATGTTAAAAATTATATGCTATATAAAAAGTTTAATCAAGAAGATAAATGGCCTCAGGTTGTTAATGTCACCCGACCCTACTGCCGTCGGAAACCTTCTTGAGAGGTTTTAATAAAACGATTTTACTATCAGCATCAATCCCCAAAATCATTCCCTGACTTTCAACTCCTCTAATAATTCTTGGTTCAAGGTTTGTTAAAAACGGAAATTGTTTTCCGACCAGCTGTTCGGGCTTATAAAATTGCGCAATTCCCGAAACAATTTGCCTAATTTCATGTTTTTCTGAATTCTGCTCTGCAGAACCAAAGTCAACTTTTAACTTGAGCAATTTATCTGCTCCTTCTACTTTTTCCGCCTCCACTATGAGACCTATTCTTATTTGCAGTTTTTGAAAATCTTCAAAATTTATCATATCTTAATTCTAGACTTAAACAAATCTGTCGTAAATAGAAGAAAAAATTGACCTAAGAATGGCCCTATGACTTTTTACCATAATTAGCGAACAAGTTGAATTTCGGGCGACGGTTTCCGGAACATCACCAAAAATCATTTCGCTAAATAATCCTGCTTTTGCCGAAGCCATTAGAATGCAACCGTGGTTTTGGCTTTCATTGATAATCTGATAGGCTACGTCTCTGGGCGAAAATTGCTTGATATAGGAAATCTGAGTTTTCAATGACACTTCAGAAGGGATTTCCATAGAAGAAACATATTGATTTAATTTTTTTTCGGGGATTGATTTTTTGGTCTCTGTTTTGGTGGTTACGAAAATTGCTTTAATTTTACTGTTAAAAGCTTCAGCTATGGTTTTTGCTGTCTGTCCCAAAATGCGAAGATGCGGGCTGAGAACGCAGGGCAAAAGTATGGTTTTAAGGTCATTCAGCTGTCTCAGGCGGACAACAATCAAATCGCAATTAACTTCCCTTAAAATTATATCTAGCTTTTTTCCGAATACTTTTTGGCCGGTTTCGGCCAGCCGGGCATAACCCTTCCACCCTATCAGAAGAAGACTCGGTTTTTCTCTTTGCATCATAGACATAATTGCCTTGGAAACGCTGTGGCTGGTCATTAAAACTGCATGAGTATTGACCCCACAGTCTTTGCACAAATCTAAAGCTTCTTCCAAAAATTTCTTATCTTCTTCTATTTCTTTTTCTGTTAATCGAAGCGGATACAAATGCGGAACCTTTTTAACATTAAGAATAAAGATTTCCGCATTTTTTTGCTTGGCAAAAACCAAAGCCAATTGCAGTAGGTCGCGCCAATTTGTATCAGAAGAGATCGGCAATAATACCCGGTCGGTTTTTCTTTCTGTTGTTCTGAATGTTTCCTCGAAAAAAATTTCTTTGCCGACTCTTCCTATTTCTACGGGTTTGCTGTAAGAAAAATAGATAAGAAATCCCGCAAACATCCAAAGCAAAACAATAGCAAGGCCCACAGGACTTATATGAAAAAACTGATAAACCAAAACTGCGTAAGCGGCAATTGCTAAAAGCGAGGGCAAGGGATAAAAGGGCATTTTAAAGGGACGCGGAACATCCGGCTGTTTTTTTCTTAAGGCAATCAAGGCAAAGTGAAGTTGGATAAAAAGAAAAATAAAAAGAAGGTCGGTAACGGCCGCCACTTCTTTCAGAGGTAAAAAAATCGCCGTAAACAAAATAAGAAGCGTTGAAATAACAATGGCTACGTGGGGAGTTTTATTTTTGGAGTGAACTTTGGCCAAAAAACCGGGCAAAGCTCCTGCTCTGCCCATAGCAAATGAAACGTGTGAAGAAGAAAAAACCGTAGCGTTCAAAGCTGCCCCGGCAGCCAAGAGTCCGCCGAAGATCATTAGCCACTCCAGCCCCGGCATAAAAAAGTTGGATGCTTTGACCAAAGCTCCCTGACCTGCCTGAGCCAAAATTTGCCAGCCCGGGCCTCCAGCCAAAACGCTGAAAATAATTAAAAGATACAAGATGCAAATAATGCCCAAGGATAAAAAAATAGCTCTGGGAAGATTTTTCTTAGGGTCTTTCAATTCTTCTCCTGACTGGACAATTATTTCCGTGCCTTCAAAGCCGATATACATCAAACCCATGGCCGAAAATAAACCAAACAAACCCATAGGAAAAAGAGGAACGAAACTTCCTTGTAAATCCGGTTTTTTGAAAAAAGACAGCAGACCAAAAGCTACAAAAATACCAAGCGCTAAAATTTCAAGATAAGTAATAATTTTCCCCAATTTGCTTGTTCCCGTTACGGATTGGTAATTAATCCACCCCACCAATAGAATAATGACCACTGCTATTATTTTTTGGAAGATACTTTCTTCGCTAAAAGGAATGGAAATGTCAAAAGATGGCAAGATGACGGAAAAAAGCAGAAAACCAAAATAGAAAGCAAAACTTAAGGAATAAAGCCCGCAGGCCACAGCGTGGGCAAACCAGGAAGTCCAGCCGGAAATATAACCGGCAAAATTCCCCAATCCTCTTCTTACCCAAATAAAACCTCCGCCGGCTTCAGGAAAAGCTGAACCGAGTTCCGCATAAGCCATAGCGGTCATAAAAGCAATGAGGCCGTTAAGAACGACAACTAAAATCAAAGACGGACCGGCGTAAGACAAAGCAAGTCCCGTTAAGGTAAAAATTCCTCCCCCAATCAGTGCTCCCACGCCTATTAAGGTAGCGTCTGAAAGACCAAGCACGCGGGCTAATTCCAATTTGATCCCCGGATTTTCTTTATTCTCCACCATTCATCAATAATATCACACTTCAGCTCAACTCAAAACAAATAGACTATGAAACCAGTGTTCTTGGCGTTACATGTTTTTTAGGAAGAATTCAATTGTGGCTTTTTCTCCCTGTTCTGCAAATTTTGGAGTTTCGTGAAAACCATGATCCGCACCTTTGATAATTTCAAGCTTTGTGTTCCTCATCATACGGGAATATTTTATTGAATCTTCAACGCGAACAAAACGATCTTCATCCCCATGAACAAAAAGGACTGGAACGGAAATTTTAAGCAACGCTTCCCAAGGTTTTAAAGTTTTAATTTCCTCCATTAATTTCTTGCCCACCTTAAATTTATTACCCCCTATTTCCGTAAAACCAAATTCATCGACTCTTTCGAAAGCCGGCCTTCCCCAATATTTTACTTGCCATGGCAACACAGGATTAATAAATTGTCCATAATCAATTACTGAATTCCAAAAAACAATTGTCTTAATAATGTTTTGATGGGTAAGAGAAAAAAATGAAACTGCGCCGCCTGCGAAACTTTGCGACAATATTCCAAACTCCTTAAAATCCCTTTTTTGAAGATATTTTACCGCTGCTTCAATGTCTCTTACTTCTCCTGAAACTGTCATGTCAATACTTTTTCCTCCACTTTCCCCCTGTCCTCGAAAGTCAAATCTAAAAATAGTAAAACCTAAATCGTAAAGTCTCTTTGCGAAATTTTTAAACAAATCTTCATCTTCATCCTTATGATAACCGATTCCATGACAAAGAATAATGCATTTTACAGTTTCCGTTTTAGGAATTGATAAAATTCCGCAAAGCCTTAATCCGTCCGAGGTTTTAAAAAATACTTTCTCTTCCATGCTTTATTTTACAAAAAGCTTGCCTATGTCCTTAAAAGTAATCAGTGCCATTAAGCTAAGCAAAAGCGCCATTCCTATCGTATGAATTATGGATTCAACTTTCTGATTTACTTTTCTGCCCGTAACCGCTTCTATCGCAATAAAAATTAATCTTCCTCCATCTAAAGCCGGTATTGGTAGAATATTGAAAAAAGCTAGAGAAATAGATAGAAGACCAACCAGATTGAGAAGTCCCAAAATCTTTTCCTTTAGGTTTTTTATTTCCAATATTGATCCTGTTACAGAAGCTATGCCGACAGGTCCCGATATACCCTTGCTCAAAGGCTCTGTCGTTTTCTTCTCAAAAGAAATCCTCACGAGATTACCTATGACATCCAAATTGTAAACCATGAGATTTACGGGATAAGTTATTCCTGAAAATATTTTTTGAACAGTTGTTTTATAATCAAGCACCGCCGAAGAGAAAGAAACCAAACCCACCCCTAAGGCACCTTCGTCTTTCGGATGAACCAAGCGGGGCGTAATTTTGGTAATATACATATCCGATTTTTGTAAATCACTCCAGGAAATTGCAACTTCTTGCCCTTTATTTTCATCTACAATATTTATAAACTGCTCTATATCTGTAATTTTTTGACCATTAACGGCTACCACTTTAGCCGGAGCTATTAGTCCCTGTTTTTCCGCGGGAGAATTTTTGGAAATTTCAGATATTATAATTTCTTGAACATTGGTCTGGGTTACTCCGAAGAACTTGTAATTTGAAAGCAAAGGTAAGTCTGTCTTAAATCCTGAAATTCCTAAAAAAATGTAAAAAATAACTATGGCCAAAACTACATTCATTGCTACCCCTGCTATAAGCACTAATGCTCTTTGCCATAGAGGTTTAGCAAAAAATGCCCTATCTTCATCTTCAATTTTTAATTTTTCATCTTTATTTTTTAATTCTATTTTGCCAGCTCCTGCCTCATCTTCCCCGTACAATTTCACAAATCCACCGATCGGTAACCAATTGATTGAATAAATCGTTTCTCCGATTTTCTTACCGAACATTCGCGGAGGAAAACCAAAGCCAAATTCTTCTACTTTGATTCCCATCTTTTTGGCCATCAAAAAATGTCCGCCCTCGTGGATTAAAACTAAAACACTTAAAATTAATAGAAAAACGAGAATTGTAATCAACATATTTATTTTGAGGGAAATTTCTGACAGGACCCCGAAAAAATTATATCTGCATCAGCTCTTTTTCTTTTTTTCTTCCCAACTCATCAATCATAAGTATAATCTCATCAGTCGTCTTTTGGATATTTTCATCCAAAGAAAACATCTGCTCCTCTGAAATCAACTTGTCATTATGCTGTTTCTTTACCGTGTTTCTGGCATCTTGCCTTACCATTCTAATAGCAATTCTCCCGCTTTCTATTTTTTGCTTCATAAGTTTTATGAGGTTTTTTCTTCTTTCTTCCGACAGTGGAGGAATTGAAATCCGGATCACATTTCCATCCGAGGAAGGATTCAACCCGATGTTTGCTTCCATTATTCCCTTTTGGATTTCTCCTGCAATCGAAGGATCAAAAGGCTGCAAAACTAAAGTTTGCGGATCAGAGGCGGCAATAGTTGCAAGCTCTTTAATTTTTAACCGCTGCGTTCCACCGTAAACATTTACGACCACGTTTTCAACCAACGAAGGCATTGCCCGTCCGGTTCTGACAGTTGCCATGTCTTCTTGCAAAACTGTCAATGCCTTCTGCATTTTCTGCCGCATTTGAGAAACTACGTCATCCATCCCGTTAGAAAAGCCTCCTTTCAGAGTTACTCTCTTGAATAAGTATAAATTCTTCTAGCAAGTATTTTCTAACGGGATCCATTGATTACAACTAGATTAGCAAAAAAGAGGAATTTAATCAATGAGCTGCTGTGCGGTGTCCAGGACATACTATACACTTTTTAAGATATGGTTATGCAGAGTATATTAAAACGGTGCTGGGATTATAAAACTTATCCTGACCATTTTTTTTAAAAAATTCAATTTTTCTAGCTAATGCTGCTTTGGGTGAAAGACGCATTGCAATTGGCATCTCCTTCATAAGATTATTTATTTATTCCCCGCTTCAAATCTCTGAAATCTTTTGACAACTACATTCTCGCCCAATTTTGCGATTATCTCCTTAACGAGAACTTTTATTGTTTTAGAGCTATCCCTAATGTATTCCTGCGCCAGCAGAGTCTTTACATCTTTTGGATTCATAGCTGCGACCTGCATACATATTTCGTGCAC
>Ga0299915_10000655_pt1 | contig 25967 bp, 24 predicted proteins | sample RVTome_13_FD_200263 | JGI IMG/M metagenome (GOLD analysis project Ga0299915, IMG submission 200263) | Soil microbial communities from uranium-contaminated site in the Upper Colorado River Basin, Wyoming, United States - RVT92D227 (version 2) ... | reverse complement strand
GAAATACTGAAACAGAATAAAATCACTAAAATAACTGTCAACCTTTTCATTTTTCTCTCCTTTATTATCTCTTTTCCTTTACTATAAACTCTATAAACTTCTCAGGGTCTTTATCAAACTTCTCTTTACAGATTTTTGCACAAAAATAATATGTCGTGCCCTTGTACATGCTTGTCGCTGCTGCTTTTTTTTCATCTACATTCATATTGCATACAGGGTCTTTTGCCAAAAGACTCACCTCCCTTCATTTTCAAAATAATCTGCGAATTCCATACCCACGGAACGATAAGAATTGTTTGTCATTCCGTCCGTCATTCCGTCCGACGGATGTTCGGAATCTTTCTTCCTGTTACCAATTCGCCTTTCAGAAGGATTCCCGACAGGCGGGAATGACATTGAAAGAACTAATTTATATCTCTTTAAGGTTATTCTAAAAAAAGGTTATCAAAAAACCGGGATTTCGTCAAACTTGGCAATTCTTTATCTCTGGAGTTTATTGAGTGCCTCCCTGGCAGCAAAAGTCTCCGCTTCTTTCTTACTTTTTCCGACACCGGTTCCGAACTTCTCTCCTGATATATGCACTTCTACAGTAAAGATCTTTTTATGTTCCTCCCCTTCCTGTTTTATCATTATGTATTCAGGAATACTACCGAAAAGAAGCTGGGTCTTCTCCTGGAGGGCTGTTTTAAAATCGTGGAACTCACCGGAACTCATGATCGTATCTATCTTATCCTTAAACAGTCTTCGGATCAGTTCCTTGGCCGTGTGATATCCCCCATCGATATAAACTGCACCCAGAACAGCCTCAACAGCATCTGCAAGCAGGGATCTTTTTTTTCTCCCCCCTGTGGCTTCCTCTCCTTTGCCGAGTCTCAGATATTTTCCAAGGGAAACCGAACTTGCAATGTCTGAGAGAACCGATTCTTTGACAAGATACGATTTGGTTTTTGCCATAATCGACTCTGTAAGCTTGCCCTCGTATAAAAAAAGATATTCAACGATCGCCAGGCCGAGCACTGAATCGCCGAGGAACTCAAGTCTTTCATTGTAGTTGTCTACCTTGTCTGAATGTTCGTGATAGAAAGACCTGTGGGTCAAAGCTTCAATAAGAACATCCTTATTGCTGAATGAGTAGCCGAGACTTTTTTCTAGTTCAGAAATATCATGTTCTGACATAGGGAGAAAAGTTAAGCTGTAAATTTTTTAAACAGAAGGCAGGCATTCGTTCCGCCGAATCCAAATGAATTTGTCAAGGCATAATCGACTGTCATCCTTCTCGCTTCATGCGGCACATAATCAAGATCGCATTCAGGGTCAGGATTGTCAAGGTTTATCGTTGGCGGTACGATTCCATTATGTACCGTCAGAATAGCAATAACTGCCTCAACACCCCCGGCGGCACCGAGGAGATGACCTGTCATTGATTTTGTCGAACTGACAGGTATCTTGTATGCATGGTCTCCAAATACAGTCTTTATAGCGATGGTTTCAAGCTCGTCTCCATGTTTTGTCGAAGTACCATGGGCATTTATATACCCTACCTCCGACAGACTTACTCCACCGTCTTTTAACGCCATCGCCATACACCTCGCGCCACCCTCACCGCCCGGAGAAGGAGAAGTTATATGGTATGCATCTGCTGTCATACCATACCCGACAACCTCTGCATAAATTTTTGCCCCTCTTTCGATAGCGCTTTCAATACTTTCAAGCATGACAATACCTGCTCCCTCACCCATAACAAACCCATCTCTGTCTGAGTCAAACGGCCTGCTTGCCTTTGCAGGCTCATTATTTCTTGTTGACAATGCCTTCATCGCATTGAATCCACCTATACCTAAGGGTGTTATTACAGCCTCAGCACCTCCCGCAATCATGGCATCTGCATCACCCCTCTGAATAATCTTGAATGCATCCCCGATCGAATGACTTCCGGTAGCACAAGCGGTTGCAACGGCCGAGTTCGGCCCTTTTGCTCCGAATCTGATTGATATTTGTCCGGACGCGAGATTTACAACAAGCATGGGGATAAAAAAGGGGGTGATCTTTCTCGGTCCTTTCTCAAGCAGAACAGAATGGTAATGTTCTATGGCATGCAGTCCACCGATACCGGAACCGACAATGACACCCACTCTGTCTGCATTTTGATCGGTAATCTTGAGCCCCGAATCATTGATTGCCATCCCTGCTGCAGCAATGGCAAAGTGGATGAAACGGTCCATTTTTTTAATCTCCTTGACCTCAATGTAATCCTCAGGATTGAAGCCATCCACTTCGCCCGCTATCTGGGTCGGAAACGCCGTGGCATCAAACTGGGTAATTTTCCGTATGCCTGATTTTCCGGTAATGAGACCGCTCCAGCTCTCTTCAACTCCGATGCCGAGGGGGGTGATCATACCCACCCCGGTAATAACAACTCTTTTTTTATTCATGAGGACTCTCGAAGGACTTAGGCTGATTTCTTCTTGCTGATGTATTCGATGGCATCCTTGACCTTTGCAATCTTCTCCGCATCCTCGTCAGGTATCTCGATTCCAAAAGCTTCTTCAAATGCCATGACAAGCTCAACCGTGTCGAGTGAATCCGCCCCAAGGTCTTCAACAAAGGATGCTTCAGGGACAACCTCTGTTGCGTTCACCCCAAGTTGCTTTGATATGATTTCCTTTACCTTTTCTTCTATCATTCATACACCTCCATAATTAATCTCAAATAATTTTTCATCCTGGATTTCCATGTTGCGAACTAAAATTCTTACATATACATGCCGCCATTTACATGTATCACCTGACCGGTTATGTAGCCGGAATCAGGCGATGCGAGAAAAACAACAGCATTTGCTACATCTTCAACCGAACCAAACCTCGCCAACGGTATAAGCTTTTTCATCTCCTCTTTGATATTTTCGGACAGGGCATCAGTCATTGCCGTTTCTATAAAACCCGGCGCGACAGCATTCACTGTCACTCCTCTGCCTGCATATTCCCTTGCTACTGTTTTTGAAAAACCGACTATTCCCGCTTTTGATGCACTGTAATTTGCCTGCCCGGGGTTCCCCATAAAAGCAGCTACGGACGTAATATTTACTATCCTGCCGTACCTCTGTTTCGCCATGTCCTTTATAGCTTCCCTCGAACACAGGAAAACACCTTTCAGGTTAATGTCCATTACTGAATCCCAGGCTTCCTCTTTCATTCTCATGAGAAGTCCGTCCTTCGTTATTCCGGCGTTGTTTATCAGTATGTCTATCCTGTTGAACTCAGTACGGATCTCATCGAATACCCTTTCAACCTCTGCAGAATTCGATACATCGAGTCTTTTTCCGACAGCCTTGACACCCAGAACTGAAAGAGACTCTGCGACCTCATTGGCTGCAATAAGGTTTCTTCCTGCAACAACGACATTGACACCTTTTCTGGCAAGCCCTCCTGCAATCGCCTGGCCTATGCCACGTGTTCCACCGGTAACTAATGCAACCTGTCCTTTAAATTCCATTTTTCTCCTAAAAACTGGCTTTAATTTTAACAAAGAGCGCTTCTCTTTTCCAGTCTTTATTTATTTCAATATCAGGGAGCGGATTGGAAGTTATTGTAATATTAACTAATTTATGCTAATAATAGTATGATTTAGGTTAAGGTTCATAAAACGCACAACGTCTGCCTTAACTTGAATTTTCTGCTGTAATCCATATCCCTGAAGAAATAAGTCCGGGGAAATTTATTAATGAAAGAGATGCATGCAAATGAAAGGTAAAGTATATCTGATCGATGTAACAAACAGGGATGGTGTACAGACATCACGGATCCTGCTCCCAAAACTCTCAAAGACGATGCTGAACATCTATCTTGACGAAATGGGTATTTACCAGAGTGAAATTGGTTTCCCAACTCTGAAACACGAAATTAACTATATTAACGCAAATCTGGAACTCGTAAAACACGGTGCTATAAAAAGGATTCATCTTGAGGGCTGGTGCAGAGCGATACCTGAAGATGTAAGGCTGAGCTTCAAGAACTGCCCCGAACTCAAACACTTAAATATATCCATATCGACATCAGAGATAATGATAACGGGTAAATTTCAGGGCAAGAGGAGTTTCAAGGATATTATTAAGTCTCTTGTTGAGGCCGTTAAGACAGCCAGAGAGCTCGGGGCAGAAACCGTAGGAGTAAATGCAGAAGATGCCTCAAGGACGGAACTGGACAGGTTGATAGAATTTATCCTTGCCGGCAAGGAAGCCGGTGCGGACCGTTTCAGATACTGTGACACGCTGGGTACAGATGACCCCATAACGATTTATGAGAGGACAAAGGCACTGGCACTTGCCACAAAATTTCCTATCGAGATGCACTGCCACAATGACCTTGGAATGGCAGAGGCGGTTTCTGTTGCTGGTGCACAGGGAGCGATAGAGGCTGGTGTCGATTCATATATCAATACAACGGTCAACGGCTACGGAGAGCGCTGCGGCAATTGTGATCTGGTCTCGACGATCCTTGCGCTGAAATTCTCTCAGGGACTGAAAGACAAGCTTCCTCTCGATGAAAATGTAGACCTTAAACTGGCGTGGAAGATCGGCAGATATGCATCATATGCATTCAATATCCCTATACCGATAAATCAACCGGGAATAGGCTCGAATGCGTTTGCCCATGAATCAGGGATACATGCAGACGGCGCTCTGAAGGACAGACGCAATTATGAACTCTATGACCCTGAAGACGTTGGAAGGGGTGAACCGGAACTTGCGGAAACAGGGAGGATAATAACAACAGGAGAATATGGAGGTATCAAAGGGTTCAGGCATGTTTATGACAAGCTTGGCGTCCACTTCCATGATGACAATGAACCGAGAAAGGTACTTGAACTTGTACAGTATGCAAATCTGCATACTCAGAAGCCACTGACAGACGACGAATTGAAATTAATTGCGCTGTATCCGGAAACAGTAAAGAAGATGTTAACAGTGAACTTCTGATGTATAACATTACTCTCATACCGGGAGATGGCACAGGGCCTGAAATCTCTGAGGCCACAAAGCGCGTCATCGAAGCGACCGGCGTTCCCGTCAAGTGGGATATCCAGGAAGCAGGACTGGACGTATTTGAAAAAGAAGGGAATCCTTTACCACAGCGAGTTCTGGATTCCATAAAGAAAAACAAGGTTGCCATTAAAGGGCCTATTACCACACCAGTGGGAACAGGGTTCAGGAGCGTAAACGTCACACTGAGACAGACCCTTGACCTCTATTGTTGTCTAAGGCCATCCAAGACATTCAAAGGTGTCAGAACAAGGTTTGCCAATATCGACCTCGTCATAATCAGGGAAAATACCGAAGATCTCTATGCCGGAATCGAATTCGAAAAAGGCTCAGCAGATACGAAGAAAGTCATCAACCTGATTCATGAACTGACAGGCAAGGCAATCAGGCAGGATTCAGGAATCAGCATCAAACCCATATCCGTATTTGGCACGGAAAGAATCGTGAGATTTGCATTTGAATATGCAAGAAAGAACAAAAGGCGAAAAGTTACTGCGGTCCATAAAGCAAATATCATGAAATTTTCAGACGGTCTTTTTCTTGAAACTGCAAGGAGTGTAGCTGCAAAGTATTCTGACATTGAATTCGAGGACATGATAGTGGATAACATGTGCATGCAGCTCGTGCAGAAACCCGAGCTTTACGATGTCATCGTCCTGCCCAACCTGTACGGCGATGTTGTATCCGACCTGGCAGCAGGTCTCATTGGAGGGCTTGGCGTCGCACCCGGTGCAAACCTTGGAGAAGAATATGCTGTATTTGAGCCGGTACATGGAAGCGCTCCAAAATACAAAGGGTTGAACAAAGTGAACCCATTGGCTATGATACTCTCAGGTGTCATGATGCTCAGACATCTTGGAGAGTTCAAGGAAGCTGATAGACTGGAAACAGCGGTGGCATCCGTAGTGGCAGAAGGAAAGCACGTGACGTATGATCTGAAACCTGCTCCTGATGACCCAACAGCAGCAACAACTTCAAGAATGGCGGATGCAATAATCGGAAGACTAAGTTAATTTTCACAATGGAAAGTGATAGTCCGTCAACTACCCCCCCATTCCCCCCCTTGCTAAGGGGGGGTGAAGGGGAGGTAGTATCATTTCATTCAATATCAATAAACACCATTAAAGTGTCTTTTTTAAAGTCATATGTGGTCTGATATCCTTCTTATTATCATTTTTATTCTAATGAACGGTTTTTTTGCCGCCGCTGAGATTGCTGTTGTCAAACTCAGGAGAACCCGCATAAAACAGATGATCGAAGAGGGCAAAAAAAATGCCTTGATTTTAAGCAAGTTAAGGGAACAACCCGACAAGTTCCTCGCCACAATCCAGATTGGTGTTACCATGGCGGTAACCCTTGCTTCTGCAATCAGCGGCGCTGTTGGTGTTCAGGTTATCAAGCCGATTCTTAAGGAGATACCGGTTTACGTTATCTCTGCCTACAGCAACGCTCTGTCCATAGCAATTGTTGCTGTGGTTATTACCTATTTTTCTATTGTTCTGGGAGAACTCATCCCGAAATCAATAGCGCTTTCCCATCCGGAAGCAGTCGGCCTTTTCATTGCTCCCATATTAGATAAATTCTCAAAACTGGCAACCGTATTTGTCACAATCCTGACTGCAAGCACGAATATCCTGCTGAAACCCTTCGGGAAAAAGGCATTCCGAGAAAGAAGTTACATATCCGAGGAAGAGATTAAAATGCTTATTGAGGAGGGAAAGGAAAGAGGGATTTTCGAGGCTGCAGAAAAAGAACTGATCCACAGTGTTTTCGCTTTCACCGATATCTTTGTGAAAGAAGTTATGGTTCCTACGCCTCAAATGGTATCAATCGGTATCAATATGCCCATTGATGAGGTCAAGAGGATTATTTTCGAGGAAAAATTTTCCCGTTACCCTGTCTTTGGAAGGGATATAAACGATATCAGGGGGATTCTCCATGCAAAAGATTTTTTCAACACACTTTTGATGGCAGAAAGCGTCGTCGTCCGGAGAATTATAAAGCCACCTTTGTTCGCGCCTGAAACCTTGAAGATAAGTTCTCTCTTGAAGGAAATGCAGAGGAAGAGAGTCCACATGGCCATCGTGATAGACGAATATGGTGCTGTTTCAGGCCTGGTAACCCTGGAAGACCTAATCGAAGAAATCATCGGTGAAATAAGAGACGAGTTTGATGTCGAAAGCCCAGTGATTCAACTCAGTGATGGTACGATGATTATAGACGCATCAATCAGCATCAGGGATCTTAACGAAGATTATAAAATCGAACTACCGGAGTCTCCTGAATATGAAACACTTGGCGGCTTCATCGTAACCCATCTTCAGCGCATACCCCTACCTGGAGATGAAATAACTACCGAGAGTATGAACCTGAAAATTGTCGAGATGGTCGGCAGAAGGATAGCAAAGGTGAAACTCGAGAAGCTGCCTGAAAAAACTGATGAAAAATAGCACTCTTTAGAATTCTTCACTTTAGTTTCTTGCCATTACCCTTCACTATCTTTTATAATTCATATCCGCAATGAAGAAAAAGGTATCGATTATAGGAGCTGGAAATGTTGGTGCCACGACTGCTCAGCTTGTTGTGCAATCAGGGTTTGCCGATGTTGTGCTGTTTGATGTAGTTGAAGGCATGCCTCAGGGAAAGGCACTGGACATGGCAGAAGCCTGCCCTCTCTGGAACTCGTCATCTACCATTAAAGGAACAAACAATTACCCTGATACAGCAGGCTCGGATATGGTTGTTATCACCGCAGGACTTGCAAGAAAACCCGGCATGTCAAGGGGTGACCTCCTCCATGCGAATGCCAACATCATCAGGGCAGTATGTGTCGAGATAGCAAATTTGTCTCCGAATGCTATCGTCATCGTTGTAACTAACCCGATGGACGTTATGGCACAGCTTGCATGGAAAACTACTGAATTCTCCTGCAAGCGTATTGTGGGAATGGGCGGTATCCTCGATGCATCGAGATTAGCTTCATTTCTCTCATGGGAGCTGAAAGTGTCACCTGAAGATATAGAAGCACTTGTGCTCGGCGGACATGGTGATGATATGGTGCCATTACCAAGGTTCACAACTGTGAAAGGAATACCATTAACAGAACTCCTGCCTAAAAGGAAAATTGAGGCTTTAATAGAAAGAACAAGGAAAGGCGGAGCAGAGATAGTAGCCTTATTAAAGGCTGGAAGTGCGTATTATGCTCCGGCAGCATCTACTTTTCAAATGATTAAATCGATCCTCCTCGACGAAAAGAGAATGCTTCCCTGTACTGCTTTTCTCAATGGAGAATATGGCATTAAGGATATTTATATAGGCGTGCCTGTTATATTGGGGAAAGACGGAGTTGAAAAGATTGTAGAGGTAACCCTGACGAAAGAAGAAAAGGCACAATTCAGAAAATCGTGTGCTTCTGTAAAAAAATTAATAGAGAACCTAAAGATATAGATTGGAGACAAAATGGAAAGAACATTATCGATAGTGAAACCAGACGGAGTGAAAAAAAACCTGATCGGTGAAGTCATAAAGAAATTTGAGCAGAAGGGGCTCAGGATCGCAGCACTGAAGATGCTCAGGATGTCTAAAGACGATGCGCAGGGATTTTATATTGTGCATAAGGAGAGACCCTTTTACGACAGCCTTACCAGCTTTATGTCTGAGGGCCCGGTTGTGGTGATGGTCGTCGAGGGAGACAACGCGATTAATAAGGTCAGAGAGATTATGGGAGCAACCAATCCAAAAGATGCCGCACCCGGAACGATCAGGGCTGATTTTGCATCGAACATAGAGCATAATATTGTCCATGGCTCGGATTCAAAAGAATCAGCTTCATATGAAATACCATATTTCTTTTCTTCTCTCGATATTCATTGATTTGTTCTTGTTGTAAGCCTTGACAAGTTTTACTATATTCAGGTTAAATAGTTTTTTTGCAGGCGCGTAGCTCAGTGGGAGAGCGCTTCCTTGACACGGAAGAGGTCAGGGGTTCAATACCCCTCGCGCCTACCATATAATTCAAGAAGTTAGGAGAATCCATCTTATCTCAACTCTGCCAATTGTATAGTTCTTTATAGTTTGTATTGGAAAAGTTCTTCTTTATTAAGTATAATGAGAAACATTAAAGACATAAATAATCAAGGAGGTATTGTTACATGACAAAGGCTGAGCTTGTAGAAAAGATAGCAAAGGATGCAGGGATCTCTAAGGCAGCAGCGGGAAAGGCACTTGATTCTTTCATCGATGGAGTTGTCAAAAGTGTCAAAAAAGGTAACAAGGTTTCTCTTGTTGGTTTTGGAACTTTTTCTCTTGGAAAAAGAAAAGCTCGGACAGGAAGAAACCCCCGCACAGGCGCAACGATAAAAATTCCCGCCAGAAAGGTTCCTAAGTTCTCAGCTGGAAAAACTTTTAAGGATGCCGTGAATAAATAAGATTTTATTGTTCATGCACTATAGAAAAGGGGATGTTTAATCGTCCCCTTTTCTTTTTAACTGTTCCACATACAACCAAACGGTTTTGAGGGTTTTAAAATATTGCGGATTGCTTCATCTACTTCACAACATGGAATGCTTCCCCGAAATTCAAACTTCACCTGCTAAGAAACACCGGGCAAAAATCGAAACCTTTGAGGAGTTCATTCTGTACTACTAAGGAGTTCATAAGTAAAACCACATGAGATGCAAATTTTGTCATTCTCCAGCTTGACTGGGGAATCCAGTCGTTTCTGGATTTCCCGATCGAGTCGGGGAATGACGATTATGTGGTTTTACTTATGGTCTTGTTAGTAAATACTATCGGGCTTTGCGCGGAGGGAGTCTTGTGGATCGAAATAAACATCATCTAACTGAAGACCTGTGTTTGTTTCATCAGTAAATAAAGTAGGAAACAAACGCGGTGCAGAGATGTATTTCAGATTGTAATGCGTACAGATATCGTAAAGAAATTTAAAGATAATCCCCCTTTATGCCCACCGGATGTAGGACAAGCACTTACAGAAGAATGACATAAATACCGATAAAATAATCAGACAGATACCGATATTTATTTTATGCATAAAGGACAATAATAAGTATATAAGGGTTTCGGATATTGATAAGAACAAATATGGAAAAGCTAACTTACAAAAATAAGATAAAAGAAGTGATAACAATTTTGATGGATTCGCGTTTCTATTTGGCGGTCCCTTTAAGAGAGAGACATTTATTGGAGAGGGATACAATATGGCTTCCCAAATAAGTGAAGAGACGAAAAAAAAGACAACAAAATGTCTTTACAATTTCGAATGCTTGAATAATGACAAATGGAATACCTGTTCTATTGGAAGCGAACTCCTGGGGAACGGTCTTGTTATAGAAAATAAATGCAATAAAAGCGATTGCAATTACTCTATGTTATTTGGATATTCATATTATTTCTGTCATTGCCCTACCAGACGGGAAATCTGCCAAATTTATAAGATATAAAATTCTCTTTTACCGCCCTGCGCGGTTTCCGGCCTCCGTTTATTGCTTCCTGTAAGGTTGATTTTTAAAAAATCTGTTGGAATGCTATATTACAGATAGAAATCAATAAAAATATGATAAGCAGGCGTCAGTATAAGCGAATTATAATATCCGGAAGTGCCACGCTTGAATTTAAAAATATTCATTCAATTCAAACCTTGATAGCTAATATCTCTTTACGAGGAATCGGATTGTATTCCTATAGTTCAATAAAAGTCGAAACAAGTGTTTCAATTACCATTAATTTCATATCTTCAGATGGCGTATTAAAAACTGATTCTATTGAAGGACGAGTTATAAATAGCAGGAAGATAGGTAATGCTCATTTTTTGGGTATCCAATTTTATGAAGAAATAAATGCTCAAAATCAGCCTTTATTGTTTAAACACATAAATAATATTCTTTCAACAGATTAATTTTCTATTGATTACTTTAACGCAGGAAATAAGTGAAATAAGGGGAGTTAATATGTGCAGTACTAAAATGCCTTCTTTTAAAATTAATTTAACATATATTTATATGATATAATTTAATTATTATATCAGACACTATACCCAACAGAAAGGATGCTTGATCATAAGTGATGAAATAGATAATTTTCGAAAGAGTATCTGGGAATATTATCGAAAGAATGCCAGATCACTCCCTTGGAGGCATACAGACAATCCTTATCATATCCTCGTATCCGAGATCATGCTCCAGCAGACTCAGGTTGAAAGGGTCGTCGAGAAATACCGACTGTTCCTCTCTGCATTCCCTGACTTTCATTCACTTGCCCGTGCTCCCCTTCGCTCTGTTCTTTCGGTGTGGCAGGGGTTGGGATATAACAGACGCGCCGTAGCACTGCAGCGAATTGCTCAGGAAGTTATTATGACGTTTAACGGCACTCTCCCCTTTTCAGAAAATATGCTGGTAAAGCTTCCCGGAATCGGAAAGGCGACAGCCTCTGCCATAGCAGCATTTGCCTATAACAAGCCTGTTGTCTTTCTCGAAACGAACATACGGAGGGTATTTATCCATTTCTTCTTTGCGGGTAAGAACAAGGTAAAAGATACGGAAATACTCCCGCTTGTGGCAAAGACCCTCGACTTTTCCGATCCCCGCCAATGGTTCTATGCTTTGATGGATTATGGCTCCATGTTGAAAGGGAAAATACAGAACCCGAACAGGAAGAGTGCACATTACCAGAAACAGGCTCCGTTTCAAGGCTCCAACAGGCAGTTGAGAGGCATGGTACTGAAGGAGATTGTTGCAGAACATCGTGTTACTGAATCGGCACTCAGGAAAAAATTACATGTCTCTCCTGAAAAAATCCGGGAAATCTTTCTGCAGCTGCAAAAAGAGGGTTTTATAAAAAAACGCGGTAATGGATTTTTTATAGCCTGATATTCTTCATTTACGGTACGACTTTGATGATCTTTTCTCTTGGCAGACTGTTAAGGAGTTCCTTCAGCGCTTCAGCAAGACTCGTTTGATCTAAAGACTCTAACGTAACCATGACGGAATATTCGTCACTATCGATAATAGGGTACGATCCTATTTTTACGTTCTTGTACCGGTTCACGATCCCGTTCAGAACTGGTGCGACCCTGGACTCACTTTCATTCAGAAAAACTTTCTTAAGATGTATCAGAGGTTCGTCGAACAATTTTTCTATCGCGATGAATTTTTTCCTGAGCAATTGCGGTATGCCCGGAAAAATGAACACATTCTTGAATTTTATCAAAGGGAAAGAAAGCATTCCATCACTTACAAGCTCGGCGCCGTCGGGCACCTCGGCCATCTTCATCTGCTCGGGCGACAGATTTCCCTGTTTCTTCTCAAGGATTCCTTTTAGTGTGTTGTCAATAACAGGTTTCACATCAAATGCCTTTGATATTCCTTCTATCGTAATATCGTCATGTGTAGGCCCTATGCCACCGGATGTAAAGACGAAATCAAACTTTCCGGAATAAGTTCTGACTTCTTCAGCTATTACATCAATTGAGTCAGGTATGATCGATATCCGGCATAATTGTATTCCATGAGACCATAACTCCTGCGCCATGAAAAAGGAATTATAGTCCTGAATCTTGCCGGATAAGATTTCATCACCTATTATGATTATCCCTGCTGTCTTTCCCATGATACTTCTATGAAAGATCCATCTATCTAATGTGCTGCCGCTCTTCGATAGAGGAAATACAATCCGTTCCCGGGTGCCACTCTTGTCGGGTTGAAGACATCTTATTATTCCCTCGGGACCTTGCGTCTATCCCACACATACACTTCATAACCATCTACTATCTTACTGATCGGGATAAATCCGGTGCGTTCTTTCAGGGGTTCTACGGCAGGTTTTGCTATACATATGGAATTCGGAGATGCGTGTTTCTGCATGTGCGCAGCCACATCAATCACTCTGTCACATATCTCCTCCAGGGGGAGGGTTTCATCGAAGTAAACATACCCGGCATTTATACCGCATCTTATCCTGAAATCATGTCTCATGGTCTTGACATGCTTGTTGAAGTCTTCGAGTCCCATAAGTACATCGCGCGCAGCTTTGACCGATTCATCGACCGTTTCGAAACAACTCAGCACACCATCGGGTGTCCAGGTAGATTTAATGGATCCATTTGACTTCAGTTTATTATCTACAAAGTTCTTATACTCTTTGAAATCATATTCAATGCTTGCTTTCTCCTCACCCTCTTTTAACCCGGTTGAATTCACTATATCGATCGAGAGAAAAGCAAGATCCCTTCCCATGGCATCGAGTTTCTTCTTGGTTTCAGCGAACACCTTCAGAAGCTCTTCCCGATCCTTTTTCTTTGCCGTCTGCAGGTCTTTGATTTTATCCCGCAAGGGAGCGAGGACATCCGCATCATCCGTCAGGTTTTTCTCTGTTTTAAAATCCTCGTAATCCCGCATGACCTTTAAATTGACGATCTTAGTCCTGAGGGAATCCCTCAGACCATATATTGTTCTGTACAGCAAAAAAGCTATGATAATGATGATCCATCGGGTTAAGTCTTTCCCGACGATCTTGGTCGGTATGATACTCTGGACAAACGATGACATCGCTTTTTCAATTCCCAGAGCAGTGCGTATGTATTGAAATGAAAGAGCATTTTTTACATAAGGAACCGCAAGAGGCAGAAGGGATAACAAGATGATGATCACCAGGCAGATACCAATCAGTCGCAAGGGGATCATCATTGCTTTATAAGGCAAGATCTGCAAAGAGGTCGTTTTCTTAGCCTGGTTCATGAACGCTCTCTTTTCATTCAGCGTTATAATACCAAAAAAGATACCTCACTTCAACGGTTTCAGGTTTATTTCATTCAACCCGACAGGAAATGTTCTGCAAAGCAAAGGGGAAAACGGTTCATTCCCCTGCTCCGTTTTTCCTCAAATAGTCTGCCAAGTGTGTTTTTCCCCCGAGCAGGGCAAATCTCAGGGCTGTCCAGCTATCATTATCCCTTGCATTTACATCAGCACCATTTTTTACGAGCAGTTTTGCTATTTCCAGATTCCCTTCATATGAAACATACATTAACGCTGTATACCCATCAACATCCCTTGCATTTACATCAGCACCATTTTCTATGAGCAGCCTTGCCATTTCAATATCCAGCCTTTCCGAAGCGACCATCAGGGCAGTGCATCCATCTCCTGCCCGGGCATTAATATCAATCCCCGCTTTTGTGAACATTTCCACGTTGTCTCTGTTGCCTTCCCTCACTTCCTGCAGAAAAGAATCATCAGAGAAAACAATGCCTCTTTGTTCCAATGCTTTTTTAGCGTAGTCTTTGTTTTTGCAACCAGCAATCTGTAATAGAGCGAGCAGAAACAGTAATGATGCAAGATAAAATGATATTCCCCTGATCGTTATATTCGACACATGCGCTCCTTTCGATGTTCAAGGATGATATATTATGATGCAGATTTCTATAAAATACAAAAAAAGGAATATACTATATAAATAAAGCCTCAATAATACCGATAACCCTTCAAGATATTCAAGATAAGGAGGTTAAAACAGATATGGACCGGAGAGAATTCTTAAAGCTTTCAGCCCTCTCAGGATGCGGCTTAATTCTGGGAGAAAAATTAGATTTCTTCGTACCTCCTGCAGGTGCATCTGAGAGATATGACCTTGTTGTCGCTCAAGGAACGGGAAAATCTCCATCTGCCATAACGAGGGCAGCACTTGATGCGTTTGGAGGAATTAAGAAATTTATCTCGAGGGGAGACATCGTTGTCGTCAAGCCGAACATAGCATGGGACAGACTGCCCGAGCAGGCAGCAAATACCAACCCTGAAGTCGTTGCAACGATAGTGAAGCTCTGCTTTGAGGCAGGAGCAAAAAAAGTCAGGGTCTTCGACAGGAGCGTTAACGACCCGCGGAGATGCTACAAGCAGAGCGGAATTTCCGACGCTGTTAATTCACTTGGGGCTGAAGTCAGCTATATCGACGAAAGAAGGTTTAAAGACATCTCCATTAAGGGCCAGGTACTTAAGTCATGGCCTCTCTATAAGGATGTATTCGAGGCTGACAAGATAATAAACGTGCCGATTGCAAAACACCACGGCCTTGCTAAACTTACCATGTCGATGAAGAACTGGATGGGTATTATGGGCGGCCAGCGAGGTAGAATCCATCAGAATATCGGCGAATGCCTTGCTGATATCTGTCTCGTTATCAGACCTACTCTCACCGTCCTGGATGCCGTTCGCATTCTCACAGCAAACGGTCCACAGGGAGGAGACATGAAGGACGTAAAAAGGCTGGACACCATTATAGTCGGAGTCGATCAGGTTGCTATTGATTCTTATGGAGCATCGCTGTTCGGCATGAAAGGGAACGACCTCTCATATGTAAAGGCTGGAGCTGCTGCAGGGATCGGCACCATGGATCTTGCGAGACTTAAGATAAAAAACCTGCATGTTTAAGAAGAATCTGAGGAGGATTTCTCAGGGATTTTTCCTGCTCGCTTTCCTATTCCTCTTTGTCCAGACAGAATCAAAAGGTAATGATACACTCGGCTATCCTGTGAAACTTTTTCTCGATTTTGATCCCCTTATTTTCATAACAACTTTTTTTGCAACTCATGGGGGGAAAATACCGTCAGCCTTTTTTCTCTCAATAGCTTTAATTCTCATAACAATTGTTCTGGGCAGGGTATTCTGCGGCTGGGCATGTCCGTTGGGGACACTGAATAACATTGCTGGCTTGTTGAAAAAAAAACATCCGGGGAAAGCGCACTCAAACTGGTATAAAGCGAAATATTATATCCTCATCACGCTGCTCGTCTCATCACTGTTTACCCTTCAGCTTGCAGGCATCATGGACCCGATATCACTTCTCATAAGGTCTTTTTCACTGAGTGTATATCCGATTATAAATTACGGAATCCGGGGATTTTTCGACACGATTTACAATACAGATATCCCTGTGGTCGTTAACCTGTCGGAAACGATATACGATATCCTGAAAAAAGGCATCCTTTCTTTCCGGCAGCCTCATTATCTTCAGGCAGTTTTCATTGGCATGATTTTCATCACTATACTCAGCCTCAATTTTGTGGAAAGGAGATTCTGGTGCAAATACCTTTGTCCTCTCGGCGCTTTCCTCGGACTCCTGTCACGGCATTCTCTCCTCAAACGCGAAGTGAGTGAAGGATGTACCTCATGCGGTATTTGCAATACAGTATGTCAGGGTGGAGCGCTTTCTGAAAAAAAGGCGGACTGGAGAAATACGGAATGTATGGCCTGCTTCAACTGTGATGATATCTGCCCCCAGAATGCAGTGCATTTTGGAATTGGGAAAAAGTCAGTTCCCACGATGGATCTTGGGAGGAGACAGGTAATACTTTCCGTGTTTTCAGGTATGGCAGCAGTCCCGTTGATAAGGTCGACACCCTTTTCGGGAACAAATTATTCGGATCCGAGATTGCTGAGGCCACCTGGTGCTCTTGAAGAAGAACAATTCCTCAAGAAATGTATAAAATGCGGTGAATGCATGAAGGTCTGTATCACAAACGGGTTGCAGCCCACACTTCTTGAGGCCGGCTTTGAGGGTATCTGGTCTCCGAGGCTTATCCCGAAAATCGGGTACTGTGAATTCCGCTGCACCCTGTGCGGACAGGTCTGCCCGTCAGGGGCAATCCGAAGATTGCCTGTTGAAGAAAAGATAAAAGTAAAGATTGGACTTGCCATGATAGATAAGGGTAGATGTTTGCCCCATGCCCATGGCATTCCCTGTATTGTATGTGAAGAAGTCTGTCCAACAGCGAAAAAGGCTATTTGGTTTAAAGAGGTACCGGTAAAAGACCGTAATGGACAAGAAATCTTATTAAAACAACCACACGTTGATCTCGATCTCTGCATCGGCTGCGGTATTTGCGAGGCAAAATGTCCTGTCGGCAGCTATGCAGCAATTTATGTTACGAATATCGGAGAATCAAGGTCAAAGACTAATCAGCTTCTTCTTTATTAGATGATTTCTGTATCATCCTTCCCCTGAACCACCTTATAATGTCATTATACGTTGGAGGCACTACCAGGAACACCTCGATATCCTTAGGGAACTGAAGTTTTACCCTGTCTTCGTCCTTCATGATGAGAAGCCCTGCCTCTGCTGCCGAAAGATTGCTCTCAATTAAATTCATGATATGCTGGAGCCTTTTTTCAGCAAACTCCGTGTAGAACTCGAGTACCTTATTAAACACTTCTCTTGTAAACACGACCCTGAGACAATTGCCCCAGTCTGTATAGGGCCCCAAAATTTCCTTGCTTTCGAGAGGGATAATTGTGCCGCCTTCATCAAGCTTCTTTTTGATAATCTGCGAAAGCCGTTCGTTCATCGTTGCCAAAATCTCAAATGCTTTATCGCCTTCTTCATAAATGATTTCACAGAATATTTTTTTTACCTTTCCTGCTGTCTCGATCTTTTCGATCTGCTGGACCACTTCATCCCAGTATCTGTTCACGAGTTCTTTAAAATCATCAGGGGTATCTTCGATTGCATAGATGTTCGCAACGCAATAAAGTTTCTTTTTTCCGGCAAAATCTTCGACATTCGGTTTGTCAATCTGTCCCAATTCGACCATGTTGAATCACTCCTTTCTTTATGATCCCTTATTCTTCAAAAGAAGGTCGTCAAGTTTTTTCTGAGCGCTCTGATTTTTGGGATCGATAACCAGTACATGTCTATATGCTTCTATGGCTTTGAAAGTTAAGCCGAGCTTTTCATATAAATCGCCGGCTGTTACCCTTATCCCGGAGTTATCAGGCAAGATTTCAATAGCCTGCTGCATAACCTTTAGCGCATCACTATACCGGTTCTTTTTCATATAGTACCTGTAGACCTCATAAAAAAATGACTCTTTCTTCTGTTCTTCGTTTTTCAGGTATTGAAGGGCATGAAGATATTCTTCTTCAGCCATTCCGTCATTTCCCGTTCTGAAAAGATAATCTGCGAACAGAAGATGAGGTTCCACCCTTTCCGGCAGCGCATTAAGAATATCATAATCACTGAAACCGTTAAGAACCATGATGGTTATATATTCCCGTGTTTTTTGCGGCTCCATGGATATTGCCTTTTCTGTAACTTTCAGGCCCTCCTGCTTCTTGCCAATGGAAAAAAGCCATATAGCATACCTTTTATACCGCACCGGATTGCTGACATCATATTTGATTCCGGCTTGAAGTAATCTGTCGGCTGTATCGTACTTTTTCAGTTCAGACATTATAAGCCCTACCCTCTGGAGATATTCGCCATTTACAGGGTTTAGCTGAAGTGACCTTTTGTAAGAATTCAATGCAGTTTCTTTATGCGTAAGCAGTTTTTCTATATTCGCAACTGCATAAGGGTAACGGGCTTCCAACGGATCGAAAAGAGATGCCCTGTATGCAATATCCCTTATAGACATAAGTTCTACTGGAGATTCCTTTTCATTGAGTTTTATATCCTTTACAGCAGAAAAAGAGACTTCTCCTGTAATTATGCCGATATGAAAAATAAGGCAACCGGTCAAAATAACACCGGCAAGGACTGTTAAGCTCCTTATCGGAAGTCTTATCTTTTCCAGATAGGTATCATTAAGGCCGTCCCGCATCATAGTATTGGCAGCAGAAACAGCCAAACCGGCGAGGAAGAAAAAATAGAGTCCATTGGCACCGATATGCAGGTTGAAGTCGGTAGTGCTGTGGAAAAGTATCGAGATCAACCCTGTAATGCCCGCAATAAAGAGATAAATACAATATAACTCGCGTCTCTTGAGAAAAGTTCTGTATGACTTATAGACCAGAACAAGCAAAAACCAGACGCATATGGCAAATGCAATGACTCCTCCATCTGAAAAGATCTCCAGATAATCATTATGGGCATGATCGGCAATCCTGTCTCCTGATATTGTGCGGTATCCTGGATAAATATTGACAAAACTCCCGAAACCCGTCCCTGTAACAGGGAAGTCTTTAATGATATTCACACTGTCCTTCCAGATTTCGAGCCTCAGATCAGATATATCCCCCTGAGGATTTCTCACCTTCTCAAACCTTTCGAATATCGGATCCCATCCAAACCACCCGACCGAAAGGACTATCAGAACGAATATGACAATGATTATTATGCCCCTCCTCTTTTTCACACCCTTTGAGATAAATATCAGCCCGAAAAAAATCATCGAAAGACACAGGCTGACAATACCGCTTCTTGAAAGTGTCAGAAATATTGAAGTAGCTATCAGGATGGAAGAAAAACCGAGGAGGAGATAAATATTTGTCCGCTGCAGATTAAAGATTTCGGTTATCTTGTCGCGGATGGACTTGTGCGTGGCATGCGGCTTGTTGAAGAGGAAAAGACTTATAACCAGAGGGAAAAGCATTCCCATGAGCCCAGCGTAATGGTTCCGGTTCACGTATGGCCCGAACAGACTCCCGCCCTGTGCTAATTTCCTGACCCAGTAGATTTTATTATTTGAAAGGATATGCTGGAGTATTCCAAAAAGGGCAAGAATAGACGCAAAAATCACTATTATGGTAACCGTTTTCATAAGATTATCCCTCTTCGTCAGGAGCTGGACTGTCAGTACATAAAAGGAGATATAAGCGGCAAGCTGAAAAAAACTCATCAATGCTGCCTTTTTGTTTATTGAGAGAGACATCCAGTATTCGCCGGCTTGATCCACCAGCATCGTTTCCTTGTAAAGATTATATGTTTCAGGAGAAATGATCCTGATAATATCTGGAGGCAGAGGAACAGCCTGTAAGAGGACATATGTCAACAAAAACAGTAAGGGGATGATGCCGGGTATTTCGAAAAGAGATCGGTCTTTGTCCTTTAAATTCCTGAGTAAAAGCATGATTAAGGCAGATACGGAAGCAGTCTCCATAATGGTCAATGACCAGAGTTCGACAGTTCCAAAGGCAAGTGGAGAGAAGATCAGAATAAACAAAAATAGTATTAAGATGATTTTGGTCATTCTCTGTAATTTTACCACTAAATTATAGCAATTACGGGAAAGAATTGGCAGCAATCAGTTATGCTGCTAAGACTGCTTTGGAGAATCTTCTTTTCTGGAAGGATAGTAATTCTGGTAATAGTCCTGATCGCTCTTTTTTAGATCCAATCCGCTGATTACTATACCGAGGATGCGGGTTTCGATATCATTTTCACGCCTGCCTTTCATAAGCTTAAGGCCTCTGTCTACAATCTCATACGTCGTTTTCCCAGCTTTCGTCACTATTATCGTCCCGTCAAGGATTCTACTTAAAATAAGACTGTCGGTAACGCTCATGAGGGGTGGGGAATCCCATATAATTAAGTCAAACCTTTCGTTCAGTAAACTTATCAATTCATTCGTCCTGTTAGATCCGAGAAGTTCGGAGGGGTTCGGCGGTATGGGACCTGAAGGGATTACGGTAAGATTCGTCAGAGGCTGTTTAAAGACAGTTTCGATATCCGTGGTAGCTCCTGCAAGGTAGGTACTTAATCCGCTCAGATTATTGAGCCTGAATATGGTGTGGATTCGTGGCTTCCTTAAATCACTGTCGACAAGCAGGACAGAATACCCGGACCTGGCAATGGTTATCGCGAGATTCACAGAAGTCACCGTCTTTCCCTCATCTGGGCCCATACTGGTAACCTGGATATTTTGCGGCGGTCTCGTTGCAGAGGACAGCAAAATAGCCGTCCTTATAGTCTTATAGCTTTCAGCGTAAATTGATTGGGGTTCTTTGAGGATTATCTCTTCAATATTTTCATCCTTGGACTCTAAAAGAGGGACAACACCAAGGACAGGTACCCCCAGTCTTGTTTCAACGTCTTCCGGAGATTTGATGGTATTATCAAGGTATTCGATGAAGAAAGCGAGTCCGATTCCTCCGAACAGACCTACGATGATTCCGAGCAGTATATTCAGGGATTTTCTCGGTTTTACCGGAGAAGCCGGTTTTTCAGCCTTTTCCACTACCCATACGTTAACGGTCTGGATCTCTTCAGTAACACTCTGCTCTTTCATCCTTTTGATAAGCGCATCATACAGTTGCCTGTTCGTGTCTACCTCCCTGGATAAAACACCATACTGGATAAACTTCTCATTGAGGTCCAGCGCTTCTGCCTTGGTACCTGAAAACATTCTCTGGAGACTTGACTCATTCGACTTGGCCAGTTCATATTCTGTTTTTATTGAACCGATAACCCTTCTGATTTCCTGATCCCTCTTCTGCTGCAAGACTTTCAGTTCTTCCTCTGCCTTTATCATTGCAGGATGCTTTTTCCCGAACTTTTTCGAAAGCTCCTCTGTATTCTGTTCTGCCTTCAGGATTTGATTTCTCAAAGACTGAATTGTCGGGTCTGAAGCAATAGCCGGGATCATCTCAGCATCGCGCATGCTACCGGGCAGCTTCGTAACTGCGGAATAGAGTGATTCCAGTTCTTTCCTTCTTGTTTCAGCCCTGACGAGCTGAGTATTCAGCTCGCTGAGTTTCTCCGGTGTCAGAGCAACCTTATCCTGAAGCATAACGATATTGCTCGCCCTCATGTAATCCTGCAAAGCCTTTTCTGACTTTTCAAGCTTGACCTTCTCTTCCTCGGCCTTCTTTGTCATCCACTCTATGGAATATCTTGAAGAACTCATTCTCATTTCCATTATCTCTTCGATATAGGCTCTTGCAACAGAATTTGCAACCAGAGCGGCAAAATCAGGGTTTGTTGACATGAAGCTGAGACTGACGATCTTGCTGTTTTTGATAGGACTTACGATAATGCCGTTGCTCACGATGTCAGCAAGGATATCACCCTTGGATGTCTCACTGCCGGGAGTAATTTTTTCTCCTTTAAAATACGATTCATAGGTGCTCTCGAGGGAAAGCATTTTGACTACCTTCTGTGCAACTGAAGTGCTTTTTATGAGCTGATACTGGGTTTCATAGAATTCGGGGTCATAGGGCGAATAATAGGGATACATCATGGTAAGGTTATATGGTTCGACTCTTTCAATGAGAACTTTTGCTGATGCCTGATAAATTGGTGTGGTAGAAAGTGTACCTATCAGAACAACAATAAATACGATGATGAAGAAGGTATAAACGGTATACCTTCTCTTTTTGATAATTTTCAGGTAGTCTCTTAAATGTATTTCTTTCTCATCCATGGTTTAAAAGAAACTTTCAGGGACGACTATTACGTCATCAGGCAAAACAGGCTCATCCATTTTTGCCCTTTCGAGAACCTCTTCTTTCCTGTTCACTTTCCTTATGATCTTGACCCTGCCTTTTGATGCCTTGTCCGTAAAACCACCTCCCATAGTAATAGCCTTTATGACTGTTGTGCCCTCTTCATGCTTATATGCGTCAGGCTTTTTAACCTCACCGGTTACATAAAAAACCCCTGCCTTTGAAATATAAACGCTATCACCATCTAAAATAAGGATGTCCAGAGAGGTATCACCTTTTTCAATAAGGCCTTTAAGATCAATATCTATGATGCTTTCATCCTTGTCCGAGGGGTTGGCTTTCCTCTTGATAATTGCTTTATCCCCCGCATCTTTTGTAAGACCTCCTGCCTCTGAGAGAAGGGCGAGGAAAGTTGTCTGTCCGGGAAGAACATACAGGCCGGATTTCTTCACCTCCCCCATGATGAATGCTTTTTTACTCCTGAATTCCTGGATGAATATGTTCACCTGGGGGCTAACGATATATCCATCTGCAAGAAGCTCCGCTATCTTATTGGTAATCTGCGGCAGCGTTAATCCTTTTACCTCAATTTGCCCGATGAGGGGAAAAACTATGACCCCGTCTCCGCTGACCCTGGCAGTAGTTGTCAAGTCGTCATGGTCATAAACGGTGATCTTTAAAACATCTCCTTCCCCGATGATGTAGTCCTGTGCAAAAGAAACAGAAACCGTGAAATAAGAAAAAATAACTACAAATAAGAAGAAAACCCCTTTCTTCATATTATTATTATATTACAAATAAAGTAAGAAAGTTAAATGAATTAACAGGAGTTATTATGTAATCAAGGCACCTATAGTGAGCCCGTGATCCTCAAGAATAGAATATTGTTTATGTAATCAAAATCAGAGAAATTCGAGTTTCTCTGGTTATAGATGTAGCCAAGATCCGTTTGCAGCCATTCTTTGAACTTGTATTGAAAAGCAAACGCCCCCATGTAGTAGTCGTCGTCTAATGCTTTTGTGATGCCGTTATAGGTAAAATCTCCCTTATACCTGTCATTTACATAGGAAAATTTTGCATCAGCAGTAATCTTCCCGGTTATCCTCTGTAAGTATTCAACCTCTACGGCATTGGTAAGTACAAAATCGGTCCCCGAGATATTTGTTTCATTTGTCCTCCGGGATGCCTTTAAGACCAGGGACGTTTTCGATGTGAATTTGTGGTCAATCTGTGCTTCAAAAACAAAATCTTTGCTCGTTTTTATATCAGAGTCGGTAAAATCCTTCATCCCGTATCCAGCCTTTATGCTCCCTTTTGATTTTGCAGTTATATCCCATTGAATGCCACCGAAGTAATGATGTTCCCTGCTGTTGAATGCAGTGTCTTTTTCATATTTAACGTCAAGAAATTCATATTCCGTAAAAAAAGCCGTTTTGGGCAGGAATTTAAAAAAGATGTAACCTGACACTGAATTATCATCACGGTCTCTGAAGTCATTTCTTGAGGCTGAATAATCAACCAGAAAATTCGTATAATCAACCCTGAACTTTAACCTGTCGCTGGCTTCATAGGTTACTATGACATTAGCCAGATTATTGTGGTACTTGTCCAGTTTGGATAATATCCCCGTTCCCCTGATGTCGTGCGAGGCTATAAACTGATCGATCAGTTCTATCGACAGACCTCCTCTCAGGTTATACTGAAAAAGACCCTCAGCTTTGTGGTTAACGGTATTTTCAGAGGAATATTTCGAAAACAGTTCAATATCGGCGTTATAAAACAAATATGCCTGATAGCGTTTGAAGATTTCCGGACTGAACCTGCTCAGGCTGAATCCGCCCGGTGATAAATTTGAAGTATCGATATGCAATAATTTCTCATAGACATGAGGTACCGTCAACCATATCCCGGGTGATATAACGGTTATGAAATCACTTTTTTTGTCATCATTACTAAAAAAAACATTATCAGTATAATATTCGGTTACTGACAGAAAAGGATGGATGAAACCTCCCCTTCTACCGAATACATCCTCGGTGGGTCTCCCCTTTAGCGTGCCGATAGGTTCAGCTTCGATAGCTGGGTTCACAACAGCATTCTCGTGTTTGATATCACTTGGAGGTGAAGTATCTTTTGATGTACTCGAGAGTTCTGCAGATAGTCTCTTTTCTGCAACAGGTTGTCCCCCGATGGATGGTTTTTCAGGAGCAGTCTCATGTTTAATCTCAGCAGAAGGCAAAGGATCTTTTGCCTGCCCTATGAATTCTGAGGGGTGATTTTCTGTTTCTAACGGTTTTTCTTCAATAGCTATCTTTTCTGATTGAGGTTCATATTCGGCTCCACCTGACAATAAAACATCTTTCGATTGTTCCGGACGGTATACTGCAAAAATTGTATAAATTACATCATTGTTTTTGGTCTTTTCATCCTGAATTGATGTTTCATATCCTTTGCTTTTTACCTCTTCCGAAAAATTTTCCGCATCCTCTTTATTCTGAAAAATCTTAAAAGAAGCAACTGGTTTCATTGATCCGGCAGTTTGAGCATCTTGTGATGATTCTTTGAACTCTGCAAAGGATCTTGCTATGGTATCCCTTTCTTTGATAAGTGTCTTTCCCGAATCAGCCTCTTGCTTAAATCCTTTCTGCACTGCAAGGTATTTTGATGAATCTTTGTATTTTTTAACAAAAACTCGATAGATTACCTTTTTATCTTTGGTGATGCCCTTCTTGATTAATGCTTCTTGACCTTCACTTTTCAATTTCTTGACAAACCTTCCTGAATTCTTTTGAATCTTGAAGCTGGCTACTTGCTGTAACTGATAAGACTCGACCTGAGAGATTCTCTTGTGAGCATTTTTTGGGGAAGAGCAATGAGAAGATAGTTCTTTGGAATGTAATATATCAGGAACTACGAGTAAAAAAATTATGAAGAACGATAACCATTTCCGTTTCGTTATAAGGTTAATCAATATTCAATAAACCTATATATTTTTATAGTTAAGAATAAATAAAGTTTATTTTAATGTCAAGAAAAAACTTATAGCAATACTATAACCTGATTCATTAACTATTTGATATTTCGATGACTTTTTCTTAACTCCTTGATATACTTTGTTAAGGAGGTGTTATCATGCGATATATTTATTATATTATTATTATACTACTCGGCTTATCAGCAATAATTGGTTATGAATTACGAAGCAAACACTATCCACTAAAAGATGCTGCTTTGATTATCAATGAACGGGTCATTACCATCGATGAATTCAACAAGCTTTATTCCTCACAGCCTCCCCATTTAAGAGAAAAAGACGATTTCATAAATTCCCTGATAACAAAAGAACTCCTTATTCAGGAGTCACAGAAAGAGGGTATCGATAAAGAAGAACCTTTCAGGAAGTCAATTCAGAATTTCTATGAGCAATCCTTAATAAAGCAACTCTTGGACAGAAAATTTGCCTCTTTGCAGATAACAATCAGTGATAATGAACTGAATAGATGTATCGGTTTCTTAAACAGAAAATTGCACCTAACAATATTCAGCTTTAATAATGCCGAAGAAGCAAAGAAGGGCAATTATATAAATGGTGAAAGCAAAATAGTATATTTTGAAGACCTTTCGAAGGATATTAGGGACATTATTGTTTCACATAAAGAAGGTGAAATTACAGAACCTATGAAGACAGGAGAAAAATATGTTGTAGTAAGACTTGATAAGATAGAAAAATGCTCATCCCGCACACTTTCTTCCATAGAAAAAGA
>Ga0299915_10000654_pt1 | contig 25976 bp, 18 predicted proteins | sample RVTome_13_FD_200263 | JGI IMG/M metagenome (GOLD analysis project Ga0299915, IMG submission 200263) | Soil microbial communities from uranium-contaminated site in the Upper Colorado River Basin, Wyoming, United States - RVT92D227 (version 2) ... | reverse complement strand
GTCAAAGCCGCAGGAGCCCAAGGCGGACCTCAAGGCGCTCACCAACGATCCGCTCGTGGGCAAGGCCGATCGCATCGACGGTACCGAGACCAAAGGGATGGTGGCGTTCACGTTCGACGACGGCCCGAACCCGTCGACGACCCCCGCGGTGATCGACGCGCTCGAGAAGTACAACATCCCGGCGACGTTCTTCATCGTCTCGCAGCGCCTGCTCGGCAAGCACGGCGAGCAGAGCCGCGGGCTGATCGCGCGTCAGATCGCGGCCGGGTTCCTCGTCCAGAGCCACTCGTTCTCGCACCCGAACCTCAAGGGGGCGACCACCAAGACGTTGTCGAAGGAGATCGACGACGCCATTCGCATCCTCGCGAAGGAGGCCGGCAAGCCGGTCGGGATCTTCCGCGCGCCGTTCGGAGCGATCGACAACACCGGCCGAGGTTGGCTCAAGAAGCGCGGCCTGACCGAGGCACGGTGGTCGGTCGATACGCTCGACTGGCAGGCCAGGGACTCCGAGAAGCTGCGCAAGAAGGTGTTGTCGATGATCGTCAAGCAGGACGGCGGCGTGGTGCTCATGCACGACGTCAAGCCGATCACCGCGAAGATCATCGCGACCGTGTTCGACGACCTCGAGGCCGAGAACTGCAAGCGGCTCGCGGACAAGAAGGACCCGATCCTGCCGGTGTCGATCCATTACTTCCTGCGCGACAAGCAGCAGCCGCGCGCGATCCCGGAGGACGTGAAGAAGCAGACCGAGGCGTACCGCATCGCCCTGCCCGGCCGCTGCAGCAAGCGGCCGCCGGAGCCGCCGAAAGACGCCAAGCCCGCCGCGAAGCTCGACTCGAAGCCCGCGAAGCCGTGACGATGCCGCGACCGGCATGACACCAGGTGAAGACTCCTGCCGGCGAAGACGCCCGATGGCCGCGAACCCAACGGCGCGTCGAGCTCCACATCACCCAGCGCAGCGTCGGCTGAGGACTGTTCGGTTGTGGGTTGACAACTACAATTAACCACACTAGGGTCCGGCCGCTTTTTGTCGGTGTGCCGACATCCGGGGACGTGTGGAATTGTTATGGATTCATCTAGACTTACGAGCGCGCCAGGCGCGTCGCTCTGCTTTCTGGGACACGAGAACCTCATGCCGTTGATCTGGGATCAGTCCACGCCGGCCCCCACGGGATCGCCTCCGAGCTCCGAGGGTACCGAGCGTACGCCGACGTTCGAGCCCGCCGATTTCGGCGAAGGGGAAGGCGAACGCACGGTCATCACGTCGGGTGCATTCGAGTTGCGGCCTCGGTTCACCGGACGTGCCGGCGCGATCGCGCGGCTGCAGGAGCTCACCGACAAGGCCTTCGACGATCGCGAGCTCGCGTTCGTGCTCGTCACCGGGGAGCCCGGAATGGGCAAGAGCCGCCTTATCAGCGAGCTCGTCGCGCGCATGCGCACGATGCACCCGGCGGCGGTGGTGCTGTCCGGCATCGCCGACGAGAACGCTCCAGCGTATGGCCCGATCGCGCGGGCGTTGACCGCGCGCTTCAACATCGTCGCCGGTGAGGATCCCGCGGAGAGCCGCGACAAGATCCAGGCCGGCGTCGCGGACGTCGTGGCAGCGCAGCGCGTCCCCGAGGTCACCCACCTGATCGCGCACCTGCTGCGCGTGCCGTTCGACGACAGCCCGGTCGTCGGGCCGTTGCTCGAGTCGCCGCAGCGGCTCGAGGCGCGGCTGTTCATGGCGCTCAAGCGGCTGCTCGCCGCCGAGACCGAGCGTCATCCGGTGCTGCTCGTCGTCGAGAACCTCGAGCTGTGCGGCACCGACACGATCAACTTCCTGCATTACCTCGCGGCCGGGCTTCGCGATCATCGGATCGCGGTCGTCGGCACCGCCACCGCGACGTTGTTCGAGCGCCACCCGGCGTTTGGTGACGGCGAGGTCGCCCCGGTGAAGATCGAGCTCGGCGCGCTGTCTCCATCGGAGGCCGAGGACCTGATGCGCGAGCTGTGTCGTCCGCTCGGCGAGGGCAAGCACGTGAGCGGCGAGCCGCGCAACGGCGACACCGGTGTCCCGCAGTCGCTCGTCGACCACGTGCGGTCGCTCGGCGGCTCGCCTCGCGCGATCCACGAGCTCGTGCGCCTGCTGCTCGAGAGTGACGTGATCGTTCGCGACGGCCGGCAATGGCGGATCGACGCGACCCACTTCGCCGCGATGAAGCCGCCGAAATCGTACGAGGACATCGTCGCCGCGCGGTTGCGCGTGATGGATGCGACGGAGCGCCGCGTGCTCGAGATGGCCGCGGTCGTCGGTGAGACGTCGTGGCTCGATGCGATCCTCGCGCTCGAGCGGTCGGCCGGCGTGTCGAGCGCGCTCGGCGATCCGGACGGTCCGACGCTGTCGCAGATCGCGGCCAGCGGTGACCACTCGCGGATCGCGGTCGTCGCGGCGCTCGGCAAGCTCGTCGAGCGCGAGTGGCTCGGCGATGTTCCGCAGTCGTCGATCGCGGGGGAGCGCGAGCTCCGGTTCGCATCGCCGAACCTGTGGTCGGTAGTCTACAAGGGAATCGACGAGACCAAGCGCCGCGGCTTCCATGCTGCGGTCGCACGCTGGCTCGAGCTGCACCCCGAGGGACGTGGCGCGGCGGCGCAGGAAGAGGTCGCACGTCACCTCGCGCTCGCCGGCGAGGCGCGCGAGGCGGCGAGTCGGTACCGTCGCGCGGCCGAGGCGGCTCGCGCGCAGTTCGCGAACGAACGTGCGATCCGGCTGTTCGATCGCGCGCTCGCGTGCATCGGATCGTCTCCGCCTCCGGGCGATATCGTCGCGCGGATCCACCTCTGGCACGACCTCGGTTCGGTCTACGAGCTGATCGGTGACTTCGAGGCTGCGCTCGGTGCGTTCGAGCGGATGCTGCGGCTGTCGTGGGTGGTCGCCAGCAAGACCAAGGCGGCGGTCGCGTTCAACAAGATGGGCCGCGTGTGGCGGCGCCGAGGCGATCTCAAGCTGGCACTCGAGTACCTCGAGCGCGGCCTCGAGCTGTTCCGGGTGGCCAACGACCAGCGTGGCATCGCCGGCTCGCTCGACGACATCGGCAAGTCGCTGCTCATGCTCGGTCGCTACGACGAGGCCCACGCGAAGATCACCGAGGCGCTCGCACGCCGCGGCAAGCACGGCGACAAGCGCGCGATCGCGACCTCGCTGTCGCGGCTCGGCGATGTCCAGCAGGAGCGCGGTCAGTACGAGTCGTCGCTCGCGTGCCACAAGGACGCGCTCGACCTCCGCAAGCAGGCCAACGATCGCTGGGGCATGGTCGTCTCGCAGAACCACCTCGCGGCGCTGTCGTTCGAGCTCGGCGATCTCGCGGAGTCGCGCGCGGGGTGGCTCGCCGCGCTGCCCGACGCCGAGGCGATCGGGGCGCTGCCGCTGTGTGCCTTGATCCTCTCGAACCTGGGCGAGCTCGCGCTCGTCGAGGGCAAGCTCGAGGAGGCCCGGAGCCGGCTCGAGAACGCCCTCGAGATCATCGAGGACATCGAGGATCGCGGGCTCGAATCGGAGTGCTGCCGTCACCTGGCACTCCTCGAGAAGCTGCAGGGCCAGACCGGCCCGGCGAAGGAGCTCGCGGAGCGCGCGCTCCAGGTCGCCAAGAAGGCGGGGCTGCGCGAGAAGGAGGCGCAGGCCTACCTCACGCTCGGGGACGTGCTCGCGACCAACCTGTTCTCGTTCGGGGACTCCGAAGAGGAGTCCGCGGCGATCACGCCGGCGGCGATCGCGTACGGCATGGCGATCGAGGTGCTGCGCAGCATCGGGAACGAGGCGGCGATGGGCAAGGCCCTGTTCGCGTTCGGCCGCTACAAGGCAGAGGTAGGCGAGGTCGCCGATGGGAAGGACATGTTGCGCGACGCGCTGATGGTGTTCAGCAAGCTTGGACTGGCCCGACCGGCGGCCGACATCGAGAAGCTGCTCGCCTCGATCGCGTAGTCGCGCCGATCGACCGATCGCACAAATCGGGCAACTCGCGCTTGCCTCGATGGCCCTGGAACGGCATGGTCTCGCTCCGGCGATGCTCTGGTTTTGGTTCGGATTCTTTGCCTTCGTCGCCGTGCTGCTGGCGCTCGATCTGGGCGTGCTTCACCGCAAGGCGGAGGAGCCCTCGATCAAGAGCGCCGCGTACTGGACCGCGGCATGGATGGCGCTCGGGCTGGCGTTCACCGGCTTTGTCTACCTCATGTACGACAACAGCTGGCTCGGCGCGACGCTCATCGAGCCGTCGACCAATCCCGGCCTCGATGCCTCGGCGATGTACGTCTCGGCCTATCTGCTCGAGTACGCGCTGTCGGTCGACAACATCTTCGTCATCTCGCTGCTGTTCCACAGCTTCCGGGTGCCGTCGAAGTACCAGCACCGCGTCCTGTTCTGGGGAATCATGGGTGCGGTCGTCTTTCGCCTCGCGATGCTCGGCGGCGGCGCATTCCTCGCCGAGAAGTTCGACTGGATCTTCTACGTGTTCGGCGCCTACCTCGCGTACCAGGGGTTCAAGCTGCTGCGGCCCGAGGATGAGGGCGAGGCTGGTCACGACAAGAGCCTCGCCGTCCGTGCCCTGCGACGGTTCGTGCGGATCGTCGACGGCGATCACGGGGGCAAGTTCACCGTCCACATCGATGGCCGGCGCGCGCTGACTACCATTGCCGTCTGCCTCATCTCGATCGAGCTGACCGACATCGTGTTCGCGCTCGACTCGATCCCGGCCGTGCTGTCGGTGAGCAAAGACATCTTCATCATGGTCACGTCGAACATCTTCGCGATCCTGGGCCTACGCAGCCTCTACTTCGTGCTCGCCGGCGCGATGGACAAGTTCAAGTACCTCAAGATCGCGCTCGCGATCCTGCTGATGCTGATCGGCGCGAAGCTGATCGCGCACAACCACGTGCACGTCCCGCACGCGATCTCGCTCGCGATGATCGCCGGCATCATCGGCGCGGGCGTGCTCGCCTCGGTGATCTCGAGCCGTCGCGAATTGAAGTCAGCCGAGTCCGACGCCAGCGGCGAACCGTAGCCTGATCGTCAGCGCACGAGAACGAGCATCTCGGTCTCCATGCTCTCCTCCGCCCACCGTCGCTTGTAATCCATCTCGGTCCCGAGGTCGTAGCGCCCGACGCCCTCGACGCACAGCTCGGCGACCTGGTGGTACTGCAGCAGTCCACCGAGCCCGAGGTGCGCGCGCTCGCGATCGTACGAGAACTGCAGCCCGCGGTACTCGCCTTCGAACACCGCCCCGAGGATGTAGCCGACGTCGCGATCACCCTCGCGCGCGAACAAGGTGCGTTGCTGACCGTGCGCGCACAGCCGCGGCAGCATGTGACCGTAGAACGCGCGCATCGGACCTTGCGAGATGCCGACGCCCTCCTCGGACTTCCAGCTCCGCGCCTCGACGGCCTGGATCCGATCGTAGAGCGCACCGGCGTCGTCGCGGGTCGCGCGTACCGACTCGAACACGATGCCGCTGGCCTCGGCCGCGCGCAGGCTCTTGCGGATGCTCTTGCGCAGCTCGCGCGACCGCCGCGCGAGAAACCCGTCGAGCCCGCCGTCGAGGCTCGCGACGTGGCGCAACGTCGGCGTGCCGCGGCGGCGCTCCCACTGCGGCGGCAAGGCGCGCTCGAGTGCCCGGCGGTGCGCGCCGTCCGCGGTGTGACCCGAGAGGATCGCGAGCTGCCAGTCTCGCCGGCCCGCGAGCACCGCGACGACCTCGTCGACGAGCCCGTCCGGGTCGTGTCCGATGAGCGGCGCCGCCAGGCCCCAGGCGAGCTCGATCGGCTCGATGTACGGGAACCCGGCGGGATGCACGCCGCGCATCGCCGCGAAGTAGCCATGCGCACCACGGAACGAGAACGGCGCGCGTGCCGGCATCAGGGCCGACGCGGCGGCGAGGACCCATGCGCTGGTCGAGCAGAACCGATCGATCGCAGGGGTGACGGCGACCTCGCGATCGAAGTCGTCGGCGATCGCCGCGAGGTCAATCGGTTCCACAGCGTGGAGCTTAGACTAGACTATGCGCGCGTTGAATCGGCGTGCGGCTCTGCACGTGACCCATGTTCGCAGCCGTTCTGGGTCAATCGGCGCCAGACCACTCGCGAAGCGCATCCTCGATCCGTTCCGCTGATCGGCCCAGACAGTCCCAGTCCTTCCCGAGCCAGCAGCCGCTCGGAAACTCGGGTGCACTCTCGGACTCGAGACACATCAGAACGCTGAGAACGCTGTGATGCATGATGCTCGAGTCGTAAAAGCGGGCCAGAGCTGCTTCTTGGCGTTTCAAGTCTCCACTCTCAAAATCCAAACGATCTTGCCGAATCGCTGCGCGCGTTGCGACGCAGAACCGTCTGTACTTGACCACCTGCGCTTCGCTTTGATCGAGCCTGCTTTGGTATCGTCGGCACTGAACAGCTACGATCACGAGGAGTATGGCCAGGCAAGCGGTGGCGACGGCGAGGAGCTTCATGGGGACCGTTTCTTGCCGGTCGTGGTGTCAACATCCTTGAATGCGTCTGGAACCACCACAGGCTCTTTCGGTGGGGCAACGGGCGTCGATGCAGGCTTCGCTGCAAGTTGCACTTTGGGGACCTTGGCCTTGGCTGCCTTGTTTTCTCGCGCCTTCGTAGCCCGTACCGGATCGAACGTCATGTAGCTCTCATCGTCGATCATGACGGTCTCGGCATCCTTGCCCCACATCTGTTTGTGGCGGAGCAGGGCAGTTTCCCGAAACTCGGCCGGAACGACGTAGATCGCTTTCGGATCGTTCGAGATGCCGTTTTCAGGGGCTTCTACGGGCCTGCGCGACTTGCGCTCCATTGGAGTTGAAACGACTCCGGGCTCATCCTTGTGGATCGTCCCGAGAGCGCGGTGGCTGTCTTGGTGCCGAAACACCAGTTCGATCGGATATCCCGACTCGTAGGTCTGCCATTGAACCCAGACATCCCGAACGACGGCTTCTTCACCGTGGCTTACGCTAACACCGTCGGAAAACATGTCGCGATCCTCGTACCGTCTCCCGACCTTGGTGACCTTGCTCGCCTCGAACCGTTCCAGCTTCTCCTCGATGGCGACCTTATACTGACTGATCAGGTGGTTCTTGACGTCCATCGTTGCGAAGAGCGCGACGAGCTCTCCATCGTTCGATGTCGCTGGTGTGAGCTCGCGGAAATGTTGAAAAGCGATGCTCGCGGCGTCTCGGAGTTGTTCAAGAAACGAAAGGGCGTCTTGCTTCTTGTTCGCGCCACTAACCCCGCGCCCGGCCGTGATTCCGGCAAGCGCTCTCGTCTTGCCCAGTGCAGTCGCAGTCCCGACGGCGGACTTGATGTTCGCATCTGTCAGCTTCGAGACGGCTGTCTGAGCGCGCGACTTCCAGTTGACGGGAGGATCGGGCTGCTGAAACAGAATCGCGTCCTCCATCACCTTCTTGAGTTTGGCTCCCTGTGCATCCTTGAGCGCGATCAGCGATGTCGCGATCTTCCCGACGATGTGTCCTAGGGCCAAGTCGATCAGTAGGGATGCGATCCATGGGAGATCGTTGTCGTCCTTCGCCAGAAGCTTGTCGACGCGTACATCACCAGCCGCATCCTGGTAGTTGGATTCCGCGACAAGAGACCGCTGCTGGAATGCGTTGATGAGGCGCGTCCGCTGTCCATCGGTAAGAAACGAATCAGGCCCATTTGCGGCGCCCTGGTCGACGAACGGATCGCCGACCGGAGCCGGACCTTGTGGCAAGGCTCGCTTGCCCGGAGCCAGGTTGTCGTCGGTACCTCGCGTTACCTTGTCCGCGTCTACGAGCGGTTTTTTTCCTGGAGCCGCACCCTCGCCCATGGTCAGACAAGTTAGACGAAGGCCCTGACTGGGGTCAATCAAGGTGTATTGGTGCGCGCTCGATCTGGCAGAGTCGCTCGACTCGGTCACGGCGCGAATCGTAAACGCGTCACTGTGACCCGGTCGCTACACCGTCGACGGCACGACCTGCCAGCCAGCGTGACGAACCGCCGCCGGGCAACCGTTTCCGTGGCTGCTGCCTCGTCCGCGCTCACCGGCACGCCGATTGCTGCGATACTGGCCACCCATGCGCCTACTCGCCGTGTTCCTGGCAGCGTTGATGATCACTGGGTGCGCGGCGAACAGCTACCGCATCCCTCCGGGCGAGCTCCAGCGGCTGGCCATGACGCCACCGGCGGATCGCGGTCAGAAGGTGCGCGTCATCCAGGAGATCAGCGGGACGACCGTCAACAATCAAGAGCGCGTCGGAGTCGACACGCAGATCATCTTCGTCCCGCAGATCAACATCAGCACCGGCCCGCGCTACAACCGCGGCGGTGGCGGAGTCGGTAGCGGTGGCGGCAGGGGCGTCGGCAAGATCGGCGGAGGGGGTAGCGGCAGCGACGGCAAGGCCGCCGCGATCGCGTTCCTCGTGATCGCCGCCGTGGCGCTGTTCGCGGTCGCCGGGGTCGAGGGCTCGCGCTTCGACGGCTGGGCACAGCTCCACCCGATGCATCCGGTTCACCTGATCGGCAAGGACGGTCAATACACCGTGCTGCCACTCGCATGGATCGATCCGGCCGCCGCGGCGTGGACCGACAAGGCCATCGTGCGGCCGACCGAGGGGCCGTGGTTGCAGCTCGACCGTGCCCCGCTCACCCGCACCGGTCCGTCGTACGGCATGTACGCCGGCACCGGAACACTACGCTCGGCAGACGGCGACCTCGGCGCCGGTCCGGCGTTCACCGTCCAGCTCGGCTACTACTTCACGCAGCACGTCGGCCTCTTTGCGGACGTGATGGTCGGCTGGCGCACCAACAAGTTCGACGGCACGCTGTTCGAGTCGCGCTACATGCTCGAGCTGCAGGCGATGCCGCTCGAGCTCGGCATCCTCCACGCGGGTGGCTACGTCGGCGGTGGCGCCGCGTATCGCTTCGAGGACAGCATCCCGCTCCGCGGCAACAACGGCTCGGAGGCGTACACCGCCGGCGGCATGCTCCAGCTCGACATCAACACGCGGATCGCGTTGACCGCACGGTTCGGCGTCACGAAGGCGCACGAAGAGCGGATGACCGACATGATCTTCGGTCTCGCGGTGTACTGACCGCGCTGCCTACTTCTGGTGCTGCTGCTTCCAGTCGTCGTACGGCATCCCGTAGATGATCTCGCGCGCATCGGGATCCGAGAGCTCGACGCCACGCTCGATGGCCGCCGCGCGATACCACTTCGAGAGGCAGTTTCGACAGAAGCCGGCGAGGTTCATGACGTCGACGTTCTGGACGTCGGTTCGCTCGCGAAAGTGCTGGACCAACCGACGGAACGCGGCGGCCTCGATCTCGGTCCGGGTCGGCTCGGGAATCTCGCTTCGCGACGGTCGATCAAGTGGCGCCATGGGCATGTGTAGCGCGTCCTGGCGTCTTCGTAGTCGCGGCGCGGCGTGCTATGAGGGGCGCCGTGGATGGTAATGCAACCGAAGGCAGCGAGCCGCGCAGCGGCGAGAGCGATGCCACGCAACCACTCCCTCCCCTGCCCAGCTCGGTGACCGAGCTGGTTCACGCGGGAACGACCTACTACATCATCGGAACCGCCCACGTCTCGAAGGCCTCGGTCGACGACGTCCGCACGGTGATCGAGCGCGTGAAGCCCGACGTCGTGTGTGTCGAGCTCGACAAGGTCCGCTACGAGGCGTTGACCAAGGACAGCGCGTTTCGCGAGCTCGACGTCTTCAAGGTCGTCCGCGAGGGCCGCACGCTGTATCTGCTGGCTCATCTCGCGCTCGCGTCGTACCAGCGGCGGATCGGCGCGAGCCTCGGGGTCAAGCCGGGCGCGGAGCTGCTCGCCGCCGTCGAGGCCGCGAAGGATCGCGAGATCCCCGTCGAGCTGATCGACCGTGACATCAACATCACGCTCAAGCGGACCTGGAAGAACCTCGGGCTGTGGAAGCGCTCGATGCTGCTGTCGTCGCTGATCGTCGGCTGGGATGACGGCGACGAAGAAGACGACGACGAGGATGACGAGGCCGTCACGGCGAAGACGGTCGAGGATCTGAAGGAGCCGAAGGCGCTGTCCGAGATGCTGAGCGAGCTCGGCCGCGCGGTCCCGCAGATCAAGGGCCCGCTGATCGACGAGCGCGACCTGTACCTGGCATCGAAGGCGATCGAGGCGGGCGCCGGGAAGCAGACGGTCGTGGCCGTCGTCGGCGCGGCCCACGTGCCCGGGATGAAGCAGCACTGGGGCGAGACCATCGATCGCACCGCACTCGAGAAGATCCCCCCGCCCGGGCTGTTGTGGCGCGCGATCAAGTGGCTCGTGCCGGCCCTGTTCCTCGTCGGGCTCGTCTACTTCTGGCAGCAGGGAGAAGAGACCAGCCTCATCGACATGATGCTTCGCTGGATCTTGCCGACCTCGATCGGCGCCGGGGGGCTCACGCTGCTCGCCGGTGGCTCGATCTTCTCGATCCTCACCGCGATCCTCGTCGCACCGGTCGCCGCGATCCATCCCTTGCTCGGGACCGGGATGGTGGTCGGGGTCGTCGAGGCGTGGCGGCGGAAACCCGGGGTGGTCGACTGCGAGCGCTTGCCCGACGACATCCAGACGTGGCGTGGGTTCTGGCGCAACCAGGTCACGCGGATCCTGCTGATCGCCGTCGCGTCGGGGATCGGGACTGCGGTCGGTTTCTGGATCGGTGTCACGTACGTCGTGACGTCGTAAGCCCTGTGATCCGTCTTACTTCCTTCGTGTGATCGTCACCCGGTCGTAAAAAAACTACGATCGAACCGATGCCGGATCGGGCTATGGTCCGACCTATATGACGATGAAGCGGCGTGACGCACTGAAGACACTTGGCGGGTTGGCGGGCGCGGGGGCGGTGGCGCGGTTCCTCCCCGGGTGCGGCAGTGACGACGGCGGCCCCGTCGGCATCACGACGTACGTCTACCTCATGATGGAGAACCGCAGCTACGACCACTACCTCGGTGCGCGGTCGATGCTCGAGGGTCTCCCCGGAGACGGCCTGCGTGCCGGGCTCTCGAACCCGGACCGCAATGGCGTGCCGGTCGCGCCGTTCGCGGCACCCGACGATCACAACGGCGCGGCCTCGTCGCTGTGCGACATCGATCCCCCGCACGGCTGGGACGCCTCGCACCTGCAGTTCAACAACGGCGCGATGGATGGCTTCGTCACCGAGCATCAGGCCGACCACGGAAGCGCCACGGCGATCGAGCCGATGAAGTACATGACGCGCGCGAACCTCCCGATCACGTGGGCGCTCGCCGATGCCTACACGTCCTGCGATCGCTGGTTCTGCTCGGTGATGGGCCCGACCCTGCCGAACCGAGCCTACTGGCACACCGGGACGTCGTTCGGCATCAACACCAACAACGAGATCCTCGAGAAGTTCAGCAGCGTGCCGGTGCCCACGATCTACAACCGGCTCGACGAGAAGGGCGTGGACTGGGCCTACTACTACGGATCGCTCGCGGTCGTGTCGCTGCTCGCGAACCCCGGGCCGTTCCAGCTCGATCTCGGTCCCAACGACGGCACCGGCCGGATCCGGCGGTTCGGAGACGCGAAGCTCGGCAACGGTCAGTTCTTCAAGGATGCCGCCGCGGGCACGCTGCCGTCGGTCGTCTACATCGATCCGGCCTACGGCACGAACGATGATCATCCCCCGGTCCATCCGATCCTCGGCCAGGAGCTGATCGCGTCGATCTACACGGCGCTCGCGAAGTCGCCGCAGTGGAAGAACATCCTGCTCGTGGTCACGTACGACGAGAACGGCGGCTACTACGATCACGTGGCGCCCCCGACGACCACCGACAGCACGCTCGCGGACTTCGGAGTCGACGGCTTCCAGCAGCTGGGATTCCGGGTCCCGACGATGGTGATCGGCCCCTACGTCAAGGAGGGCTACGTCAGCTCGGTCGTGTTCGATCACACGTCGGCGCTCAAGCACCTGCAGAACGTGTTCGGGCTCGAGGGACTGACCGCCCGGATGGAAGCGGCCACGGACCTGTCCGACTGCATCGACACCGAGCGCCTCGCGCGAGGGGAACCGAGGCCGCCGGTCGCGATCCCGACGATCGACAGCAACGAATGGCCGATCGACGACGCGAGCTGCATCTCGCAGGGTGGCTTCAAGCCGAAGGACCCGATCAGCGCATGGGCCGACGCGAACCCGAGCCGGTTCGCCGGGTTCGACCTCCGCAGCGAGAAGGAGGCGTACCTGCGCTCGATCCACGAGTACCTCCAGGAGCACCAGGGCACGATCAACTCCCGCTAGCTCCAGACCCTGACCTTCGAGGTTGCCTTGCTCCGGCACCTGCGACAGACTCGTACGACCTACTCAACGAACCCCGAGGAATCATGAAGAAGCTCGCCATCGTCTTTGCCTCGCTCGCGCTTGCTGCCACGCCCGTGTTCGCCTGCCCGCACTCCGAGGAGGCGCCTGCGGGTGACCATCAGGCCCCGCGGACGGCCGAGAAGGACAAGAAGGACGCGAAGGGCCAGGATCAGGCGAAGGCCAAGCCGGCCGAGAAGGACAAGGCCGCCAAGCCGGTCGAGAAGGACAAGACGGCGAAGCCCGTCGAGAAGAAGACCGACAAGGTCTCGAGCAAGTAAGCTCGGTTGATTCGAGCGTGCGGGTCGCCACGGCGGCCCGTTCGCATTTTCGGCGGGTCAGACGAGGACGTCGAGCAGCTGGGCGCGGGTCAGGTAGCCCTCGAGCTGGGCCGCGAACTCGTCGATGAGCATGTCGAGCGCGATGGTCATGCGGTTGCCGGTGACGCGGGTGACGCGGCCGGAGATCGGGATCTCGGTGCCGGCGAGGTGGAGCACGCCGGTGAGCCACGTGTCGACGGCCGGCGGCGTCTCGCCGAAGCGAATGTCGTGGACGGCGACGTGGGTGCGGGAGAGGTCGGCGACCGGTGCGCTGCCGAACTCGAGGCGGAGGTGAGCCGGGAGCTGCTTCGGCGGCTCGACGCGATAGTTCACGCGCCGGTTCGTGGTGATGAGCTTGTCGAGCGAGTCGTGGACCTGCGTCGAGATCGGAGTCTCGACGGCCTCGAGGACCAGCTCGCGGAGCCGCTTGAGCTCCTTCTGGGTCCGCATCAGGTTCTGGCGCATGTCGCCCATGCGGCTCTGATCGCGATGGACCTTGTCGGCGACGACGGTCAGCAGGTTCGCGAGGAACCGAACGCCGAGCTCCTGGTTCGAGGCCAGGAACGCCTGGATCGTCTTGGCCGGCAGCGACCACACGGTCGAACCGGCGGTGACGACCGCGCGCGTCGAGCGTGGCAGCCCGGTGAGCGCGCCGAGCTCGCCGATCAGCGCCGGCGGGTGCAGCCGGAACACGTCGTCATCGGGACGATCGAGGACGACCTCGCCTGCCGTGAGCAGGTAGATCTCCTGCGCCGGCTCGCCGACGTCGAACAGCTCTTGTGGCTCGCCGCTGCCAGGGACCAGGGTGAACAGCCGACCCAGCGCCGCCAGCTCGTCGTCACCAAAGCCATGAAACAGCGGGATGATGCGCAGCTCGCTGGCGCTAGGTCCCATAGCAAGACCATACACCGGTCGCGGAGGTGGCCCCCCCTCCAGGGCGCCATTCCGGTGGTACCGTGGACGGCGTGCGGTACCTGGCGCTGCTCGTCACGGTGGCATGTAGCAGCAGCCGGGACACGCCGCGCACCCGCGACGAGGGGAAGCCGGTCGCGATCGATGCGGCCAAGGTCGTCACCGTCGTCGATGCCGTCGCGTTGCCGGAGCACCAGACGTTTCGCGAGCTCTCGGCGGCGCTGCGCGCGGTGATTCCCGCAGACGCGCGCGTGGTCGGGTTCGGCGAGCTGCACTCGCGCGTCGATCGTCCGAACGTGCGGTCGTCGCTGGCGGCCTTCACCGAGGCGCTGCCGAGCCTCGGCGAGCAGGTCTCGGACCTCGTGGTCGAGACCTGGGTGGTCGATCCGAAGTGCGGCAAGGCCGCGGTGACGGCGACGCAGAAGGTCGAGCAGGCCGTGAAGCGGCCCGAGGCGACGAAGTCCGAGATCACGAGGCTGGCGGAGGCCGCGGCCCTCGCGAAGATCCAGCCGCACGCGATGACGCTGTCGTGCGCGGACTACAAGACGATCGCGCCCGACAAGGGAGCGCCGGATCCGATCGCGATGCTGACGCTGACCACGAAGGAGCTCGCACGGATCTCGACGAGCGCGATCGCGTTCCGCGATCGACAGCCGACGCACCGGCCGTGGATCGCCGTCTACGGCGGCGCGCTTCACAACGATCGCTTCCCCGCGGCCGGCGTCGCCGAGTGGAGCTACGCGGCGGCCGCCGACAAGGCCACCCACGACCGGTTCGTCGAGATCGATCTCATCGTGCCCGAGCTCGCCGAGCCCGACGAGAGCTCGCAGCAGCAACCGTGGTTCCCGCTCGTCGCGGCGGCGCGCGAGGTCCTCGTGTGGAAGCGTGGCGATCGATCGTTCGTGGTGATCCTGCCGCGGACCACGAAGTGATCCGGGAGATCCTGGTTCGCATCGCGGAGGCGTGGTCGCTGGCCGTGGCGCTCCAGCTCGTGCTGTGGCTCGTGCAGCGGCGCACGAACAACGCCGGCATCGTCGACGTCGGGTGGGCCGCATCGTTCGCGCTGGTCATCGGGCTGTTCGCGTGGCGCGCGACCGCCCCGCTCGACGCGTGGTGGCCGATCGCGCTGATCGTCGTCCTGTGGAGCGTCCGGCTCACCGGCTACCTCGTCGCCCGCGGCGCCGCGAGGAGCCCCGAGGAGGGCCGCTACGTCGAGCTGCGGCGGAAGTGGTCGCCGCACGAGGCTCGCCGGTTCTTCGTGTTCTTCCAGGCGCAGGCCGCGCTCACCGGCGTGCTCTCGACTGCCTTCGTCGTGCCGTTCGTCGAGGCACCCTGGGATGGCGGCTGGCTGCGTGCACTCGGCGCGGCGATCGCGGTGGCGGGCATCGCGGGCGAGGCGCTCGCCGACGCGCAGCTCGCGCGCTGGAAGCGCGATCCTGCCAACCGGGCCAAGGTCTGCGACACCGACCTGTGGGCGTACTCTCGTCACCCGAACTACTTCTTCGAGTGGCTCTACTGGGTCGGGCTCGCGGTGTATGGGCTCGCATTCGCGCCGTGGGGACTGATCGCGATCGCGCCGCAGGCGATCATCCTCGGGTCGATCCTTGGGGTGACGGGCATTCCACCGACGGAGGCGCAGTCGCTGCGCAGCAAGGGCGACGCGTATCGCGAGTACCAGCGGCGAGTCTCGAGGTTCATTCCGCTACCGCCGAAGCGTGCGTGATCAGAAGCGCGCCCGATCGCGAGATCGGCCGTTCTATACCAGTTCTACACCGACCTGTCGGAGGGCTGTTGTAGGCTAGTGGCCATGATCAAGGTGCGCGTGGCGGCGGACGGAACGAAATCGTTCCAGGTTTATGGGCGAGCCCGGATCCGCGAGAAGAGTGTCCGGGTCTACGTCGGCTCGTTCCCCTCGAAGAAGCAAGCCGAGGCCGCGGACGAGGAGCACCGCGTCACCCAGCGCGGGATCAAGGCGGGCGACCTCCCGGCCGCCGTTGACCACAAGCGCACCCTCGGCGACGCGCTCGATGCGTGGCTCCGCGCGATCGCCGACCAGCGGTCGCACGACGAGTACGAAAGCAGGATGCGGCTCTACGTGCGCCCGACGTTCGATCGCACGCCGCTCGTGAAAATCACAAAGCCAAAGCTGCTCGATCTTCGCTCGTCGCTGAAGGAGCGCGAGGAGCCGATCGGCAACGCCACGATCAACACGTTGTTCGCATCCTTGTCGGCGGCATACAGCTACTTCATCGAGCAAGGTTGGTGCGCGGAGAATCCGCTCAAGTTCATCCGCGACCTTGAGGTGGCCGAGAAGCCGTTCGTGCGGCTCCAATCCGCCGGCGAGGTGCAGAAGCTGCTGAGCGAGTGCAACGACAACATCCGAACCCTCGTGGCCGTTCTTGTCGGCACCGGCCTGCGCCTCGATGAAGCGCTTCACCTCATGTGGGTCGACGTCGATCTCCAGCACCGCGCGATCCACGTGCATCGTGGTCGACGTGGAGCACCGAAGTCAGGACGCTTACGTCACGTTCCGATCTTCGACTCGGTGCTTACCGTCCTTCGCGAAATGAAACTCAAGAAGGGCGAGAACACGCTGCTGTGGCCCGGCGCGAAGCGGGACGAGAAGTTCGACGAGCAGTTGCCGCGAAACAAGACGAGCGTGTTCCGTCCGTTCAAGGCGGCAGTGCTCCGTGCCGGCGTCAACAAGAAGCTACGGCTCCACGATCTTCGGCACACGTTCGCAGGGCTGTTCCTCGCGTCAGGCGGCGACATCTTCAAGCTTTCGAAGATCCTCGGCCACTCGAGTGTCGCGATCACGCAGCAGGTCTACGCGCACCTCCACCCTGACGCTTTCGCCGAGGACTACAGCCGCGTCGCGTTCGCGATGCCCGAGAAGGTCGGCAGTATCCTGAAGCTCCACGGGTAGCATCGGTTCAACAACCGCGAGAACGTGCACCCGGTCGCGCACGGGCGCGGCAAACCGCTGTTCGCGACGCTCGAAGCTCGAAGCTCGCTCGCGCTCGTCGAGTGCACGCGGTTCGATGGCGGCGCGGTCGCTCGTGTATCGCCGGCGGAGGTAGAACGAGGCGTTATCGCGCTTCGTCGAAGCCTAGCCCGCTCGATCCCTCACCGGCACTCGTGGTCCGGTACCGACCGAGCCACATCACGACGCGCCCATCCGCGGTCCGTATCCGCCGCCAGCGTCGCGTGACCTGAACGCCGGCGCGGCCGATCTCCTCCTCGTGAATGAAGTACGGCTGGTCGGCCATTGGCCGCAGCAGCTCTCCGCGCGGATGAACCGGCGTGCCGTCGTTGCGCAGCATCGCGCCGCGTTGCAGCTGGACCTCGCGACTCGATCCCGGCACGTGCACGGGGACGAACGGGATCCATGGCTCGGGGACAGTGCTCATCAGCTGATAGCGCAGCACCTCCGACGGAGGGGTTGCGACGGGGGGCTCGATCCGGTCCTCGAACGCATCGCGCCCGCCCGCGAGACCGTCGGGTAGCGTGGACTCGACTGCCCACACGAAGTTCGCCATCTCGTCGCGCATGAAGTCCACCCGCTCGATCGGCACGCCTTCGCGCGGCGCGGCGATGACGGAGGGTACGAACAGCGCCGGTGCTCGTTCGCCAGCGGCGAGCTCGAACATCGACCACGTCGAGCCGTCGGCAGACGCGGGAGCCACGGACGTCAACTGCCCGAACACGTCCGTCACGACGACCGACGTCACGCGGCACAGCGACCCGGCGGCGACGGGCAACGCAACGACGCTCCAGTCGTTGCCGAACGTCAAACCGAACTCGATCAACATCAACGTCGCGAGGTCTGTCGTATGTGCGTCGACGGCCCCGAGATCGAGCCGTTCGTCCTCGATCTCCCACCAGCGCGCGCTCGGCATGCCCGCGAACGTGACGGGCGTCGGCAGATAGGTCCGGGTGGTGGGCGCGGCGGGACCGGCACCCGGCGCGCTGGCGTGAACATCGAAGTCGTACCAGTCGAGATGCCCGCCGTAGTACTGCGGCGAGGCGAGCTCCGTCGTGGCGCCTGCCTGCGATCGCATCGTGACGCCGAATCGATATTCGAGCGCCTCGGGCACCCAGGTCTGCTCGTCGGGCTGCGGCACGCTCACCGCACGCGCATACACCGCGACTAACTCTGCCAGCACCTCGCGCACCGCGGGCTTGTCGCCGTCGGCGACGTGAAGGTCACCCGCGGTCGCCGCTTCGATCGCGACGCCCGCGCGCGCATCGGCGATCAAGCGGATGCCGTCGACGGCGTGCGCCGCGACCGCGCCATGCCACTGCTGCACCCGCAGGTCGCCCGTCGCGTCGACAGCGTACGCGCGCGTGTACAACGCGCGATACCGATCATCACCGAACCGGCGAGCGAGGAGACGGAGCCACGAGCGGCCGACCTGGACGCGCGTGCGCGTCCCGCGCAGGTCGTGACCGATCGCCTGCACCAGCTGTTCGGAGACGACGCGATGCGCCTCGCGGCGCGCACCAGGGTCTGCTCCGGTGAATGCGGCCGCGTTCCACAGATAGTCGGGGCCGACCGCGCGGCATTGGTCGAACGAAACCGAAGATGCCTGCAAGCCGAGGACGTCGATCAGCTCCTTCTCCGGATCGGTCCCCGCGCCCGCGCGCGCCACACCTGCGGAGAGCGCGCGCCAGGTCTCGGCCATCTTGTCGAGCGCGGTCTTGATCGTCACGAGCGCCGCCGGCTCTCCCGGCATCGCACGCCACCGCGAGAACGCCGTGGTGGGGAGGATCCCGTAGGGCTGCCGTCCGACCCGGACCGCGGGGAGCCAGCCGCGCCCGGTGACGAAGCCGGTGAACAGGTCGCCGAGCTCGGCGCGCATCGGCGGCGAGAGCCGCGCCGCGAGCATCTGCTCGGCGAAGTAGCCGAGGGTTGCCGGCCACATCGCGCGATTCATGGCCGTGGCTTCGGCGATGTCGTGGCGGTCGGCGTTGCGCAGGTGTGCGAGCACGGCGGGGTCGATCCCGAGCGCGCGTGCGAGGCGCTCGCCGTCGCTGCGGTCACGCGCCTCGACCGCCATTTCGAACAGCGGCGCCCCGAGCTCGCGCGTGTACCGCGCGTGCACCGACTCGACACCCGTACCGGCAGCGGCGGCCTCGCTGTGGTTCGTCGGCGTTCCTTGCGGCAGCAGCTCCAAGCCATCGCCGAAGTGGTGCGCGTCGAACAGCGCCTCGACGATCGCCGCATTGCGCGCCACATCCGTGCTGATCCGGATCCCCAGCACGACCAGGCGATCGAAGCCGCGGCTTCGCTCCGCGGCGTTGATCGGAATCCGCGCAGCGAGGCCCACGGCGAGCGCGCGCTCGAAGTCGACGACCCAGCGCATGGCATCGTCGACGACGAGCCCGCCTTCCGCGTCGCGCGTGATCCCGACAGTGGGATCTGGGCCGGCGGCGAGTGGCGATGGGATCGGCGGGCCGACGACCTGATGCGCGACCGTGTCACCGGTGTAGAGCGTGAACACCAGCTGATCCGGCATCACCTCTGAGTGCGGCGCCGCAGTCCACGATGCCGCCTTGCCGTCGACGGCCGGGAACTGCGGGGCCGCTGGCGCTGTGTTGGTCGGTCGCAGCACGCGCGCGATCCAGGCGGCCCGGTTCGCTGCGCCGCCGGCGAGGAGCCGCTGCCACGCGGCATCGGTCGTCGCTTCGTCGGCTCCCCACGCTTCCGTCCAGAACGCCTTGCCGCGGGCGAGCTCGTCCTCGGTCAACGCGGGCTCGTGCGCGCTGATCGCGATCTCGTCGGGGAACGCGCGGATCCACAGCTCGTTCTGCACCCACCGGGTCTCGAGTCGCAGCGGCAGCAGCAGGAACGGCGTGCGATCGTCGAGCTGTGGTGCCATCCGCCGCGGATCGGCGGCGGCCAGCAGCGTCGCGCGCAGCTCGTCGACCGCGGTTCGCGCAGCGGAGGTGCGCGCGCTTGCCGATGCCAGCTCCGTCTCGGCCACCGAACGCTCCGCGCGGAGCGCAGCGACGCGGGCCGACTCGCCGCGACGCTGCGCGTCCGAGAGCGTGGTCTCGAGCCGAACGAGGTTGGCGCGCAGCCGCTGTAGCTGGGTCTCCTCGTGGGCGCGCACCTCGGCGGCGCGCGCGAGGGCGGTGCGGGTCCGGGACAGATCGGTCATGGCAGCATCTCGCTAGCGTGGATCGCGATCAGGATCGGTCGCTGGAACAGGATCGACGCCATCTCCGCGGCGCTCTGGCCCCACCGCTGATGGTCGGGGATGTCGACGTGATCGAGCGCGGGTGTCAGATCGATATTGGGGCCCGGGGCGACGTTGCCCCACCACAGGTCATCCCAGCTGGTCGCGACGGTTGACGGCGATGTCTCGTCGAGCCCGAATCGCGGCTCGCCGGGACGTTGCTTGATCACGAAGAACCAGCCCGGCTTGTTGTCGGCGCGGACGGCAGACCCTTTGACCTGCTCCGTGCGCAGATCGAAGCCGAGAAGCGTGAGGTCCGGAGCCAGCTCGGCGTGGAACAGCGGGTACCGTTCATCGTTGCCGAGCTCGCGCTTCCCTTCCCCGCTCGGCCACACCGCGTCGACCGCGGTGATCACCGCCGTCGGATACTTCTTCAAGATGTCACCGCGGATCACGAGAACGAGACGGTCGCCTCCACCACGCACGTGATCGCCGAGCTGTGAATCGCGCGCCCACGTGTGGATGGCATCGATGTCGCGGGTGGCCGTCCCGCCGAGCGCATCGCGGGTATCCCAGAAGCAGCGGAAGTAGCTGCCGCGCTGATCCGTCGGGTACTCGCGCCACAGGAGCTCGCGCGCCATCTCGTGGTTGAGACCGACGAGATAGGACTCGATGAAGCGGTTGTTCGTCAGGAGCAGCGAGACCGTGTTCTGCGAGATCAGCTCGACGTTCGGCAGGAGGCGATCCGACGAGATCGCAGCGAGTGGCTTGTACATCGGCAGATCGATCGACGGCGCCGTCATGATCGTCTCGAGCGGGTCGCTACGAACGCCAAGGTCGAGCTCCGGCATGCGAAACCGCGCGAGCACGCGGTGCTGGATCGTGCGCGTCGGTTCGGTGCTCTCGACGAGCTTCGCGCGCAGGTCGGCCAGCGGCAGCGAGAGCAACGGAGGTGGTGCCGACGGCACCTTCGAGAGCTCGTCGTGCAACGCGAGCAACGCGCCGCGAAACCGCCCGGCCTCGGCCGCGTCGGCGCCACGCGGCGGCCCATTGTCGGGCACCTCACCCGGGCGGGTGACCCGGAACGCGGGGCGCGCCGGTGTGGCGGCGATGGTGCCGCGGTCGCGGGCGCGGGTGGCCGTCCTGGGGTGCAGTGCGCGCAGGCGAAGATCGATCGCGTCGACGAGCAGCGCGTGCTCCGGGACCGGCTTCGGCGGCGCCGCCGTGACCTCGCGCGCGTTGAGCCGCGTCGTCCATCGCGGCGCGGTGACCTCGGCTGCAAAGAACCGGCGCGCGATCGGCCCCGCGCGGCGCACGACGCGCCGGAACGTTCGCTCCATCACGACGCCCGGCAGTGCGCTCGTGCGGATCTGCTCGCGCACCGTGACGGCGCCTGCCTTGACGCGCTTGTGGATCGGAGCAAGCAGCGCGAGCACGCGATCGGCGTCGAGGGTCGCGATGTGACGCACGTGCAGTGACCGCGCGACCGCGCGACCGAGCTGCGCGAGCACGAGGAGCCGGTTCGCCTCGAGGACCGCACCGAGCTGGCTCCACGCCGCGGCGGCAAATGCCTCTTGCTCGCGCCGGATCACCTCCGCGCCGAAGCCCGCCGCCACGCGATGTCGCGGATCGGCGTTGAGGGTCTCCAGCCATGACGGGCTTCCCGGAACGCGCATCCCGGGGCTCGCACCGTGCCAGCGACCGTAAAGCGGCGGCGCGACGATCGGATCGCCCGAGCTCGCGAACTGCGTGTTGACCACCTGCGCGAGCTGCGCCGGGAAGGTCTCGCCGGTGCGCGGCCAGTCCGTCAGCTCGGTATCGACGGTGCGCAGCGCACCCTCGAGCCCGAGGATCGGGGGTGTCGTGATCCCAGCAACGAGACCATCCGCCGGATGCTGCACGTCCATGTCGCGCAGTCCGATCCGCGGATCGAGCACGCGCGGTTGAAGCAGGCGCGCGAGCGATTCGAAGTCGCCGGCGTGCCCGGTCCGGAACGACCACTCGTAGTAGACGGGGAACGTGGTCTGCCCGGCGCCCCAGGCCGGTGCTCCGCCGTCGAGGGTGCTCGGCACGTCGAGACCGAGTCCGGCGCGGCGGCCCGACTCGAACGTCGGGATCACGAACGCGGTGTACGCCGTGTCGGGTTGCAGGCGTCGCGGGCACAGCAGCCGGGCGAGCGCGATGTCGGGGTTCGCCGCGACGGTCGGATCGAGCACCGCCGGATCTCCGCCGAGGCTCGCGTTGACGTGCACGTGCGCCCACGCCCAGATCTGGCGCGCGGGCGGGAACAGGGATGCTGCATCGGCCACCGTGATCGCGTGCTCGATCGGACCACGCTCGAGCTCGCCGGCTGCCAGCACGACGAGGGTGATCCACGGCCGCAGGCGCTGCTGCGTCGTCGCCTGCGCGGGCGTGTACCGCCACGGTAGATCCTCGTCGTAGAGCTCGAGGCTGACGAGGTAGTTCGGCTCGAAGTCGGTGACCCCGGCGAGCGGATCGGTGCGGATGACCGCTCGTGGATCGAGCCCGGTGACGTCGCCGGGACCGCGCAGCTCGACGGTGCGGTCGACGCGGAACGTGGTGTTGAGGTGCAGCGACAGCGGCACGCTCGGCCGCAGCGGAAGCGCCGATGCGCCGATGGGATCGCGCGTGCCGATCTGCGCGCCCATGCCGCGCCGTGCCCAGGACAGGAACGAATACTGGCCGATGCTCATGCGACCTCGGCGGTGGTGACGATCTGCAACACAGCGGTGGGTGACGCGCGGCGCACGCGGGCGAGCTCCTCGACGGCCTCGGCGTAGGTGAGCTCGCGGCGCGCGCTCGCCCCGCTCATGTCGATCCCCGAGACGACCGCGTACGTCTCCTCGGCGAGGGACACCCGCACAGACTGCGGGGCGAACACCGCGTTGCGAGCGAGCGGAGACCGACTGATCGCTGACGCCCTCACGAGGCCCTCGAACGCGACCGTGTCGAGCCCGCGTCGTCCGATCTTCCGCGCGGGCGCGTTCTTGTCGAGGATGATCCGCTCGTAGTCGACGTCGCAACCGACCGCGTCTCCCGCCACCAACCTCTCCGAGCTCGCGATGCGGACGCCACTCGCGAACCGCTCGAACGACGGCCGCGAGAGCTTCTCGGCGTCGCTCATGTCGAGGAACTCGGCGGGCGCGAACTCGTCCGCCGTCGGCTCCGTCCCGAGGGTATGGCTCTCGCTCGTGACGGCTGTGATCGAGAACCGATTCGCGTCCTGCGGCTTCAAACTGCTGAACCGATCGATGTCGAGATCGAGCGGCACGAGCTTCTGCGTGATGTTCAGCGTGCCGCCCGGATCGACGAGGTGGTCCTCGCCGCGGCGCAGCGTGACGAGCGCATGCGCACCGGCCGGCAACGGCGCGAACCAGTTATTCGGATCGCCGAGGGCTTCGGCGACGAGCGACAGCACGTCGATCGCGCCCGCCAGGACCGAAATGAGATCGCCCCACGTGCGCTCGAACTGGACGGTGAAGCTCAGGAACCAGCACAGCTTGAAGTGCGCTCGACCCTTGGCGTGCCACGGCGTCGGCCCCTCGAGCATGAACTCGACGCCGACGCTCATGATCGGATCGTCCCCGATGCGCACCGCAAGTGTCGCCTTGACCTCTGCGGCGAACTTCGTCGGTCGGACCTGTACGAGCGCGTCGAAACCGACGAAGCCGTAGACGTTGAACTTGCTCACCGCCGCGTAGAGCTCGACGTGTGCACCGAGCTGGAACGAGTTCGACGTCCGCGCGAAGTACACGTCCGCGCGCAACCGCGGATTGCTACCCCCGAGCAGGTTCAGCGTGAGCCGGCGCAGCGTTGGGAGCCCCATCGGCGGCGGCGTGTACGCGGGATGAAACCCGCCGACCGTCAGCAAGTAGTTCGGGACGAGCCCGAGCTGGAGCCGTGCCGACATGTCCCCGTCGAGGGAGAACGAGAGCAGCTTGGAGTCAAACAGGCTCGCATCGAACGCGAGCTGCCCCTTCGCGAGATCGATCGTGCCGAGGAAGCTCGCCTGCAGCCGCAGGAGCGGCTTGTCGGCGTCGGGCAAGAAACACCGGACGACGCCGATCAGCGCGAGGCGGATCGGATCCGGCAGCTCGAAGATCAGGCCGATGTCGGCCGTGATCAAGGTCGGCGTGCCCCACCCGATCTTCGCGGTGGGTCCGATCAGGTAGCGACCGGCCTTGATCGGAAACACGCGATCGGTCTCCGCGATGATCGCGTCGATGTCGCGGACCGGATCCTCGGGAAACAGCACGTGCGCGAGTCCACCGTCGCGGAGGCCCTCTCGGATGACGTCGAGCGCCGCCGTCCGGTTGACGCCGAGCAAGCCACCGACGCCGAGCAGCGTGAAGCCGAAGCCCAGCTGGATCGTCGGGATCCGCGCCTGGATCGCGACGAGCAGCGAATAGCCCCCCGGGACCTTCGTATCGAGCACGCCGTACGCGCCGATCGCGAGGTCGAGCATGCTGAGCGTGAGCGCGCCCGCATAGCGACCACGATCCGGATCGTGGGACAGAAACCCACCGCCGGTCACGGGACCGCCGTCGATCCGGATCCCGGCACCGGTGGGCGGCACCAGCCCCGCATCGAGGTCGACCACGCCGAGGTTCTTCTCGGCGGCGCCGAGGTCCGCATTGACACGCACGCCGAGCCGCTCGATGGCGACCAAGATCGGCCCGATGGTCACATCGAACGAGACACCGGCCACGTTGCGGAACGAGGTGCCGTCGACGTCGACGCGCAGCGTGACCTGCTTGATGTTCACAGGCCCGAGCGTCTTGTGGACCGGGATCACGACCTCGAGGCTCGCGCTGCCCTCGAAGAAGAAACCGCGCTTGTTCGTCCAGCCGATCACCAGATCGAAGGTCGCGCTCAGCCCGTCGCTCGGGAGGAAGCTCGCGAGGAAGCCGTCGCCCTCCGCCGCTGCTACGACGAGCTTCGAGCGGCCGAGGTCCACTGCGACGCCGTACTCGTGATCGGTCGTCGCGAGGCCGAGCAGACCCGACAGCTTGAACGAACCGATCTCTAGTCGCGTGCCCTCGTCGCTGCCGATCGTGATGCCCGAGAGCTCGAATGCGACGACGCGGGTGCTGAACGCCGAAGACGTCCCGAACAGGGTCAGGCCCTGCGGTCCGATGGCGAAGCCGCCCGCGGCGGGGGTGAGATCGACGTCCACATCCCACGCGCTCGTGACCGTGCCGGAGGGGACGATGACCACGCCGAAGTCGCCGAGGTCTCGGGGCGAGAGCGCGAGCGTCACCGCGTAGCGATCGGGCTCCTGGAAGTTTGGCTGCAGCAGCCTGCAACGCTCGTCAGAAATGACCCAGGGGTACTCGTCAGAAATGACCCGGTAGAGATCGGGCAGCAGACGTGCTCGGCCGTGGGCGATGGTGGCGGGCGTTGTGCGAAAGAAGCGCCCGTGTTCCGAATGTCGACGGTGGTTCATGGCTGACTCGCGTGTCGGCGAGCGGCAGCGGACCTGCGGAAGCGAAGTGTGTCAGGAGGCGCGACGCGCGAAGACGCATCGGGCGTGGCGCGACGAGAATCGCGATTACGATCGTGATCGACGCTGGCGGCTGACGATCGGGGCCGCGAAAGAGGACCCGAAGTCGGCGCCGCCAACGGCGAATGCACCACCACCGATCACGGGAGTGCCGTGGGACGTCGTGCAAACCGAGATGAAGGTCGAAGGACGCGTGATCCTTGCGGGAGTAGTCCGAGTAATGGGTTCGTTCGTGCAAACCGAGATGCGAAGGCAAGCCGAGGAGATCACAGCGGGAGTAGCGAGACATGTCCAAGGTGTCGCGCAAACCGAGATGGAGGGATTTCGGTAGCGCCTGCACCGTGCCGGCGTGGACATCGATCTGCACCAGCTCGAGCTCCGTCACCGCGACCTGCGGATCCACGACCGCGATCAGCGCCGCCGACTGATCGGATCGGTTGCCGAGATCGGGCAGCAGGTGCCCGTGATCGTGATCCGCGATGCCGAGCGGCTCGTGCTGATCGACGGCTACCTGCGCGTCGAGGCGCTGCGACAGCTTCATCGCGACACGGCGATCGCGACGACGTGGCCACTCACCGAGATCGAGGTGTTGATGGCAGCTTGATCCCGTCGCGTTGTGACGGTTGACGCGATCGGCACGGAAGTCGCGAGTTCGAGGATCTCGCCAGTAGGATCCGTCGCAGCGATGACGCCGAAAAGATCG
>Ga0299915_10000653_pt1 | contig 25994 bp, 52 predicted proteins | sample RVTome_13_FD_200263 | JGI IMG/M metagenome (GOLD analysis project Ga0299915, IMG submission 200263) | Soil microbial communities from uranium-contaminated site in the Upper Colorado River Basin, Wyoming, United States - RVT92D227 (version 2) ... | reverse complement strand
TCCGATTTCCTTTGTCCATTCAGTCATGTGACCCTCCTTTTTTCTTTTGGGGAAGAACCTTGCTTGTCAAAAGGAAGAGCGGGGAAGCCCAGCCTTAAGACAAAGCCAGATCCTTCCCCGCTCTTATTTTATCCACTTGTTGTCTACAATGCTAAACTAATTTAATTACCTTGTCAATACCCCCTCTCACCTCCTCGTTAAAACATTTCTTAAGAAAAGTCTTACCGGTCTAAGCCCTTTGCCCGGTTATCGCGCCCTTAACACTACTTCCCTTATATATGGCTAAGCCAACCACAAGAAGGCCGGCAATGCCAAGTGCGATTATGCCTGCTCCGATTGCAGCAGCGGGAGTTTTGTAGATAAAGTCCTCGGTTACTTTGATAGTGAAAAATATGACAATCAGGGCAGCCAGGACGAGAGCAGTCAAAACAATGACCGACCAGGCTATCTGGACTATGCCCACAGCCGACTGCACTACCGGTTTGGCCGCCTCTATGACCATGATATAATCAAAGCCATCTTCATATAGACTGAAGTTCAGAGGTTTGGCGCCAGCCGCCGAGAGTTTGTCCGCCATATGTTTGGCTATGAGATGGTCGATGAACCATGTTGCCCCCGGCCAATTTGCCGGGAGGAAAGTAAACGAGGCAAAACAGCGCTCAGCCGGCCCGCTGTAGGTCTTTCCGTCAGGATAGGTAACACTTTCGACAAGTTTAAAGTTGCTGGGGATAGTTGCCGGATTCGCTAAACTCCCGGTAACCTTAATAGGCGCGTTTATCGTAGTGGCCATGTTTATCTCCTACCAGCCGAAGTGCCAGGTCCCATCGGGATTGCACGTAATTTGAACGTCCGTACGGTTGCCCGTGGCTATATGTATAGCCCGGATGTAGAAAAGAGATAGCTCAGTAACATTGACAGTCAGGAGAGTAACCACACCTCCTGCCGGAGCTACCGCCTCCACCAGCTTCTCATCAGGTAATATGGCCCAGTGGTTACGCCATAACTCAGCTTTTACCTCATTGGCTGCGGGTGAGTAATTCACGTTGTTGTCCGGATGAACACAAGTGATTGTAGCCTTGAAAAGGAAGGAGGAAGAGCTCGCAGCGGCTGGAAAACCGGTAACTTTGACCGGCGCATTTATAATTACCCCTGCCAGAGCGACTGGGCTCCCCCCCAACTCGCAAAAGGCGCATAACTTTCCTTCCCCCCGTGCCTGCTCGGGACAATCCGCACATACAAGATTCCGAGACCTTATTCGCTCCATGGGAACCTCCTTAAACCGGGCGAGACGGCCTGCATAAACGGGCTGCAACTTTTTCTCCTGCGTTCTGCGGTAATTCTCGGCAAACTCCTCGCTCAGGTTATCGTAATAGAAATGGCCATATCGGTGGCCAAGCTCATGTAACAGCGTGCTTTCGCTTGAATCGAGGGGAAGGATTATGGTCGAAGGCGGTAGATAACCAAAACCATCTTTCTCCGTATCTCCCTCAGGGTAATAGAGTCCAAGAATACGTCTATTCTCAGACAAGGGAATATTCTCAGTCAGGAAGTGAAGATAATCGAAGGCCGGCTCTGTAGCTAGACCGGTTTGCTTCATGAACTGGTCGATGGCAGGAAAATCCATGGCCCACCTCGACACAATAGTAAAACTAAAGTGAGGGGGTTGTCAAGAGGTAATCTGCTTTTCAACCTCTGCTACCTGCCTGCGCAACCAGGCTACGCCCCCGTCCGTGGTGGCAATAATGCCCAGGACATCAGGGCGGTGGCTACTAATTTCCTTGATGACCGCTCCGTAGCTAAGGTCGATTTTGGTAGTTCGGGCTGCTTCACGGAGAAGCTTCCACTGTTTCTCTGATACGTTTCCTGTTAGATTTTTATTCTCGCGGATGTATTGCTGGCACTTCTCAATAGATATCCGCTCAAAATAGCCGGCTATCAGGCCCTGCACGACTTCAGGACCAAAGCCTCCCAGAAGAATATTGCTCACCCTGTTCGCCCAGTCAGGTTTCGGCATTACTCCTTCTTCTTCCTGTTGTAAATAGTCGGGCTACCATCTGCCTGCGTGCAGTTAGGGCAGGTAATAGTGAGCGCATCTGCAGGTATCATGAATTCCGTTCCGCACTGATCACATCTGAATTGTTCTTGTTCTGCTGTCTTCGCGACAGCGCCTGCCTCTGGTGCATTCCCCTCTTCTTCACCCAAGGCTTGAGCAGCTAAGCCACGACCAATGTTCTTTGATATGGAACCAAGAGCATCGGAAAGGTTTTTCTTGTGATCCTTATCGTTCTTAAGCCTTTCTATCTCCTCGGAGTGGCGGTTCTCTTCCTTCACTACCTCGATAGGCTTGCCATCGATTGCGGATGCCTTCGGCTCAAGAAGAATGGGTCTATCCAGTGGGACCTCTTCCAGAGTATTGTCTGCCTTTATTATAAATGCCGTCTTCCTCTCGGGTTGTGCAGCAGGACGAGCAGCGGCTATTTTCTCAACCGCCTCTATTTTATCACTCAGCTTTGTCAGGAGAGCGGTGAGTGTCAGATCTACCTTGTTATTTTCCTGCATCATCTTGGCAAACGACATCATGTCGGCAAACGTTATACCCTGCGGAGGAGCTCCGGCGCCAGGCATCCCAATTTGAGGGAACTGGCTGCCCCCGAGCAGATAGTCAACTAATTTCCCTACAGTAATTGGGTCTAGCCCTTTTTCAAGCATCCCCTGGGTATAGTCAAGCAGCCAGTCTTTTCCACGCTCCTGCACCTTAGCTCCCCCAGTGTCCGGAGCGGCTGTCCCACCGCGCATCCTATCAATCACTATCCGCCGGCGGGCAATGATTTCCTCAGCCCGGGTGCGCTGCAGTTCTTTGGCCAGCTCACTATCTTCTGCCCCCAGCTCCTTCTCAAGCGCCGATGTGAGGGCAGATGAATCAGCTGCTGCTTCCTTATCTTTGCCGGCAGCACCTCTCTCCCCTTTTAGCACTTCCTCTAGCTTTGAACCGCTTTTTTCGCTTGTCATGTTCGTACCACCTCTCCTATTTCTATTTTTGCGCCCACTCTACGCGCTTCCCTTCCAGAAAATATTTCCCAGGCATTCTTGCACGCTGCCTTTAACATGAGAGAGAAATCGTCGTCGATTGACGGGTCAATGCGCTTGATATCTTCACAATATCTGTAGGCATCATAAAGATACTGGGGATTCAAGTCGATGTTTACTTCGCCCATTCGGAAGACTATCGGGCCCGGCGCCCGGCTGGTTACCACCGCGAGGTCTTGCTGATTCTTGACTACCTTCTGCGCACCGGCTGTGCCTGAACTCCCTGCGCCTTCGGCTAGCTTGCCGGCCCTCTCTTCCTGGAGTTCTTTCTGGACCTCTTTGTGCCACCGGTAGAAAGAGGTCTTCGACACGGGGAAGTGAGCGAGGACTTCTTCCAGCGACATGCCATCTCTTATAGCCTGTTTTACCGATTCTCTATGCTCCGACGGCTGGAAGATTTTTACTGCCAAACTTTGCGCTCCTCAGTGCCACCAGTTCCACGACTGAAACAATTCTAACGCACTCTCGATAGTTTGTCAATAGCTTCCAGTTCCACGAGCGCCACCAGTACCACAGTGTCACCAGTACCACCAGCCCAACGAGTACCACTGGGCAAACGAAAGGGGGAGCTTTTTAGGCTCCCCCTCAGGAACTGCTCTTACCGATTGGTCTAGCTGCCCGGCCTCTTTTTATTAATCTTGAAGCCGCAGCCCTTGGCCGCATCGTAGAAAGCCTGGCGAACCGCTACATTATTTCGTCCGCCCTGCCCTTCCGGTGGCTTGGCATAAGTCTTGCCCTTCAAGGCAGCTCCGACGCAGGCATTCTTGCCCGACGGCCGGTGTCCCTGAATCCCGAACGCGCGCCGTATAGTTTTTACCGTGGGTGACCCGTTTGTCTTGACAATCTGTGACATTTGAATACCCTCCTGTTTCCTTCTTTATTTTTTCCTGGTCTCTACTATGGCCAGGTGTAATACCGAATCAGATATGAGACTTCCTTCGTCAAACACCTCGTCCAACTTGTCTCGCAGGAGCGGAAGTGGCTTGTCTGAGCCGATGGCTCTCGATACCCTTGTTAAGCTTTCCTCTCTTGCCGCCTTACTCTTGGACTTTGTATGAATCCGTTGAGCTTCCAGAAGGTCTCTGATGGGGGCTACATTCGGTCCCTGGCTAAGTGCCCTTCTCTTTCGCTCAACTGCATCCACCATTGCTTAGAGTATAAACACTTCGGCAGGGACTTTCAATTGTCCCCAATAGAAATGTGCTATAATATGTATTGAAGCGAGGGTAAAATATATGGCGAAGGTTAAGAAACAGGGAACAACCATCTGGGTAACCAATGAGGAACATGCGCTTCTCGCAGAGGGTAGGGAGCTATTTACAGGCTTCACCAAGGCAAAAATAAGCTGGGGCGCCTATCTGTGTGCTCTTTCCATTGGAGCCCTGGCAGCAAGGGCAGTCATTGGTATTACGTCTCGGTGTCCGGATTGCGGGCATGAGGTTGCTATGAAGCTATCTAATCCTCGGGCGCAACTTCCTCGGAAGCCTCGTCAGGGTTAAAAGACTGCACTGCGCAATCAAACTCCTCGAGGCGCTTTCTTAATTCCGCCGGCATGCTGGACTTTATCTCATCGAGGTACTGGCAAAGCCCCATGACCTGCTCCATGTTATCCTCTTCCAGGTCGTCAGCCAGAGATTCCAGGTCAGCCGCGATGTCTTCATGCCCCTTTTCTTTGAGCTCCTCGTAATACCACTGGACCACCGGCGACAGAGTACAGGGGCGGCAGGTACCCGGTTCCTCGCCTTTTATCCACTCAGCCATGGGCTGAAGATTGGGGCAGGGATTTACTTTCTCTTGGATTGTAAAGTCTGCTTTGGGGGATGATGGGGGGGCGGGAAGTTTGATGCCTTTTACCTGATTATAAAAAGCCTCTAACTCTTCCTTACTACCAGGAAGTGCCTTATGATGCAATCTAGCATCTGCCTTAGCTTGCTTCATTGGAACGACTTTAATAACTTTTGCCATAGATGGGTCATCTACCCAAAACTCGTTACCAAAACCTCTATTAACTTGCCAGTACTTCTCTTTGGGAACTTGACTCACATCTATTATTGCTACATATTGTCTAGTCCCCTTATACTCCTCAGCCCAATAATCTAAGTCAGAAGTAATCATCAATTTACCCTTTTCCGGGATTGCCTCACCAGCCATTGATGACATATCTCTTGGCCCCAATTCGGGACTGATTGTAAAATTAGGGTTATCTGTTACGTGATAATATCTACCATGCTTTATTTCTCTCAAAAAGGCGGTCTGGAAATCTTCAAAGGTATCATATTTAATTGCCTCTTGTGCTAATGGTTGTAATTCAGTAGATATTTTTGTAACCCCTCCTGTAACAGGTGTAACCCTTCCCGCCTCTTGTGTAAATACCGGCGGTGCCGCCTTGAAGTCTTCTCTGACTTTTATCAACTTAGCTTTGCAGTCAGTAATGTCCTGGCAAACAAAGGATGTCTGAGTGACTGCATCATCCTGGAAGAAGTGACCTAGCAGTTCGCCCTCCGGCCCCTCAGGTAGCCAAGGCCCGCGATAGTTCACGCCGTTATCGAGCTGCCGGACGATTTCCTCTCCCTGGAGTCGTAGAGACTTCTCTCTCGGAGTTTCGGGACTCTTGGTTTTGTTTTCGAGCGCATTAGCTGCAGCCCGGGATGCGATGGTTCTGATTTGGTCAGGAGTTAGCGACATGGAGCGCCTCCTTTATGATATTTCAATGAGGCGCTTATTAAACTCATCAAGGTGAGTATTCTCTTCAGCGGCGATGTGTTTATACAACCTGGCTGTTTCATTATCGCCTTTCCCTTGAGCATCTCTTGCTCTGAGCTGATACCACATGGAAGCGGTCAACTCCTCCCCCATGCTTTCCTGTAAGCCTTGCGATACCGTCTCCGGAGCATGATATGTTAGCCGGTCCTCACGAACAGTCTTGATAATTGCCTGAGCAGTTATTTTAGCTATTTCGGCTACTTCTTCTCTTGAGAGTGCCATGCCCCACCTCTATTTTGCCAAGATACCCATATCCTCTGCATATCCGAGGACACTATTCTCAAAATCATTGCCAGACAGAAAGAAGCCGTCTTCAAACATCTGTCGGGCCTCATCATCCCACCAGTCGGCATAGGATATTTGTTCCGTCTCTTTGTCTACGATACCTATATGGTGCCTGTCTCTCTCTGCCCACTGTGTCACTTTTACATCGTACCGGGTTGGTAGTTTCTTAGCGTCTGGTTGGTCACCACACTCGCAATTAACAATATCTACCCAGGCGCCCTCCCACAAGTGGTCTTTGATGTCATTTAAATGCCTGACAAGTAGGTCACCCTTTACCGGCAAATCCTTTTTGTCAATACCTTCTATTAGGTTATCAAGGCTGTCTGCATATCCCTGAATCCCAGCTGGTTTTACCTCATCAGAATGGAATGTCTCGACAGCCGACTTTAACATCGCCTTTATTTTTTCTTTATCTGGCCTCGTTTTCACCATTGTTTCTAAGATAAGGTCCTTTTCAAGTGCAGCTAATTCTTCTAAAGCCACCTCATAGCTTGTAGCCTTTTCGAAACATGCGTTTTTCAACTCAGTAATTACCCTTTTCGCTACTTGCGACCCTATGCCCTTGGCTTCTTGTTCATCCATCTTATCCCTCCAACTTCCAAGCTCTCTCTACTTCCTTAGCGGCTTCCTCAGATGCCATCTTCTTAGCCTGCTCCAATGTTATCTCGCCGCCGGCTTTTTCAGCGGTACCCACCGAGCCAAAGACACGCTTGCGGAAGTTCTTGAATTCGTTAGCCATATGGGGATATTCGGCAGCGTACTTGCCGCTCTGGATAACCTCGGGAGATACTTTAGATGCGTTATTGCCTATCCAGTCGATGATTTCCTGGTAAACAGAGTTACCCAGGTCCTGGGAGATAAGTTCCTCGGCCGCTGCTTCCAGCATGAGGGTGTGTTTGTTGCTTAAACAGTCGCAGGGGCGATTGGCTATTTTGAGTCCGGCAGCCAGGTCGAGCTCTGCCCGGTAAAGCTCTTTGGCAAGCCGGCGCTTCAGTTCAGTGGTAGTTTCGTCCGATGTAGGCAGGGCTATACTGGCAGCCCGGGGAGTCACTGCCGGCGCAGAAGGTTTCGCCGGCTTTTCTTCAGCTTCCACAGGGCGCTTTGGAGGTCGGTTAATCGCTGCCTTTAGAAGGTCACTGACAATCTGCCCGCCCTCTGAGAATAACCGCGCCTTCGTTGTTGGGTCCATGCCACCACTATAGCCCCAGCATAATAGTTTTGTCAAGAACCCATGTCAAATAGTCTCGCCGGGGCAGATATTTAGCCTCGAAAAAGGGGGCTTGACAAGGCTATTTAAGCCTGTTACAATACCTTTACATTGTTGACAAGACCTACTAAAGTAAAGGAGGAGGCGGGTAAATGGATAATGCGGAATATCTCCAGGTACAAAGTGGTATTGCCTTTGTGGTCGGCTTAGTGAGGGATATGCCAATAGCGGAATTTATAGAAGCCGCTGATAAAGCTGACGCTATAGGCCCGTTTGTTGACCCGACATTGTGGCGAGCTGGGCATGAGCGTCTTCAATCGCTGAAAGAATTGGGACAGGAGTTGAAGAGGTTTCAAGACAAAGCCAAGCTATTCGAGACTAGCTTAACCCCAAAGTAGCATGACATTCCGGCTAAAGTAAAGGAGGAGGATACAAATGCCAAAGACTAACCCACTTCAGGTTCCAGATGGAGTCACGCCCGTAAACCTTTTCCCATTAAAGAATCCCTTCCCTGAATTCGTGGAAGACGAGTCGAGTGGTATTAAAGTCAAAAGCCAGCGGCACGAAGATTGGGATGCGGGGTACTCTGCCGGTTTTGTTGCATGGGGACGCGCTAATCCCGGAGCTGGTGATGTGGTTGCCGGCTCAATCGCCCGAGCCTTTTTAGGAGCAGTTTCCCCATCGGTATTAAAACAACTTAAGCTCATAGGATTAGAGCCTGGTATATCGGCCAAGAAGATTACTTAACGTGCTTTTGTAAAGGGAGAAAATGATGAGAACAAGAGAGATAGTCAGACGGATAAAAAAGTGGCATGATTTCTACGGCGGGGATATTCTCGATACTACTGGCATCAAAACAAAAGAGCAGGCAAGAGAGAGATTGGAAGACCATCGGAGACTCATGGAGGAGACACTCAGTGATGCTATGAGCCACTTGGATGAATTTGAAAAGGAACTCGGGTTATGAACATAGGCGAAGGAATCAGCGGAGCTCTTTTCGGCGAACCGGACCACAGTTTCCGGTATGCCTTGTGGAGAGTCTGGCGCCCGTCCGTTGACCGGTTACTCTTTGTCGGCTTGAATCCATCAACAGCCAATCAATATAAAGACGACCCTACCGTTACTAGGCTCGTTCACCTTGCTAAGACATGGGGATTCGGTAGTCTTTTTGTGGGCAACCTTTTTGGCTATGTCTCTGCGTGGCCGGGTGATTTAGAGAAACCTGAAGCTAAGGAATTACTCGGTGGCCTTAATGATACTGCGATTAAGGAAATGTGTAAGCTATGCAATAAGGTCATGGTCGGCTGGGGAAATTACGGAAAGCCCCATAACGACAGAATCAACAATGTCCTGGGTATGATAGGTTCCCCAGTCTATTGCATCAAGATTAACCGGAGCGGCGAGCCAGTGCACCCATTGTATCAGCCGGCCTCAAGTCAACTTGTGCCGTACGTGAGGACTTTACAATAGTGGAGATTGTCAATGCGATGTCCCAAATGTGGTTCTAGGGATGTAGTGGCCACCTCTGATGCTAACAGGCGATTACACTTCTGCGAGTGCGATAATTGCGGGTGGGAATGGACCGAGCCCTACGATCCTACTAACTCTGTCATTAGAGTAACCCCATCAGAAAAGGAGAGAAATGCCAACTAAAGAGTACCTTGAAGCCTCAGAAACATCCCTGATAGAAGAAGCTGCAACGTCTCTCCGGGATAAGCTGTTGATACGCTTATTGCGCCGGCTTGGCTGCCGTGTTGGTGAGGTCCTTGGACTCGAGGAAAAGAACATCGACTTTGCCCAGCGCCAGGTTAAGATAGAGCACGAGAAAATGCGTATCACCTTGTTCTGTCCTTATTGCCCCCAGGACGGGAATAAGACGCGGCTGGGCAAGAAACACACTTTCTGCCCGACATGCGGGAAGCTAGTCAAGGATGCCATTACCAAAGCAACGGAAGAACGGCACCTCCGCAAGATACCGGTCGATGAGGATACCCTAAAGATGGTCCGCCTCTATATAAAAGGTGGCGGGATAACCGTGGTCAATGGCAAGCGGATGCTCTTTAGTATATCCCGCCAGCGGGCCTGGCGTATTGTTGTGAACTGTGCCGAGAGAGCCGGTTTCAAACAGCTCATTAATTCTGGTAATGAGAAACTGCATCATGTCCATCCCCATAGTTTTAGAGATGCCTTTGCTGTAAATGCCATGAAGAAGAGACCCAGTATGGATGATACCCGGCTCCTCCAGGAGATGCTGGGACATAGCTCTATTGACACAACAATGAAATACCGTAAGGTCAAAGGCGAGGAATTGCAGAAATACTACGATAGTGTGGTTGAGCAGGAAACATAGATGCTCAAAACATTTCTTAAGAAATGTTTTGACGAGCTTATCGGCTAAAGGAGGGGACTAAAAATGACTAAGTATTGCCCAAAGGAAGACAAGGTGGTGAACCTAAGTCTGGCTATCTATTGTCCTGATTGTGGCACACTCTTAACAGAATTAGCTCGCGTGGATTGCCCCCAGTGCGGCTGGAATCAAAGCGGTGATAATAGTTTCTGTATCCAATGTGGCGAGCAATTAACGGAACCGAATAATATTAGCAGTGACCGGCCTGCTACTTCGGAGGAGTTAAATAAATGGCATCTCACAAAGGGAACCCAATCACAGCACTAGCCGCTTACCTGGCAAGGGAAAGCGAGGATGACTTCCTCACATGGCTTATCGATCTGGCTAGAGTTAACGGCTGGAAGGCTGCTCACTTCCGCGGCGGCTGGTCAAGAGACGGAGAGCGGTTTACTACACCCGTTCAGGCAGACGGGGAGGGATTCCCGGACCTGGTGTTAACCCGGGACTCGGTTACCATCTACGCGGAAACAAAAACAGAGAAAGGGAAACTGACTCCGGAACAGAAGGACTGGCTTGAGGTACTGGCCCGGAATCCAGGAAACAAGTGTTTCGTCTGGCGACCATCAGACAGAAAAGAGATTGAGGAGGTACTGAAACGTGGCAAATAATCTAAGAATAAACAATACACCAGGCGGGAATCAACACCCAATAGCAACAAAGCAGTTCATCCTCGACCGGCTCGCTCAGGTAGGGGAAGACTACTACTCGGGTCTGCACCAAGCCTACAATAATGCACTGGACCAACTGGCCCGTGACCGCCGGCGGGAGTTCTACTACCATCATCCGAATTACTTCTCTTTCTACAAAACGGTTCGTGACCTGATGAGAAAAGGGCTGGTAGAATTCTCCGGGCGAGAAGAGCCATCTACTCAACCTCGTTTTGCCACCTGGGAAAACCCGCCAATCAAGAGGTACGTCCGCCTTTCAAGAAGATAATAATCCCGCAGTTCAGTTCGTGAACCAGCCCGTGAAATCTGTTTCACGGGCTTTAGCTTCAAATACCACCAGTACCACCATTACCGCGGCACCACGAATAGTTACAGGGGACGTCCCCCTGCCCCCCGCTATTATACCCGCAAGCGAAAATCCGTAACCTGGCTCAGGTTCGTCTATCCCTTTACAGCCACTCAAAAAATTCTTAACAGAACCCCATCGTTTCTATCGGTAAACTATCGGCGGCATCAGCCGGCCCCGGATATTGTCCTGGCCATCGCCGAGTCGCCACCGGCCCGGCATTGTTTACCTGGCACCAGGGGAGCTGCTGAACGCTGCCCCATTCATTTTTTTATTTTTTTTATGATGATTTTTTGTGATATTGAAGCCGATATTGATGATATTGAAGCTAAAAAAATCGCTTGACATTATATTTAGTCTCAATTACACTCATAATAATGTAAATACCTTATACGATTACTCTGATTACATTAAGGCATAAGGTAAACAATCGATGTTGGATGCTAGGAAAATAGATAGAAGAATTTTAGAAAAAAAATATCGAAAAATTGGAAAAATTTATTCAAAACTTTTCTTAAGAAATGTAGAGGTACGCAAAGAATGTCTCACGAATTACGTCGGCGGCTCAAGACAATTGACCCCAACCTTAACATCATACCCGCCAGGGGTAGGCGACGGCAGAAGCCCGAATCAAACTCCTGGGAAAAGAGCGGGGGATTTTGTTGCCCTATTTGTGGAGAGGAAACTCTCCGATTAGTTCTTGTGGAGAAAAACAAGACGGGGTGTCTCAATTGCTACAAAAAAGCCGTGGAGAAACAGACAAAAATAGAGACGGTATTTGCCCCGCTATTAAACTCTAAGGATACCGGAATGGTACGAAGAGTACGCCGAATGTTAAACAAGACAATGATTTAGGGCATTACAATGTTGACAATAGGAGCTATTGTAAATATAATAGTCTGGTAAAGCCGTCTGCTACCGGCCGCTCTTGTAGCAGAGGGCGAGCTGGTAGCAGACGGTCTTTTGTTTACCAGGCAAAGGAGGTACGCACTATGTTGACTAAGCTCAAGCGTCTATTTACCCATCAGCCGCCGGCATCGCCGTCGGCTCCGCCGCAACTCATTTGCCCGAAAGACCTTCTTCTGGTCCCATACTGCCAGTGGCGTACTGGGAAGAAGTGTATGTTCAGAGCCAGGTATGATATGTGTATCGGCGTCTGGGGAAAGGGCCTGGGGAGGTAAGACTTTTCTTGAGAAATGTTGCACGAGGAGGATACTATGAAGACGACGGAAGAAACCAGTAGGCCGCTTCGCACTACACCGCAGCGGGCTCAGATTATCCGGCAGGTCGAAGAGGTCTGCCAGGAACTGGATATCCCTATCGAGGTTGACCTGCGATGCTTTACTTATGCCGAGCTGGTCCTGGTTCATGTAAGGCTTCAGCTCGGTAAGTGCTTAAGCCGGTAAGGGAGGGTGGTATGAAAGAGAATTGGTTCTGCCCGGTGGATAAGTGCCCGCATTATTCTAATGCAACGAAGTTCCCGCGGAAATGCTGGTATGAGCCGCAATGCTGGAGGGGCTGGCTTGATGCCATTATATTTATGGTCAAGCTTCGGTTTAGTCGGTAAGGAGTAGGCATTGCTTCATGTGAATAACTTGGACAAAGAGACGCTTGATAAGCTGGGGATTCATCCGGAACCCTCGCTTGACATGGCTGGTAACCGGCATGTCGCCCTGGGCAAGGTATTGAAAGCTATAAACCGGCTTGACGAAGACGACGCTTTATGGGTACTCCAAGAAGCCAGGGTGATACTCAATAAGCAGGGCGGTCTCGTTGACGATGTGTTGTCAACCGACAATAGTTCGAAAGAGGTCCCACCGCTGGGTTGGTCCGTTGAGGTGGTAGCCAAGACCTTTGAGTTGTCCGTTTCTGACTTAAAGCACCGGGCTAAAACTGCTAATATTGTCCAGGCCAGGCAGGTAGCGATGTACGTCCTGGGTATGTTCGATAAATATACTCTCACTGAAATTGGTGGAGCCCTCGGCGGTCGAACGCCGGCTACTGTCAGCTATGGTTTCCAGAAGATTGCCAGGGAAATTGGCCGGGATAAGGGACTGGCCAGAATTGTTGCTAAAATAAGAGAGCAGCTCGCCGGCTAGCTCCTTGCCAGAAGCACACAGGTAGAACGCCGAAGCGGAAGCGTACCCCGCACGCGGTTAGAACACTGGGGTTTCTGGCAGGGAGCGAGCTGGTAAGCTCGAAGGAGGTACGCCTATGGGGTATTACATTGTTCCGGATATCACTGATGAAAAGGTGGTATGCCAAAAGCCCTGCGACCATCGCGACTGTAAATTGAACCGTGAAGAATGGACGGACGCCAAGTGCGATGATTGCGGTAAGCCACTAACGGCCGGCATGGCGTTCTATTTTAAGGACATTCGCATACCTGTAAAACATCAATGCGTAGAATGTGCCCTGAAGGAGTAGTTTACAATAGCGAAGAAAGTAAAGGAGGAAACTAACGTGACTGAAGAGGAACAAGGAAAACTCAGGGATATGCAGGGTTTTATTGAATTCTGCATCAAGCACGATACGTCCATGGGTTATTGCTTGGGCAATCTAGGCCATGACGTAAATCTGCTGTTACTGGAGCCGGGAGAGGGATCCCCTCGAACAGCGGGCTATGCCAAGGAACTTGAGAAAGAGATAGAAGGATAGTAAAGGAGGTGCTATTTGCCACGAGTTAAGCAGGAGAAGATGATGCTCGGGATTGACCCGCTCAAGCCGCGGGCCGAAACGATTGTCTACACGTACTACGATAACGAACCGGACCAGATGTACCGCACCGGCGTGACCAAGCGTTTCTACATCAAGCTACCTCAGGTGGTTGCCGACACGCTGGGTATTACCGAAGTCAGAGAGGTCGATCAAGCTACCTGCCGGGTATCGTTTATGGAAACAATTGATAAGTTCAAGAATCTCACGACAGAGACCAATAAGGTTATTGTCTATGAGATTAAGGTGGAGCCACACCCGAAATCCTCGAACAGGCCGAGCTGGCAGACAAACCTGAGTGTCAATGTCTGGGCCAGCGCTTTCATCGAAACCGTCGCTGTGTCTGGAACCGGCCAACGTAGATATTCGTACGAGCCCGTTGAGAGTTCGCTCACGTATTCTGATGAAAAGCCGTTCTCAAGGGCAGGCGAGAAAAGAGTCAGCCAGGTGCCGTGGACGGAACGAAATGAGGCGTTCTTCAAGTGGGTCGAGGTCAACATGCGCGAGCTGATAAACCGGCTGGCAGAGATAGAGGACCCTGCCAAGATGATAGAGACCATCAACGCTGGCCTACTCCTGCCATTGGGGAGTTCGATGAAAGAAACCGAAGGCGGTAAGAGTTTACAATAGAGAGTAATGTAAAGGGAGGTGATTGAATTTATGTCTTATGATGAGCGTAAGTTTGAGAAATTCAATGCACTACTTAAGACTGATGCAGACATTGTCGTCGTTGCCTATCCCGAGGTGCTAGGTGACAATTACGAAGAGCTCGTTGAGAACTTGAAACGGCTCGGCGCTAGTGGTAAAACTCTCCACATTGTCCCTGATGGGCAGGGGTAAGCTATGTACGGTAAAGTTGGTGTCCTAAACTACGATGCGGTCGAAGATAAAGTAGAGTGCCACATTTGTGGGAGATGGTACCGGAGACTCGGCAATCATATCCAACCAACGCATAAATGGACCCTAGAGGAATACAAAGAGGAATTTGGGCTGAATAGGAGCCAAGGTTTAGCCTGCGAAGGTGAGCAGCGAAAGCTTAGTGAGCTAAATAGAAAGCATGGTAATTGGAGACATCTGATTTCGCAGACAAGTACTAGGGAGGAGTTAGTGGCCTTTTTAACTGGCATCAGACCTACAACAATTGATTGGAGACCTCAGTATAGATTATCGAAGGTCGGTAGTTCAAAGCACTTGCGGGACGCACAGTCTATTGCCAAAAGCCTAGCTGTGCGTAGGGATAAGTGGTATGGAACACCGGCTCAGAGAGCACAGAGCAGATTAAACCAGCAAACTACCGTAGCTACCAGGAGAGGACATAATTTAGGGATAAGGAAATGGGCTTGCCCTTGCAGAGAGGTCTTTGCTACGAGAGAAGAGTTGAGAGCACATCAGAAGAAATGCATCGACAGGAGAAGTTGACAATAAGCGAGGAGGTAAAGATGACAATGCATGACGAAATATATAGGCAAAGCCAGGATATCTGTCCGGAGAACTTCCTTTGTTCATCCTGCCAAAACCATACCGGTGGATGCCAATGTTCCAAGGGCGTTTTTATCGCCTTTGAAGGCGCCAATCTATCATTGTGCAGGATGTATGAGGAAGCAGGTTTATTGAAATGTGTTTTCCTTGATGAACAGTCTCCCACCGAAAGTTGTTGCAAGAAAGGATTCACGGTGGATATCACGTGTTTTACCGGAGAGAAAAGCATTGGTGGGAGTGCTTTTGCCTGTTGGTATTATCGGACTAAGAGCCATAGGGGTTTACAAAACACTATTAAGTAAAGGAGGGTTTCGTGCAGATATTACAAATGCCTCAGCCAGGTGAATACTGGCGCATCCGTATCAGGCCAGTAGAGTATTGGTGCCCAAAATGCGGGGTACCCCTGGATATAGGTGGGTCAGCCAACAATGGTTTGATAGTTCGAATCATTCCTAAGGTCGAAGATAGCTTTGTCCATATCAGACGAGGTTGCAATGCGACCATTCCGCTGCCAGAGGGATGGATCTGGTACTCTACTCGCGAAGTCGATGGCGACCGTCAGTTTTACACATTACCATATACTCTGTTTGAGCCGGTTTAGTTTACATTAACTATTAAAGTAAAGGGGGTATCGCATCAAATATGCAGGAGAGAAAGGTCAATATAGACCAGGCGCAGAAAATGCTTTCTATTGTGCAGGAATGGGGACAGAGCCCGGAAATCAAGGCCGACTTAGGCCAAGCCCATGCGAGGGCCGAGAATTCTCTGCTCGCATTAGTATTAACAGGTGTTGCCTCGGGTTTGCTTCCTGATAAGCCGTTAGTCAATCAGATTGTTCTGGATAAACTACGAATCGCTTTCGAGGTGGGCTATTACTGCCATGTCGGACAGATCACCAAAAAGGTTGGCAATAAGTGGGATCATTTCTACCGACATGAACCATGGAAAGGCGCAGACGACCAGGAAATGATGAGACAATTCGACTTATACATGCAGGATCTGACAAGGTTATTAAATCAGGCAGAGTGGTTGGGATGCACTCCTGAGACTCCGTGTTGTGACCGGCGCGGTGAGTATAACGGCTTCGGCTCGGGTGAATTAAAATTCGTCTGCCCAAAGCATTGTGCCTGCCACGACTAGAATGGTTTACAAAGTATACTAATGTAAAGGAGGGGCTTTTATGGGAAGGGATGAAAAGACCATATTCTGCCAGCGTTGTGGCGAACGCCCGGCAACTGGTCGAGTTGCCAACCCTAAGTATAGTCGGTTTTTCGTCTGCAACGAATGTGCAACGATTTTTGAGTCAGAGTTGAGACTGACAAATTATCTCGACAGTAAGTGTGCATGGGGGTATATAACCCTATGCGACGACTGTCGGTCGAAGGCTCCGCGGCATGTCGATACAAACCACCCGATTAAAGACTACTTGCCTGCGGACCACTGTGAGATTTGTAAGAGACCTGGAAGTTTACATTAATGCGGAAAGTAAAGGGGGTGGCTATGGTTGTCAGAGATGTAAACTTTGACCTCAGGACAGAGTTGAAAAACATTCTGATGAGGCACGAAGGGCCACAGCGGGCAATAACGGCTGGCGAGCTGGCCCGGATGCTCGGGTACAAGAACGATAGAATAATCCGCCTGGCAATCCGGCAGTTGATAAAGGGCGATGGCGATGGTAATAGAGGAATGCCCATCGCTTCGTCAACGGAGAATTCACCTGGTTACTTTATCATCACCAGCAGACAACAAGCCGATGAGTATGCCCTGTCTATCAGGAGACGCCTTATCGAAGACGCTCTCCGGAGGCGAGACTTTAGAAGAGCTGCCGACCAGTGGCTAGTGCCGGCCGAGCAGGGACGTTTGATATAAGGGAGAATACTATGGCTCGTAGAATTATAGGCCAATGCAATACCACCGACTTCAAGGATATTGAGCACCTGGCCACCTTGGTAAGCCTGGGGGAGCACATATATCCGGGAAACATGACCGGCCGGCAAAAGGCTGCCGTACTAGTAGTACATCATTTCCAGTCCTGCGGAGTGCCTTTCGAGGTACTCTTTAAAATTCGCGAGGTGCTCGTCTGGGAGATGCCGGATAAGGGGTTAGCGTTTGAATATAAGTTGCTTAATCCCTATGATGCGGGGACATTACTTACCCTTCAGACCATGGCTCCCAGGCAGGTGAAGATCCCAGCTTTAATGAGGGCATTTGGTAGCCACAGAAAATAAAGAGAGAAAGGAGGTGATAGCATGAGAGTCTTTATTTATGATTCTAGAGAGTTCCCGGACCCAGACCCGAAGATGACACCCGACGAAGTACGGCAGTCAATGGCAAACTTCTTCCCAGAACTGGCCAACGCCGATACCACGGCCAGCAAGCGGAAGAGTAAGACCGACCCGGCCGTAGAAGACGACACGTACGAGTTCAAGAGAAGAACCGGCACGAAAGGTAGGTAAGACAATGACAGAATCAACAGATACAGATATCGAAAGAGTTATTGTCGCTCTGAAGAAGGTACCCGAGAAACATCTGCTCCTCATTGACCTGGCAAGTAGCCTCTCCATGAAAGATGGAGAGCTCGACTATGAGGAGGTCAAGAGCAGGCAACCGGAAGTGGAGATGGCTATCGCCGAAGCCAAGATGTATGGCTCCGAAACCCTGCAGGCTGTGCAGAATCTGGAAATCATGGGTGGGGGCGGAGACTCTGAAGACGATGAGGCCGACTTGCAAGTTATGGCAGCAGAGAACGACGCTGACCCTGCATTCCTAGAGGACGCCCATGTATGACATCGAGACAATGAGACGTCTCAATGAAGAGGCCTGCCGTTTCGCCATGTCTTTATCCAATACCAATGAGGCTCCGGCCGTAAACGTAAAGGCGATGAATGCAGGACTCGGGCCAACGCCGGTATTCCCGTTAAGTATCCTGGCCGGTAAATTGCGGGCCGGCCCGCCGTCCATCGCCTACTTCGTCCAGCTCCTGGAGATGAGCGATTACTTCCTTGATTTCCGGAAGCTCATTAGAGATTACCTGCCGAAGCACGAGATGGAGATTATGGCGGAAGATATCGATAAACGGGTCCAAATGTTCAGCTTATTTTTCACCCAGGAATACTTCCCTCTGAATGAAGAGGCCCTGAGCGGAGAGCTGGATATCGGTCAATTCGTCTCCGGAATACCCTTCCAACCAATGGGCTTCTCCTCTGAAGGTTACCATAACTTCCAGGGCTTCAGACCCGGCTACATACTCGCCCTCTCGCTCGTGGACCCCAGGCACACTTACTGTCGAGATAATTTGTCAGTCTCAACTCTGACTCAATGCCCCTGGGATGAAGACCCATACGGCGATGACTTTGGTGAAGACGTAGTAGAAGATAAGGATGGAGTGCCCGGTATCCGCATCCCTATTCTGGAAACGGTACGCGACATGATAGGAGCGCGCCTGGCTAACCTTATACCCGGCAAAGGTTTTACTCCTCAGGAGATACACGATAAGACGGATGGCACCGAGTTCGATGGATTGGGGCAATTCGCCGACTGGGTTAGCGTCAATTCCGACAACGCCTTGCTCGATACCATGGGAGAGTCCCTTTACCTGGAAGGAGGGCCCCCATGGGATTCCGAGACAGTAGAAGGAATGACAGTTGATTGGGAAGAGGCCACTGACATCATAAGTCAGATTCACAATATAGCTCTTCTACTAGAGAAAGACCCGAAGGAGACATTCCAGCGGCTGCTCGCTCTCCTGCTCGATAACAATGACTTAATTATCCCCAAAGAACAGCTGCCACTATCCATGTAAATATATTATTAGTAGTAACATAAGAAGGGAGGCTATTTATGCCCAAGAAAAAGCTAAAAGAGCCTGAGAAGGTGCCTGGTTTTCAGTGGGCGGTACCCGAGGCACTCAATATCCCGCCGGACAAGCTCCGTGCCCGCATCGACTTCTATCACCAGGCTGTCGTATTGAGTACCTACGATGAGGAGACTGTCTCTACCCGGGTTGTCTCGGCAATGGACATCGCCCATGCCCTGGCCAACGACCTGGCATTCGGTACGGGACTGCTGCCCCCAGAAACGCTCTGGTGGCGGAATACCAGGGGCGGACCAGTCTTTGCTATCTACGTCGAGCCCAAGGTCTGGAAAGTGGCGTTGGCCACCGACATTAAGAAAGGTCCGAAGCGTTTCACTATACCTTTACCCGGGCTTATCTTCCTGTGCTCACCGGGTAAGCCGCCATGGGTCTATGCCGTAAAGAAGAGACCGACGAAGGAGACAGATGACATTTTTAACGCTCCGCTCTGCAATATCTTTGAAGACGGAAGGTCCTGCCCGGGTAATAACAAATACCCTACGCGAATCGCCGACACAGTGCAGTCTTTCTTCACGTCCTTCTTCACGGCAGCCGCTTCTCTGAAGAAGCGGTCCCAGAAATTCCCCAATAACGTCGTCAAGCTCTGGGAGTTCCTGGATAAGAAGAAGACTTTCCCTGTCGATGACCTGGTGCGCATCGGTAATGTTAAGGATTTGCTCATTATGGAGATGAGACAATGATTGTGGTAGGGTACCAGTTGCAATACCCTGATTGGCGGACCGGTGAGAAGGGTATCTACTTCAATTACATACTGGGGTCTAACGGGCTTTTTATCGAAGCCTCTAATCCAGTACTCTCCGCCCGGATACCTGTTGCGGACTGCCCGGTGAGAGGGCTGGCGCCAGTTACGACAAGGGTTGCTCTTACTTATGGCAGTATACCTCAGCTTTTCTTCGATATGGCACTGAACGTCTTCCTGGTGACTCCTGATAAGGAGCAGTATGTTGGAGTGAAGGCAGATGCCGGATACCACATTTACTCGCCCGTACAAGCCGGAGAAAAGGCAAAGGTAGACTACGAGGTAGGGGATTCTGTCATCCTGGACATGCACTCCCACCCCAAGATGCCGGCATTCTTCAGTCCTCAGGACGATAAGGATGAACAAGGTCTTAAGATATCCGTTGTCGTCGGCCGACTGGACAAAGTTCCGATGGTATTGCTGAGAGTCGGAGTATACGGGTACTTTTATGAGCTTGAATGGAAAGATATCTTTGATGGAACTCTAACCGGCGCGGTTGAATTCGATGAAGAGGAGGTGATACTGGAAGATGAAGTACATGGACAGCCTAGCTACTTCTAATAATACTTGCCAATTTGGAGATTCCATGCTACCCAAAAGGTTCTGGAACAAAGTTAAGCTTGTTCCATGTGAGCTTTTGTCGACTGACTGCTGGCAATGGATAGCATCTCTTACTCATAAAGGCTATGCTCTGTTCCATGTAGGTAGTAAGAAGGATGGGACCAACCGGATGGCGACCGCACATCTCTTAGCTTATAAAACCTTGGTGGGGCCTGTCCCTGATGGTAAACAACTAGACCATCTTTGTCGTAATAGGGGATGTGTTAATCCAAGCCATTTAGAACCAGTAACTGGTAGTGAGAATTGTTTGAGAGGGCTAACTGGAGCAAACATGGCTATAAGAGAAGGCGCTAAAACCCATTGTCCAAAAGGTCACCCGTACGATGACAATAATACAGGGCGAAAGGCTGATGGATCCCGATATTGTCGGACTTGTGCCAGAGAAAGGATGAGATTAAAAGAAGGCTACCCGAAACCCCCTAATTACCCCAATACCAGCAAAACTCAATGTCCCAGGGGGCATCCATACGATGAAACAAACACTTACGTTAAACCTGACGGAAGAAGAGTTTGTATAACCTGTAGAAACCTACTCAAGCGATTGGCACGTCGGAGGAGTTAGATAATGTATACCGTATCAATGAATGGGCTCCCGATGAATAAAATAATTATCGTAGGGTGTGGTGGGACGGGGTCAATAGTTAGCGAGGGCTTGTGTCGCCTGCTCATAAACAGTGATATAGACCTTTTGTTAATTGATATGGACCGTGTGGAAGAGCATAACTTAGGTCGTCAGAATTTCTATGGTGATGACCTCGGTAATTTCAAGGCTCAGGCGCTGGCTGAAAGACTTGCCCGCCAGTTTCATAGACGGGTTGGCTACAGCGTCTACCCCTTTATGTACGACATGCAAGAAGAGAGTACCCTGGGTTCAAGCTTCCGCTCCCGGGCTATCACGGGCCTTATTATCGGCTGCGTTGACAATGCCCTGGCCCGGCAGGAGATTAGTAAGAGCCTAGAGTATAGCACCAACTGGTGGCTTGATTCCGGGAACGGCTTCTCATCCGGACAGGTACTGCTCGGCAATACGAATAGTGTTTCTAGTCTTGGAGGGTCTTTTGTTAAGTCAACCGGCCAGGTGATTGCGCTACCAAGCCCGGGGATTCAGCTCCCCAGCCTGCTGGCGCCGCCGACTATTAGTACTGACCCGCTGGACTGCGCCGAGGCAGTAGCTGCCGATGAGCAAAGCCCGACTATTAACCAGGCAATGGCCACCCTTGTGGTGACCTTCGTGCATAAACTTTTGACACAATCGTTGACTTGGATGGGTGCCTACTTGGATCTAGAAACCGGTACCCTGCAGACGGTACGCGCCGAGCCAGAGATAGTAGCCCGAATGCTTAGCGTCAAGGTCGATACGCTAATTCGTAAAGACAAAGAGAATAAATTTAGGAGGTAACCAATGTCTGAAGAAGATAAAGTAGAAGGCGAAGAGGACGAAGAAGAACCAACCAATACTCCTGAACAGGAAGCACCGGTAGCGACAGCGACCATTGAGGCACCTAAACCCGCCGATAAGCCGGCCACCAATGAACTGAAGATTGTCATTGTTATGAAGTCTGACCGCGCTATGATTGGCGTCCAGGCCCCGGACTGCGACCCTGTGTATGAAACAATGGACGGAGACCTGCCTGCAGTACTGGCTTGGGTGCCTAAGACTGTGGAAGTGGCCCGGCTCAAATGGGCGACCAGTAAGCGGAATCCGAAAGCCGACCTGCCCAAGCCGGTGGTACCTGTTACAACGGCGACTACACCCGCATCGGCATCATTACCTGGTTCCCGATAACCTGGTTCTGACAGTCGAAACACAGGTCCTGCTCATCAGCCTTGTTCTTCAGCATTTTGGCTATCCGCTGGAATGCTTCCTCGACCTGCTGCTCAGAGGCAAAATAAACCCGGTACTCAGCTCCGCACTTGTCACACCGGTGCCACTCAACATAAAGGGACCCTAGCTTCTTATTCTCTGCTGTCAGCGCTACTCCTATTAAACTCATCTCAATCACCCCCGCGCGGTTTATCCTCATTATCAGGCCTCCTACCATTGCTATCCAAGAGGCGCTTGATAACCGCATTATAAGTATCGTGCATGTAGCCAAGCTTCTCTAATCGCTCGGCCACTTCTCTCTCTATAGAGATGGGTATCATCGGGACCTTCTTCTTTTTTTCTTTCTTCGCTGCCATCTCTATAGCCTTTCAACTTATTATAACGATTATAACGACCCTTGTCAACTAGCAATGCCTATATTTATTTGAAACTTATTATCACTGTACCAGTAGCGTCCTTGCTTTCCTTCAGTGGACCTACCGAGCTGGTAAGTTTAGACAGGTACCTTGTAGCGGTAAGGGGTGAACACCCCACTACTTCTGCCCCTGAGTTTATCGCTTCTGCTTTCACAATGAACCCTTGCTCTCTAACAGTGGTGAGTATCCACTCCCTGTACTGTGTCTCATAGTACGAGTTAGCCTTCATCTCCGGTGATGCATTTCTGTAGTCTACTAACTCTTTGACCATATGGGTTCCTTCTCTCCCTCTCTCTCTCGCTCTCTCTCTCTCATTCTTAGCACTATACTCCTGGATAAGCTTAATATGCTCCGCCGCTGGCATACCACGCAACTCGGTATTGTCCGCCTGGCAGAGCAGATGGAGGTTCTCCGGGTCCCAGTTACGCGAGTTATTGTCGGCATGGTCGATTTGTAACGGCTTGTCCGATGTTGGTTTCTTCTTACACCTGAGACAGTAATCACCATCCCGGGCAGCAATAAACTTATAGGCGATATCGTGCTGGTTGATTTGAAAGCGGTTAGGCATTAAACTGTAACCCTCCTATCCGGCAGCTCCTGCCGCAAAGTGGACATGTCCTCCCAGTACAGGTCATGGTCTTCGGCCGGCGCTTCCATCATTAGTTTGTAAAGGTTGTCCTTAATGAAGACCCGGGCGCCGGCATCATCGGCAGCCACAATAACCTCCCTGACCCGCTCCAGATCCGGCAACAGCGTCCACTTCCGACCGACAGCATCAAGCTTTTCAAGACGTAGCTTCGCATAGTAGTAGTGCTTCTGCATCTCCAAGAGCTTACCCTTCCGCCCGGTCATGGCGCCGATGATAACCCACTTAACCCCGGCATTAACAAACCAGTGTCTTGTTAAATGCTGAAAAGAGCCGATAAACGGCTCGACACTGACGAATTTCACCGATGCCTCAACGTCCATAAGCCAGTCACAGGCTTTGCTGAGCCTAATTCCATGTGTAGCACTCACGCCTACCTCGCAGTTTGCCGGAAATGGTGAGTACTTAAGAAGCTCATCAGGCTTCTTTGTTAGAAAGATAAAAGTGTGTTCAGGATGCTGCCGGCAGCGGTCAATGATTGCCGGCATCCACTCCGGAAACAGGAATAACTCCATGGTGCTGCCGACGAAGACTCGGCAGGGCTTCTTGGGCAGGTCGTCCAGCACTTCCGGCTGGAAGCGGATGCTCGGGTCCCATTTGTTATCATCGTACATCTGTCTGGCATAGCAGTAAGGACATGCGGTGGGGCACTTTCCCTTAACGGGATTCTTGGTAATGTCCGTCCACTCAATCTTGCTCATTTTTCTTTGATCTCCCCAGTTTTGGTGTTGACCTCTTCTACTCTTAGGTCAAACTCGGCTTGGGGCGACTCGATAATAACATTGAGCGGCCGGGCGTTAGCCTGAAGATAGATTAACTTCAGTAGGTCCGGCCCGGCCGCCACAACTTCAAACGAAACCCGCACGGCTCCCTTCTTAATCGATATGCCGAGCTTGTCGATGTTAGGGATTTCAACCCTGGGACAATTTTCAGCCATTGGTCGTCTCCTTTTGTTTATTTATTTTTCTTTGTATTATTACGTTTGGCTTATCAGGGTCGTAGACGGTTTCATATTCTTCAGGGTTCGGATGGCAGCGGTTACAGTACCATCGCCCGGGAATATATACAGGACCACTCCCATAATTATCCGTAAACGGAGGCTTCCACCAAAAGTCATTGCTTCCACATATGTAGCATTTTGCCGGCTTAGGCGGTTCCTTGCTTCCTCGTTGGTTCACTACTTTGTTTGACCTCTTTCATTTCCTTGAGTTCCTTCAAGGACTTGACGGTTTGCTCCTCAAAGAATATAGTTTCTGGCACCATCAGCCATTTCTGATGCCGAAGCATACTCTCATGGAAGCGAATAAGATTGTCCAAGTCGGGAATGTTCATAATTGATTACTCCCTGGCCAGCTGGTCACCTGGATGGAACTTCTTCATGAAGTCCTGAAGGCTCATACCCTTTGCCGCTTCATGCGCAGCGTTCCATCTCCCGCGGTCATCTCCACTATGCTGGCTCGCTATAATTGACCGGCCATGCTTGTTGAGTTTTGACCTCTTCCGCCTTTTCTCTTGAGACCTCGCCGAGTTACTCAATCTTCACCCTCCAACGGTAGAATACTATTACTCACTTCCGGTAACGCCCCGGGTGCTACCCCATGGCGAAACTCTTCATACTCTACTGCTCTCCCCAGGATCATTTCTACCTTCTCCCACGTCTGGATGCAATAGCTACATAGCTTGTGGCCACGATATTTCGACGACTGGCCCTCTATATGTCCGCTACCGCATAGGATTAAACAAGCATCGCACTCATCGTGCCTGGCTATCTTTTGGTTGCAGGTTTCACACTGCCCAGTCTCCCTCCTGAACACATCCCAGGGAACCTTCTTGGGATGTCCTGAATTCGGCAGCCGGTTTAATTTGCCTAGCTCCCCCATATAATACCCAATTACCTTTTCTGTTCTATATGTACGTCGAAGAAGCCGAGCTGCCCTTTACACGGGATAGGTTCGCTATAAAGTACTCTGTCCCTGGCCACAAAGCCATAGGGACCGAAGAACCACGGGGAATGAGTGATTGCTATACCGATTTCATCATTCGTAACCTCATCGGTTAAGGTTATCTCTCCGATAATATGCCCGCGGTACTTCTTCCAGTCGACCGCTGAGAATTCTTTCCACTGCTCTTCCGTCAGCCTGGACTGGATAAAATGGAGTTCGTCTTTAGGGGTAACAGTCAGTCCGGCATGAAGGTAAATCCGAACAGGTAGCTCGGAGCGCTTGAAATACCTGGTAAGCGGCCACTTCCTGTTTTCGACGGGCTTCCAGTTCTTGGCCATGAGCCAGAACCACTCCGCATAGCCGCTTAGACCTTGTACAGGGGTGAGCTTTGGGGGCAACTGCTCACATCTCCGGCAGACTTGAACTGATTTTTCATACGTGGAGCCTGTAGTCCTCAGACAGGTCACACATACTTGCCGGTGACAGATATCGCACCGAGATAATACCCAGGTCGGCCGCTTGCATTCTTCGCATATTGGACCGCTCACAGTTTCCTCCTACGGATGCTCTCCCCGGCTTTTCATTATGGTCTCGTATGCTCGAGTAACTCGCTTAAACTTTTCATCATTCCCGCCAGGTCGGTCGGGATGATAGAAGTTGACCTTCATGGTATAGGCTTTTTTGACCATCTCGGTAGTATCATCAGCCTTAACGCCCAGAACATCGTAAGCATCATCAATGCCTTCTTGTTCTTCGCTCTTAGTATCGGTTGCAGTGCTTTTTACCAGGTCCTTCGTTGAGCTGAGCCCCTGGTAGCTGATACCAGACTTCTCGGCTATCCTGACCCTATCCATGAAGAGAAATATTGACCGGATGTTCTTGGCATAATCTTCGTAGTGGTTACAGAAAACAGTCTGCATCTCGCCCTTACGCAGATATTGGACGGTGACACCCTCGCCTCTCTTTAGCCAGC
>Ga0299915_10000652_pt1 | contig 26015 bp, 23 predicted proteins | sample RVTome_13_FD_200263 | JGI IMG/M metagenome (GOLD analysis project Ga0299915, IMG submission 200263) | Soil microbial communities from uranium-contaminated site in the Upper Colorado River Basin, Wyoming, United States - RVT92D227 (version 2) ... | reverse complement strand
CCTGAGGGAAAAAATCCTTCTTGCGTGATTGCCTCTCACGGCCTTCTCTCCAGCAAAGATAGCGAAAAGTATATTGCGCTCGGGGAGCGGATGTCAGGGGAAGGGATGGCGATGCTTCGGTTCGATTTTAGGGGAATCGGAGAAAGTGAAGGGAGCGAGGAAGACAATACGATCAGCAAAAAGATCGCCGATCTGTGCGCAGCCATTGATTTTATAAGATCTTATCCCGGTCTTGGAAATCGGATTGGGTTAATCGGTTCGAGCCTAGGAGGCTTTCTCTCCTTGATCAAAGCCTCGGGGGATAAAGAGATGAGAGCGGTCGTGATCTGGGCGACCCCTCTTCACTTAGATGATCTCGGATCGAAGAAGCAGGAGGAAGATACTCCTCTCCCTCCAGAGGCCTTTTTTGAAGATCTTCCGAAACACCGGTTAGTCCCTCTATTAAATAAGGTCGCTCACTGTCTCGTCATCCATGGAGAGGAAGATGAGCTTGTCCCTTTAGATCAAGCCCTGGGAATCTTTTACAATTTGAGCGCCCCCAAAGAGCTTCATGTGATCGGTGGTGCAAACCATCGTCTAACCGATCCGGCTCATCGCCAGCGGGCCATGGATCTTACCGTGGAGTGGTTCAAGAAATATTTGTGAGAGAGTTCGATTGGTTTCCGGAGCGGGGTAAAACTTAACCTGCCTGTTTCACCTCTTCTATCTTCCACCCGCCTTCTTCTTTCTTCAGTGTGACATCCAGATTGGTTTTGTTCTTCTGCTGCTGCCTACCAGTGATGGAAGAAATTCTGATCACCCATTCCACTTTAACCTTGGCCGTATCGCCTGTTATCGAAGAATTCTTCAAATCATAGGACAAGTCAACGTAATCAAATTTTGTCCAAAAGGAAAGTGTTGTCCTCTTTTTCCCTTCTCGGTCTTTGAAATTGGAAGCGTAACAGGATATGAAGAGGTCAATATCCTTCTTCAAATTTGCCTGCCGGATATTCTCGAAGAGGGTTTCAATATTTCGTATCTCTTGGTTCTCCGCAGAAGGCGGTTTAGAAGTGTCAGGGGGAGAAAGGACCGCCTCTGTCGAAATGGGGGAGCTTTCTTCCTTGGTTTTGGATTTTCCTGATTCCATCCCAGTTGTAGCAGGATTGGTAGAGGAAGAGGAAGCGGGAAGGGGCTGGCTGACGGCACTCTTGGAGATGAGTGTTTTCGGACCAGGTTCTTTCCTTATTAAATTGGAATAAACTGACCATAGGAAATACCCTCCCGCCAGGGCCATGATCGTGATGCCACCTACTTCCAGGAATAAGCGGCGATAGTCTTTCTTGGGTTTGGTCGAAAGGCTTACCTTCCTCTCCGAATCATCAGCCGATGTTTTAGGGGGTTGTTGTTTTGAGGTCTGAGTTTTGAAGAAGTCTTCTTCAACCTCCATTGTTGGGAACACCTCGAGCTCTTTCTTTTTCCCCTTTTCGACGGCACCCGAGTCCTGCTTCTTCGGACTGGTAAGAGAGGGCCACTCAAAGTCAACCTCTTCCTGGGCCGGGCGGGCCGGGCCAGTTCCAACGTCCAAATCGAGGGCCGAAGGACTCACTTCGGTATCGGATGATTTTGGTTTTTCCTTTTCGTGGAATTCCGTTTGCGACACAAGGCCAGATCCACATCTTACGCAAGAATCTCCGCGTTCGTAGATAATTTTACAGGCAGGGCAGATGAGTTTCTTACGGGGTGTCTGGACTAATTGTTCTTGAATCGTTTGTACCTGTAAGGGTTCTCCCTCCACTTCAAGGCTACGAGATGTTTTAAGCTCTTCTTTTGCTTGAGAGGAAGTTTGAGGAACCAGAGCTGACTCACATTTGATGCAAGACTCTCCGCGTTCATAGATTATTTTACAAACAGGACAAATGAGTTTTGTCTGGGGGGCCCCCATCTGTTGTTTTTGGGAGGTTTGCACTGGAAGAGGTTTTTCTTCGGATTCAGTTCTAAGAGTTGCCTCAGGAGGGCCTTGGCGTCCCAGGGCAGCCCCGCATTGGATGCAAGAGCTCCCAAATTCATAAAGAATTTTGCAATTGGGGCAGATCAATTTTCCGTCTGAATTATCCTCTTCAGCCTTATTCACTTTTTTTTGAGTTGACATGGGTTCTGCTTTCGGGGCGAGGGGATCGCCACAATGCTTGCAGAACTTTTTTCCTTCCTCATATTCGATATTACAATTCTTGCAGACCAGCATGGATACCTCTTTTGAAATTAACCTTTGAATATCACATGGGTGTGGGTGTGACAGAAGTCGAAGTCGCAGAGGGTGGCGGTTTGGGCGCCTCGGAAGTGGCCATTTTACTCACCCATGCCGTACTTCCGTCCTCGAGTCGAACACGCAGCCAATCTCCATTGACTTCAAGAATTTTCAGAGAAGTCCCTTTTTTCGCATTGCCAATTACTTTATGGTTCGTTCCTGGCCCTTGACGCAGATTCACCGAGTCCCACGCAATTTGGGTGGTGCGAAGAGGAGGAGGGGGTGGGGGCGGGGTGACTTTTGGAGATACGGCAGGAGTTTTTGAGGCCTCCCTCTGTGTCGTAACAGGGACAACCCGATAACACTCAGGAGGTGTCTTGGCCACAATTAAACTCGCCGATTCCTCAACGGTCATGCGTATGGCCTTCTCCATCAGTGTTTTTGAAAAGCCTCTGAATACCTCTGGCAGTGCGCCACCAACCTTTCCGGTAGATCCTCCAAATTCCGTTGCCTTTATCCTCACTCTTTCGGTGGCAAGAATCTGGTTAGTCCTTGGATCGGTCACCGTTACGATGATGGTAATATGGGATGCACCCCCTGTTTCATCTCCAGCCCCTGGGATACCGGCTTTGAATTCCCTAATCTCTCCCTCAATCAGAAGATCAATCTCCTTCTTTCCCCGACCGCCGTTTCCAGCATCCTGACCTCTGATTCCGTCATCTAAAGATTTAGAAACTTGAACAATATACCGATTTGTGGGCAACAAGGCATTACGTAACATCTCAGCTATTCCCTCCCCAACCTGGCTCATCTCTTTTACCCCTTCCGATTTATCGACGAATTTGATCACAGCCAGTCTTGCCTTACGGCCTTTGTAGTTTTCTTTCAATATCTGTGCGTATGTTGGCCGTGTTGGGGAAGCAGACTTTGTGGTAGGCTCGACCATTGCACAACCAAATAGGAAAAACAGAATTAGGATTGTCAAGAATATGTTTTTCATAGACCTTTGGCTTTACGGAAAGCCTCTAACATATTTAGGTTTAGCAAAATAGATGCCAAATTTTGTATATTATAATTATTTGAATTTACACAATTTTTCTACAAAGTGATTTGATTTAACCCCGCAAAAGTGCCAAATTATTGTATTCCAGGTACACAAAATGTCCAGTTTTGTTTAATCACTTGAGATGAATTAATAAGATATGGATATAAAAGGCAGATATTAATTGTGGTTAAATGCAATTCGTTCGAGTAGAGACGTTCCGCCTCAGTCCCCTAAATCTCAACCCGTAATCCCCGTTTTACATGTTCCAAAATATTAGCCATAGTAGGGCCAGCCTGACCATGGATGACAACATCCGCCATGTCATCGTAAGGAGTTGGGTCACGGTTGATAATCACCAGTCTCGCTCCGCTTCTCTTTGCCACCAGAGGCATTGAGGCAGCCGGTTGGACAACCAATGAGGAACCGACGACAATGAAGAGATCACAGAGTGAGGATCGATGATAGGCCTCCCGTGTTTCCTTCTCCGGCATCGATTGACCGAAGGAGACGGTAGCGGGTTTGAGAATTCCCCCACAATCATCACAACGGGGTACTTTTTGCCCTTTTTTAATTCGCTCTTGGATTTCATCGCGATCATATCTCTTTTGGCAACTCAAACAGGAGACAAAGATGGAAGTCCCATGAAGTTGAATTACTTTCTCTTCTGAATTTCCAGCCTTGAAGTGAAGACCATCAATGTTTTGAGTGATGACGCAGTCGAGCCTGCCCAGCTTCTCCAATTCGGCAACAGCGAGATGGGCCTGATTCGGTTTGGCCATTTTTATCGGCTCCCACATTTCCGTTGCCAGCTGCCAGTATTTCTGACGGGAGGTTTCACTGGCGATGAAATTCTGAAAATAGAAGTCCTCGGGATTATATCGGTCCCATACTCCGCCAGGGGTGCGGAAGTCCGGGATTCCGGATTCTGTGCTGAGACCTGCTCCCGAAAAAACGATCACCTTTTTAGAGGTAACAATCCACCGGGCGACTTGTATTAATTTGTCCTCCATCTGATACCTCCTGGCTTGGTGTCCCTTAAATCCGAAATCCGAATACCGATGTTAAACTCTAAACACTAAACTCTAAATCCTAAACAAATCCAAAATATAAAACTCAAAAGGGAATTTTGACTTCTCAAAAATTGAACCGAATATTTTCTAAGTCATAAGGTTTTGAGTTTTGTAGTTTGGACATTTGAGTTTGTTTAGAGCTTAGGGTTTCGAGTTTAGGATTTAACACCTTTGTTTCGAATTGATCGCTGACGCGATGCTTCGCCCGGATTTCGTGCCTCGAATTTATAAACGTCTATATCACACGGTGAGCGTGACTTGCAAGGGGAAGACAGCCTATGATAAAATTTAAAAATGAAATGTAATTTAATCAAGCAGGGATATCCTCAGGGAAACTGTCTGATTGAGATCGACCGAGGAAAGTCTCCTGCCTGTGAAGCCACCCTCAAAAAGACGGACAACGGTCTCCTCAGGCTCATCTCCGCTGTCCATCTCTCGCGTCCAGAGAATTACCTTTCCATCTACCAATCGGGTTGTAACTTCTCCTGCCGAAAATGTCATTCCTGGAGTTTCACAAGAATTGCCAAGGGTGATTGGTGGTCTCCTGCCGACGTGTTAAAGGCATGCAAAGAATATGAAAAAGAAGTGACGCTCCGAGAGCCTCGAAACAGGGCCACTGCCTTTCATGCCCATGATTCCTGTCGTGGTTGCGGGGCTTGTGTCATGCATGGGAAAAGGTCTTTTCTCTGTCCCAAGGTGATCCACAAAAAAGAGATCGTTCTGAGTCCCCAGGGATGGGGACCTGCCCGCAATATCGTTGCCTTCACGGGGGGAGATCTGACCTGTTGTCCGGAGTACTATATCGAATGTACTCGCCTCATTAAGGCAGAAACCGAGCTATGGGTGCTGATCGAAACCAATGGTTACGGCCTTACCCCTCAGAACCTTGATGCATTAAAGGAGGCAGGGGTTGACTCCTTCTGGCTCGATATCAAGGCCTACGACGCGACCGACCATAAATGGCTGACCGGCTGTTTCAACCGGAACATCCTCAAACTTCCAGAAGAGATCGTAAGAAGGGGTTTTGTCCTGGAAGTCCTTTCTCTCTATATCCCAAACCTCGTGGAGACGCCCCAGTTGAAAAAGATTGCTCAATTGATTTTTGATGTCGATCCAGAAATCCCTTTTACCATTCTGGCTTTTTTCCCAGAATATCAAATGAAACGGTATAAAAATCCAAAGGTTTCTGAGATGGTCGAGGCTTACATGGGAGTCAAGGCCGTCGGGCTAAGGAATGTCAGGTTGGGGAACACCGGAATTTTTGCTTCGTCAGAGCAGGATTATGATCTCCTGAAAAAGAAGGTTGGGGTAGGGAACTACTAAGAAAAATTGCGGATTGTGGAATGCGGATTGCGAAATGAGTGAGGGGCAAGATGGAACGGATCAAGAATTATATTAACGGGAAATGGGTTGATTCTAAATCTGGGGAAACTTTTCGGTCGATCAATCCCGCCAACAAAGATGAAGTGGTTGGAATTGTCTCGAAGTCAGGCCGGGAAGATGTGGATCAGGCCGTCAAGGCAGCCCGAGGAGCCTATGATGAGTGGCGACTCACCCCGCCTCCGCGTCGGGGTGAAATTCTGTTTAGAGCTGCAGAAATGGTTTTGAGAAATAAAGAATCTTTAGGAAAGCTTGAAACGCGGGAGATGGGCAAAATTCTTCCTGAGGGGTTAGGCGATGTCCAGGAGGCCGTTGACATAGGTTATTACATGGCCGGCGAGGGGAGGAGACTTTCCGGAGAAACCGTTCCCTCTGAACTTTGCCATAAGGATATGAAATCGATTCGTGTTCCCATCGGTGTTTTCGGCTTGATCACTCCTTGGAATTTTCCTATTGCTATCCCTGGATGGAAGATCTTTCCAGCCCTCATCTGTGGCAATGCGGTTGTCTTCAAACCCTCCAGTGATACCAGCGTCTGTGCCGCAAAATTTGTAGAGGCCCTGGTGGAGGCGGGCTTGCCCAAAGGGGTTCTGAACCTCATCCATGGGCCTGGAGGGGAGGTAGGAGAATATTTGGTGAGCCATCCAGAAGTAGATGCTATCTCCTTTACGGGTTCGTTTGATACTGGAAAACGTCTTGAAGGAATCTGTGGAGCCATTCATCGGATCATTGTGACGGAGATGGGTGGGAAGAATGCAATCATAGTCATGGATGATGCGAACCTCGAATTGGCTGTTGAAGGGGCCATCTGGGGTGGTTTTGGAACAACTGGCCAACGATGCACTGCCGCCAGTCGAGTCATTGTGCACAAGAAAGTCTCCCAGAAATTCGTCGAAAAGTTTAAGACGGCCGCATCCCGTCTCAAACTGGGAGATGGTCTTCAAAAAGAGACGGATATGGGGCCGGTGATCAATGAATCTCAGTTCAACAAAGTTCTCAGATATATCGAGATTGGAAAGAAGGAGGGGGCAAAACTCATCTTGGGAGGGAAGGCCTATCAAAAAGGGAATTGTTCTAAGGGGTATTTCATCGAACCCACCCTCTTTGTTGAGGTAACTCCTGAGATGCGGATCGCCCAGGAAGAAATTTTTGGGCCAGTGGTTTCTGTGATTGAAGCAGAAGACCTTGGGGACGCCATTCAGATCGTCAACGGCACCCCCTATGGACTTTCATCCGCCATTTACACGCAGGATGTCAACGCATCGGCTGTCGCAGAGAGGGATCTAGAGACCGGGATTGTCTATATCAATGCCTCCACCATTGGCGCGGAGATACAACTGCCTTTTGGTGGGATCAAACGTTCGGGTTATGGAAGGAAAGAGGCAGGAGGGCGAGGGGGCGCTCTGGATACCTATAGCCGGTGGAAGGTGATCTACCGGGATTTCAGCGGTCGGCTTCAGAAGGCCCAGATCGACAAGTCACCGATGGAATGATGGAACAATGGAAAAATGGGAAAAAGAAGAGTGGAATGCTTTGAAACACTGGAAAACTCAAATGATGGAATGAAAGGGAGAAAATTTCTTTACGGTTTAAACCCAATATTCCAAAATTCCATTATTCCAGTATTCCAATAAAATGTTGATTCTTTGACAAGGTTGTGATATTGGAAAGGCGAACTCTTCTTTGAGGGAGACGTTATGGAGAAGAAGGTCCTCATCGTCGACGATGAGGAAAGAGTGGTCCAATCGATCGCAGGGGTTCTGGAGGATGAGGGTTTCCGAATCGCCAAGGCCCAGAGTGGAGAGGAAGCGATAAAAGTTTTCCAGGACGAAGGGCCGGATGTTACTCTTCTCGATATCTGGATGCCAGGGATGGATGGCATTGAGGTATTGAAACGGCTCAAATGGATTGCTCCAGAGTGCCAAGTGATTATGATATCGGGTCATGCAACGATCTCCACTGCCATGACCGCCGTGAAATTAGGGGCTTTTGACTTCATTGAAAAACCTCTTTCCCTTGATGTTCTTCTTATGACCATCCATCGAGCCCTCGATCATCAAAAGGAGTTGTTGACTGTCCAGCAATCGGGGGAAATTGTCACAGAGGAACCCTTCCAGGAAAAGAAGATTTTTCAAAAAGAGATAGCCGAAGAACTCCCTGACCCCCCTCTTGCCTCTACCCGGGAGGCTATCCCCTTAGCCAAAAAGGTTGCAAAGGGAAAAGGGACTTCCTTGTTGCCTCAGCGTACCCTAAAACAGAGCATGGTGCTTTACGGAACAGGGCTTCATTCTGGAAAGAAGACAGGACTTCTCCTCCAACCTCTTCCTCCTCATAGTGGAATCCTTTTTGGAAACGTCTCATCGGATGAAGTCGTTCCTGCTCATCTTGACTATGTTCAAACGACAGAATTTGCCACGTCTCTTAAAAGGGGGAGGGCGATTGCCAAGACCATCGAGCATCTTATGGCGGTGTTGCATGCGTATCATCTCACCAACCTGATGGTGAAAATGACTGAAGAGATTCCGATCATGGACGGTTCTGCTTTGGAATTTTGCAAGATTGTAGAAAAGGCGGGCGTAGAGGAACAGGAAGAGAGGGTGGATGAATTGGTCATCCCTCGAAGGCTGGAGGTTGTTCACAACAATAAATCTCTGATCATCGAGCCTGCTGAAGTCTTCTCCGTCCACTTCTTTTTAGACTACCCCCCCCCGATCGGGCAGCAGACTCTGGAATTTGTTTTGGATAGTGAGGAGGCGTTTAGAGAAAAGATCGCCCCGGCAAGGACCTTTGGTTTTGTTAAAGATATAGAGATGCTGGAGAAGATGGGATTGGCAGGAGGAGGGCGACTTCACAACATTATCCTGGTAGATAATGAAAAGATTGTGAACACCGAGCTTCGATTTCCTGACGAATTTGTCCGTCATAAGATTCTTGACTTGATTGGCGATTTCTACCTCCTCAATCGCCCGGTTCGAGGGAGAGTGACCGCCCATTTGACCGGTCATACAGAGAACATTGCTCTCCTCAAGAAGATTCAGGAAGTGACAAGAACAAAAGAACGGTGAGGAATCACCCTGTTCTTTGGAGGGGCAAATGGCACAAGAGGAATACCGACCTCCCGTCAAAGAAGTCTTAGACATGCTGGCAGACCTGTTAGCCGAGAAATGTTTTGAACGGATGGATGACCGGATGAAAAAGATTCCGGAGCTCCGGAGATTGATTACCGCCAAAGAGGCGAGCCAGTATTTAGGCCTTTCGACAGACACCGTGTACCGGATGGCCTCTCTGAAAAAACTTCCTTACCTCAAAATTGGGGACAGGGTTCTTTTCGATGTGAAAGCTCTCGACCACTGGATTGAGAGACATATGATCCGAGAGAAGGAGTGGAAAAGGGAAGAACTGAAGCGGGGGATTGAAAAAGAGAAGCCCAATACAAGATCTTCCAAAGAGACCGACCTCCTTGGTTTTCTGAAGAAAAAAGGAAAAGATTAAGCGATTCCTTTTGGTCAATCTTATATCAAGTAACGACCCGGTGATTCCTGCCGAACCATTGAGGTTGGGAATCAACCTATTGTACCCATGCCTGAGACCTCAGTGTTCCAATCTTATTTTCCTTGACAGGTAAGGAGGAGTAATTTTAAAATGAGATTAAGAGAAGGAGGTGAGATCTATGAGATGGATGTTTCCCCATGCAACTCATTGCTCGACCTGTGGTTCACTGCGATGGTCCTGAGCAAGACGTTAAACGGCTCATCGGAAGGTAAAGGGAAAAATAAAGAATTGAAAGGCCGGCAGTTTTTGCCGGCCTTTTTTATTCTCTTTTGGGAAACAAATAACTTTACATTTGCGAGGGTTTGTAATATAAAATCTTAGGTTTTGGGTGGTGGGGAAGAAGGCTTTTTTATTTCTGTTTAGTCATTTGTAGTTAGGAGGGCGATGGTTATGCGAAAATCAAATTTTCTTTCCTTATCATTGATTACGTTTACTATCATTTTGGCATTTGAGTTTGCCGAGGCACAAGTCGTAAAACCGAAGGCTCGTGGTACTAAATCGGGTGGTCAAACCATCGATCAAGCCCAGAGAGAAGACGAGATGGGGCCAAAAGCAAGGGTGGCGGTGACGAGATTCGAAGACAAAACAGCAAAAGGACCGTCGGAAATAGGAACTGGAATGGCTGAGATGTTAGGAAATGCCCTCTTTGCAACCAATCGCTACATTGTTCTGGAACGCCAGGCCTTGGATGATGTCCTTGGAGAGCAAGACCTTGGAGCTTCTGGTCGGGTGAAACAGCAGACGGCAGCACGTATTGGAGAGATTGAAGGGGCCGATCTTTTGATCATGGGGACGATTACAGAATTCGAACCTGGGGCGTCGGGTGCCTCAGGCGAGAAGGAAGGTTCCTTCAAGTTGCCTGGACGTGTGAGGAGGGAGGTAGGTGATGTTCTCGGATCTATTAAGCTTGGAGGGGGAGTCAAGAAATCTCATTTAGCGATCATTGTCAAAGTCGTAGATGCAAGGACGGGCAGAAGGTTGGCTTCAGAGCAAGTCGAGGGGACGGCGACTGACATTGAGGGCGTGACCGGTTTATCAGGGGGAGTGTTATCCGGTGCTTTTTCTGGTTATTCAAAGACCCCTATGGAAAAAGCTATTCGAATTGCAATCGATGAGTCGGTAAAACTAATTGTAGCTAAAACGCCCAAGGAATATTATCGGGTTCCGGCTGATTCTCAGCCCTCTGATGCATCTACCACAGATTCTCAGCCTCAGGCAGCACCCATGCCCCCGCGAGCTATTTCACCGTCACAGCGTTCAACTCCCTCCTCCGGTGCGGAAGCTCGAGTGGTTTATGTGAAGTGGCGTACGGTGAGTCTTCGTGAAGGCCCTGGGTCGAATTTTAAATCCTTAGCAGAAATTAAAAAGGGAACTGCCCTTGAGGTGCTGGAGGAAAAGGGACAATGGATTCGAATCAGGCTTGAGGATGGTCAGGAGGGATGGATCGGGAAGGCGACCACATCCGAAAACCCGTAGGGGTTCAACTAAAAAGATCGGATGAATTGAAACAAATTTGAGCCTTTTTAAAAAAAAGGGCACTAATGCTTAAACATTTATAATCCTAAAAAGAAGGGGGTGAAACCGGATTCAAAAAGTGTGAATACGGAACTTGTTTTTCAGATAGAACTTAAAAAGGGAGGTAAATATTATGAAAAAATTGGTTTTTCTTTCAATCATTTCTTTGGTTCTCATGTTTATGCCAGCCCTATCGCAGGCGCTCACCGAGCAAGAGATCATGAAGGCCACCCATATTGTCAACCTTGAAGCGCAACCTGTGTGGTTTAGGCCGGGACAGCCGATCGATTTTATCGCAACGATAAAATATGACGGCGGGACGCAGGATGGATTTGATGTCGGTGTGTTCCATGGAGGCCGTCTCGTGGGTTGGGAGACGAATAAAAGATTTAACAGTGGAATGAATACCTTCAAGCTCCGCGATGCCAATTTCAAGGGTGGCCCGGGTCACTACATTGTGAAGGCGAGATTTAAAGGCAAAGTTTTCACACAGAAGCAATTTATAACAAGATCCCATTGTATCTTCACCATAGACCCCAAAGCAGCACCACCAGGACCGTAAGAATCAAAAAGGGCAGGCGGGTCATACCCGTCTGCCCATAGCGATTCGCTGTGGATGGTTATTTCCTTCTTTGCACCTTGACTTGACTATGCATATCTTATAAACTCCTGCCCAAATCAACTTTCACCTCATACTCCTATCTTGAAAAATTTGCCGAAAAGGAGAATGGTTAACTAAGGGGAAAGCTGACATGAAAAAAATGGCAAGCGGGTTTTTTCCGATCTTTCGAATTCCTTTCCTTCATTCATAACGAGGTTGAGAAGTGAACGTATCAAAAACAGAATCCTCCTTTCGTTCTCAGATGGCGCCCCTTCTCTTTCTCGTAGGGATCTTCTTCTTGAACTTTGTTTCTCGGATTATCCTGGCACCTCTGTTGCCCACCATTGAGAATGATCTAAAGATAGGCCATGAAGAGGCGGGGTCCTTCTTTTTCGTAATATCCTTGGGGTATTGTATCATGCTTCTCGGGTCAAGCTTTGTCTCTTCTCGCCTCAATCATCGGGGAACGCTCATCCTCTCCACCGTCACCCTGGGTGGGGCGCTTTTATTTATTGGCATTAGTCATGAGCTTTGGTTGGTTCGTTTGGGACTCTTGATATTGGGAATGGCAGCAGGACTCTATCTGCCCTCAGGAATTGCCACGCTCACTGAATTGGTAAACCCCAAGGATTGGGGGAAGGCTATTTCCATCCATGAATTAGCGCCTAACTTAGGTTTTGTCGTGGCTCCGCTGATTGCAGAAATGTTTCTAAGATGGTTTTCCTGGCAGGGCATTTATACATTATTTGGGATTTTTTCGGTTCTCACCGGCATCCTTTTTTCCATTTTCGGCAGGGGAGGGAAATTCTGTGGGGAGTCTCTCAATGTCAGCAACCTCCGAATCATCCTGAAAGAGTCTTCCTTCTGGGTCCTGATTCCCCTTTTCAGCCTGGGCATTGGCGGTACCCTTGGGATGTTTGCTATGCTTCCTCTTTATTTGGTTTCAGAGAAAGGGATGGATCAAGCCTGGGCCAACACATTGGTGGGACTTTCCCGGATCTCTCCCGTAGGAATAGCCATTCTTTCCGGGTGGGTGACAGATCGCCTGGGGCCGAAGCGAGCGTTGAAAATGATCTTTCTGGCTAACGGGGTTGCTGTCATCCTTCTTGGTTTGCTGTCCGGATCGTGGATGGTTCTTCTTATTTTTCTTCAACCCATGTTGGCTTCCTCCTTCTTTCCACCAGGTTTTGCCGCGCTCTCTCGAATAGGAGGATCTAAGTTCAAGAGTGTTGCCGTCTCTCTGATGATGCCAGTGAGTTTTCTTATCGGAGGCGGGGCGATCCCGGCCATGATTGGATTCATTGGACAGACAAGCTCCTTTTCGACCGGGTTTATCATTTTAGGGGGAATACTTCTCGGAGGCGCTATTCTCGCGGGTTACCTGAAATTGAGCAAAGATTGATGACTCAAATTTAGAAGATGATTACCCAGATATTTTCTTTCTTATTTCGCAAAGATCATTTTTAACGAGATGAGAAACAGGGCAATTCCAAACACTCTCTCCAAAACAATGTTGGATAATCTCGTGGCCAGCTTGGCCCCAAAGAGACCGCCGAAAAAGAACCCCAGGCAGATGAGGGAGGCAATCTTGGGGTCCACATATCCTTCTTTATAGTAGGTCCACGCAGCCAGGAAACCGATGGGAGGGACCAGCAATGCCAACGTCGTCCCTTGGGCTTCGTGTTGAGACAGCCCGAATAAGAAGACCAGCACCGGGACGATGATCGTCCCTCCCCCAATGCCGATCAGACCGCTGATCACTCCAGCAGCTAAACCCAACAGCAAATATAAGAAGATATTCGCCACCTTAATTCCTTTGTTGCATAATATCGGGTATTACCTTCTCCGAGTGCGTCCATTGAACACAGCTCGTCCCCTTGAAGAATCGCGATTTTCTAAAATCACCGGATCGACAATCTCTCCACAGAAGATGCATCTCCATCCCCAGAAGTGCTCGTGGGGACCATAAAATTTTTCGTAAACCATGTCACCGCTACAGCGATAGCACCTCATAGCAACCTCCTGTTTCCTTCACACCTCTTCGGGCATCGCGGTAAAGAGGTTGTGATGGCTTTCTTCATTTTCGAAGGTCTTTTTTAACATAAATGCCGTTGTCGCATCCCCTTGCTCTTATCCCTGCTCATTATAAATGGCCCTTTTCTTTATCTCCCTTCCAATCTGGTTTATGGGCTGTCCAGATGGCAGTTACTCACCCCAGCGGCTCAACCCGTGAGCAAGGGGAATAGCTGTTTTCTGGTCAGCCGTTCGTGAGAAACCAGAAGGCTTTTCTTAAACGCCCCATTAAAAAAATCCTCTCTCATGAGGTCGTCGAAACGATCTCCAGGGTGATGCTTGATCAAGGTCTTTTTGGGTATCTTTTTAGTGACCGGACCGGAACCGTAGAGCATTTTTGCCACCCCCTTTCTTTTAGTTTGGCCTTAGCCAATTTTGGCCGTTCTTATTGAAGCCACTTTGTGCATATTGTATTTCCAACCTAATCTAACTGTCGTTCCTGTCGAATGCAGGCAGCGACACCGAAATCCGTCCATAAACCCGTGACCTTTCTCTATTCCTTCTACTTTGCTGCTTAAGCATCAGAAGCCGTATTTGCCATTTCATCATCTGGATTTTGATCCTTGTAACCATCTCCCCGATCTCCTTATCGTCTTGCTCCAAACTATAGAGTTTAAAATCATTGATATGCAAAATGATGTAAAAAGTGAATCAGGTAAACCCTTTATTCTATGTAAAAAAGTATGGTATTTCCTTTCTTAAATCCCTCCATACTTCCTTTGTCGGGAAGGAAATGAGGGGATTACCGGCCCGTCAAGACCGACTCGACCAATGTCAAAATACCCTCTTTGCTTGATGAACCTTTTGAAAGAAAGTGGTTGGCTTTGGCCTGAACCGCTGCCTCTCGATATTCCGGTGTATCGTAGCTTGTCAGAATGATGACGATCGCGTCAGGGTATTTGTCTTTTATCTTTGCAGTTAATGCAAGGCCATTTTCTCCGGGTAATTTGATGTCCACGAAGATGAGGTCAGGTGGATGGACATCAATTTTCTGCATCGCTTCCTCCGCATTTGCAGCCTCAGAAATCTCCAGGGACGGAAACCCAGAATGTAGGGTCTCTTTAAGTAATTTTCGGAAAATGGCGCTATCCTCAACGATTAAAGCTTTGGGCACGGTAATTGACCCCCCTTTAAGACGGTTCCTTGCGATGCAAACTATTCTGATCAGTTTTTCGACCTGGGAAAATAGAATTGATCATATTCAGAAAGGAATCCTTTGAAACGAAATGATCTGCTTTGCATTGGTAAGCAGCCTCCCGATATTCTGGTAAATCATAATTTGTAATAATGGCGACGACGATGTCGGGATGTTCGGCTTTAATTTTTTTTGTTACTTCAAGACCGTTTTCCCCGGGCAATCTGAGGTCCATAAAAATGGCGTCAGGTTTGAAAGTCTCGATTTTCTGCAGCGCCTCCTCTCCATTAGCCGCCTCAAGAATATCCATTGAGGGGAATCTGGAATACAGGGTCTCTTTGAGAAATTGGAGGAAAAAGGGATTGTCCTCAACAATTAATATGCGTTTCAAATCTATTCTTGTTGACTTTCCACCACTGCCCATGATGTCTCCACTTTACTAATAGTTACAGAAATGATAAATAGGGTATACACTGTAATTTGGGTGCTTCTAAGACAGTATTTTTAAGGATGGACCTGAACAGGATGTCTGCCGGCGGGGTGGGCAGGTAGGAATAGGGAATAGGAGGTGAGTTGAAAATCATGAGCCAAAAAGTTCGAATTGTTATTGCTGAAGATCACACCATCCTCAGGGAGGGATTACGGTCACTCCTCTCCTCCCATCCAAGTTTCGAGATCGTGGGAGAGGCGGAAGACGGCCGAGAGGCCATCCGGTGTGTTGAGAAATTCAAACCCGACCTCATCCTGACGGACCTTTCCATGCCAAAGATGAACGGTATGGAGGCCATTAAAGAGATTAAGAGGGAATCCCCAGCGACCAAGGTCCTGGTCTTGACAGTTCACAAGGCGGAGGAATACATCCTGGCCACCTTTCGGGCCGGAGCCGACGGGTATATCTTAAAGGATTCTACCCATTCCGAGTTAGTGATGGCAGTTAAAAAAGTCTTAGACGGTAAACGTTATATTAGTCCTGAAATCTCGGAAAAGGTGATTGAAGGGTATCTGGAAGGGAAAAAAACCCTAAAATCCCGTACCTCCTGGGAAACCCTGACCCAACGCGAGAGAGAAATCCTGAAGCTAATTGCCGAAGGATACAAGAATAAAGAGATTGCAGACGATCTCTGCATCAGCGTCAAGACGGTTGAGAAACACCGGGCCAACCTCATGGAAAAATTGGATCTTCATAACATCCAGGCTCTGACCGCCTTCGCCATCGAAAGAGGATTGGTGTCACGGGAATAATAACCACAATGCGGAATGCAGAGTGCGGATTGCGGAATATGGACTCATTTTTTTCTTGTTTTTGCCGTCTTGATTGAAGAAACAGTCATAGCTAAAATTTGGTTTGCTTCATCTAAAAGGTTTGTTATATCGGATTTATGAATTAGACCTGAGAGAACAAGAAGCTCCATCCAATATATTGTTTCGTCGGCCTCTTCCTCAACAATTCCCATCTTCGAGATGAAGTCGGCAGGCGATCTTGCCCTGCTTGCAGCACGGTAATTGGCTCCGACAGAGGTGCCCGCCTCTAATAGCTGTCTTCCGATGACATCTGCCGTTCGCCCTTTTGGCAATTGTTCAACCAATTTGACTATCTGCAAAGCAAACATCTTTGTCCGTGCTTTAAGATAATTCTGTTTTTCGCCTGTGGTGTTCTTGTATTCATTCATTTTCATTCCGTGTTCCTTAATCAAAGGGTTAGTTGATTTATTCAGCAATCCGCACTCCGCATTCCGCAATCAAATGGGCCAACTTGCTCTGATCACCGTACCGGCCCCTGGAGTGGTTTCGATCACAAAAGTCCCGCCAGAAAGCTCGGTTCGTTCTCTCATGCTATTAAGCCCCAATCCTCTTTTGGACCTTTCCGAAGAAAGAATTTCTTCCAAGTCGAATCCCATCCCATTATCTTTAACGACCCATTCTATCCTGTCCTCTTTTTCCCTCAGTGAGAGATGGATGAGGTCTGCCTTGCTGTGCTTGGCGATATTGTTTAAGGCTTCCTGGGTCAATCGGTAGATCACGGTCTTAAGAGTGGGAGAGATTTCGCCCTCTTGTAGGCCAATCTCTTTTTCGATGCGAATGTGAGAATAGATTCTTTGATATTCCCGGCAGAACCACCCGAGGGTGGCTAAGATCCCCAGGTCATCCAGAGTAGAAGGGCGCAAATCCATCTGAATTCTTCGAACCTCTTCGACGCTTTCTCTAACGATTGGAATGATAGCCTCTAATGATTTATCTTTTGTCCTAACCTTGCCTTTACCCTTTCCTTGGAGGAGATTCTCAACTTTGAACTTAACAGCAGTCAACATTTGTCCAATGCCATCATGGAGTTCCATGGCAATCCTTTTCCTCTCATTTTCCTGAACGGTTAAAAGCTGTGAAGAGAGAGCGCGGAGCCGATTCTCCGATTCTCTTAGTGCCTCCTCGGCACGCTTGCGCTCAGTGATGTCCCGGGCGACGGTGGAAAGAAACTCCACCTCTCCATCCGGACCTTTATGTGAGAGGATGACCTGAGAAATAGGTATGTCCGTTCCATCACGGCTCAGAAAAGCAGTCTCGGCGTTCCAGAGACCCGTCTGAAGAGCGGTTGGAATACCTTCACTAAGAACCATGGTCTTCGCCCAGTCAGGATGGGTGTCAGATATCCTCACTCCCGATATATCTTCCTCCTCACCGAAACCAAGCATCTTCCGACCGGCCTTATTTAAGTAGAGCAACTGTCCGTCCAAATTTGCCATTCCTATGAGGTCGGACGTTGTTTCAACGATATGGGCGAGCCGGCCCCTCGATTTCTCCGCTCGGACGCGCCCGGTCACGTCCTCAAGCGAAAAGACCAGAAATTCAACCTCGCCTCGGTCATCTAACAAAGGTGTCAGTGTCCAGTCCCAATAAGAGGTTCCCCACTCGGGATGATCGGGAAAGGTGAACGACCTTGCTATGGCGTGGTACGGCTCTTTTGTCATTACCACCTGTTCGAATATCTGCCTGGCGTCAGAGGGATAGAATTCAAAATGGTTATGACCGGGAAACTCTGACGCGTCGCGCTGACAGGCTTTGGCATAGGCCTCATTGACCCTGATAAAATTGAAATTTCTATCAAGAAATACAAGAGGGGTAATCGTGGAAGTGAAGAATCCTTCTAAGATTCGTGACTGTTCTGCCAGTTTTTCATTAGCTTTCGTTAATTCGGCAGTCCGTTCCTGAACCCGTAATTCCAATTCATTGCGGGACTTACGGAGTTCCTCCTCCATTCGCCTGCGCTCGGTGGTGTTAAAGCCATAAATCCTTAATCGTGTACCTTCCATGACCGAGTGGATTGTCTGTTGGTACCAGATGTCGTTGGCTCTCAGCTCGCGGGTATGCGTTCTTTTTTGGTCCTGTTCCAATGTGTCGGCTATCTTCCCTAAATCTGTTAGCCATGGGTGTTCAATTCCTGCTTTCTTGAGGTCAGGGAATAACTGTTCGGCGGCAGGATTGAGATAGTGAATTTGTCCGGTCAGATCAACTTCAATAACGGGATTTGGATTCAGTTGAGGAAAGGATGCAAGTCGAACAAGCTCTTTCTCCATTTGCTTGCGCTCGGTGATGTCTTCTCCTGAACTCAACGTAGAAGTGATATCCCCTTTCTCATCTCTTAGTACGGCGTGATGCCATGCAACAATTCTTTCTTCACCGCTTCTGGTTAAAATCGGATTTTCGAAATATTCAACAGTTTCAATTTCCCCTTTCAGGAGCTTTTCGAAACTTACTCTCACTCCGTCTCTATTTTTTTCCGGGATGAATGTATCAAACCACTTTTTACCAAGAATCTCCTCTTCATCATATCCTAAGATTTCACAGCCTTCTTTGTTGATCAGGCCCACCGTTTGGTTGGCGTCGATTACGACGAGGATCACCCCTGCAATATCCAGGTAGTTCTGTATTTTGTTCTTCTCTTCCCGCACCGTCATTGCGCTTTGCATTAAATTTCTGAAAAGGAGGTCATAAGGCTTGGTTAGGCCCGTCACGATAATGGCTTTGTAAATGAAATAGAATGACAGAATCTTGAGAAAATGACCGATTAAATTGGAGAATCCATAAGGATCGATGTAAAAGGTGAAGGCTAATTCAGAAGCGATGCTTACAATAATAGACCACACCACCCATTGCAGGACCTCCCGGTCAAACTCCCTTCGATTTTTAAGAAGCAGGGCAATTGATGCCAAAAGAATGAGAGAGATGATATATTCACTGATTTTCTTAAATGGGGTTAATCCAACCCCTTCGATGAAGCAAACAGGGAAGATGTTCCAGTAGAAGATGGACATCAACAGGAGGAAAGTGGCCAACGCATATGCGAGAAATACGGAATTGACTTTGAACTTGCGTCTAAGAAAGAAGGGGGCCAAAAAGAGAGAAAGGCTTCCCATGTATCGGGCAGCGATCCAAAGTTGGGCGGGCAGATTGGTTTCGTATCCCTCAAATACACCCATTCCTTTGTAAGCCAGTGTGTGGAGGAGGTCCAGACCGCCGACAAACAGATAGGCAATACCGATGAAGAGAAAATAATGGTTGTCGAGAAAACGACGGGAGTTCCAGGCGACCATAAAGATGCCGCATGCAACGACAATGGAGAATATTTCAGCGAGGCTGTGAAAAAGCAGGTAACTAAAGAGACTGGTCAAGTATAACCCAAGAAAGACCAAAATCCCTGCAATGAAATACGGGTATCTTTTAAAAATAAGAGATGGTTCCATCTTATTCTCCTCGAAACAGAAAAGTCTATCAGAGGTTATTATAATAGAAACCTGCCATTATTGAAAATGGCATTGGAGAGTCAATAGGAAATCCAGAGAGAATCGAAGGACCCTCGACCGGCGACTGTTAAGGGGTGGTTATGGAAAGAATAACTTTAGGTGACCGAAGATTCATGAATTGTCGCCTGTCCACTGATGAACAACCAGGTGCACTTGTTGCTATTCAGTGGTCCGGAGGGATTGCCGACATTTAAACCTTATTGCCGATGCCTGGCGCCAGGTCTGGTAACTAAGGTAGAGATCTTTCCTGTACTCTTCGTGCCGTTTCCGAAGTCCTCATTCAGACAAAAAGTAAGCTATAGATGACCAAGAAAAGGGTTTGGCAAATAGCCACGACCCAACCGTTTTTTAACATGGATTTAATATCTTTCGTCTCGGCAAATCCCAGGGAACTGAACATGTTGGCACCCGGGTAAATGAAATTGGTCACCCTGGTGGCGACGATCAGCGCCACGGACCAGGCCAGCATCGAAACAGTCAGCTTGGTCAGCAATGGATCAAACATGGAGTGGAGCATCTTGAGCTCTGCCACCGTGGCTCCTGAAATGCCGAAGGCCCCAATGAGGCCCCCGAGGATGACGATGGCTGTCTTTCCGCCGAGATCGACCAAAGGTTTGAGAATGACGGTCAAGGCTTTAAAACCTCCGGCCAGCTCTATAAAATTGATGAAGGGTTCAAGGATCACAAAGAGAAAGAAAAGCCCCACATTTCCAGCCATCCCCTTGACGATCAGTTTAAGAACATGATCAAACTTCAATCCACCCACCAAGCCCGTAATCACGGCAAGTCCCAGCATGACAATAATCACATAAGATGTTGCCGCTTTGGCGATGATCCCGTAAATGACTGCCGCGAGGAAGAGAGCAACAAACGTGCTCGTCGCTCGCTTGCTCCGGGGGGTTGGGACAAAGCGTTCTACGTCCTTTAAACGCTCATAAGCGTTGATTTCCTTTGTTCGCCGTTGGATCCTCTGGAGCATAAACCAGGTTGCGGTAAATGTGATCAGGGCAATGGGTCCTGCGACATATAATATCATCTCGCCATAGCCAATTTTGGTTAAACCGAGAAGGGTAACGACCGGGGGTGTAAAAGGTCCGAGGATCAAAGCCTCCTCTCCCACGGCTTGAAAAATAACGGCCACCGTGCTGCGCGACAGCCCCACGGAAGCGGCAATGGGCAAGACAATTGGAGCAAGAATCGCATTCCCTCCTGCCATCGTCCCCAGGAGACCGATGACCACCATGCAGGCGAGCATGATTCCCAGCATGGCCTTCTTTTCGGTATCGATCCCAATTCCAAAAATAATCTTATGGACAAGGGTGTGACTGACCTTGGTTTCGGTCAGGACCTCTCCCAAGCCGCGGCCAAGCATGATAATCAAACCGACCAATGCCAGAAAAGAACCCATCGCCTTGGCCAAGACCTCGCCAAAAGAAATGAGGCTCTGGTGCGTCAGGATCGCTCCGATCAAGACGCAAATCGCTGTGGCTGGAAGGGGATCCACATCCCGGAAAACGAGAATGATGTAAACCACGAGGGGCAAAAGACCCAACAAACCCCACCATACATTGAATCCACCCTCTGTTCCCATCGGGTCATCCTCCTTTGATCAAATAAGCTTTCACATGCTTGCTCAAAATAGAAATCTCACCGCAGAGACGCAAAGGACGCAGAGAAATCGATTTTTTATTTGGCGGTGAGAGGCCGCCAAATAAAAAGGCTTCTGTTACTCTAGGATAGGGTTCTTAATAGCTTGTATAGCCTTCAAAGAGTCCCGGTTTTATGGTCGAAGGGGAGCAGTTTCTGATCCAATCGCCGTCTCCCGATTGGGTCAGAAGAAAAATCTTTCTCGGCGACCTCCGCGACTCTGCGGTAAACCTGATTTTGAAAGAGGGGAATACTAGCCAAAAAGTCCAATGAAATCAACTATCGTTACACCAAATTCAACCGTTCTTGGACAACAGTAAAGCTTTTATGAATGAGATGAAACGCCTCTTTTCCGCAAAACCCTTCCCGGGGTATTACCTGTGATGATTCCCTCTTGAATGGTAGGGCAACCGTTCACCCATGTATAGACCACCCCAGTAGCGTATTGATGGGGATGATCAAAGGTCGATCGGTCTTGAATCGTGAGGGGATCGAACAATACCAAATCAGCCGTAAACCCGGGTTTAATCAAGCCGCGGTTTTTTAACCCCAGTCGGTCGGCAACCAGTCCTGTCATTTTGTGAATAGCTTTTGCCATGGAGAGGGTTCCCTTTTCCCGGGCATAGACACCCAGTACTCTGGGAAATGTACCATAGGAGCGAGGATGGGTTGATTTTCCCAAATCTTCCTTGGCATTCATCCCCATCCCATCCGAACCGACGGACACATGATCACTGGAAAGGATGGCAGCCATATCTTCATCCGATAATGAGAAATAGACCGCTCCCACGGCTGCCTTTTCCTCAAGGAGAAGCCGCATCACGGCTGTTTCCGGTGCGCAATTCCAAAGTTCAGCGATCTGGCTAACATTTTTTCCGGAGAGCCTAATATTTTCTTCCGAACCTATTTCAGCAATGACAATCCGACTCGGACCGCCTCGTTGGTTCATTTCGCGAAGGATCTCCGCCTGAAGTCGTTCTGTCGTCTCAGGAGAAGCAAGCCTCTTTAAAAGTTCACCGGCACCACCCGTATGAGCCCATGGGGGGACCAAAGCGGTCAGTGACGTGCTTGTCGCTTCATAAGGATATTGATCGGCGGCAATATCCACCCCGCTCTGACGCGCCTTTTCTAATTTCAAAAGGGCTTCCTTGCCCCGGCCCCAATTGTCTTTTCCCATCGCTTTTAAATGAGAGACTTCGACTCTGACCCCACCCTTTTTTCCAATGCGGATCGCCTCGTCCAAGGCCTCCATGAGTGTGGCCCCTTCGCCCCGGATGTGGCTGGCGTAGAGGGCTCCATAATGGGCTACGATTTTAGCGAGGGCTACCAGTTCTTCTGTCTTCGCAAAACTTCCCGGTGGATAGATCAGGCCTGTGGAGAGTCCCCAGGCCCCCTGTTCGAGGGAATCTGCCAAGAGGTTCTTCATCCGTTCAAGTTCTTTGTCACTGGGGATGTGATCCTCCGCCCCCAAGATGGCGATGCGGAGTGCCCCATGGGCCACTAAGGGAGCTAAATTGAGTCCGAGACCGATACGGTCCAATTGGTCTGCATATTGGGTGAAATTATTCCAACTTAAACCATAGGAAGGGAGATGGAAATCATGTATTTTTAGGTAGTCGATCAGAACAGCCTTTCGCTCATCATTCACGGGAAAGGCACCAATTCCACAATTACCGATCACCTCGGTTGTCACTCCCTGCAATGCCTTGCTTTCGGCAAGGGGGTGTTTAAAGATGGTGAGATCGGTATGGGAGTGAATATCGATAAACCCCGGGGCGGCCACGAGTCCATCCGCTTCAATGACCGCTTTTCCTCCACCTTTTGTCGATGGTGAGACCTCTGTGATCGTACCATTCTCGAAAGCGATATCCCCCCGAAAGGGCTCTCGATTCGAACCATCGATCACCAGTGCGCCACGGATGGACCATGAAGACATACAAACAACTTCGCTATTTCATTCAAAGATGTCAAGCCAAATTTTCCTTATTGACTTTTTTTACAGATCATTTACTCTGCATATATAAGGGTGGCTAAAATTTGAAGGGTTAGTTGATGGTCATAAGATCCACATTCTTGACGAGGAGGGTTTATGGAGCCAAACGGCGGGAGGATCAGAGTTTTAGTTTTCGCGAGTGGCGATGAGAAGGGTGGGGGCTCTGGTTTTCAAGAATTGGTCGAGTTTTCACGAACTGACCCGCCGGTCCTTGACGCGCAAATAGTCGGAGTCGTTTCTAACCATCAAAGGGGGGGAGTCCGCAGAAGAGCTGAGGCACTTCATATTCCATTTGAGTATTGGCCCGGGCCCTTTGATGCCGAAGGTTACCGAGCATTCGTTAAAAAATATCAGGCTGACTTTGTCATGTGCTCCGGGTGGTTAAAGTTTGTAAGAGGACTCGATCCTGCAAAAACAGTAAATATACACCCGGGACCACTGCCACAGTTTGGCGGAGCACGAATGTACGGGCATTATGTACACGAAGCCGTCATGGCAGCCTATCATCGAGGCGAAATAACCCAGAGCGCAGTGACGATGCATTTTGTTGACGACGTCGGCTATGACAATGGTCCGATCATCTTCCAAATGCCGGTACTGATTAGATCTGATGATGATGCCGGGACACTGGCTAAAAGAGTAAACGAAAAAGAGCGCGCCTGGCAAAGTCATATTTTAAACTTGGTAGTCCATGGGTATATTTACCTTAGCGATGGGAAAGTCGTCTACCAAAGCGATATGCCCAAGAGACTTTTCTACTGATGTTAAATTACCGGAGTGGCATCCACGGCGAATTACACGAATGATAGCTATACATGACGAAATAAGTCTTATACGGTTTGTCATTCCGGGCTCGACCCGGAATCCAGTGTTTTTCTGGATTCCTGCTTTCGCAGGAATGACGGCCTTTGCTATGACTAATGTCGCCGTGTATAATGACTCGAATCGGGCAAATTGAGCGGATGATATCAGGAATATTCGTTTCATTCGTTTCCATTCGTGTTATTCGGATATATTTTTTACATAAGAAAGGAAGAGAGGATGTACCACTTTTTCCTGAGTAGAAATGGGACACTGCAATACTGCTTCAATGTAGACACTTCCGCCCCGTTGAATTCTAATGAGCTTTCGATCTTAAGACAGCTCTTAGCCGATGGCTTTGTATCGGAAACATTATCTGCGAACCCGATCAACCCTGAGGGACGAGAGGTGGTGGAACTCGGTCCACGTATGAATTTTGCGACAGCCTATTCAACCAATATCGTGGCCATTTGCCAAACCTGCGGGCTTGAAAAGGTGACTCGCATCGAACGTTCCCGGCGCTATCACCTTTCTTCAGAGGTGGATCAGGGCCGCTTTATTCAGGAACATCATGATCGGATGACAGAATGCTTGTATGATCGACCCTTGCAGACTTTCGAAACTGGAATCCTGCCGGAACCTGTTTTTAAGATTCCTATGTTGGAAAAGGGCCCGAACGCTCTTTTGGAAATACCTGGTCTTGCGATGGATGAGTGGGACAGAAATCTCTACTATGATTACTTTGTCAAAGAAGAAGGAAGAGACCCTACGATCGTTGAAATAAGGGATCTGGACAACGCCAACAGCGAGCACTCACGCCACGGCTATTTTAAAGGGAAACAGATCATCAACGGTTTGGCGATGCCAGAAACGCTTATGGATATCGTCAAGTCGACTTTAAAAGCGAATCCATCCAACAGCATCATCGCGTTCAAGGACAATTCGAGCGGGATTAAAGGATATGATTGCTGGACGATTCTCCCCGAACAGCCCGGAAAACCAGCGCCTTTCAAGAGGCAGAAGCTGCAGTACCATATCATTTTTACTGCGGAGACGCACAATTTTCCGACCGGGGTCGCTCCTTTCCCTGGTGCTGAAACAGGGACGGGCGGACGGATCCGTGATGTCCAGGCGACGGGAGAAGGAGGCCTGGTGGTTGCCGGGTCAGCAGGATACTGCGTTGCAAATCTTCTTATCCCTGGCTATGACTTGCCATGGGAAAACAGAGATTTTTCTTATCCATCGAATCTTGCCTCTTCGCTTGCGGTTGAGATCAGGGCAAGTGATGGCGCCAGTGACTACGGAAACAAATTTGGCGAACCGGTGGTGCTTGGTTTTACGCGGTCTTTCGACCAAAAGCTTCCCGGCGGTGAGCGTTGGGGGTGGATCAAGAAAATAATGTTCACGGGCGGGATCGGCCAAATTGATGCTCGGCATACTGAAAAGGGCGAAGCCCAAAAAGGAATGCTGATCGTTCAGGTGGGCGGCCCGGCTTACGGCATTGGTGTAAGCGGAGGTTCGGCCTCCAGCAAACTACAAGGCGAGAATGAAGAAGAGCTTGATTTTAATGCGGTCCAGCGCGGCGACGCAGAGATGGAACAAAAGATGAACCGCGTGATCCGAGTTTGCATCGAAATGGGTGATCACAATCCTATCGTCAGTGTCCACGATCAAGGAGCTGGCGGACCTGCCAATGTTCTCAAGGAGCTTGTCGAAAAAGCCGGAGGCAGAATCGAACTGAGGCGTATAAAACTTGGCGATCCGACCTTATCCGTACTCAAAATTTGGATTGCCGAATACCAGGAGCGATGCGGTTTCTTGATTCACCCTGAGAGAATTGAAGAATTCAAATCCATCTGCGAAAGGGAAAAAGTGAATTGTGAAATCCTCGGAGAGGTTACAGGAGACGGCCGCTTCGTTGTCCATGATGAGAGAGATGATTCAACGCCCGTCAATCTCAATCTTGCAAAGGTTCTGGGCAACATGCCACAGAAAACGTTCCAGGATGAGAGAATGAAATATTCTCTTATACCCCTTGAATGGCCGCAGGATTTGTCGGTGGAAGAGGCATTGTCTCGTGTGCTCCGCAACCTTGCCGTCGGTTCAAAGAGATTCCTTACCAATAAGGTGGATCGAAGTGTTACCGGATTGATTGCGCGACAACAATGTTGTGGCCCGCTTCA